>Ga0105045_10005225_pt1 | contig 11407 bp, 9 predicted proteins | sample MAT02_FD_78089 | JGI IMG/M metagenome (GOLD analysis project Ga0105045, IMG submission 78089) | Freshwater microbial communities from Lake Fryxell liftoff mats and glacier meltwater in Antarctica - MAT-02 (megahit assembly) | ecosystem: Environmental > Aquatic > Freshwater > Ice > Liftoff... | reverse complement strand
CGCCGGGCAGCGCGCTTCTGCACCTGGGCATGTCCGGCATGCTGCGCGTACTGCCGGCCGACACCCCGGTGCAAACGCATGACCACGTGGACATCGCGCTCGATTCGGGCCCCGTGCTGCGCTTCACCGACCCGCGCCGCTTCGGCTGCCTGCTCTGGCAGCCGGCGGGGGAAACCCACCACCTGCTCCAGCACCTGGGCCCGGAGCCGCTGTCGGACGCCTTCGACGCGGATTACCTGTACCGGCGCAGCCGGCGCCGCAAGGCGCCCATCAAGCCCTTCCTGATGGATCAGTCCGTGGTGGTGGGGGTGGGCAACATCTATGCCGCCGAAAGCCTGTTCCGGGCCGGCATCGCCCCCGGCCGCGCGGCCGGCTCGGTCAGCCGCGAGCGCTACGACCGGCTGGTGGCGGCCGTGAAGACCATCCTCGCCCACGCCATCACCCGCGGCGGCACCACCCTGCGCGACTTCCTGAACCCCGACGGCGCGCCGGGCTATTTCGAACAGGAGCTGTTCGTGTACGGCCGCGAGGGCGAGCCCTGCAAGACCTGCGGCCGCACGATCCGCGACGGCCGCATGGGCAACCGGGCCACCGCCTGGTGCCCCGGCTGCCAGCGCTGAGTCCGGCGCGCCCGGTTCGGCACGGCACCGTGGCAGCGCCCGTGGCCGGGTTCGCGCCGCCTGGCCGCAATGGGGCTATATTGAACCCATCCCGCGCAGACGGGACCGGGGAACCATGAACGAAACGGCGGACATCACCCAGTGGCTCAGTGCCGCGCGCGGGGGCGACAAATCGGCGCTCGACCGCGTGCTGGCGACCCTGTATCGCGAGCTGCACGGCATGGCGCGCCGCCAGCTGGGCGGCCAGCAGCACGGCCACACCCTGGACACCACCGCCCTGGTGCACGAGGCGTACCTGAAGTTGGCGGGCCGCGCCGAGGCCGAGTTCGAAGACCGCGCGCACTTCTTCGCGTACGCCGCTTCGGCCATGCGTTCGGTGGTGGTGGACTATGCCCGCCAGCGCATGGCGGTGAAGCGCGGCGGCGACCTGCACCGGGTGACCGACCTGCCCGAGGATGCCGGCGGCGGCATGCGCCTGGACGAGGACATGCTGGGCTTGGACGTGGCCCTGAACAAACTGCACGACCTGGACCCGCGCCTGGCCCAGGTGGTGGAGATGCGCTATTTCGCCGGCCTGTCCGAAACCGAGATCGCCGGTCTGCTCAAGCGCTCCGAGCGCAGCGTGCGCCGCGACTGGCAGAAGGCCCGCATGTTCCTGCTGGCGGCGCTGCAGGGCTGATTCCGGGGCATCGGCGTGGACCCTGAGCGCTGGAGCCGGCTTTCAAACTTGCTAGACGAGCTGCTTGAGCTCGATCCGCCCGTGCGCGCCCGGCGCCTGGCCGAGATCGTGCGCACCGACGCGGCCTTGGGTGACGAGCTCCAGCGCATGATGGCGCTCGAGGAAGAGCGGCCTGACTTCCTGTCCCAATCGGTGGTGGACGCGGCGGTGTTTTCGCCCCAGCCCGGCCAGTCCATCGGGCCCTACCGGCTGGAAAGCCCGATCGGCGAAGGCGGCATGGGCCAGGTATGGCTGGCCATCCGCGCCGACGGCCTCTACCACCGGCGGGTGGCGCTGAAGCTGCTGCGGCCGGGCCTGGGCGACGCCGGCCTGCGCACGCGCTTCACCCGCGAGCGGCAGATCCTGGCGCGGCTGGGCCATGCCCATATCGCCCGGCTGCTCGACGCCGGCGTCAGCAGCGACGGCCAGCCCTACCTGGCGCTGGACTACGTGCAGGGCGAGGCCATCACCGACTACGCGCGCAAGCTGTCGCTGCCGCCGCACGACCGCCTGAGGCTGTTCCTGCAGGTGTGCGCGGCAGTGAGCCACGCCCACGCGAACCTGGTGGTGCACCGCGACCTCAAGCCGTCCAACATCATGGTGACGCCGGCCGGCGAGGTGTGCCTGCTGGACTTCGGCATCGCCAAGCTGCTCGACGAACCCGCCGACGGCCAGACCGCGATCACCGGCACCGGTACGCGCGCCTTCACCCTGCACTATGCCGCGCCCGAGCAGCTGCGCAACGGCGTCATCACCACCATGACCGACGTCTATTCGCTCGGCGTGGTGCTGTACGAACTGCTGGTGGGCCGCAAACCCTACGACCCCGCGCGCCCCAGCGACGCGGCCTGGGAAGAAGCCATCCTGACCGGTGACCCGGTGCGGCCCTCGGTGGCCGCGCTGCGCATGGCGCGCGAAAACAGCTTGGCGCACCCGCGCCGGCTGGCGTCCGAACTGGCCGGGGACCTCGACAACATCCTGCTCAAGGCGCTGGCCAAGGCCCCCGAAGACCGCTACGTGTCGGTGGAAGCGCTGGCGCAGGACCTGCGCCGCCACCTCAACGGCGAGCCCGTGCTGGCGCGCGCGCAAAGCCTGGGCTACCGCACGCAGAAGTTCGTGCGGCGCAATTCGGTGGGGCTGGTGGTGGTGGCATCCGTGGTCGGGCTGATGGTGGCCGCGCTGGGCTTCATGTACTGGCAGTCGAGCAAGGCCATCATCGAGGCGCAGCGCGCGCAGGCGATGCAGGACTTCGTGGTGGCGCTGTTCGAGAACACCGACCAGGCCGGCAGCGGCGAAGGCCTGGACGTGCGCACGCTGCTGGAAGCCGGCGTGCGCCGCGCCGACACCGAACTGCTGGGCCAGCCGCAGGCGCGCGCCGAGCTGCTGGGCCTGGTGGTGCGCCTGCGCCAGGGCCTGGGCGACGACCGCCAGGCGCTGGAGCTGCTGGACCGCCAGTCGCAGGTGCTGGCAACGCTGGCGGGTGAGGCGCCGGCGCGGATCGGCATTGAGTCCGCGGCCCTGCGCGGGCGCAGCCTGCGGGCGCTGGGCCAGCCCGAGGTCTGCGTGCGCGCCCTGGTGCCGTGGATGCCGGTGAGCGAACAGCAGGCGTCGCAGCAGCCGCGGGAGGTTTCCGAGTTCCTGTCGCAGCTGGGGCGCTGCCATCGCCAGCTCGGTGGCCTGGACGTGGCGCGCGACCTGTTCGGCAAGGCCTTGGCGCTGCGCAGCGGCCCGGCCGAATCCAAGGCGCTGCAGGCCGAAAGCAAGGCCGACCTGGCCGGCCTGCTGGCCGATGAAGGCCGCCACGCCGAAGCCATCGTCGCCACGCGCGACGCCTTGGCCCTTCTGCGCGCCAGCGGCGGCGACCGCAACGCACTGGGCGTGGAAATCTGGCGAGACCTGGGAAGCCTGCATCGCGTGGTGGGCGACCCGCTGGAAAGCGAAGCGTCGTACCGCCAGGCCCTGGAGATCGCGCTCAATCGTTTCGGCCCAAGCCACCCGGCTACCACCGGCGTGCAGCGGCCGCTGGGCGCGATCCTGATCGAAGCCGGCAAGCTCACCGAAGCCGAGCGCCTGCTGCGCCAGGCGCAAGAGCGCCTGCTGGCGCGGTTCGGGCCCGAGCATCCCGAAGTGGCGGCCTCGTGGCAGGCCCTCGGGCACCTGGCGCTGGAGCAGAGCCTGCTCGCGCAGGCCCAGGACGCACTGCAGCGCAGCCTGCAGCTGCGCCGCCGCAGCAACGAACTGGGCGCCCGCGGTTCGGTGCTGTGCGACCTGGCGCGCACGCGCCTGGCCCTGGGCCAGACCGAAAGCGCCGAACTGCTGGCGCACGAATGCCGGCAGCAGGCCCTGTCCTACGACCCGGTGCTGGCGGCGCGGTCCGAGCGGCTGCTGGCCGACGTGGCCAGGACGCGCAACAACCCGCAGGCGGCCTCGGCGCTGCTCGCTTCCGCCAAGCAGCGGCTTTTGGCCGCGGGCATCGACCCGGCCGCACCGGCGCTGGCCGCCGTCCACATGGCGCGCGTGCGCCTGCTGGTCGACGGCGGCGACTTCGCCGAAGCCCAGGCCACGCTGGACACGCTGCGGGCGCAGCCGCGGCAGCGCACCCTGCAGGCCGACGAAGTGGCCTGGCGGACCGATGCGCTGCAGGCGCGCGCGCTGTGCCGGCAGGGCCGCGTGGAAGAAGGGCGGGAGCTGGCCGCCGCCACCCTGGCGTCCGCCGGCACCAGGCAACCCGAGCGCCAGCGCCTGCTCGATGAACTGGCCGAGCTCAGCGGCCCCTGCACCGGCGTCTAGTCGCCGCCGGTGCCCAGCGGCAGCTGCGGCTGCTGCAGGTCGATCACGCCCTCGCCCGCCATGACCTTCTTGAACTCGCCGCGGCTCACTGAAACGTAGCGCTCGTTGCCGCCGATCTCCACCTGAGGGCCGTCGGACAGCGCGCGGCCGTGTTCGTCCACGCGCAGCACCATGGTGGCCTTGCGGCCGGTGTGGCAGATGGTCTTGATCTCGACCAGGTTGTCGGCCCAGGCCAGCAGGTACTGGCTGCCTTCGAACAGCTCGCCGCGGAAATCGGTGCGCAGGCCGTAGGCCAGCACCGGCACGTCCAGGCGGTCGACGATCTCGGTGAGCTGCCAGACCTGCGCCTTGCCCAGGAACTGCGCCTCGTCCACCAGCACGCAGTGCAGCGGGCCCTTGGCCGCGATGTCGGCGGCCACCAGCCCCTGCAGGTCGTCGTCGCGGCCAAAAATGGTGCCGCGGGCCTTGAGGCCGATGCGCGACGCCACCACGCCCTCGCCGTAGCGGTCGTCCAGCTGCGGGGTGAGGATGAGCGTGCGCATGCCGCGCTCGTGGTAGTTGTGCGCGCTCTGCAGCAGGGTGGTGGTCTTCCCGGCGTTCATCGCCGAGTAGTAGAAATAGAGCTTGGCCAAGACGGGATCCGGCGGACGGGATGCCGGCATTATCGCCGGGCCGGGGCCCCCGTGGGGGCCGCGGCGCGGCGGACGGGGATCAGCGCGGGCTGTCGTCCTGGCCCTGGTCCGGGTCCTCGTCCTCGGCGCCGGTGTCGGTGTCGGTGGGCACGGTGAGTTCGCCCACCGACTGCAGCTCGCCAATATCCACGCTGCCTTCGCCGAATTCCTTCCAGTCGCTGTCCTGCATGCGGAAGTAGAGGTTGGGGTTCCAGAACTTCTCGTCGTAGAAAGCCGAACCATCGATGCTGCGCGACCCGTTCGGGCCGGGGATCGATATCTTGAGGTTGCCGACGAAGCCGGTGCGGCTGCCGGTGGCCCGGAGCTTGCCCTGGCGCAGCTTCTGGGCCAGGCGCGGCTTGGCGTAGGTGTCGGCGTATTCGAGGAAGATGGCATCGCCGATCTCCAGCGAGCTTGCGCGCTCGGCCTCGGTCAGATCGGTCCAATATTTCTCGCGCTGGACCAGCATCATCTTGTAGGCGCGCTCGGACGCCAGGTCCATCCAGGCGTACGCCGCCGGGCGATCCACCGCCGTGCCCTGCCCCTTCCACAGCATCTCGGCGATCATGCCCTGCGAGGGCTTGTCGGCGTAGCGCGCGGCGCGGCGGAAATTCACCATCGCCTCGACGTAGTTGCCTTTGCGATAGTCAGCCAGGCCCAGCAGGCGGAAGCGCAGGTCGGGGTGGTAGCTGAGGAATCCCGACGAGGTCATCACCAGTTCGTCGGTGCTGGTCGCGCTGGACGTCTGGGCGGCAATGGGCAGCGGTGACAGCAGCGCCAGGCCAAGGGCGAGCAGCAGGGGACGGGCAAACTTCATCAGTGACTCCGGGGCGGCAGGGGGCAGCGCGACTATAGAGGGGATGCGCGGCGACGGTAATCGGTCGCAAGTCACGGTGCAGCGAGCGGCGTGCGCCAGCCCAGCAGGGCCATCGCCGCTTCCCATTCGCGGTCGCCCGGTGCGGTCACGGTCCGTTCACGGCCGTCATCGGGGTGCGGGAACGACAGCTGCCGGGCGTGCAGCAGCATGCGGTGCACGCCGCGCATGCGGAAGGCCTGGTTGTGGCGGCCGTCGCCGTGGCTGGAGTCGCCGACCAAGTGGTGGTGGATGTGCTTGAGGTGGCGGCGGATCTGCCGGAAGCGGCCGGTCTGCGGCGAACAGCACAGCAGCGCGTAGCGCGACGTGGGGTGCTGGGCACTGGGCATATCCAGCTCGGCCGTCGCCAGCCGGCGGTACGTGGTGACCGCGGGCTTTTTCTGCGGCTTGCCGGGGCCGCCGTCGAGCGGATGGTCGATCACGCCTTCGCCGGGCTCGGGCCAGCCGCGACACACGGCCAGGTAATCCTTGCGGAAGGCCTGCGACATCAGGCTCTTGCCCAGCGCCGACGCGGTATCGCGGTCGAAGGCCAGCAGCAGGCAACCGCTGGTGGCGCGGTCGAGCCGGTGCACCAGGAACACCGGCTTGCCGAACTGTTCGCGCAGGCGGTCGGCGGCGAAATCGGTCTCGCCGCGCGCCAGCGCGCTGTCGTGCACCATCAGGCCGGCGGGTTTGTTGACCACGGCGAGGCGCTGGTCGGCGAACAGCACGTCCAGGGCGAGGGTCACGGGGTGAACACACCGCCGTACTGCTTGCGCAACTCGGCTTTCTGCACCTTGCCCGTGCCGCCCACCGGCAGGCTGTCGACGAACACCACGTCGTCGGGCACCCACCACTTGGCCACTCGTTCGGACAGGAAGGCCAGGATCTCGTCCTTCTCCAGCGACTGCCCCGGGCGGCGCACGATGAACAGCAGCGGCCGCTCTTCCCACTTGGGATGCTTCACGCCGATCACCGCAGCCATGGCTACGTCCGGGTGGCCCATGGCGGCGTTCTCCAGATCGATCGAGCTGATCCACTCGCCGCCGGTCTTGATCACGTCCTTGGTGCGGTCGCGGATCTGCATGATGCCGCCGGGCTCGATGGTGGCGATGTCGCCGGTGGGGAACCAGCCGTCCACCAGCGGCGACGATTCGCCCTTGAAGTAGCTGCTGACGATCCACTGCCCGCGCACCAGCAGCTCGCCCTGCGAGGTGCCGTCGCGCGGCAGCGTGGCGCCATTCTCGTCCACCACCTTGATCTGCACGCCGAACAGCGACTTGCCCTGGCGCGCGACGATGGCGTGCTGCTCGGCCAGCGGCCGCTGTTCGTCCTCGGGCGTCAGGCAGCCGATGGTGGCCACCGCCGTGGTTTCGGTCATGCCCCAGCCGTGGCGGACCTCGACGCCGTACTTCTCGACGAATTTTGCAATGAGCGCCGCCGGCATGGCCGAACCGCCCACGGTGGTGCGGCGCATGGTGCCAAAGCGCAGGCCGTGCTGTTCGACGTGCTGCATCAGGCCCAGCCAGATGATCGGCACGCCGGCGCTCACCGTGACGCGCTCGGCTTCCATCAGTTCGTACAGGCTGGCGCCGTCCAGGCGCGGGCCCGGCAGCACCAGGCGCGCGCCGGCGATCGGCGCGCCGTAGGGAATGCACCAGGCGTTGATGTGGAACATGGGCACCACCGGCAGAACGGTGTCCTTGGGCGACAGCGACATCACGCCGGGCAGGCAGCCCGACAGCGCGTTGAGCACGATCGCGCGGTGCGAATACAGCACGCCCTTGGGATGGCCGGTGGTGCCCGAGGTGTAGCACAGCGCCGCGCCGGTGCGCTCGTCGAAATCGGGCCAGTCGAAGCGGTCATCGTGCGCCGCGATGAGGTCCTCGTAGCACAGCACGTTCGCCACGCCCTCCACCGCGACGGTGTTGTCGCCGTCGCTCAGGCAAACCCAGGCCTTCACCTTGGGGCAGTGCGCGGCGATGCCCTTCACCAGCGGCGCGAAGGTGGCGTCGAACAGCACCACCTCGTCATCGGCGTGGTTGATGATGTAGATGAGCTGCTGCGCCTGCAGCCGCGGGTTGCAGGTGTGCATCACCATGCCGCTGCCCGACACGGCGAAGTAGGCCTCCAGGTGGCGGTGGTTGTTCCAGGCAATCGAGCCCACCGCGCTGCCCGGGCCCAGGCCCAAAGCCTTGAGCGCATTGGCCAACCGGCGCGCGCGCACGGCGCAGTGGGCGTAGGTGTAGCGGAACAGCGGGCCGTGGGTTTCGCGAGACACCACTTCCACGCTGCCGAACTGCGCCGCGGCGTGTTCGATGATCCCCGAGATCAGCAGGGGGCGTTCCATCATCTGGCCGGGTTGGAACATGCGGACTACTCCTTGGGTGAAACCTCAGCGACGCGGCCAAGCCGCCAGGAAAGCGCCGAACGCACCCAGGCTGGCGATGCCCGCCGCCGCCGGGATGCCGAACATGCGCGGCCCGCCCGCATCCAGGCCCACCAGCACCGCGGCCACCACCATCAGGCCGGTGCCCAGGATGGCGTACACGGTCTGGCGCTGGCCGGCCTTGGAAATGCGCGCCAGCTCGGCCAGGTCTTCGCTGCGCATGTGGATGCTGTGCTGGCCGCGCACCTGCTGGGCCAGGAAGTCGTGCAGCAGGCGCGGCATGTCCGGCGCGTGCGTGATCAGTTCAGGCAGGCGCTTGCGGAACTCCTCGCCCAGCCGCGCGGGGCTGTAGCGCTCGCGCAGGATGCGTTCGAGCACCGGGCGCGCTTCGGCCCAGATGTCGAGCTTGGGGTCGAGCAGGCGGCCGACGCCTTCGATGTTGAGCAGGGTCTTCTGCAGCAGGATCAGCTGGGGCTGGATAGTCAATTCGTAGCGCTGGGCGGTCTTGAACAGCTTCACCAGCACTTCGCCCAGCGAGATCTCGCTCAGCGGGCGGGTGAAATAGGGCTCGCAGACCGAGCGCGTGGCGGCCTCGAGCTCGTCGATGCGGATGTGCGAGGGCATCCAGCCCGCTTCGATGTGCAGCTCGGCGATGCGGCGGTAGTCGCGCTGGAAGATCGCCATGAAGTTTTCGGCCAGGTAGTACTGGTCGCGGCGGTCAAGCTGGCCGACGATGCCGAAATCGATGGCGATGAAGCGCGGGTTGTCCCTGCGCGTGGCGTCCACCCAGATGTTGCCGGCGTGGGCGTCGGCGTGGAAGAAGTTGTCGCGGAATACCTGGGTGTAGAACACGCGCACGCCCTTGGCCGCCAGCGCCTTGCGGTCGATGCCGGCGGCGTCCAGCGCGGCCACGTCGTCGGACGGGATGCCGCGCACGCGCTCCATGGTCAGCACGGCTTCGGTGCTGTAGTCCCAGAACACCTCGGGCACGTACAGGTCGTCGCTGCCCAGCCAGGTGCGGCGCATCTGGCTGGCGTTGGCGCCTTCGCGCTGCAGGTCGAGTTCGGCGAACAGCGTGGCCTCGATCTGCGACACCACTTCCTGGGCGCGCAGCTTTTCGGCGTTGGGGTGGTGGCGGTCGGCCAGCGAGGCCAGGGTGCGCAGCAGGGCGATGTCGGCGTTGATGCGCTTGCGGATGTCCGGGCGCAGCACCTTGACCACCACTTCGCGGCCGTCGTGCAGGCGCGCGGCGTGCACCTGGGCGATGGACGCCGAGGCCAGGGGCGTGAGTTCGAATTCGGAGTAGACCTCGGCCACCGGCTTGCCCAGCTGGGCCTCGATGATCGCGCGCGCCTGCTCGCCCGGGAACGGCGCCACGCGGTCCTGCAGCAGGGTGAGTTCCTGGGCGATGTCGTGCGGCAGCAGGTCGCGGCGGGTGGACAGCACCTGGCCGAACTTCACGAAGATGGGGCCCAACTCCTGCAGCGCCAGGCGCACGCGCTGGCCGCGCGGCAGCTCGCCCTCGCCGCTGCGGCGCGGCGTGACGGGCTTGAGCAGCCACAGCCAGCGGCCCAGGACGGTGGGCTTGAGGAAATCGTCCAGCCGATGGCGCAGCAGCACGCGGGCGATGCCCACGGCGCGCAGCGAGGAGGTGATGCCGCGCGAGCCGCCGCGCACCAGGTCGACGGTACTCATGCGCCGCGCTCCGGGTCGAGCCGGGCGAAGCGCGCGGCCAGGCGCTCGGCGCGGTCGCGCAGGTCGTCCACGTCGTCGTGGAAGGCGGCCAGCTCGGCCTTCGCAACGACGTCGCGGGACTCCTCGGTGAGGTAGTCGGCGGCATCGCGGCTGAAGCCCTTGGCGAAGCCGGTGCCGGCCTGGAAGGCCTCGCGCAGCACGCGCGCCACCTGCGGGCCGATGATCGGGCCCAGCAGGTCGGCGAAGGGTTTTTCCCAATCGGGGTCGAAGCGCTGGGCCAGGTGCTGCACGGTGCGCGCCAGTTCGGCGTCGCCGTTGATGCGCACCTTGCCCACGGGCGGGGCGCCGGGCGTGCGCAGGAAGGGCAGCTGCGACAGCACGCCGGAAAGGGTGGCGCGGATACCCAGGTCGGGTTCGTCGGTGGGCGGGCCCACCTTCAGGCGGCCGTTGTCCACGGTGATGTCCAGGGCCACCGGCGGGGCTTCGAGCGCCAGGCCGATACGACGACCGCCGAGGCGCGCGAGCGCCTCGGCGGTGTCGGGGTCAAGCGCCACGAGCCGGTTCAAGGCCTGTTCCAGCGCGCGGCCGGCCAAGGGCTTGAGGGCATCGAAGGGGGAAGTGCGGCGGTCCGTCATACGGCCATTCTAGCGGGGCCGCGTGAAGAAACGGCGCAGCCCCCGGCTAGCCCTTTCTGAGGAAGGAAACCACCGCCAGGATCAGGAAGACGACGAACAGCACCTTGGCGATGGTGGCCGCCATGCCGGCCAGCGAGCCGAAGCCGAGAACCGCCGCAATGATGGCGACGACGAGGAAGATCAGCGCGTAATGGAGCATGAGTGCTCTCCTTTTTGAGGTATCCCGGCAGCGAACCGTTCGATGCGGGCAGGACGAAGCTAATCCCCCGAGCCTGACTTGGACCTGACATCCCCCGGCCGGCTTCGACTCTCGTTCAGGCAAGCGCGAGTGTGCGCTACCGGGCAGACCACCAGGCCGCCAGCCGCTGCAGGCCCTCGGCGGTGGACACCGCGGGCACGTAGCCGAAATCGCGCCGGGCGGCCGAGATGTCGTACCAGTGCGGTGTGGACAGCTGTTCGGCCAGGAAACGCGTCATCGGCGGCTCGCCGCCCAGGCGCAGGACTCGCCAGGCCACTTCAAGCACGGCGCCAGCGGCGTAGGCCACCGCGTAGGGCACGCTGCCCTGCACCGGCGGCACGCCGGCGGCCGCCAGCAGGTCGTTGACGGTCTGGTGCACCGGCCGCGGCTCGCCGTTGGAAATGAAGTAGGCCTTGCCGGCGCAGGCGGCGCCCGGCCGCAGCGCCGCGAACGCATCCAGGTGCGCCTGGGCGGCGTTGTCGATGTAGGTGGTGTCCATGCGGTTGTGGCCGCCGGCGATGAAGCGCAGGCGCCCCGCGTTCGCGCGCTCCACCAGCCGCGGCAGCAGCTGGGTGTCGCCCGGGCCCCAGATCAGCCGCGGGCGCAGCGCGACGGTGGCCAGCGTGGCGCTGTTGGCCGCCAGCACGTCCTTTTCGGCAATGAGCTTGGTGGCCGGATAGGGCGCCTTGAAGTGGTCGCCATAGGGCGTATCGAGCTCGTTGCCGCCTTCCACCGGCGTGCGGCCGCTGTGGGTGACGCTGGGCGTGGACGTGTACACCAGCTGGCCGATGCCGTGGG
>Ga0105045_10005224_pt1 | contig 11409 bp, 9 predicted proteins | sample MAT02_FD_78089 | JGI IMG/M metagenome (GOLD analysis project Ga0105045, IMG submission 78089) | Freshwater microbial communities from Lake Fryxell liftoff mats and glacier meltwater in Antarctica - MAT-02 (megahit assembly) | ecosystem: Environmental > Aquatic > Freshwater > Ice > Liftoff... | reverse complement strand
GCATCACGACGCCTTCGCCGTGCAGCATCGGGATGATCGAAACTCGCAAGTCGACTTCACGACCGGCGACTCGCAATTTGATGCGTCCGTCTTGAGGAACTCGCTTTTCGGCGATGTTCATTTTCGACATGATTTTCAGACGGCTGACGATGGCCGCTTGAAACTGGTTCATCTCTTGCGGCACACTCTGTCGCTGCAACACACCATCGATCCGATAGCGGAGTTTCAGCCGATGCTCTTGGGCCTCGATGTGAATGTCGCTGGCCCGTGTCTCGACCGCTTCGCTGAGAATTTCGTTGACCAGACGCACAACCGATGCCTGAGTCGCTGCTTGGGCGTCCTCAGACCCATCGAGCTGCAACTCTTCGAGCATTTGGACATCACCGCTCTGCTGGCGCTGCATCGCGATCAAGCCGTCGATCGTTTCGGCACCGACGCCCAAATTTTGTTTGATCAGTTGGCGAACGGTTTCGGGCGTCGCGACGACTGGACGTACTTCGAGCGACAAGGCGGTGGCGATCGTGTCGAAGGCGCCAAATGCGAACGGGTTGCTGACGGCCAATCGGATCCAGTTGTCAGACTTTTCGAGCGGGAAGACTTCGTAGCGGTGGATCATCTTCAGCGGAAAACCTTCCAAAGCAGACGGATCGACTTTGGTATCTTCCGCATCAAACCATTCCAAACCCATCACGCGGGCGGTTTCCGCCAGCAAGGCAACACCACTTTCAAACTCCCACTGGTCGGCCAAATTGCCAAGTTCGCTGCGATCCCGCAAGGAATCGGCGACTTGGCGAAGTTGTAGGGCAGATAGGGCGGGGGCGATTCCGTTTACTTGGGTAATCATGGTTCGCGTCGCTCGGGTTGAGAGCCAAAAGCACCTGGTGGCAAGCCGTGCTCCGCACAGTCACAACGACGGTCACTTCGTGAAATCAAACACTTGAGAGAGCGAATGACTCACGAAACCGGCTGCGGAATCTGTGCGAGCCTTGCTCGCCATCACGTAATTCAGGCGTTGGAAAACCGAAAGTAACATGACAAAAATCACGCACCGTCAGCAAATCCGACGACATCCTTGGCTTCGTTCTAGGTGGGATCGGGGGCCCAGTGGCGACCGTGCCATTGGGAAGTCCCGATTTCTTGGGAAGGACCTCAGGGCAACAGTTTAGTGGAACGGAGTCGCGGAGTCAAAGTGGATCGCCCGGGACAGGCCGGGGCTGTTCAACCTTTGGGATTGACACGTACTTCGTCGACAATGTTTTTTATGCTTGGTCGCACATTCCTGAGGCACACGCTGCGTGGGAAGCCGGTACGCTACTCGTGCGATACATGGCGATACATGGCGACGCATGACGACGCATGACGACGCATGACGACGCATGACGACGCATGACGACGCATGACGACGCACGATGGCGACCGGCCTGATGGCTGGTCAGCCCTTGAGCAACGGCGATGCGTTCTACACCGTGCCGCTGTCGAAACCAAAGGCTTGATAAAGTAAACCGGCGAATGACTAAAGGATGCGCCGCAGCGATGGGCCCTTTGGTTCCTCGACGCGACCTTGAATGATCGTCGCGTCCCTCGCCCCCGCACAGAACACAATTCATTTTCTCGCTTAAGCGGTTACGTACCCAATGACTGATTTGCTGGCTCCTGTTTTTCAAGTGCAGCTCTTTTTTTCCGCGATCTCGTTCGATGTAACCACTTTTTTTGATGACCTGCTTCGGTTGACGCTCGCGATATTTCTTGGCGGTATCGTCGGGGTGGAACGCCAACTGGCCGGTCAATCCGCGGGATTGCGAACCCATGTGATGGTTGCACTAGGTTCTGCGGTATTTACGCTCGCTGGGATTGCGACCGCAGGAGGGGAGCTTCACCAAGTAACGCGTGTTGTGCAGGGTGTCGCCGCAGGTGTCGGATTTCTCGGTGCCGGGGCAATTTTAAGGAGCAATGGTGACACCAAAGTCAGAGGTCTGACGACCGCGGGTTCTATCTGGGTTGCGGCGGCCATGGGAACGTCAGCCGGTTTGGGAGAGTATGCGTTGGCGGCATCCGCTACCGTTGCTTCGTTGGTAGTCTTAGTGGTGCTCAGACCGCTTAGCCATCATCTGGATAAACGTTCTTTAAGGCATAAAAGTCCGGACTGAATTGCGAGAACAAAGTCCAAACTGCACGATCTCCGCGAAGGCGGATAAATCGTTAGCCGATTAATTGTCGACGCAGGTTTCGAGGAATCGGGCGAGGCGATAAAAGTCGCTTTTGGGTTCGATGAAGCGAACTTTGGTGACCAGCGTTTCGGGGTCGACCAACTCGGTAAACGGAACGTAGTGCAGATCGAATTGACCGCTAACCGATACCATCACGCCGTTGAGTCTTTGTTCAACGAGGGCGCGGTACGCGCCGACGCCGAGCTGCGATCCAAGGATCACGTCAAACGCGTGTGGTGGGGCGCAGCGGGCTTCGTAGCCGAGTTGCAAGCCGTTGATCTTGCGTGTCTTTCCGGTTCGTTCGGTGTATCGCTTGCCGACCATCGTACTGATTCGCGATGCCAAGTGGATCGACGAAATGTTGATGTGGCCGTGGTCGTCACGACCGACGCCTTCCAGTGCGGATGAGGGCAAGAATTCGGCGAGTCCTTCGGCGATGACGATGGTGCCATATTGTCGGCCTTCGCGTTCGCGAGCGACCATCATGTCGACGATCCGGTCAATGAACTTTTCGATCGCGATGACTTTACGCGTTTCCCCGGTGGCGGCATTGACGACTTCGATATCGGCCAATTCGCCGCGAATATCCTCGACGCTCAACACCATGCTGGCTTCGCCGGCGATCGCGGCTCCGTAGGCTAGCCAACCGGCGCTGCGTCCCATCGCTTCGCACAGGAAGTACGCGCGGCTGGCGGCAGCGTCAAAATTGAGATTGCGAATTTCTTCGGCAAGCGTCTCCACGGCGGTGAAGTATCCGAACGTAAAATCGATGCCGGAATAATCGTTGTCGATCGTCTTGGGCAGGTGGACGATGGGAAACCGGCGTGCCTGGGCGGGCAGGTTATCTTGGAACAGTTTTAGTTTGTTGGCGGTCTTCAGTGTGTCGTCGCCGCCGATCGAGATCAGCGCGTCGACTTCGAGCGAGCATAGTCCTTCGTAGACGCGTCGCAGAGGCGCGACCAATTCTTCGTCCTTCAGGTGCGCCGGGCAACTGACGTGTTTGCCTGGATTGGTCCGCGCGGTGCCGATCATGATGCCCCGGCTGGTTCTTGCATTGGTCAATTTGTCATGATCAAAGCGGATGTAATCGACGCCTTCCTGCATCGGACTGGCGGCGGTGTACTCGGCCAGTCGGCTGTATCCGTGTTTGATGCCGAAGACCTGCGCACCCTCTTCGAGAAATGAAAACGCGGCGGTGCTGATAACGGCGTTGGCGGCCGGTGCGGGGCCACCGGCGAAGAGGATGGCGACGCGTTTGATGTCGAGACTGTGGTGAGAGGACATGATGATCTGGGTGTTTGGGTTGGGAGGATCAATGGTCGGAGTTTACGACGGCACCAATTCGCGGTCGACAAATTTTGTATCGCATTTTCCGGCGACAAACGTTGGGTGTTCCAACACTCGACGATGAAACGACGCGGTCGTCATGATGCCTTCGACTTGCAATTCCATCAGCGCCCGCCGCATCGTGATGATCGCTTCTTCGCGGGTTGGCCGGTGGACGATCAGCTTGCCGATCATGGAGTCGTAATTGGGTGGCACGATGTAGCCCGAGAATGCGTGCGAATCGAACCGTACGCCAAAGCCCCCGGGGGCGAACATGCTGGTAATTTTGCCAGGGTTGGGCTGAAAATTCTTGTCCGGGTTTTCGGCATTGATGCGGCATTCAATCGCCGCGCCGATGCAGGGGACTTGGTCCTGGGTGCGAGTGAATTTGTAGCCCGACGCGATTAGGATTTGTTCCTTGATCAGGTCGATGCCGGTGATGCATTCGGTGACCGGATGTTCGACCTGGATCCGCGCGTTGACTTCGATGAAGTAGAAATTGTCCTGCTGGTCGACGATGAATTCGACGGTTCCGGCGCAGGTGTAATTTGCCCCTTTGACCATTCTCACGGCGGCGTCGCAAATCGCCGTTCTAGTTTCGGCGGACAGCGTAAACGAGGGTGCCTCTTCAATCAATTTTTGGTGCCGGCGCTGGACGCTGCAATCCCGCTCGTGCAGGTGCAGGACGTTGCCGTGCTGGTCGGCGATGATTTGCACTTCGATGTGGCGAGGCTTTTCAACGTACCGTTCCAGGTAAACGCCGCCGTTGCCAAAGGCCGCTTGGGCTTCGGTGCGGGCTTGTTGCAACGCGGTCGAAAGCGCCGCTTCGTTCGGGGCGACTCTCATGCCTTTTCCGCCGCCGCCCGCGGTCGCTTTGATCAGCACGGGGAAGCCGATCTTCTTTGCGACGCGAACCGCTTCCTCATCCGATTCGATCAACCCGTCGCTGCCCGGGACGACGGGGACACCGGAGGCGATCGCGATCGAGCGAGCGGTGTTTTTGTCGCCGAGCTTTTCCATCGCTTCGGGCATGGGGCCGATGAAGTCAATTTTGCACGAACGACAAACTTCGTTAAAGTGTGCGTTTTCCGACAGGAAACCGTAGCCCGGATGGATCGCGTCGGCACCGCTGACTTCGGCGGCGCTGATGATTTGGTCGATGCGAAGGTAGCTGTCGGCGCTGCGGGCCGGCCCGATGCAGTACGCTTCGTCGGCAAGGCGAACGTGCATCGAATCCTTGTCCGCTTCGCTGTAAACGGCGACGGACTGGATGCCCATTTCACGACACGCGCGGATGACTCGCAGCGCGATCTCGCCACGGTTCGCGATCAAAATGCGGTTGTACATAAACGCAGGGGAATGATGGGTTGGTGAGTTAAAACGGGAACCGTCGCGGTGCCAAATCGGTGCAAAAGCCGGCGATGCACACGGAATTCACGGGGTGCGACCATCGGGGTCACCCGGCGGTGTCGACCTTGAACAACGGACGCCCAAAATCGACTGGTTGTTCAGCGTCAATCAAGACGGCAGTGACCACGCCGCTCATTTCTGCGGGGATCTCGTTGAACACCTTCATCGCTTCGATGATGCAAATCGTGCTCTCGGGCGTGACCCGTTGGCCGACCTTTACGAACGGTTCAGCCTGCGGATTGGCTCGGTTGTAGAACGTACCGACCATCGGTGCCTTGATGGTGACAATCGTCGGGCCATCGGCGGCGACCGTCGCGGCCGCACCCTGGATCGGTATCGCCGCGACTGATCTCGCCGCAACGGGGGTTGGCGCAGCCATCTCGACTCCGCGACGAAGTTTGATTTTGTCGCTGCCCTGCTGTAAATCAACCTCGCTGAGGTCGTGAGCCTCCATCAATTCGACTAAACGCCGCAGCCGTTCGGTATCAAAAATGTCCGTGCCGGAATCGCCGCCAGTGTTCATTCTTCTCTGTCCATGTTGTTTCATGAGGCGGGACCGCTTCGTTGCGATGCCCCTGCGAGGCGATATTTTATCGCAATGCGGGAATTCAATCGAGGCCACTGGACGGAGGGACAAAATTACATCGCGTTCACATACCGAACCGGCAACTGGCAAAGTCCCGAGGCAACGTCGAAATCACCTCGCAGCCCGTCGGCGTCACCAGAACGTCATCTTCGATCCGGATGCCAAAATTTCCCTCGAAGTAAACGCCCGGTTCGACGGTGATGACCATGCCGGCGGCAAGCGTTTCGGTGCTGGTCGCGCCCATCCGCGGGGCCTCGTGGATCCGCAGACCGATGCCGTGGCCGAGTCCATGTTTGAACTCGTCGCCCAGGGACGCCTCGATCAGAACCGCACGCGCGGCCGCGTCGACGTCTTTCGCGTTCACGCCCGCCGCGATCGTCGCGACGGCGGTCGCGTGAGCCGCCAATACCGCTTCGTACGCTCTCTGAAAACCCGCGGGCGGACGGTCACGGTGCAATGTCCGCGTCAAATCGCTGGTGTAGCCACAATACTTTGCGCCCCAATCGATCAGCAACGTTTGGTTGCCACCGATCTCGACGTGACCGGGGCGATAATGCGGCAACGCTCCCCCAGCACCCGCACCGACGATCGCCGCAAACCCACAACCTTCGCCGCCCAGTTCGCGAATGTTCTGCTCGATCTCATGCGCAATTTGAAGCTCCGTTAACGATGGACGGAGCTTCGCGCGGACGGATTCGAACGCTCGCTCGGCGATCCAAACGGCGCGGCGCAGGATCGCGATTTCGCCCTCGTCCTTAATCATTCGCAATTGACCGACCGGGTCACCGACACGGACCAGCGAAACCGACGGATCCTTTTCGGCAAGCGAAAAATAGAAGTCGACGGTCACCGATTCGGCCTCAATTGCGAGCCGCTTGATCGCTCGTTCGCCAATCGCCTCGACGACGATGTCGAGCATCTTTCGCTCCGGGCCGCGCACGAGAGTCGACCAGTCAGGACATTGCTGGGCAAGCTGGGTTTCGTAGCGCCGGTCGCTCAGGATCACCGCATCGTCGGGGGTGACCAACAGGTAGGAGCTGTCACCATTGAAACCCGTCAAATAACGCACGTTGATTTCGTCGGTGACCAAAATCGCATCGGCTTCGCCGCCGGAAAACCATTGGCGAAGTCGATCGAGGCGTGTGGGACCGTTCAATGCAAATCCTTTGGAAAAGTTGAAACACGTCCCACGACTAATGACTCTTGGCCGCTCTCGGATCAAGAGCGATCACCAGGGGCGGCCCAGGACGTTTGTGCCGCCAATGTTTACTTGGATACCACGTCCAAAGCCGCTGTGATATCCGTGGTGACGGCCATGGCCACCGTGCCCGCCGTAACCGCCGAGATATCCGGCACCATAGGGGTATCCACCGTAAGGGGACACGCCAAGCCCCGGCCTGCCGTGAAAGCCACTGCCATGAAAGCCACTGCCATGAAAGCCACTGCCATGAAAGCCACTGCCGTGAAAGCCGCTGCCGTGAAAGCCACTGCCGTGAAAGCCACTGCGAGGGACGCCGCGAAAGCCGCCGCGATCGACGCCGTGAAAACTGCCGCGATGAAAACCGGCCCCGGGAGCGATGAAACTGCCCGAGTAAAACGAACCGTACGTCGGCACAAACACCCGTGCTGGCACACCGAATCCAGAACCGAATCCGGAACCATGCCCAGGTCCGAACGAACCGCCGTGGAAACCGCCGCGATGGCCTTGGGCCGAAGCGGGAGCCGCACCCATGGCAACCAAAAATCCGACACTCAACACCATCAAAAGCACAACACGTTTCATGGCACACATCCGAATCGCAAAAAAGCCGCTTGGGGGGAAGCGAACCGATAAGTTGGAAAGCCCAACTTTCATCAACGACTAGACGCGCATCCCGTGCCAAACCGATATAGCAAGCAATACATGATTATGATCGCTTCAGAATAAACAAATCGACTACACTGCGCCATCGCAATGACACCGCTCGTTTGGCTGTCGCTGTAGCCCCGTTGGGGCATGTCCGGGTGACACCCGTCGTGCAAATTAACGCAATTGCGTGCAGTTTGCGGAGATCCACCTACGTATTTCGAGTAAGCCGCGTCGAAGTAACTAGGGTGGGATCGCCGCACGATGGGGCACATTGCAGCGGTAATCGCACTGAAGGTGGGGCAGACGGCATCAGGATCAGGGGCACCGATCCTGATGCCGCCACTTCACCTACCAGGTAGCTCGTGAGCCGTTAGTCGTTCCGCCCAAATAACGAAGACGGATGCCCATCATTCCTATTTGCGAGACGCCGATCGGCATCCCGAGGATCATGATGTGGCGCGGTCTGCGATGTGAATGTAGGCGTGGACGTGGGGGGCACCGCGAAAATGGATCACGGCGTTGGGTCCTTCGATCCGCCAATTGTCCCAGATCCCGTCGTTCTGCAAATCTTCGTCCTTGAAGAACGCGAACCGTAACGCCCCGATGCCGCCGGTACCATTTTCGATGATCGCCATCGCTTCCCGAGCGTCTTCGTCACGATAGGGCGCGAGCAGCGTTCCGAGCACCGAACGGACAAGTTGTTGCTGGTCGGGCGCCAGATCTGCGACGGCGATGCCGCTGAACGTGCCACCGTCGCCCTGCAAATGGATTTGCGATTCATCAGGAAAACTTGCGCCCATCGCGGCGGCCGTTTGATCGCCACTGAGCGACGCGAAGACTTCGTTGACCCGCCGGGTTTGGTAGTAGAAAATATTCTCCTTCGCGTTCGATTCCTCACCGTGGCCGTAGATGATCGGGCCACCAAACGCGCGGCCGGCCAGCGTGTTGCCGTCGGCGCGCAGCGTCAGGTGGCGACCCGTCAAAAGCCACTGGAACGATCCAGCGTTTTCGGCACTTGTCGACGGTTCGCCAAACATCGCGACACTGTACGCTTGCAGCCCACCATCATCGTCTTCCATTTGCGATTCGAGCCGCGTGAACCCTTCGGCGCTCGTCACGTCACGGACGATTTTTTCGATCATCGACCGCTGCGTGTCGCTGTAAAAATCATCGCCGATCAGCGGCTTGGAGACGTGCCAGTTCGAGTTCACTCGCCGCACCAGTTCACTCGACATCGGATGACAAATTTCTTGGTGCTGAGCCGGGGTCAGGGATTGGTAAAATTCCGCAACAACCGTTTCCGCGGCGCTGTCACGAACCGGTGCCGCGTGCGCGAATCGGGGGATCGATGCCGCGACCAGCGAGGCGGCGGAAGCTTGAAGAAAACGGCGACGATCGCTATCGCAGACGGAGTGGGGTGGGTTTGGCGAGCTCATGATTTTCTACCGGGAGGAAAAGGTGACCGGGAAGGCAGGATCATTAATATAACGAATCGCCGATAGTCGCGTGTGAACTTTCAAGGATCGTTTTTTGATTGATTTGACCGTTCAAGGCAGCGTTCGTGCAGTGTTTAAGTGGTTGGAGCGTGGGCATTTCACCCTGCCCGCGCAGCGGGAGGGTCGAGCATCAGCGAGGGGAGGGGACGCGGTGGCGGAGGCATGCGGGTAACTACCCGCTTGTGTTCCCGGCCGGGACAGTCCCGACGGAAACCGGTTGTTCGTGACTTTAATGCGAAAAGTAGACTATTTTATTTTCGCACGCGTGTGTTTTCCGCCGGCAACGGGACTAGAAAGAGTAGACGCCTTGTCCCCTGACATTCATTGAATTGCAGCGATGCTAAATCCCGAAACACGACCGAGCTTGATCGTGCGGCTTCGTGATTCGAAGGACCAGTCGGCGTGGTGGGTGTTTGCGCAAACGTACGAACCGTTTCTGCAACACCTCGTCTCGCGGCTGGGCGTTCCGGCGCACCATGTTCCTGACGTGACTCAGCAAATTATGATCGCCATCGCGGCATCGGTGGACAAATGGTCGAACGACGGTCGCGACGCATCCTTTCGCCGCTGGGTCCACACGATTGCCCGGCACAGCGTCATCAAATTCATGAGTGGTGTCCGGCGCCACCCAGCACCCATCGGCGGTTCGGACGCGGTTGCCGTGTTGGAGTCACAAGCGCAACGCGACGACCCCGCCACTGAGCAACAGTACGACCACGAGTTGGTCGTTTGGGCGGCGGACAAAGTGCGGCACGAATTCGCGGCATCCAGTTGGCAGGCATTCACGCGAACGATGATCGATGGCGAACCCGTTGGTGACGTGGCCGAGTCGATTGGCGTCTCCACCGGCAGCATTTACATGTCGCGGGCACGCATCATCGCACGCATCCGACAAATTATCGAAGGCGTGATGCAATGAATACGATGAAGTATGCCCAAGACCATCCCGGCGATAATGTGCTGTTGGAATCGATCGGCGGAGTCGTTGATGATGTTTTGGAATCCGCGATCGTCGCGCATCTGGATCGGTGTCACGAATGTTGTGAACGCCTTGAACGCCTGGCTGCGGACGCGGATCGGCGGTCAACCATCTGCCAATCACTCGTTCGTGAAGCCACCGCGACCAGATCGAGCGACGTTGGCGGATGGAGCACGCTGGAGGATTTCGCGGTCGGTTTCTTACAACCCTCTGATCACCCCGGCGCGATCGGGCGATTGGGTGAATATGAGTTGTTGTCCGTCATCGGCCAGGGAGGCATGGGGATCGTCTTTAAGGGGTTTCAGGTCGAGCTGAATCGTCCCGTCGCGATCAAAGTGATGTCGCCGCATCTTGCAACCGTCGCCGTCGCGCGGCAACGTTTCAAACGCGAAGCGCTCGCGACCGCCGCGATTGTTCATCCCAACGTCATGCCAATTTTGGCGGTCAACGAATCGGCGACGCAGTTGCCGTTTTTGGTCATGCCCTTCGTCGCATGTCATTCCTTGCAACAGCGTCTCGATGCGACGGGCGCATTGCCGATTGTCGAATGCTTGCGGATCGGTGTCCAAGTCACCGCGGCGCTCGCGGCGGCACACAAACAGGGCCTCGTTCATCGCGACGTCAAGCCCGCCAATATCCTGCTGGAACGTGGCATCGATCGCGCGATGTTGACCGATTTCGGGCTCGCCCGCGCCGTCGACGACGCGACGCTGACACGCACCGGCGTGATCGCGGGAACGCCCGGATACATGTCGCCCGAACAGGCACGAGGCGAATCGGTCGACGCCCGCAGCGATCTGTTTTCGCTAGGCAGCGTGATGTACGCGATGGCGACGGGCCAACCACCGTTTCGCGGCGAAACCAGCTATGCGGTGTTGCGTAAAGTCACCGACCATCGTCACCAATCGATCCGTTCGGTGACGCCATCGGTCCCCCTCTGGTACGCCACGCTCGTGGACCGGTTGCTCTGTAAAAACGCAGCCGACCGCTTTGGCAACGCGAACGAAGTTCAAGAGCTGCTGGAGGTTTGCTTGACTCATGTCCAACAACCCGGTGCCAAGTTGCCAGCGGAATTAACGCACCCAAAAATCGGTCGACGCATCGGCGTGATCGCGATCTTGGTCGTCATGCTGGCGATCCTTATCGGGGTCATGCTTTACCGGCCAACGAAACAAGCGATACCAGAATTTGAAGTGCCCGCGATCTCCGATTCGCTTGATGACGAGTTGCGTTCGCTCGCCGACGACATTGAATCGTTTGACGCAGAAGTCACGCGACCATTTGACGACTTATCGATCCCAGCCCCCACGCCCGAAGGAAATTTGCAATGAAAGTTCAACGGTTTACAGTCACGCTTCTGACACTTGGAATCATCATCGTATTTAGTGTGTTGATGTCGCCGACGCTCTTTGCACAAAATGTGGGCGGCAGCAGCGGCATGGCTAAAGGCGCACCGGGAGGCCCTGGCGCTGGCATGATGCCCGTAACGCAAGGCGGCAGTGGCACGGGGCTTGTTCCCGGCGCGAATCCTTTTGGTGGTAATGATCCTTTTGGTG
>Ga0105045_10005223_pt1 | contig 11409 bp, 9 predicted proteins | sample MAT02_FD_78089 | JGI IMG/M metagenome (GOLD analysis project Ga0105045, IMG submission 78089) | Freshwater microbial communities from Lake Fryxell liftoff mats and glacier meltwater in Antarctica - MAT-02 (megahit assembly) | ecosystem: Environmental > Aquatic > Freshwater > Ice > Liftoff... | reverse complement strand
TAAGCTTCCAGCACCTCCAGGGCCGGCTCCTGCGCGGTTTCATCCGGGGGATCCACCACCGCGGCCTGTTCCTGCAGCTCTGCCACGAAGCGATAGCCCAGTGCGTGCTGGGTCTGGATGTAGCGCGGGTGCTGCGGATCGTCGCCCAGTGCCGAACGCAACTGGGCGATCGCCCGGGTCAGCACGCCCGGGGTCACGTGACGGTGGCCCCAGATACCGTCCAGCAGTTCATCCCGCCCCACCATCTCCCCGGGGCGCTTCAGCAACGCGGTCAATACCGCGAACGCCTTGGGTTCCAGCGCACAGGCCCGGCCTTCCCGGGTCAGGGTATGCGCAGCCACGTCCACCACGAACGGGTCGAAAACGTAGCGTTCGCTGCCCTGGGTGGCGGGTCCGGCCGGCTTCATCGCATGTTCCTCACCTTTTCCTCATGGATGCCCCGAGAACCAGTTCGAAAGCTCGCAAGCCCGTCATGACTGGATTCCCGGATCGGAGGAATCTGGGGCTGCGCAGGAAATCCGGCGCACAACCCCTGAACCACTGGAGATATCACATGAATGCAATCCTCGCCACCGCCTACCCGCTGCCCTCCATCCTCGGTGCCAGCACCGGCACCAGCGCCCCAAGCCGTCGCAAGTCCATCGGCGAATTCCTCCTGGGCAACCAGGAGCTGGACCGCTTCAACCAACTGCTGGGTCGCCTGGGCCGCCCTCACCCGCCGCTGGCCCTGGACCAGCTTGCCACAGCGGCCCGCGAGATCAACCGGAGCCAGGACAGCACCGCCCAGCCTTGCATAGCACAACGCATCCAGCGCAGTGAAACGGTCGCCGCCATGGTCGCGGACACAGCCTGGGCCATCCAGGACGAAACCCAGGCCACCGCACGGCTGGTGCTGGACTATGTGAGCGGGCTGGAGAAGCTGATCCCGGCATGGCTGCCGAAAGTCGGCCGGCTGGATGACGCCATCGTCGTCGATGCGGCATGGCCGGTGCTGGTACCCGAAGTGCAGGGCTACCTGGACTTCTGCCGCCTGCGCCACCTGCAGGCGGAACTGCGTGCCTGCAATGACCACGACTTCAGCTTCACCCGCAAGGACTGGATCGAGGCACGCCAGCTTGAGGCCGCACTCCAGGCACAGCGTCGCCGCATCCGCGAGAGCAGCTACCTGCCGGCCTTGCCCAACTGCTTCCGCGTGCACTGAGGTGCAGTCACCAAACCCGGTCCTGGCCGTCCAAGGGCGGTTCGGGACCGGGTCACCCAGCCAGCATGCAGATGCGGCTGGCAGCAATGAAACGGGAGAATCGAGATGCTGAACGATCCACAGTCAAACACTGCCGCGCTCCACTCCGCCGACATCACGCCTTGGGCACCGCTGCAGTGGCAACCGGATGCCCGCCGGGAGCTGCTGCAACTGGTGCTCTCGGACCGCGAGTGGGAGTGCGAGGCCGCCACCCGCGCGCGCATGCAACAGATGCTGCGGGTACTGCAGGCCGCCGCCGCAGGCCGGTCGCACGCACTGGCCCGTCCAAGCGAGGAAGACTGGGCAGTCCTGGCCGAGCAACTGGAATGCTATGTCGGCTTTCGCAGGCTGCGCCAACTGGAGGCAGGGCTGCGTGCCTACGTCCAGCAGTGCTGGCCTTGTGCAGAGGACGAAGAAGGCCTTGCCCGGTTGGCTTGACAACGGGCACCGGGTGCGAGGTGACGGCCGCCTTCCGGCGGCCTTTTTCGGCTCTTCTCTCAATCGAGGGAAGGCACGGCGCATCGACACCCGTCGTGGTGGAATACGGGGTGGTCCAGGGAGCAAAGCCCAGGATTCGCGCATGACTCCCGGTGCGCGCACCCGGCAAGCCGCGAGCCCCGTCGTGGCCGGCAGGCCTTCGCGGCGAAATAAAGGAGGAGGCATCCGCCTGCAGGCGGATGCCGGAGGCGTCGCCGCGAAGGCCTGCCGGCTGCTGCGGGGCCCCTCAGATCACGCAAGGTGAAGCGAAGAAGCTCCTCGCACCCTCGCCTAAACGATCTTTCCCCCGCAGTTGGGTGGAGAACCTTTTTTTCTTGCTTCCGGCCACCACCAAAGCTCTTGTCAAGCCTTGTCCCACCCCACCCCTGCCGCTACCCTGACCGGGCATGTCGTCCCGCTTCGTCCACCTGCACCTGCACACTGAATTCTCGCTTGCGGATTCCACCATCCGCGTGCCCGAGAAACCGGAGCATGCGCGTCCGGAAAAAGCCAAGCGCCCCAACCTGTTGAGCCGCGCGCTGGAGTTGCGCCTGCCGGCGCTGGCGGTGACCGACCGCAACAACCTGTTCGCCCTGGTCAAGTTCTACAAGGCGGCCGAGTCGGTGGGGATCAAGCCGATTGCCGGCGCCGACGTGTGCGTGGCCGAGCCGGGCGAGGCGCCCTGGCAACTGACCCTGCTGTGCCGCGACCACGGTGGCTACCTGTCCCTGTCGCGCCTGTTGACCCGCGCCTGGATGGAAGGCCATCGCAGCGACGGCGTGGCCATCGATCCCTCCTGGCTGCACGGCAATTGCGAGGGCCTGTTCGCCATTGCCGGGCGCCAGAGCCTGGCCGCGCGCCTGGCCGCGGGCGGCCGCCATGAACTGGCCAGCCAACAGCTGGCCGACCTGCAGCGCTGCTTCGGCCAGGACCTGCACCTGGAGCTGACCCGCACCCAGCGCGAAGGCGAGGACGCCTTCAACGCATTCGCCCTGCACGCGGCCGCCGAGCGCGGCATTCCGGTGCTGGCCAGCAACGACGTGCGCTTCCTCGACCGCGAGGGCTTCGAGGCGCACGAGGCACGCGTGTGCATTTCCAGCGGACGCGTGCTCGACGATCCGCGCCGGCCGCGCGACTACAGCGCCGAGCAATACCTCAAGAGTCCCGATGAGATGCAGGCGCTTTTCGCCGACCTGCCCGATGCGATCGACAACACCTTCGCGCTGGCCCAGCGCTGCAACCTGGAGCTCACCCTGGGCCAGTACGCGCTGCCTGCCTTCCCCGTTCCCAGCGACGAAACCCTGGAGAGCTGGATCCGATCGGAGTCGCACCGTGGCCTGGACCGGCGCCTGGCCAAGGTGGAAGTCGCCGTAGGGCACACCGAAGCCGACTACCGCGCGCGCCTGGACATGGAAGTCGACGTCATCGTGCGCATGGGTTTCCCCGGCTACTTCCTGATCGTGGCCGACTTCATCAACTGGGCCAAGCAGCACGGCATCCCGGTAGGTCCGGGCCGCGGCTCGGGTGCCGGTTCGCTGGTGGCGTGGGCGCTGGGCATCACCGACCTGGACCCGATCCCCTACGACCTGCTGTTCGAGCGCTTCCTCAATCCCGAACGCGTGTCGATGCCGGACTTCGACATCGACTTCTGCATGGACCGGCGCGACGAAGTGATCGACTACGTGGCCGGCAAGTACGGCCGCGACCGGGTCAGCCAGATCATCACCTACGGCACCATGGCGGCCAAGGCGGTGGTGCGCGACACCGGCCGCGTGCTCGGCTTCCCCTACGGATTCGTGGACAGCGTGGCCAAGCTGGTCCCGATGACCCTGGGCGTCACCCTCAAGGACGCGATGGGCGAAGGCGACAACGCCATGCTGTCGCAGGAGCTGGTGGACCGCTACCGCGACGAAGACGACGTGCGCGACCTGATCGACCTGGCACGCCAGCTCGAGGACTTGATCCGCAACGCCGGCAAGCACGCCGGCGGCGTGGTCATCGCGCCCTCGCCGCTGTCGGACTTCTGCCCGCTGTTCGCAGAGCACGACAGCGGGGGACTGGGCCGCTCGCCGGTGACCCAGTTCGACAAGGACGACGTGGAGGCGGTGGGGCTGGTCAAGTTCGACTTCCTTGGCCTGCGCACGCTGACCATCATCGACTGGGCGGTGAAGGCCATCAACGCGCGCGCCATCACCACCGGCGCCGCACTGGATGGCCCGCCGCTGGATATTTCCACGCTGCCGCTCGACGACCTCGAGACTTATGCACGCGTGTTCTTCACCGGCGACACCGGCGCGGTGTTCCAGTTCGAATCGCGCGGCATGCGCGAACTGCTCAAGCGCGCCAAGCCCGACCGCTTCGAGGACCTGATCGCACTGGTGTCGCTGTACCGGCCCGGCCCGATGGACCTGATCCCGGACTTCATCGAGCGCAAGCACGGCCGCCAGCAGATCGACTATCCCGACGCGCGCGTGGAGCAGGTGCTGCGCGACACCTACGGGATCATGGTGTACCAGGAACAGGTCATGCACATGGCCCAGATCGTGGGCGGCTATTCGCTGGGCAGCGCCGACCTGCTGCGCCGGGCGATGGGCAAGAAGGTGGCGGCAGAGATGGCCGTGCACCGCGAGACTTTCCGCGAAGGTGCGGGCAGGAACGGGGTCGAAGAACGCAAGGCCGACGCGATCTTCGACCTGATGGAGAAGTTCGCCGGCTACGGCTTCAACAAGTCGCATGCCGCGGCCTACGCGCTGGTGTCCTACCAGACCGCCTGGCTCAAGACCCATTACCCGGCCGAATTCATGGCCGCGGTGCTGTCCTCGGACATGGACAACACCGACAAGGTGGTGGGCTTCCTGGACGAGTGCCGCGGGCTCAAGCTCAGCGTGCTGCCGCCGGACGTCAACGCCTCCTGCCACATGTTCGTGGCCGACGACCACGCCACCGTGCGCTACGGGCTGGGCGCGATCAAGGGCGTGGGCCGCGGTGCGTGCGAGGCGATCTCGGCAGAGCGTGAACGCAGCGGCGTGTTCGTCGACCTGCTGGATTTCTGCAAGCGGGTGGATTCGTCCAAGCTCAACCGGCGTGCGCTGGAAGCCCTGGTCAACGCTGGCGCGCTGGATGCATTGGGGCCCAACCGGGCGTCGTTGATGCTGCAGCTGCCTGAAGTGATGAAGGCAACCGAGCAGCTGGCGCGCGAGCGCGATGCCGGCCAGGTCTCGCTGTTTGGCGGCGGCGATGCGGCGCCGGCGCTGGAAGTGGTGTTGCCGCAGGTACCCGAATGGCCGCTGGCACAGAAACTCAGCGGCGAACGCGACACCCTGGGCCACTACCTCAGCGGCCACCCGATGGATCCGTGCCGGGAAGACCTCAAGGCCCTGGTCGGCAGCGACCTGGGTGAACTGGACCGGCTGTGGAGTTCGCAGCCGCAGGGCGAAAAGCGCGGCTGGCGTCCGGAGACCCCCGTGGTACTGGCCGGGCAGGTGGTGGCGATCCGGCGCAAGGGCGATACCCAAGTGTTCGTGCAGCTGGAGGACGGCCGTGGCCGGCTCGAGTGCAGCGTGTACGCCGATGCGATGGGCGAGTTTGGCCACCTGCTGACCCGTGACCGGATCCTGGTGGTCAAGGGCGGGCTGCGCGAGGACGAGTTCAGCGGCGGCTTCAGCCTGCGCATCCGCCAGTGCTGGGACTACGCCGCGTTGTGCGCCCAGCACGCGCAGCGCCTGTCGCTGCGCCTGGACCTGCGCGAGCCGGGCCTGTGGGACCGCATAGACGCCCTGCTGGCCCGCCACCGCCCCGGGTCCACGCCACTGCGCCTGGACCTGCTGATGCGCCATGGCGAGCGCGCCGTGGCAGGGGTGCTGGACCTGAACGGGCCCAAGTCGGTGCGGGTCGATACTGAACTTCTGGATGCGCTGCGCGCCCATCCAGGCGTGCGCACGGTGAAGCTGGCCATCACCCGGCCCTGGGCCAACTGAAAAGGGCGGGCACGCCCCGGGACCAGCGCGCACCCACCTGCTGGCCGCCCTACCCCACCGTACGGGCCGCTGCGGGCGCTTCGGCTAAACTGCCCGGCCTTCCGGCCCACGGCCAGACATGAATCCGAACTACCTCGATTTCGAACAGCCGATCGCCGACCTGGAATCCAAGATCCAGGAGCTGCGCAGCGCCAGCGCAGGGCCGGCCGTCAACGTCGATGCCGAAGTCCACGCCCTGCGCGACAAGCTGCGGGTGCGCACCGCGCAGATCTTCCGCGACCTGTCGCCATGGCAGGTCTCGCAGCTGGCCCGGCATCCGGCCCGCCCGTATACGCTGGATTACATAGAGGCGTTCTGCGACGAGTTCCAGGAGCTGGCCGGCGACCGCGCCTATGCCGACGACAAGGCGATCGTGGGCGGCCTGGGCCGCATCGACGGGCGCAGCGTGGTCATCATCGGCCACCAGAAGGGCCGCGACACCAAGAGCAAGGTGGCGCGCAACTTCGGCATGCCGCGCCCGGAGGGTTACCGCAAGGCGCTGCGGCTGATGAAGCTGGCCGAACGCTTCAAGCTGCCCCTGCTCACCTTCATCGATACCCCGGGCGCCTATCCCGGCATCGGTGCAGAAGAGCGCGGGCAGTCCGAGGCGATCGCCCGCAACCTGATGGAGATGGCCGAGCTGAAGGTACCGGTGGTGTGCACGGTGATCGGCGAAGGTGGTTCCGGCGGCGCGCTGGCGATCGGCGTGGGCGACCGCACCATCATGCTCGAATACGGCACCTACTCGGTGATCTCGCCCGAAGGCTGCGCATCGATCCTGTGGAAGTCCGCGGACAAGGCCAAGGACGCGGCCGAACAACTCGGCATCACCGCCCGGCGACTGCATTCGCTGGGCCTGGTGGACAAGGTGCTGCGCGAGCCGATCGGCGGCGCGCACCGCAACCCGCGGCAGATGGCCACCCGGCTCAAGGCGGTACTGCTCAATACACTGGATGAACTGGAGCAACTGCCGGTCGAGCAACTGGTGCAGCAGCGCTACCAGCGCCTGCGCGGCTACGGTGTGTACGAAGCCGCCTGAGCGCGGGAAAGCATCGCGGGGCTGCCTTGCCGGATTCCCAGGGCGTCCCGGCGCGATGGCGGGCAATAATGGTGCATGCCGCGCTCGCCCCAGCAATCGCTGATCCCCCCCGGTGCACTGCCCTCGCCCGGCTTGCCGATGCTGGTCGGCTTCAGCGGGGGCCTGGATTCGACCGTGCTGCTGCACGTCCTCGCCGCGCTTCCCGCCGTACGCGAGACGGGCCTGCGCGCCATCCACGTGCACCACGGCCTGCAGGCGCACGCCGATGACTGGGCCCGTCACTGCATCGAACAGTGCGCGGCCCTGGACGTGCGCTTGACCGTGGCCCGCGTGGAAGTGCGGCGCGACGCGGGCCTGGGACTGGAAGGGTCTGCCCGCGAAGCCCGCCTCCAGGCCTTCGACGCGTACCTCGGCGAGCACGAAGCGCTGGTCACCGCGCACCATCAGGACGACCAGGCCGAGACCTTGCTGCTGCGTGCCTTGCGCGGTTCAGGTGTGGACGGGCTGGGCGCGATGAAGGCCTGGAGCCGGCTGGCGGGTGGCCAGCCGCAGTGGCGTCCACTGCTGCCGGTTTCCAGGCAACGACTGCTGCACCACGCGCTTGCCCAGGGGCTGCGCTGGATCGAGGATCCCGGCAATGGCACTTCGGTGCAGGACCGCGACTTCCTGCGCAACCGGGTCATGCCACTGCTGCGCGAACGTTGGCCCCAGGCCTCGGCCAGCCTTGCGCGCAGCGCCGGCCTCGCCGCACAGGCTGGCGCGTTGCTGCAGGAGATGGATGCGCAAGCGCTTGCCCTGTGCGCCACCGACGACCCGCAGGTGCTGTCGGTGGCGCCGTTGCTGGCGCTGGACCCTGCGCGCCGCGCGCGGGTGCTGCGCCGCTGGATCGGGCAACTGGGTCTGCCGCCGCTGCCCGGTGCCGGCGTGGCGCGGATCGAAACCGACCTGCTGCACGCACGCCCCGACGCGCAGCCAGTGTTCGACTGGCGTGGCGCGCGGGTGCAGCGCTGGCGCACGCTGTTGCACTCAGGTCTGCGGGTGGCGCCCCTGGATCCGGATTGGAGCGTGGCGTGGACCGGCAGCGATCGCCTGGCGCTCCCGGGTGGCGGCAGTCTCTCGCTGCACGGCGCGCCGGCCCTGCCCTGGCCGCTGCGGGTGCATGCGCGCCAGGGCGGCGAGCGCATCCGCCTGCCCGGACGCCGCCACAGCCACAGCCTCAAGCACGTGCTGCAATCACTGGGGGTGCCGCCCTGGCAGCGCGCCGTGCTGCCCCTGCTAAGCGACGCCGGGGGCGAGCTGCTGGCGGTTGCGGACATGGCCTGTGCGGCTCCGCTGCGGGCCTGGCTCGACCAGCACCAGGCCAGCCTGGCCTGGCGGCACGCAGTGTGAACGGGTTTGTGCTTAAACTTCCCGCCATGGTCAAGAAGACAAGCAGCGAAGCCTCCCCCGTAGCCCATTTCGAGCAGTCCCTGGACGAGCTCGAGCAACTGGTGGAGAAGATGGAACACGGCGACATGAGCCTGGAAGACTCGCTGGCCGCGTACGAACGCGGCGTAGGCCTGTACCGTCGCTGCCAGGGCGCACTGGAGCAGGCCGAGTTGCGTGTGCGCCTGCTCAGCGACCCGGACAAGCCACAGGCCGGCGAAGCCTTCGCACCCCTGCCCGATGCAGACTGAAGCACCCTTCCTGCGCTGGGCGATGCGGGTCGAAAACACGCTGGAACATGCGTTGCCGCCGGCCACGCTTTCACCACGCCGGCTGCACGCCGGCATGCGCCACGCCGTGCTGGGTGGCGGCAAGCGGATCCGGCCGCTGCTGGTATACGCCTCGGGCACCGTGTTCGGCATCGACGAACGCTGGCTGGACGCACCGGCTGCGGCGGTCGAACTGATCCACGCCTATTCGCTGGTGCACGACGACCTGCCGGCGATGGACGACGATTCCCTGCGCCGCGGCCAACCCACCGTGCACGTGGCGTTTGACGATGCCACCGCCATCCTCGCCGGCGATGCGCTGCAGTCGCTGGCCTTCAGCGTGCTGGCCGAGGCCCCGGTGGCCGCGGACCTGCGCGTGGCCTGGCTGCGCACGTTGAGCGAAGCAGCCGGCGCCGCGGGCATGTGCGGTGGCCAGGCCATGGACATCGCGGCGACCGGCAAGGTGCAGACGATCGCGGAGCTGGAAGCCATGCACGCGCTCAAGACCGGCGCGCTGATCCGCGCATCGGTGCGCATGGGCGCCATCGGCGGCACCGTCGATGACAGCAGCCTGCAGTTGCTGGATACCTTCGCCATGGCCCTGGGCCTGGCCTTCCAGGTGCGCGACGACATCCTGGATGTCGAATCGAGCTCGGAGAAACTCGGCAAGACCGCCGGCAAGGACGCGGCCCAGTCCAAGTCGACCTATCCGGCGCTGCTGGGCATGGACGGGGCCAAGGCCAAGCTCAAGGAGCTGGACCTGGTGATGCACGACGCGCTGGCCCCTTTCCGCGACCGCGCCATGGAACTTTGGGCGCTGGGCAAGCTGGCGATCCACCGCAACCACTGAACCTCCCGCCAGGCCTCACCGAGGCCTGCAACGGACAAGGCCCGGTACGATCCGGGCCCTGCCGACACAACGCTTGCTGCAGCCCTTACCGGACCAGGCGCAGGGTCGCCGGATAGCGGTAGGTCTCGCCGTTGTTGGCCTTGATCGCAGCCACGATGCTGAACACCACGTTGGCGACCCACACCAGCATCGGCAGGAAGAACAGCAGGCCGAAACTGACCATCATCAGGATCCAGGAGATCACGTAGGCGATCGCCAGGGTGATCTGGAAATTGAGCGCTTCCTTCGACTGGTCGGTCACGAACGCCTTGGACGGATTGTCCTTGGAGATGAGCCAGATGATCAGCGCGCCGACGAACCAGGTGAGGATGCCCAGCAGGTGCGCAACCAGGGCCAGGGTGCGTTCTTCCTGCGGACTGGTCACGCCGGCGGGCGGCGGGGTGGTGGACTGGTCGTATTCACTCATCGGATGGTTCCCCTTGCAAGGTTGGGTGGCGGAAGACGGCTTGGCAGCCCGTCGCGGCTGGGACGCGGCCGACGGTCTGGCCCCTCAATCATACCCACACGTCAATCGGCGCCGGCAACGGTCATGCCGCCGACCAGGATCGAGCCGGTGCGCACGTGCGAGCGTGGGTCCACGTCGCTGCCCACCGCTTCGATGGCGGCGAACATCTGCTTGAGGTTGCCGGCGATGGTGATGCCGTCCACGGGATAGGCCATCTGGCCGGCTTCGACCCAGAACCCGGCCGCACCCCGCGAGTAATCGCCGGTCACGTTGTTGACGCCCTGGCCCATCAGCTCGGTCACTACCAGGCCGCGCCCCATGCCGGCCAGCATCGATTCGAAATCGCCGGCATTGGCCGCCACCGCCAGGTTGTGCACGCCGCCGGCATTGGCCGTGCTCTGCAGGCCCAGCTTGCGTGCCGAGTAGCTGCCCAGCACGTAGCGTTGCAGCACGCCCGCGCTGACCAGCGCGGACTCCCACGTGGCCACGCCTTCGGCATCGAACGCGGCCGAGCGCAGGCCGCGCCGCAGCCGCGGCTGCTCGTCGATGGCGAACCAGTCGGGGAACACCTGCTGGCCGGCGTGGTCGATCAGGAAGCTGGCGCGCCGGTACAGGGCGCCGCCCGAGACCGCGCCGAGCAGGTGGCCGATCAGCGAGCGCGCGGTCTCGGCGGCGAACAGCACCGGGTAGCGGCCGGTGGGCAGCGAACGCGGGGCCAGCCTCGCCAGCGTGCGCTGCGCCGCCCGGCGCCCGATCGCGCCGGGTTCCTCGAGGTCTTCGCGCGCCAGCGCGCTGCTGTACCAGCCGTCTCGCTGCATGCCATCGCCCTGGCCCACGATCAACGCGCAGCCCAGCGAATGGTGGGTGCCGCGATCGCGGCCGATGAAGCCATGCGAGTTGGCATACACCGCCAGGCTCTCCCCGCTGCCCAGGGAAGCGCCGTCGGAATTGGCGATGCGCGGGTCGGCCTCGCGCCCGGCCGCTTCGCAGGCCAGCGCCAGGTCGACCGCGTGGTCGGGTTGCAGCGCCCAGGGGTGCCAGCCGTCGAGGTCGGGGAACTCGGTGGCCATCAATGCGGCGTCGGCCAGGCCGGCGGCCTGGTCGTCCTCGGTGTAGCGGGCAATGGCGCAAGCCTGTTCGACCGTGGCGTCCAGGCTGGCTTCCTGCAGGTCGGCGGTGCTGGCGCTGCCCTTGCGCTGGCCGAAGTAGACGGTGACGCCGATGCCGCGGTCGCGCGTGGCTTCGACCGTCTCCACCGCGCCCAGGCGCACGCTGACGTTGAGCCCGCGCTCCTCGCTGCAGCTGACTTCGGCCTGGCTGGCACCCAGCGCGCGCGCGCGCTCGAGCAGGCGCTGGGAGACCGCCGCCATCAGCTCGAGGCGTTGCAGGCTGTCGTCTGTGGTGGATTCGGTGGTCAGGTTCAATGGCTTATCCTGTAACGAAGTTCTGGAGATGCACGATGCGTGGAAACGACCCGGAAACCGGCGAATTCCTGGGCCCCAGCCGCTCTCAGGAGCGGCGCGAGGCGCTGGAGGTGCGCAGCCTGGGCGAGAGGCTGGTGGCGCTGGCCCCGGCGCAGCTGGCCAGG
>Ga0105045_10005220_pt1 | contig 11412 bp, 13 predicted proteins | sample MAT02_FD_78089 | JGI IMG/M metagenome (GOLD analysis project Ga0105045, IMG submission 78089) | Freshwater microbial communities from Lake Fryxell liftoff mats and glacier meltwater in Antarctica - MAT-02 (megahit assembly) | ecosystem: Environmental > Aquatic > Freshwater > Ice > Liftoff... | reverse complement strand
TCTTCTGAACTGTTAACATATACATACCTACCATCGGGTGAAAAACAACAGCCTTGAGCTACTATATCTTGAGTGGGATATTCTATCTTTCTATAATTAGACAATATCCCAGTACTATTATCAAAATCAAAGAGGTGCAGCCCTACCTCAGAGTTGATGGCATACATCTTGCCATCCATACTAAAACTATTTTGCCCTATGCCCTGATCTATTGCTCTGAAAACTATATCTATCTCCTGCACATGATCTAGTATGATGGTGTCACTGCCTATCAGGTACTTCTCTACTTCATTGGTCTGATTGCGCCCCTGTAGCACCCACCAATGCTGACGATCACGATGTGGTATTGCTGTCATGTCTTCATTGTGCAAGAAGTATGGATTTAATCGCTTGAGACCACTATACATGTAGGCACCGTCACCCTGTTTATAGATACTGCCATATAGTAAATTCCTACAATACCTGTCATCGCTTCTAGGTGATATTTCATTATCTTTGGTCATGATGTAGGTCAGGTTAGGATTAACTAAGTCAGGCAATAGCAACGTGCCCTGATAGACTGGATAACCATAAGATTCGATACAATTGCGCGTAAAATTGTCTCCGTGTAGGTACCTAGCACCCGAGATGACCTTAAAATCTTGGTCACGTATCTCACAGGCATTGGTATTGAGTGCAAGCTTGCCCGTCAGTGGATCATTGGTAAAGCTACCGTTGAAGGCTAACCCATAGCTATCAAACCCTCGCTTATAGTAATTGCTCACTTTACCATCGTTAAAACTCAGTACCGATATACCGAATCTTTGTGCTTCACCTTTGCCATACCCAAAGGGCCATTCGTAGTCGTAGCGCTGGCTACTGACTACAAACGGCCACATACAGATCATGACGATAACACTATACTGGTGTCTCATGAGCTGTGATTTATAATTTTACAAATTTCTGTACTTGACATAATAGCTCAAATATATCTATCAAAATTTAAAGTATCAAAACACTCACAAATATAACCTAAATCATAACAACGAGTACAATTATACGACACTTTTTATCATTTGTTGGGTTGTTGCTTGAAATGCCGGCAATAGTTGTTGAGCTGCGATAGCTGATGAGAAAGTAGTAGTCTGACCAATCGCTCCAACTACTACAGTATTGTCAGGTATAAAATTGTATTGAACCAATATATGATTTGTATTTGGTTTGACAACTCTTAAAGTAAAAATAGTACCAGGTTGTTGTATAAGACCTGACAAACAAATAATAATATCATTATAGTCAGGATTTATAAAAATAGGGCTGCGGAGTCTTGTTGTCTGAAAGTTAGTACTATGGATATAAAAACTATTTGACAACACGTAAATAAAATCACCAGTTGTAAACTCAAACTCTAATTCATAACCATCACAATCAATCATATTTGTAATACCATCAGGTATAGTGGTAAAACAAATATCACCTGTCTCACCAGGACAATTAAATCCTGTAGATATCAATGTATGTCCAAAACTAACACATTGGGCATAAGATCTCAAGACACTAAAAACCATAAACAAAAATAGACAAACTATTATTCTGCGCCCCCGTCATATTAAAATTAAATATTGTTCTCATTTTAAGAAAAATTAAAATATTAAAACATAATTTTTTACCATGATAGATTCTGCATTTGGGAAAACTCGTCATCCTGCAGTATGATTCGTAAAAATGTAGCGATTCACCATGATTATCCCTGCAATAATACGAGTTTAATCCCAAACCACCAAAATATTTTTCTCATATTAACACATCAAGAATTAATAAATAAATAAATTTTATAATACATAAAGCTAAATTAATAGAATAATAAACGTACACAACAAAATAAACCAAATATTATTCCATTTACATGTAGCCTAATTTCCTCAAACGAAACAAAATTCTGAATCAAAACAATTGGATTTATTCTCATTGTAAATCATCACGCCGATGCTTAATACCAATTGGACTATATATTAAACGTTATTGGTGTAAGCTTATTTATGAGTCCATCCTTTTAAAGCTGAATGAAAGTTGGGCAGCAAGATTGTGCCAAAGATCACGATTTAATGAAGTAACAGAGACCTATGGCTCGTGGCTTCCGTGCTGGAACGGATAAAATCAACAGAATTTCCTTAACTGTCCGAAGTTGTTTCAGAAAGATTACTTATATTTTGTAAGTAAGTCCTAATGTATAGTAACTTTGGGTTTTTTTGATTTCTTGCTCGCTGTATCTCAGGCCGAATTCAAAACCTACTCCTATACCATTAAAGATGTTGAAACCAATCCAGTTGGTCCACGTGGTATTATGAAGAGAAGGGTCTGCGTTTTTGTAACTCACAAATCCTGTAAGGTTAGTTCTCCAGTTGACACCTTTGACGATTTCTGTTCTGTAATCACCTACGATTTTACAACCGAGTGATGATGTAAATTGATTATCAGTTTTAGTGAAGATAAAGTTGTAGTTTATAGGGTGAAACACAAAGATCATATTTTCAGTAGGTGTATAGGTAACCCCCACTCCGAAATCTAAATATCCTGGATTATTAAAGTTTTCGATGACTGAGGTTCTGTATTCTCCCAGTGCTGAAGCTGCAATCTTGCTTGACAATTTGTACCCATAAAGAGAGGTAATATTTAATATATCTGATACTGGCTGAAAACCAGGTGTTTCTGCTTCTATACCGGTGACTAGTTTTTGCCATCCGAGGTTAAGACTTGCGCTGTTTCTCCAGAAATATTTATCTCTGAGGTTATTTGCAAAAGCGTTAAAACTACCACCGATATTGGTAGAACGTGAGTTAGATAGATCATTTGTGGGTGTCAAGGCAGCAAACCAATTGTTACGTCCAGAGAAGTTAGCACCAAGAGTACCGAATATCCCCTTATACCATCCTGGTAGTTTAGCTATCTTAGCATCGATTGCTTCTAGCTCTACTTTGTAAGCTTCAGCCTGAGCCATCACCGGTGCAGACTTGTCCACGATCATGGCTTTTTGAGCATTAAGCTCCTCTAGTGTTTGTGCATTAGTAACGGTAGTGCATACGATTATTAAAACGATGCCTCCGAAGGCTTTTTTGATTATGTTTAATAATGTGAAATTAGCGTACATAAAATTGTTTTAAAATGAAAAAAAAAATTTAGAGTTAATAGTGAATTACTATTTGCCATATTTTATATAAATTTTAATGATTTCTAAAACACTCATGTTTTTATCATAAATGTCTAAGAGCATTCTTTTGCTCTTAAAATTTTCATTTTGATGGCACTTTCTGATTTATCGGTTACCTCGCAGATATTTTTTATTAGATAACTCGTCTAGGTATTTCATCATCAAAATCATTTTATCGCTCGGGTTCATCTCTTGTTATATATGCTTTAATCTACGAAGACTTGCTTAAAAGTCTCATAAAAGAGATACAAAAGTACACTTTTTAATGATTTGCGTAATAATTATTGTATTTTAATCTTATTAAACTACTTTTTTGTTTACACAAATCCCTTTTTCAGGTATCAAGTTAAGGTTGTGTTAAATGACATCAGCTCTATAATCCAATAGTAAATTTATACGTTTTAAGTATTGAGATTTCATAAAAATACTTTTATATCTTAAACTAAGAAATCTAAAATTGGATAACCATACATTGATTATTACTTAACCAAATTTTAAAATTATGAAAAACTTAGCATTGATGTTTATGGCAGCTGTCCTAGGTGGAATAGTGGTGATAGGAGGACAACAGTTTATACAATCAGATAGTATAGGTTTAGGTGACGAAGTAAAAATAGTCAGAGCTAGTACGACTGATGCGAGTGTAGATATAACAAAAGAGCAAACTGCATTCGTATCTGTAGCAAATCGTTTTCCTTCCAACACTCCTAATAGTTTTGTAGAGAGTGCAAAAAGATCTACAGGTTCAGTAGTACACATATATGCTGAGGAGAGTGATGAGCTGGTGAGAGAGCAACAAAAAAAGAGACGATCGGGATCTTATGACGGTTTTTTTAGTTTTGAAGATATATTTGGTGGCAACTTTTACAGACCCAAAAACGGAAGTGGCTCAGGAGTTATATACTCTGGCGACGGTTATATCATCACCAACAATCATGTAGTAGGTTTTGCAGACAAAATAACAGTTACCGACAGTAAGGGTAAAAAATATAATGCAAAAAAGATAGGTACTGACGAATCTACCGATCTTGCCATCATTAAAATAGAAAGCAATAACTCTTTTCAGCCTATAAGAATAGGAGATTCGGATATGGTTAACGTTGGCGAATGGGTACTAGCGGTAGGAAATCCTTTTGGATACTTGACCTCTACAGTGACAGCTGGAATTGTGAGTGCGAAAGGAAGATCATTAGATATTATACAAGATGATAAGGCTATAGAAGAATTTATACAAACTGATGCTGCAATCAATCCTGGCAATAGTGGAGGGGCGCTAGTAAATCTAGATGGTGAACTCATAGGTATCAATACTGCAATAGCTACTCCTACGGGTGTATTTGCTGGATATTCGTTTGCCATTCCTGCAAAAATAGTAGCCAAAGTGGCAAAAGACATTATAGAGAATGGTGGAAATATAGAGCGTACCAATCTAGGTATAGGGGGATATGATGTCACCAAAGACTTAGTATCTGAGCTCAAGTTAAAGCTCAAAAGTCCAGTAGGATTCTATGTTGAGGAAGTTGTAAAAAGCAGTGCGGCACAGTTAGGTGGCATATTGCCAGGTGATGTAATAATAGCAATTGACAACAACAATATTGTTAACTACGATGACGTAGATAAGGCACTGAAGTTTAATAAAGTAGGTGACAAAGTTAAGATAAAGATAGTCAGAGACGGACGGGATATGATGATCCCAGTTCAATTGCGTAAGAGAATATAAGAATTTTTCATGATAATTCAATATAGTTAAAGTTAAGTTGGTTTTTCGTTTTGTTTTGATGCGTCCTGCTATTAATTTGGCAGGACGTTTTTTTTTGATTAATTCTCATAAATTTTATACTTTTTAAATCAATTTTTATTAATAATTGTTACAGCATTGATTAAATAGACTTTTTATATGGCGTTAATATATTTTTTGATAGTTATTGGTACTGTGATAACTATGGAGTTCGTAGCGTGGCTTGCGCACAAATACTTGATGCATGGTGCATTGTGGAATCTGCATGAAGATCATCATAAACCACATTTTGAGAAGGAAGGATTTTTTGAAAAAAACGATTGGTTCTTTGTCGTCTTTGCAGTCCCGAGCATGCTTTGCTATATGATAGGTGCAGGGGTAGAAGGTTACCTTTGGTTGCTTTTCGTAGGGGTAGGTATATCGATCTACGGGTTGATCTATTTCTTGATCCATGACGTGTATATACATCAACGATTCAGATGGTTCAGACAGTTAGATAGCAAGTACAGCAGAGCGATCTTAAAAGCACATGGCGCACATCATGCAAAAACTTACAAGGAGGATGGCGTCTCGTTTGGGCTATTATTTGTTCATCCTAAGTATTTTATGAAAAGGAAGGTTTCTTAGACTTATGATATATTAATCTTCTAGCAATAGTTTCCACACAATTACTTTATCAGAAAATTTCCAAATTAGCGATGAATTGTCATTCAAACCATTAAAAAGTTTGTGCAATTATATAACTGTTTAGCTACGTTATGATTATTAATCGATCGGATAAAACATGAAATATAACATAAGTCATTGTACTAAAATACATTATTATTAAATTAGTGAGTTGATACTATGAAAAATATTTAGTAATATAAAATCCAGCGGTACTGACAATAGCAGTCAATAAAGATCCCCAAATAATATCAATGACTACAATTTTTATTGGCCAATTTTTTATGGTCGCAAGGTTCGTCAAGTCGTAGGTTGCGTAAGTGAAAAAACCGAAAAGGGCTCCCAAAATAATCGCTGAGCGCAACGAGTTTTTTTCGATAGCAGGCAGAATTGCAAAAATAAAAACACCAACGACAAAAAGTAGATAAAACACTATTGCCGCAGTCCAGTTGACTTGGTCGCTGACTATATTGCCTAGATATTTTTTATATAAGTCTTTAGCAATCAGCCCTAACCAAGCCATATCAACGATAAGAAAAACGAAAAAAGTTAAAATGTAACTAATCAGAATTTTTGTAAAAGGCATATTATTTTATATTTTATCTGTAAAGATACTTAATTTTCTGAGATAATTAGCAACATGCAGTCGCTAGGTGTGTATAAGATACTGCAGTTTTGTTAAATTTCCATAGTGAGAGTTTGATAATCATATTAGTTCTTGGTATTTACTCAAGCCGCAGAGGCTTTTACTTTTTTTCTACAGCAAAAAAAAGTAAATAAAAAATGCCGCAGCTGTTTTCATTTCTTAACCCTCGCATTTGTGCTGAAATTGTTAAACAGAAAAAACTCGCTTTTCAATTAAGTACTTTAGTTAAACTAATCAACCCACTTGGTATTCAAGCTTGATTTTAACACACTATTGGCTCGGACAGTTTTCTGTTCTTAACGCAATTTAAACCCATGCTCACTAAAACGAAAAAGGCCGATTTTAAGAAATCCAAGTCAGTTATTTAATTTTATATAGATATTTCCAACCTTTGTACAATTTGTTATACACACAGTCACTAGGTTACTTGAAACTGATGTGTTGTATGAGTTAAGGCTGGGACTATCATAATACCCTTATGAAAAAGATAATTTGTATTTCGAAAATATGTTTAAAGGAAGTAAAAACAAAAGCGAAGGAAAAAGGTCTTGCTGAATAAGTCAGTATGACCATTAAAAGAAAGAAAACCGTTCAAAAAACTAGCGATAACTCCATCCGTCATAAGTTATGTGAGTGAAGTATCAGAAATGTGTTGATTGCAAAACTTCCACGACTTTATAAGCTGATTTCCCATGATAATTGAAAAACCATAAGACTGAGCGGTCCTCAAAGGTAGAGTATGGCAACACGAGAGGCGAAGGAACTCAAAAGAGCGACTATGACGCAACGATATGAAAGATTGATATAAAGTAGATTATAACATTAGCATTTAAAATATAGTCCGATAAATATTATCTTTTTCAATGATCCTTTTTAAAAAAAAATACTTGCATTGCAAACGCTAAACAAGTATTTTCAGCATTGATTGAATAAAAAATTTGTTCCTTTATTTTAGACTATTCTTGAAGAGTGCAAAATGGCATGGAAAGAAACAGATAAGCTTCTTTCCGTGCTTTGAAAGAATGGGCAAATCATGAAAAAGATGTTAAAATCCAGTATTTCGTGCCAGTATTTGTTACAAATTAGAATTTTGTAACATTGCTATATAATTGTGTAAGAGTAATTAGGCGCACTGAATGTACCTTTGCAACATCATATTTAGATAATTACTTTTTTAACAACAAACTAATTAAAATGACAAATTCAAAAGTGAAAACAGAATCAAAAGCTGATCAGAGCAGCAGCACTGCAAAGGGTGTAAAAGCAAAATCAGATGCAGCGCAAGGTCTGTATGACTTGTTTGTAGATGGGCTGAAGGACATCTACTGGGCAGAAAAAGAATTGACGAAGGCGATTCCCAAAATGATTGAAAACGCAACCGATGCGAAACTAAAAGAAGCGCTCACTATGCACCTAGGGGAGACAAAAAATCAAGTAACTAGATTAGAAGAAGTTTTTTCATCTATAGGCGAAAAAGCAGTCGCTAAAAAATGTGAGGCTATGGCAGGACTTACTAAGGAAGCAGAAGAAATTATGAAAGCAACTGTATCAGGTGTCGTACGTGATGCGGGCATCATTTCAGCTGGACAAAAGGTTGAGCACTACGAAATCGCCACTTATGGAACGCTTGGTTCTTTTGCTAGAACGCTGGGACTAAAAGAAGCGGCTTCTTTACTAGAAGAGTCATTGAATGAAGAGAAATCAGCGGATGTGAAGCTTTCTGAGGTAGCCTACTCAATCAATATAGATGCTGCCGATGAAGACGAAAGCGAGGCAGAAAAAATCTCTTCATCAAAAAAGAAATAAGCTCACTAGAAACATAAAAATTAAATAATAACCTAAATAATATTAAGATGATTAATAACACAGATAATAATATCAAACCTCGAGACAGTAAAATGCTAACTGGAATGTTTCCTGACCGTGAAAGTACAGAAAATGCATTCACCAAGCTACAGGAGAGAGGATACTCGAACGGCGACATAAATTTAATAATGTCTGACGAAACTAGAGATAAGCACTTCTCTAAAGGCGATACTGAGATAGGCACCAAAGCAATGGAAGGTGCTGGAGCAGGCTCCGCTATAGGAGGTGTTATTGGCGCTGGCTTAGGGTTAATAGCAGCCGTTGGAACTAGTCTGGCGATCCCTGGATTAGGACTGGTAGTAGCAGGTCCATTGGTCGCAGGGCTAGCTGGTGCAGGTGCAGGTGGAGTTACAGGCGGGCTGATCGGGGCACTAGTAGGCTCGGGTATGCCCGAAGAACGAGCTAGACTCTATGAGTCAGGTTTAAAAGACGGAAAGATTGTAATGGGCGTAAACCCTCGCAATGAAGATGATGAAAAGTATTTTAGAACCGACTGGTATTCTAAAAAAGCAGAAAACGTACATTATTAAAGTATTTGATAAACACGGAGTCCAACTCACGGAATCAACCTTTGAAATAGATTATCCGTGATGATTAATACATATTTTTTAACATTCTAAATTTAATTAAAATGAAAGAAGATCGAAACGACCGAAGAGAGAAAATTAATACTCCAGGTCAAAAACAAAATCCTCGCACTCCACAAAACGAAGAGCGCAGAAAAAGAGAAGATGACACCGTTTTGAAAAAAATGAATGTTGAGAAAGAAGATTTTGAAAGCACCACTAAGCAGCCAGATGAGGTAGCGCAACAAGCAAAGGTCAATAAAATAGACTCCCCTTATGCGGAAAATGATATCGAAAGAAATCAAGGTGGAGTTCACAACACAGGATCTAACCGAGATAGAAATTCGCAGATCGATAAGAATAAATAAACAGCGGTGCTTATTGTACAGGATGAGAAAGATAATAATCAAATATTACGCTTTCTCATCCTTATTCTAAGAATATTTAGATTTAAAAACAAAAATTAAAAATCATGGTAAAACATATATTAACTGGAACATTCTACACTATATTAATTACCAGTTTTATGAGTTGTGAAATCATAGGCGGTATATTCAAAACTGGAATGGGTGTCGGGATTTTCATTGTGATCATTGTAATAGCTATGATTTTGTTTTTCACTACCCGCATGGGTAAAAATAAATAACAAAATGAATAATTTTTTTAAAACAATTATCGCTGGTTACGGTGCGTCTAAGCTAGGCGGAGGTTGCCTAGGTACTATCATAGTTTTTGTGCTGATATTTTTACTCTTGGGGCGGTGCTAGCGTGGTGACTCTCACTCGATACGATCATGAAATCTGATTATTGCTTGAAGGCATATTTAGGACTTGCTGAAAAAGTCAGAATGACCTATAAACGAAAGAAAACCGTTCAAAAAACAGCGATAACTCCATGGTTCATAAATTATGTGAATGAAGAATCGGAAATGCGTCGTTTACAAAACTTCCACGATTTTATAAGCTGAATTCCCATTGCGAACGAAAAAGCACAAGACTGACCGAACCAGGAAGTTCGAGTGTGACAATACGAGAAGCGATGGAATCCGAAAGAGCGACTATGCTTCAAGGTATCAAAGGTTGCTAAAAGGAAGATATAAACGGTGCGCAGCAATTGTCATTTTTTGAATTAGACTTTTTTTGACTACTTTTTTTGGTAAAGAAAAAAAGTAACTGCAGCCCATTTATGGCAATATCAGACTTAAGTGCATGGTTTAAAGCTTACGAATACTGATATCCATGCACAGTATTAAGAATTAAGCATAACATAAGTTTTTGTTTTTAAATATATTATTCATAAATCAGCAAGCCCTATTTAGGAATTATGTGAACTCGCTCTCAGAAGTAATTAAACTCAATTTAAAATCTCGTAATTGTAAATATTTAAGATAAGATTTACTGATTAGCTTCCAAAACAGCATAAACTGAGAATCATATAACATTGCAAGATGATTGTGTAAGAGCTGAACTACATACTTGTCCTACCTTTGCACTATAACATTAAATAATCATAAAACACAATAACATGGAAGTCAAAATAGGCATATCAAAAAAAGATCTAGATTCAAGCATAAAAACACTCACTACAGTACTATCTAACGAAATGGTTCTGTACACTAAAACCAGAAATTTTCACTGGAATGTAGCTGGCAACAGTTTTATGGAGATACATTTGTTATTTGAAAACCAATATACAGATCTAGCTCATATAATAGATGAAGTGGCTGAAAGAGTCAAAAAACTTGGCGGTCATGCTATGGGTACCATGAAGGAGTTTCTGGCAAGCACTACACTTAAAGAAGCTTCTAAATCAAACAATAGAGACAAGATGATTTCAGAGTTGCTTTCAGATCAGGAACAAGTAACCACCGAGCTAAGAAAAGCTATAACAAAGTTAGACGAAGGCAACGACTACGGTACGGTGGATTTTCTGACTGGATTAGCGCTGAAGCATGAATCTATGTGTTGGGTACTTCGCAAATATACTCAAAACTAAAGGGTTTAAGACTCACTATGTTACTGCAACTCAATCCATCGATAACGGTTCAAACGCCTCTAGGTCTTGGACAAGCTATATTCTTGATTGACTATGGCATGCATCAGAACACATGTTGGGTGGTGGCACTTCAAGAAAATGGTGTCATCAAACACTTCGACTGCAACGATGTCATACTAGGTACTAACTATACTTACGGGATTAACCTTAGACAAAACAAATTTTAATAACAATATTATTCACTAATTAAATCTAGTATTATGAACACCACAACCATTAAAGGAAACTGGAACGAAATGAAAGGAAAACTTAAGCAAGAGTTTGCAGACTTGACTGATGACGACCTACTATATGTAGAAGGAAAAGAGGATGAGCTTTATGGCAGAATCCAAAAAAGAGTCGGAAAATCAAAGGATGAAGTCAAAAACATGATTGCTGACCTCTAGGATTTCTAATTTCCCTCAGTTAGAATTAACTACCTATACCTTATCGATATATGATTTATTGATAGTCGTATAGGTAGTTTTTTTTGTTTCAAATTCACAAAACATGGACGAACGTAAAAGTCATATTTCGCTTGACTTACTAGCAGCAGTACTGATGGTTTTTATAGTATCGGTCCTCAGGGACATACTGGTTCCTCTATTATTTGCTGCTATACTGAGTTCTTTGATCTATCCTATTGTATATTATTTTGAAACTCGACTTTGTTTTAATAGAATATTAGCTATCACATTTGCGATACTGT
>Ga0105045_10005218_pt1 | contig 11414 bp, 14 predicted proteins | sample MAT02_FD_78089 | JGI IMG/M metagenome (GOLD analysis project Ga0105045, IMG submission 78089) | Freshwater microbial communities from Lake Fryxell liftoff mats and glacier meltwater in Antarctica - MAT-02 (megahit assembly) | ecosystem: Environmental > Aquatic > Freshwater > Ice > Liftoff... | reverse complement strand
CGCTCGATCAATCAGAAACTAACAGGAGAGAATGACCTGATGATAATTCGAATTCAGTGAATGCGGATGGATTACCTTCGTGGTTGCGGAGCATCAAAACAATCTAGGCCGCCTCCGTCTCAATCGCGCCATTGCAGACATATTCTGCAAGTTCTGTCAACTCGCGATCAGTAATTTCTTCTTGGTCGAGAATTTGAACGAGGAACTTTGCCGCTGAGTGGTAGCCAAGTATTTTAGCCCATGCGATGAGACAACCGTAAGTCGCAATTTCGTAATGCTCGACTTTCCGGCCGACGCAGATTAAAGCTGCATCAATACATGGCGAATTCTCGAACTGCTTGATAATATCATTTCCTTCTTCAAGCATGCCAGCGATCGCTTCACAAACAACCGCTCGTGGAATCTTGGCGATAGAATCGAAAACTTTCTCAAGTTTTTCTATCTGATCAGCAGTCTGGCCAATGTGATAGATGAAAGCAACTTTCAGACCCTCGCATTTCGCAGCTCTTGCCAATTTAGGCAAAGCCTTGAGGGTTTCCTTCTCCGCGTAATAGATACGGCAGAGTTGAGCTTCAAATAGTTGAGCCAGCAGGTTCATGATGATTTTGAGTTATTCCTAATTGTGTGGAAGGAAATCCACGTTCTTCGCAGGTAACTATACAAAATACTAATCTGCGAAGAAATCCGAACAACTATGGACGAATAATTGGGGAACCGCCGCTATTTGCCTTTGGTGGACGTTGGAGAAGTCCCGAAAGCTTTGCTGCTCCAAGTGCCAGCAGCATGGGAGGTGCGAGCGCGATTGCGATGCGCACTTGCATCACCACCAACGCTCGGACAGGTAAACGATGGAGACAGTATCCAGAGGCGAGTGCCAGCAATACTGTTTTGCCCGGCGAGTGCTGGGCGATCTTCTCATACTTTTCATAAGTCTCCACCACTTTGCTTCGAACATCTTCTGCCATGCTCTGCAGATTATCCTCGATGGTCGGATTTTCATTTTGTGGATTTTGCATCATTACCAAAATTTAAGGTTAGCAGCGGCGTGGGATAGCCTGTCTGAAGCATTTGCGACAAAATCATTTGCTTGATCTCGCGAGCGATTGTAAAACCGTTGTTGCGGGCTTACATGATGCCGTCCTGACATGACGATGCATCCCAGTGCAAATCCTAAAGTTAATGCTCCTGCCATGAACGATACTGGATTACTGCGGAATTCTTCTCTTGTCGCTTCGAGCAAATTATTCGATCTCACTCTCATTCGCTCTGCGAGGTCTCGCGCACATTCGGATTTTGATGCGACGTTTTTCTCTAAATTCTCGATCTGCTCTTCTGCAAATTCTTCAACTTGTTTTGTATTCATAATTTTTAGTGGGGGTTATTTACTTATAACGCTTACATTCTTGATCGCGGCTTCTACTGCTTCGCGGGACTGTCCGGTGCGCTTCTGAATGCGTCCTAGGAGTTCGTCTTGTTTACCCGCAACATACTGAAGATCATCGTCCGTAAGCTGTGCCCATTTTTGTTTGAGGTGGCCTTTGATTACATTCCACTCTCCTTTGATTTCTAACCGATCCATGGCTAAGACCTTACCTAGAAAACCGCTCCAGCGCCATAGGGTGAAACCCTACTTAGGAGATACGCCTAACAGACTCATCGGCTGTGACCAGATTTTCAAGCTTCTGATGAGTAAGCGCTACCCTTGAATGAACCCTCTGCAAGGCCTCCGCCATGGTAGTGACAATCTCGTCGGCTCCGGTTTCCAGCAACGCTTTGAGAGCAACAGCCCCGACTTCCTGTCTTCCCCAAAGACCGACAATGATATGAAGATCGGGAAAAGCGCCCCGCAGCCTAGTGCATAAATAACGCGCTCGGCTTATCGCAGTGGGAGCTACTACTGAAATGCAAACGAGACTGGCCTGAGATTCTCGAATCCATGTTGTCACTTCAGCAGAAAGCATTTTGCCTGAGGCAGTTTGGACAGCGTCACTCTCGGTCTTCAATAGTAGAGTCAACATCTCGGCAGCAAGCTCGTCGCGATGGGCTTTGGCCGGTATCACGCAAATCCCAAAATCGGAGCGTGAGGCAGAGGCGGCGAATTCAGGCCGCACTTCTAGATCATCGAGAATATCCGCCAATCCCCTTTCGATAAACTCGAGTTGCTCGCTTTCAAGCTCACCGTGCTGGTGGTCCGTCCCCGCAGCGATCAGCACAGGGATCAATACCGAGTCGAAAAGCGTGGCGGGAGAATTAGATTTGAGATAGTTGTCCACCAATTCCATCTCGTCATGCTCGCCCACACGGTGGAGGCGGTGGTAGCAGTCCTCGGCCGGTGTCAGTGGCTCTTCATCGCTAAGCATGATACTGAGGAAAGCCAATTTTGGAACGTGACGGCCCATCACGACGAGACAAACGGTGAGAGGTGTGGCGAGGACAAGACCTACGGGTCCCCATAGCCAAGTCCACACCAAGGCGGCTACGATTAGGGCGACAGGCGTGACTCCAGTGCTAGCACCATAAAGCCAAGGCTCCATGACATTGTTACTAAGTAGTTCCAAACCCACAAATAGTCCGAACGTGAGAGCGGGTGCCAGCCAGTCCGGCGAGACAGCGAACGAAAGAATGATCGGAAATCCAGCCGCGATCCACGGGCCCACGTAAGGGATAAATCTCAGTATAGTCGCCAGCGCACCCCATAGAATCGCATTTGGAACACCTATAAAATATAGTCCGATGGCGACAGGTATGCCATAAGTGACATTTACCACCAGCTGCATGAGAAGATAGCGAGCCACCCGAGATCCGGCATCATCCATCGCGCGGGACGTCGCGCTGATACGACCTTGGCCGATTAGCCGGATCAGCCGATTTCGCAAATCCTCCCGTTGTAATAGCATAAAGATAAGCAGCAACATGACCAACCCAATACTGCCCAATGGTCCAACTATCGGAGAAAGCACCACTTGGATGAATTCCAGCTCTTCACTCTTACCGCTGACGATCTCCACTTGGCGCGGCTGTTCCTCAGCATCTTGTGAAGCTTCTGATTCCACCCGGGACTTCCGATCATTCCCGCCTGGCATGTCTTTCTTGAGCTCCTCCCAGGTATCGGAAAGTTTTGAAAATGGTCCTTTTTCCGGGATCTGCACCGAGCGTAGTTTTGACCGGATATTCTCCTTATAGTCGGGAAGTTGATTCGCCAGATCGACCACTTGCCGCGTTAGGACCCATCCAGTGGCCCCAGTCGCTAGAAACATCATCATGACTACCACGAGCACCGCGCCGATGCGGCCGATCCAGCGTTGAAGCCGAGCGACCAGCGGTGCTAACATGAATGTGAGAAGTGCAGCCAACGATAGCGGCACAAGCAGGTCGCGTCCGAAATACAGCGTCAGGACAAGGAACGAAGCAAGCAGGACATTGGAAATCGTAGCTAGCGAACTGGCTGAAGAAACTTTCTTGGGTGAAACGACCATGGATTTCAAAATTACTTGATAAGCCGAGCGTATGCCTCAATTCCAAAGACCGCGAGATCAATTAAACGGTGCGCCAACTGCTGGTAATACTCGGATAAAAACCTTTTAGGAGTGCTTATCATTTCGACTCAGGCTGAGTTTCACTAGAACCTTGCTCTCAAATAAACGGAATTTGAGCATGAATGGTTGTGCCTTGGCCAGAAGCAGATTTCACCCTGATCGATCCCCCGAGGGCCATTGCACGCTCACGCATGCTGTGGAGCCCAAAGCCAGAATTTGGATTAGGAACAGCGGGATCGAAGCCGATTCCATCATCCTTAATAGATAGTTCCACGAAGGAACCGAACTGGGTGAGATGGACCGTGGCCTGCTTCGCTCGCGCGTGATTTTCCACATTCTTAAGGGCTTCTTGTGAAATCCGGTAGAAGGCAAGCTCGGCGGCAGGAGGCAAGCGCTCGGAAAGTTGCCCGCAATTCAATGCCAAAGGCACTCCGGTGCGCTCAGAGAATTCGATACTATCATTATGCAATATGGCGGAAAGTCCCAAATGATCAAGCACACTAGGCCGCAGGTGCCGTGAAATACGTTCCACTGCGGTCGCTGCCTCCCCCACCATTTTGCGCAGCTTGCCTAATTCATCGCGGGCGCTGCGGTTTTGGCGCGGTAGTTTGTCGCCGAGCACTTCACTACGTAGCAGAACTGCGCAAAGGAGCTGGGTGATGCGACCATGTAATTGGGACGAAACACGCTCTCGCTCCGCCTCTTGAATCTGGACGAGTTTTTGAGAAAAGCCTCTCAGTAAATCTTCGTTACGCCGAATCTCAGTCATGTCGGTAATCACCATTCCAAACGTCATTTCATGATCCACGCCATCCGCTGGAGCGAAAATGGACATTAGCACCGGCAATGCTGAATCATCACCCATTTTCAAAACCATATTTATTTTAGATCCGTCTCTATCTGCTTGGTCCAAGAATATAGAAAACGAATCCCTATCTTTTTCAGCAATGAATTCGCGAAATGATGCACCAATCACTCGTTCTAGTGGCTGTTTGATCATCCCGGCGAAACAAGCGTTTGAGTAAAGAATCATCATCTCGCGCGTCAGCATTAACACGCCCTCATTCATGGTCTCAATTAAGGTACGATAGGAGTCGCCAGTGTCCCCCAAGGTATGAACTCGCGCTTCTGTATCGTCATGCCCGACTACTCCATCCACCTCACCTCGCCGAATCGCACACAACCTTGCTTCTGCCTCATCAAGACGAATTCGCAAAGCCGATAAATCGTCGTCCTGCGAAGATGGATTGCTAGGGTTCACGATGTATTGTTGTACATCCTTGTCAGATCAAACTAAGCCAAAAGCCACGAGTATTAGAAAATTCTCAGACCATCCGTTTTACAGGATACGGATGTAATTTGAGAAAACTTATTTCTAACCTCGGTCATTGTGGCTTGTAAATTCTCCTCAATGGTGCGGCCTTCGGTGGGTGAATCTTGTGTTTTCACCAGCACTTAAAATTTGAAGCTGCCCGAGAGAATTTATCAGAAACTTTCGCAGCCAAGTCATTGGCATGATCTAGGGTCCGATTCGCGGAACGTTGCTGTGGGGAATGAGAGCGCCTTCCGCACATTACCAAACAACCGAGGGCAAACCCAAATATTGCAGCTCCGACAACACAGGACATTGGATTCTCACAGACCTTGACTCGGGTCTCATCGATCACAGCTTCATATTTTTTACGGATTTGATTAGCAGCTTCTCCAGCAGATTCGGCTTCCGCTACCCCTGATTTCTCAACTCTATCAGCTAGGCTTGCTGCGTCTGCTTGTAGGTGGTTCGTATTCACTATTTCGATTTTTTAAATTTAAGAAAAGAATTTAGAGAACGCGGCGGCCTTGAATCAGGCGGATGATCACCATGATGACGGCAACCACGAGAAGAATGTGGATAAAGCCACCGAGGGCAACACTTGTGACAAGCCCAAGTGCCCATAGGACAACAAGGATGATAGCAATGGTAATTAACATAATAGTATTTTGGTTAGGTTTGGATGGATTCTGTGATGGATCTACTTTGTGAGAAATTTACTTCGCCAACTGGCTGTGAGTAGAAATAAAATCATTGACTGCACATTTTACAGCTTACCGAGATTCAACGGTACGTTTTTGGGTTTGTCCCACGAGTTTGATTTTCTTCCTTCCAGATATTGGAGATCGTCATCCGGGAGATCTGCCCACTTCTGTTTGAGATTGCCTTTGAAGATCTTCCAATTTCTTTTCAGCTTTAGTGTTTCCATAAGGACGAAAATAGCCTGATTCTTCGGGCATGACTATGGGGTGAAACCCTACTTTGGTGTATTTCGACCATCTTTGAGACGAGTGCTCCTGATAGATCTTTGGCGGTCTCATCAAAATTCAACGTCTCTCAATCAGGTCCACTATTCTATATATCGACATTCGTCCCCGTGAGCTAACCCAACTTGCCTTGGAGTTCTGAATTTACCGTCGGTAATTCTTCATTGAGCCACTGCATTACCTCCTCCGAGGTAGTGAATTCCTCGTACCCGAGGTGCATCTCATCATTAGCAGTTTTAAGTTCTTGCTGGGAACATTGTTCACAACAAAGAAGCTGATTTCGAAAGTCCAGCGAGACCGGGAACTCAATTTTCATTTCCGCAGACACCCACGAGCCCGATCAATTTTGCTGCGATACTTTCCAAAGGAAGAATAAAATCCACGTCTCCGGTATTAATCGCAGTTTGAGGCATACTGAAATCCAGAGATGTTGGTCGATCCTGCGCAATGACCTGTCCGCCATGGTCACTAATAATCTGAACACCCATTGAACCATCACCGTCACCACCAGTAAGAACAACGGCGATTGCACACTTACCGTAAACTTCAGCCACGGATTTGAACAATGGTTCCGCCGAAGGTCTCGAATAGTTAATTTTTGCCGCGTCAGAAGACGAAAGACGAAGAACGCCATCCGAGGCTACTGTAAGGTGATGGTTTGGCGGCGCTAGATGAACGATCGAATGATGCAACACATCTCCCGTAGATGCCTGCCTCACCTGTAGATTGGTCCGACATTTAAGAATCTCGACCAAGAGACTTTTATGATCCGGAGAGACATGCATTACGATCGCGATCGCGGCCGGAAAGTCCGCTGGCAGACCGCCTAGGATTACAGACAAAGCGTTCAACCCACCCACAGAGGCAGCGATAGCAACCACGCAGCGTGCAGGATCAGATTGGGGAACAAGCATTGGACTTCAAATAAAATAAAAAGTTGACAGACATACCCGCTCTTCAAATTAGACCCATTACCACCAAGATTATAATGATAAGGAGAACCAAACCAAGTCCGGCGCTAGGAGCGTAAACCCAAGTGCGGATATGTGGCCGTGAGGGCAACGCACCAACCAGCAATGGAATAAGCAGGATAGGTAGAATAGTTCCGATTGTCATAATGGTTTTTTGGGTTGTAAGAATTTGAATACCAAAATGGATGTATTTCCAATATCGTTTTTTAGGAGTTCATTTTCCTTGTAAAGCGATATCGAAATTAGTGAATTGCCGCTAACATGATATGGGGTATAACCCTACCTAACAAATCTCAGGCACCGATGAGAGGGCACAAAATAGGAAACCGTGCCCAGAGGCTCACGGAACCTCTAGACACGGTATAAACTTAAGACTAAGCAATTTTTAAGGTACAACACTGCCTATGCTTAGTTCAGCTATTAACTACTAGGTAGTCAGCTGACTCACACTCCGTGAGGTCGGTCCGCGCCAGCTCCGGAGTTATCACGAGTTGGAGCCGCTGTGTCCCCTGTGGCGCAAATATCCGTCGCGTGAGCGTTGGAAAAAATATCCTTCGCTGTGGAAATCTGAGCACTATCTTCGGTGTGTACGGAAATTAGAATATTCCCGCCTTTGACCTTGCCCTCATAGACTTTCGCTTCCAGCTCTGGAATACCCAATCCAATTAGGCCGCCGGCGATTCCACCCGCAGTGGCACCAATAGCGGCTCCACTGAGTGCAGCCATGATAGGTCCCGCCGCGATCAATGGTCCCACACCAGGAATGGCGAGTGCGCCAATACCAGCTGCCAAGCCTAAGGCCGCACCTACCACGCCGCCTGTACCAGCTCCAGTGATCGCGCCTTCTGGGGCTTTGGTGTTCTTTTCATGAGCAAATTCACGTGTGGCTCCCTCATCAGGGAAAAGTACGGAAATATCGCTGGTGGTGAAGTTTGCAGCAAGAAGGCTATCGACGATTTGATCCGCCTGAGCGTGAGTGCTTGCGATACAGAATACAGATTTTGATGACATAATTTTAATTAGTTTGGTGTATAGTTATTTGAATAAGAAACAATTTGTTATGATTCACTCGACTTCAAGTTGATCATCGACGCGATCTTCGCTGGTAGCCCTGGTGGCAAAACCAGCAATGAGGCGTTTTTCTTCGGCTGTCTTGACAGGTCCGCGGAGAGTGACACGGCCATCGGTAGTGATAATTTTCACATTCTGTGCATTAATGGACAGATTTTCTTGGTCCATTATATCTTTACGGATTTGAGCGGTGATGTCGATATCGCTCTTACTATTTCCTTGATCAATTGCGGTTGGCTTATCTCCCTCTCGATCTCGGACATTACGCTCAGAGTTATCTGCCATTTTGCTGCTCATCTTATCAGACAAAGGTGCGACATTATAGGCGGTGTAAACGCTCCCCAAATAGTCAACCTTTGTTAGGTCGGGCCATTCATCAGACTTGAAATGCGGCGCGCTTGCAAGAACCTCCTTGGAAACATCCAAGGTTACATCCTCACCGCTTGCCACATACTTTAGGGCGGCGGGTGGGACGATGCTCAATACATCTCCGATCCCCAAAAATCCGCCTGAAGAAATAATGACAGCGACGAGGCGTCCCGAGGCGATATCAACGATCATGTCAGTAATCTCGCCCAGTGACTCGCCTTGCAAGTTCTTCACATCCTTACCCATAAGAGAGCTAGCCTTTGAAGTACGTCCGAGCGTCGTGGTATTCATTTCCGAATTTGTCGTTGTTACGGCATTGTTTTCAGAAGTTGCGGTGGATTCCGCTGCGAAAGCTGTCGAAGTGACGGCTAAAGCTGCGGAATATCCGATGCATAGCATTCTTAATTTATTTTTCATCTTATTGATAGATTTTAATATGGTTCCTGTGATGCACAGGGTGCGCTTCACAAATTAGAAACTACCGGTTTCGGCCGATATGAAAATGGGGTATAACCCTACTCGGAAATTCAAACACTCTTATAGACGCAAAATAGCTAAGTTTTCACTCCTTCGATTGATCAGCTTTTTCCTGTATTTCTTCATGAACTTCAGCCTTATCCTCGCCAATTGACTTTTCTGCGTCCTCCTTTAAAGCTTGCATCCTCTTGGTCTCTGAGGGCAGACGATCAAATGTTTTCAAGTCTTTATCTAATCTCTTTTCGGTTTGATCTGGATTCGTTTTCATAAGTATAAGTGGTAAATAAATGTGTGCAGGTGCTTGCATAAATCCATGGGGTGTAACCCTACTGGAAGGACTTTTCCGAAAAAGTAAACGCGATAGGGTCATCACTCAAAAAACCTTCACCTCTACATGGTGTTCATGCTGGTCGTCACACAGTGGAATAGTGTCCCCAGTGATTGCTGTGTGATCGAGCACAATGGAATTCGAATCATCAGAGGTCTCTCTCGAACGCGAGATAGTGATATGATACACGGTTTGCCGATAGCGATAGTGGATCTTGTAGCTAGACCAGTCAGGAGGAAGTCGCGGGCTAAGCCGCAGCTGATTACCCTCAAGATGAACGCCCAATAGAGTCTCCAACAGAAGACGGTACATCCATCCGGCAGAACCAGTGTACCAAGTCCAGCCACCACGACCAATGTGTGGTGCGACTGCATAAACATCCGCAGCAATGACGTATGGCTCCACCTTGTAAGTTGCGATTTGCTCAGCGGTCGCACCGTGGTTTACTGGATTTAACATCCTGAAAAGTTCCCATGCCCGGTCATGATCCCCCATCTCAGCAAAAGCCATCGCCATCCAAATTGCTCCGTGAGTGTATTGTCCCCCATTTTCTCGTACTCCGGGTATATAAGCCTTAATATATCCTGGATTGAGTGAAGATTTGTCAAATGGAGGATCGAACAATTGGACTAAATTGTGATCACGCCTAACAAGACGCTGATTGACTGATTCCATCGCTTGCCGTGATCGCTCAGGATCACCTGCGCCACTGAGAATAGACCAACTCTGCGGCAATGAATCAATCTGGCATTCCTCATTCGTTTTCGAGCCCAATGGTTCTCCATTATCAAAGTAGGCGCGTCGATACCAGTCGCCATCCCAAGCATTAGCCTCGATGTTCTTCTGCAATTGCAGTGCTTGCTCGTTACAACGTTCGGCGAAACGGTGATCACCACGAGAGCGTGCCACAGCACTGAATTTGTTGAGCACATCATACAGGAAAAATGCTAACCAGACACTTTCGCCACGGCCCTCTTCCCCAATTTGATTCATTCCATCATTCCAGTCTCCACAACCAATAAGTGGTAAGCCGTGTTTTCCAAATTTGAGACCGTTTTCAATCGACTTTACACAGTGCTGATAGAGTGTGCCGGATTCGTCAGAACGATTAGGCAGATCGTAATAGGCCTCCTCAGCCTGCTTAACCAAGCGTCCTTCTAAAAAGGGCACAATCTCATCAAGTACACCTGAATCTCCCACAGTCTCCACGTAGCGACATGTCACAAAAGGTAGCCACAGATAATCGTCAGAGAAATGGGTTCTTACGCCCCGCCCGCTTGGAGGGTGCCACCAGTGCTGCACATCACCTTCGCGGAATTGACGTGACGCAGCACGCAATAGATGGGCACGGGTGAGGCCAGGCTCAGCATGCACCAGAGCCATCACGTCTTGTAATTGGTCACGGAACCCATAGGCCCCCCCGGACTGATAGAAACCCGTTCGCCCCCATATTCTGCAGCTCAGATTCTGGTAGAGTAACCAACCATTGGCCATGATGTTAACGGCGGGATCAGGAGTATCCACATTGATCGCTCCAAGGGTGCGATTCCAATATCCCCATACTTCATGAAGTGCGGCGCGGCAAGCATCTGCATGTCTGAAACGCCGAATTAAATCTTGGACTTCACGAATACTATTTCCCACTCCCATGCGGAAAGTCGTTTCCCGTTCCTGGCCAGGCTCAAGATGGAATGATACCTGAATCGCGCCACATGGATCCAAACCAGCGCCAACTTTTCCAGAAAGCCGTGTCCGCTCCAGTGCCGCTGGCCGAGAGAGATTCCCATTCCGCCCAATGAATTCACTCCTATCTCCCGTTAACGTGCGGGAGGAATCATTCACGTCCATAAAGACAATTCGACCGGGGAAATCATTATTGCTATAATTTCTAGCCAACAGCGCGCCGGTCTTCAAATCCACTTCCGTTTGCACATGCATCAGACTCTTGTGTCTCACATCACCTAGAACCCACTCACAATAGCCCGTGACCGACACGTGCCGCGGGCGGCCTGAGATGTTGCGAAGCTTTAGAACGGTAAACTTTACGGAGGCATCCATTGCAACATAGACCCACAACTCGCTCGAAATCCCATTTTCAGTATGCTCAAATACAGTATAGCCGAAGCCGTGCCGAATCAGGTATGGAGTCTGCCCATTTGCAGGCAATGGTGTGGGAGACCAGTAGTCTCCTGTCTGCTCATCACGGATGTAGGTTGCCTCCCCCGTCGTGTCTTTGACTGGATCATTATTCCAAGGAGTGAGTCGGAATTCGTGAGCATTTTCAACCCATGTATAAGCAGAACCACTTTCGGAAACGACTGTACCGAAGTCTGGGTTTGCCATCACGTTCACCCACGGCGCTGG
>Ga0105045_10005216_pt1 | contig 11414 bp, 3 predicted proteins | sample MAT02_FD_78089 | JGI IMG/M metagenome (GOLD analysis project Ga0105045, IMG submission 78089) | Freshwater microbial communities from Lake Fryxell liftoff mats and glacier meltwater in Antarctica - MAT-02 (megahit assembly) | ecosystem: Environmental > Aquatic > Freshwater > Ice > Liftoff... | reverse complement strand
TTATTTGTTACCTAGAGAATTTGGTCTTTTCTTGAGTATAAGAGCTAATTTTAGCAATCCAAACTCTGATACTGAAAAGTTTGTAACATCATCTAATATTTTTGATGATAACTTTGAAGTATATATTGAGAATGAAAACCGAATAGTCTTTTTAGACCCTGGTAACGAATTAGAAGGTCAAAAAATTGTACTAGAAAGAAGGTAAGAACTATGGTTTTTGTTTTAAAATAGGATTTAACGAATGTAAAAGCCTTATTTGACTTTTAGCCAATCTGTCATTCGATCTCTGACCAGATTATGGAATAGTATTCAGATCTGAAATCAAAATTATAAGATCACCGTAAAGGTTTTAAATTCTCCAAAATAGTTAAATATGCTATAGTTGCACTGTGGATTTTGCATATAGGATGAGCAAATATCTAAACCTATTTCATTCAGTTAGAGTGCGACTAAGAGACGGTTTTCAATTTTTTATTTTATTAATTCTATATTTTTAGGCTAGGTTTATTTTTTTATTCTATTTTTGGATTTTTATTACTGTAAAAGTAATTTGACATGAAAATAAAATTTTGTGGAGCAGCTCAGAATGTGACGGGTAGTTGTCATTTGATAGAGTTAGACAATGGGTTTAAGTTTTTGTTAGACTGTGGACTCTTCCAAGGTAGAGGCAGTCATGTTTGGGAATGGAACAATTCATGGCATTTCACACCTGGTGAAATAGACGTATTAGTGCTGTCACATGCGCACATAGATCACTGTGGACGCATACCTAAATTGGTTAAAGATGGTTTTACGGGTGCTATACATTCCACTCATGCGACAAGAAGTCTTGCAGCTGTGATGTTGCTTGACAGTGCAAAGATTCAAGAGTCTGACGTAGCGTGGTTTAATAAAAAGATTTTGCGAAAGCGAAAAAAAGACACTTCACATCTCCGTGAGCCACTTTATACCAGTGAAGATATAGGATCAGCTATGGTCAAATTTGAAGGTCATCCGTATGACAAATGGAGACATATTCATGAGGATGTGCAGATACTGTTTAGAGATGCTGGCCATATACTCGGAAGTGCTAGCGTAACCCTCAAAATCATGGAGGATGGCAAGGAAACTATGATTGGTTTTACAGGAGATATAGGCAGACCAGATCGACCTATATTGAGAGATCCACTTCCTATGCCAGAGGTCGATTACTTGATTTGCGAATCCACTTATGGTGATAGATTGCACGAGTCCGCACCCGAACAATACGATATATTTCTGGCGCATATCAGAAAAGCTTGTGTAGAAAAAAGAGGAAAACTGATCATTCCAGCATTTAGTCTTGGGCGTACACAAGAGATCGTTTTTATGCTAGACAAGATGGAATCAGCAGGCAAACTGCCTCGTATCAAAGTCTATGTAGATAGTCCATTGGCAATGAATGTAACTTATATTTTTGGGTTACATCCAGAGTGTTTTGATACAGATCTGGCCCAGTATATGTTGACAGATCCTAATCCTTTTGGGTTCAATAATCTCATATATGTTAAGGATGTCAATGAATCCAAGGCCATCAACGACTCTGACGAACCATGTATCATCATCAGTGCATCTGGTATGATGAATGCCGGACGTGTAAAGCATCACTTGTTTAACAACATAGAAAACCCTAGAAGTACTATCCTAATTGTAGGCTATTGTTCACCCGAGACACCAGGAGGTCAGTTGAGAGCAGGTGCTACCTCTATCGAACTCTTTGATGAGGAGAAGCAGGTTCTGGCAGATATTATCGTCATGGATTCATTCTCTGCGCACGGTGATAGAGATGAGATGTTAGCATTTATCGAGAATCAAACCGCTAGCGCAAAACAATTGTTTCTCGTACACGGTGAGCTAGATACGCAGACCAATTTTAAGGATTTTCTTAACGAAAAAGGCTTTAAAAACATATCGATTCCTGCAGTCGGTGATGAGTTCATTATATAAAATTTTTATTGCTGGTTACTTTATTTTGCTATTGGTCAATATATTTCTAATCACGATATTACCTATCTCTGTTCTGATATTAAGATCGTTTATTTTGGAGTTATCTCTCGTAGGATTTACTCGGTTAGATAGGAATACATATACCAAATCATACTTTGGATCCACCCACGTATAGGTACCTGTGAAACCTGAATGCCCATAACTTTCAGATGAACTCAAACTTGGTGCATTTTTAGGAATAGGAATCAAGTCTTTTTTGTCAAAACCTATTGCTCTTCTTACGCCTCGATCACCAAACTGATATTGAGTACACTCTGTTATCACATCGGGTGAGATATATTTTCGACCTCCATAGCTTCCCTTTTGAAGATACATTTGCATGAGTTTGGTCAGGTCGTTAGCATTGCCAAAAAGTCCAGCATGACCTGAGATTCCTTCCATCAATGCTGCCCCTTCGTCATGTACAAAACCGTGAATTAGTGTTTTTCTAAAAAGCGAATCGTATTCAGTAGGTACTATTTGTTCAAGTGTAAACTGCTTAATGGGTAGAAATGTCAGCGAATTGGCACCGAGTGATACGTAAGTTTCTCGTAAGTAATCTACAAACTTAGCTCCAGTTATGTTTTTTACAATCTCAGGATATAGATAGAAATATAAATCACTATATACATAACCTAGCGTCGTATCGAGAGGCGATTGGGCGATATCGTTAATCATGGTTGCTTTGAATCCGTCGTTTAACCACATGGTTTTATTGATCTGTGAGGTATATCCAGATTTTTTGACGTTGCTAAAATAGCCTTCTTTCCAGGTTATGGTCTGAGGGTTAAGTACATCTTTCCAGAGCTGTGCATTACTCAAACTAGCGTTAAAATCAACGGTATAGGTGGTCTTTTTGCCAAAAAGGCGCTTAAAAAATCCAGGTTTATGTGCTGTCTTGACTAGTTTTGTATCTAACGCTGGTGTCAGTGCTAATGCATTTTTGAGTGTAGCGACTGAGTCTATAGCCTCTTTCCAAAATGGAATCCATGCCTTTAATCCGGCAGTGTGGGTGAGTAGGTTGCGCATTTTTAATGATGCTTTATTTGTACCAATAAACGCAGGGTAGTAAGCATCAAGATTGGCATCTAGGTCAAATTTTTGTTCACTCATCAGTTGCATCACCGCTAGGGTAGATGCGGCGATTTTAGTTATAGAAGCTAAGTCGTAGAGGTGATTTACGGTTAGATTAGCTGTATTAGATTTAACTATTTGCTTGTTTTTTTGATCAACAAAACTATCTATATTATCCATCGCATCATTTATAAAGGTTATGTTTGCTTGTGTATTGCTTCCTTTTATACTGGACGCATTGTCTGTAAATATTTGTGTTCCATACGATTTTTGGAAGATTACTTTTCCCTTTCTAGTCACTTGGACGACTGCACCAGGAAAGGCTTTTTTTGTAATTCCTAATAGTATCAGTGAATCAATTTCTTGATTAAGTTGCTGACTATTGATGCCTACTTGCTCGGGAGTACCGTAAGATAATCTATTGAGTGAAGAAATATTTACACCCATGCCTTGCGTGAAGTTTTGGTTGACTCCTACAGGCAATTTGCCTTCGGCATCTAATCCGCCGAATATAATCTGTGCAGCAATTGAGGCAGTAAAGCTATTTTGTTGATACCCGAGGATTAGCGTTTTAAAGTCTTTCAATTCCTCTATTTTTCCTAGGATAAACGGATTGCCTAGCAGGGCAAATATTACTTTTTCATTTTTTGACAATGCTTTGATTATTTTTTTATTGGCTTCATTTATACCATAATTCTTGCTAGCTCTGATATCAACCAATTGGGCTGCTGCGATGATGATATCAAAGTCTTTGATTGCATCTATTACTCCTTTGATTAGAGAATCGGAAGCGTTTTTTGGTAGATTTATTTGAGTGATTTTAGTGTATAAAGCACAAGCTTTTGCAAAATCTTGATTATCGTCCCCTTCTATCGTCAGCACTGCTATTTTTTGTGTGAGATTTTTGATAGGAATGATGTTATTTGTATTCTTTAAACAGGTGATACTTTTCTCTGTGAGTTGGTGGTTTATTGTTTTGGCGTTAAGCGTATTCAGATCTTTGATTAGATTTACTGTAGATATATTTGTCGATTTGTTAAGCCCTGCCCATGACTTGGCTTTGAGAATTTTTATTACCTTTTCATCAACTAATTTGATATCTAACTTCTTATTGAGAATAGCAGATTTTATAGCCTCAAATGCTAAAGGTACGTCCATAAATGTTTCCAAAATATCGCTTCCTGCTTCTAGTGCTTTTACCATAGCTTCTCCTTTCGGAAAGTTTTTGACAGCGCCTTGCATCTCCATAGCATCGGTAAATGTTAATCCTTCAAATTTTAGTTCATCACGCAACAGCTTGGTCACAATATTTTTTGAAAAAGTAGCAGCTAACCCTTTTTGAGGTTCTAGGCTAGGTATATCAAGATGTGCAATCATCACGCCTGAAAGACCCGCATTGATAAGTTTTTTGAAAGGGTATAGTTCCACATCGTTTAACCTTTGGCGATCATGCTTGATGATGGGTAGATCATGGTGCGAATCTACATCTGTATCCCCGTGTCCGGGAAAGTGTTTAGCTGTTGTGATCAGTCCTCCTTCTTGCATACCTTGCATATAGGCGAGTCCTTTATTAGCGACGATCTCTCTATCAGAACCCATTGACCTGAAGTTGATTACCGGATTATTTGGGTTGTTATTAATATCTATTACTGGGGCATAATTGATGTGTACACCCAATCTTTGGCACTGACGAGCGATTTCTCTTCCCATTTCTTTCATCAAAGCATCATTACCCTGAATGGCACCTAAAGCTATAGCATAAGGAAATCTGTCGCTACTGTCTAATCGCATTCCTACTCCCCATTCGAAATCTTGACCTATGAAAAGTGGCGTTTTAGTGATCGATTGTAGTCTGTTTGTGACATTAACTTGGGCGGTTGGGTTGGATGCAAAAAAGACTACACCTCCGATGTGATATTTAGTGACCCAAGATTCTAGTGTAGCCAAGTCGTGTGGCTTACCTGAATAATTGCCTCTAGGCATTAGTAACTGACCTATTTTTTGATCTAGCGTCAAGGAGTTAAATACAGAATCTACCCATACTTTATCGTAATTGACCAGAAACGCAGGCTTTTGACCTTTGATAGTAAGAGAAAATAAAAATATTAAAAACGTACAAACGACAAAAGTTAAAATTCGCATAAAGTATAATATAATTTTTATAAAAAACAAAATTAATCCACTTTCCCAATATATTATAAAATTCTCTTGTTTGATTAATATTTTTCCTTAATCATGTTGCGTTTTGAAGGATTTGATTTAAGCTTTTAAACTTTATTAATTATAAATAATGCTAATATTTGGCAATTTTATTACATATAGATAATGTTTTTTAAGTATAATTAACTGCTTTTATGGTTGCTTATGTCTGACATTTATTATTATATGAATTAGTTCAGATTATAAAGCAATCAAAAATCTTTTAAAACTATCTTTGCCTTTATTTTAATATTTAATATCTGTTGATTTTTTAAAGCTTTTGAAATCTTTTCAAGATTAATGATTCAGTCATCATCCAAATGAGTAAAAATATGCGCAGTTTTTTCCTATCTCAAAGAATTTTTAATTTCACTAAAACGACACTTCAACTATTGAGCTTTGTTTTAGTTTTAATGACTTCTGTAAATGCACAATCTAATTGTACATTATTTGTAACTGATGTCTTGCATCCTACCTCGTGTCAAGCAACTAATGGGGGAATGATTATCACAGCTACAGATCAGCCAGGCAACCCATGCGAAAGGCTAATCAGAGTCACTAGTAATGGTATTCAGATTGCATCAGGATCAGGCAATATGACGCTTAGTACATTGGGAACTGGTACGTACGAAGTTTTTGCTATGAATGGCTGTGGATGTACCAATGTACAAACTCAAATCATAACACTAAACGGCGGAACACCCACAAACCTTGTACCGCAAACCAACAAAGGGTTAGGATTCGTTCAGGGTAATAAGTTTGTAGTATGTAGAAATAGCGATATAAGCTTAGGTGTTCAGCAATTGGGTATTGCCAATCTTACTATACAGGGGCCTAATGGGTTCTTTAGCAACAAACCTGACGGAAGCTCGTTTTGGAATCTAAGAAATCTTCAACCTAATCAATCAGGAAATTACATTATCACTTACACTAATGCAAGTGGATGCATTTCTAACGCTACTATTGCGTTGACTGTGGGGGCATTAAATACTAATGTGGGTGCTGACCGCAACGGTTGTTTTGGTACTAACTATACCATAGTTGCTAATACAACTGGGCAAGCGACATGTAAAACCTCTTGTCCCATAACTCTAGATTCACTATTAGTTAGATATACATTAGATCAGTGTAATGCTATGGGTCAAGCAAATCAAGATGACTATAGTGAGTTTTTGCCTACTTATCCAAGTCTGGGCAACTGTACTTCAGTCACAGCTACCAATGTTTACAGAGATAGAGGTGACCATAGTTGTACACCTGTACTAGGTTCTGTAGCTTCAGATATAGGCTTATGTACTCCGGCGCAGGAGAGTTGTGATCCTTTAGATTATGACCCTATCAATGCAGTTAAATTCCAAATAACCATCAATCCTAGCGAAGCAGGGCGGTTATCTAAGTTGACTTTCAGAGAGCAATCTCCTTTGGTTTGGATTACAACTAACGGATCTTCTGGTGTCAATAACTATAATACAAAATATTTGCTTAGAGTATATAAAAATGACTTTTTGATCTACTCAGAAGATAATAGATCGACTGAAAGAATATGGAATCTTGAGTCACTTGACTTTAGTAATAATCCTGATTTTGAAGTCACTGAAACGTCAACTTTTAGATCTGAACTTCGAGGTTACTGCGTTACTGACGCCAACGGCAATATGTCTGCTTGGGAGTTGGACGATATAAGAATTTATGGGGGATGTTGTACAGGTATCACTACATTTAATACTGTCAATTACCTTTGGTCTAATGGTGCTACTACACCCTCTATTAATGTCACACCTACATCTACGACCGATTATAGCGTTAAAGTTACAGATTGTAATGGCTGTAAGGCCAATGATGCTATGAAAATTACAGTTTTCCCTTTGCCTACACCTTCAATTGATGGCGTAGCTGAAATTTGCTTTGGAAAATCAGCAACGTTATCTGCCTTAGGAGGAATTATTTATAATTGGTCTTCGGGCCAGACTACAAACGATATTATCGTTAGCCCAGATATCACAACTACCTATACAGTCACAGTCACAAATGCAAATGGTTGTACAGCAACTGCCCAAAAGATATTGACTGTCAATCCGCTTCCGACTCCAGTAGTCACTGGAGACCTGGTGATTTGTCTCAATGAGAGTACGGTTTTGACAGCGTCGGGTGGAGACAGCTATCTATGGAATACCGCTGCGACAACCGCTAGTATTACAGTAGGTCCTACAACCACGACTAGCTATTCTGTAACGGTTACAGACAGCAAAACCTGTTCTGCTAATACGACAGTAGAGGTCATAGTTAATCCATTACCAATAGCTTTAATCGTAGGCGATCTTGAGATTTGTATAGGAGATGAGACTTCACTTACAGCAACTGGTGGTCAAAACTACTTATGGTCTGATGGATCTACTACAAGTACTATTAGTGTAAGCCCAAATGTTAACACTACTTATAGAGTTACGGTTACTGATGGTAATGGCTGTAGCCAAAATACTTCAGTCGATGTTGTAGTGCGCCCACTTCCGATTCCTACGATAACAGGAGAATTGACGATTTGTAAAGGCAATAATACTACCCTTACAGCGGGAGGCGGTGTATCTTATGAATGGTCCAATGGGTCAACCTCTACTTCTATAACGGTTGCACCTTTTGTATCAAAGACATTTACAGTAACTGTTACCAATCAATTTGGCTGCTTAGCGCAGAAAGAAGCATTAGTAATTATCAATCCTTTGCCAAACCCTTCAATCAGTGGAAATGAGTCTATATGTTTCGGTAGTGATGTTACATTAACTGCCTCTGGTGCTCAAATTTTTTCTTGGAGTAACGGATCTAATTCACAGTCTATTACAGTATCGCCTGTAGAAAGCACCATATATATTGTTACAGTTACTGATGACAATGGTTGTACTGCAAGTACAGCTAGGTCAGTTACTGTTAATCCTTTACCTTCAGTAGCTATATCAGGACAAGGTGAAATTTGTAATGGTGATACGGTACTATTGAGTGCTAATGTAGTCGGAAATACTTTTTGTGCTGTTGATTGCAAAGACGAATTACTGCTCAATTGGACACTTGATCAATGTAATGCAAATACCGTAGCTGATAAAACTGATTTTACTGAGCTTATTCCTAACTATATATCATCAGGTGGCCTGTCAGAGGTGATAGCTACAGAGATTTATAGATCTAGGGGAGATCATAGTTGCACACCTGATGGAAATGGTGGTTTGGGATTGTGTTTTCCTGCGATGGTGAGTTGTGATTTGAGTGAAGTAAATCTTCAAAATGCATTAAGGTTTAAACTAAATCTTAAACCTAACGAAAAAGCAAAATTAAATAAACTTACTTTTAGAGAAAAGTCTCCCTTGATGTGGGTTACGGCAGATGGTGCTACAGGTATTAATAATAATAATCGGTTCTATTTATTGAATGTATATCGAAATGGTGCTTTGATATTTTCTATAGATCAAGTAGCAACTGAAATTGAATGGAATCTTGAAACATACGATTTTTCGTCTAACCCATACTTTACCATAGATACTGATACCGAATTTGAATTTGAGTTATATGGCTACTGTGTGAATGACAGAGGTGGGAATCCAGGATGGGAGGTGGACGATATCCAAATATTTGGAGGTGAGTGTTCGAGTTCTTTAGCTCAGAATAATGCATCTTACCTGTGGTCAAATGGTGATACTACCAAAACCATTTCAGTAAACCCTAGTGCTACTTCAACCTATTCTGTTACTATAACAGACTGTAATGGATGTCAAAATTCAACCAATACAACTATTATAGTCAATGATTTACCAATAGCTGCTATTATTGGTGATTTAGAAATATGTAATGGTGCAAGCACAACCCTTACAGCAAGTGGCGGTGGAAGTTACCTTTGGTCAACTGGCGAAACTACAGCAAGTGTCACGGTTATTCCAAGCGCAACAACAGCTTATAATGTTACCGTTACGGATGACAAAGGATGTACATCATCTACAAGTGTATCGGTTGTAGTCAATGATTTACCAATCGCTGCTATCAGTGGCGATTTAGAAATATGTAATGGCGTAAGCACAACGCTTACAGCAAGTGGCGGTGGAAGTTACCTTTGGTCAACTGGCGAAACTACAGCAAGTGTCACGGTTATTCCAAGCGCAACAACAGCTTATAATGTTACCGTTACCGATGACAAGGGATGTACATCATCTACAAGTGCAACGGTAGTAGTCAATGATTTACCAATAATTGCTATCATTGGTGATTTAGAAATATGTAATGGTGCAAGCATAACGCTTACAGCAAGTGGAGGTGGAAGCTACCTTTGGTCAACTGGCGAAACTACAGCAAGTGTCACGGTTATTCCAAGCGCAACAACAGCTTATAATGTTACCATTACCGATGACAAAGGATGTACATCATCTACAAGTGCAACGGTAGTAGTCAATGATTTACCAATAGTTACGATAACAGGTGAGCGATCTATATGTGAAGGAGAGTGCGTAATATTGGAAGCTACAGGCGGCGAGCAATATGAATGGTCAGGAGCAGTAAGTAGTGGATATAGCTGTGCGGGATCATTCTATTTGGGTGGTGTTCAGAATACAGACGACCAAAGCTTATTTACAATAGATGCAAATGGAGATTTAAGCCAAGTTAGTGCATTGAGTGAAGGAAGAATAAATGGAATTGGTTATTATTGTAATGGCAGTAATGAAGCATATATTTATGGAATGCAGAGATTGGGGAATACTCAGGTGGATGCTATACGTGGTAAATTAGTTAAAATTAATCCAAGAACTGGTGTACTAGACGTGATGTCAGAAATTCCACTACCACCCAATCCTTATGGACTAGAAGGAGTAACTGGTATCATGACCTATATAGGCGATATAAGCAAAGAAGGGATATATTATTTTCCAGCAGTATCCGCTTTGATAAATCCATTGACTTTTGAAGTGATTGATTACACAATGTATTTGGGTAGCATAGATCTAAAAAGTGGAAATGGAAGCAATGCGACCTATAGACCTATTTCAGTATTGGCTACATGCAAACCATACTTGGATGCGTGCGTAGAAGCATTTCAAGCTTATGCACTAGACCCTAGTAGCAGAGAACCTTCAGGAGGTATTCAAGATTGGGCATTTAATACAGACGAAAGTATGCTGATGTCATTTTTTGGAATAGAAAATGCGTTGTTTAGAATGAATTTGAGCACAGCAACGACAAGTTGTATAGCTGGCCCAAGTAGTAATCTCGTATATACAGGCACTGTCGGTGTTCAGACGGATGAGATAGGAGGTGTATATCGCCAAGATGGAAAATTATATGGTCACCAAGTAGATCGCGGTAGAATTTTTGAAATCGATGAGACGACAGGCTTATTGACATTAGTGAAATCAGGATTGCCAATAGATAATAGAGGTGATAGTGCTACATGTAGCGATTGTGGAAGTGGAACAACGGATCCATTAATGACGCCAATGATAGAAGTTTGTCCTACAGAGACAACTACCTATACGGTGAAAGTAACGGATATCAAAGGGTGTGTTACCACTGCAAGTATAATCATAGAAGTAAAAGAAAAGCCTACAGTAACTATAGTAGGCAACACAGAAGTATGTGCTGGCGCAAGTACGACCTTGACGGCAAGTGGCGGCACAAATTACAAATGGTCAAATGGTGAGACAACATCAACCATAACAGTAAATCCTAGTATAAATACTATATACAATGTTACTGTTAGTGATGATGCCTATGCAGCAGCGAGGGTAGTGTACAGGTGAGAGTAAATGCCCTTCCAGGTTTAACTATTGGCGGTATTGAAGAAATATGCGTAGGAGAAACCGTCAGGTTATTCGCTGTAGGAACAGGTACTTTTCAATGGAGTAACGGTTCGACTACAGCGTTTTTGGTAGAACAGCCTGTTGTGACCACTATCTACACTGTTACCGTTACCGATGACAAAGGATGTACATCATCTACAAGTGCAACAGTCGTAGTCAACGACTTACCAATCGCTGCTATCAGTGGCGATTTAGAAATATGTAATGGTGCAAGCACAATATTGACGGCAAGTGGTGGCACAAGCTACCTTTGGTCAACTGGTGCTACGACAACTACTATAACCGTTGATCCAAGCGTAACAACAG
>Ga0105045_10005215_pt1 | contig 11415 bp, 13 predicted proteins | sample MAT02_FD_78089 | JGI IMG/M metagenome (GOLD analysis project Ga0105045, IMG submission 78089) | Freshwater microbial communities from Lake Fryxell liftoff mats and glacier meltwater in Antarctica - MAT-02 (megahit assembly) | ecosystem: Environmental > Aquatic > Freshwater > Ice > Liftoff... | reverse complement strand
TGAACAAATGTCGGAGGCTGAAGCGAAGCTATGTTCTTTTGCGATTCGATAGCCTCGCTAACGCTTCAGCCTCCGAAAACCTGAACAAATGTCGGAGGCTGAAGCGTTAGCGAAGCTATGTTGCAATTGCGATTCGATAGCCTCGCTAACGCTTCAGCCTCCGAAAACCCATTTGCGATTCGATAGCCTCGCTAACGCTTCAGCCTCCGACAACCCATTTGCGATTCGATAGCCTCGCTCGCTCACGCTTCAGCCTCCGGAAAGCCTCCGCTTCAGATTTGCATCACAAGCATCTCTTCCGGCAGCCAACCGATTTCGCCCGATTCCAATTGAACTTGTACCCACCCACCGCGGCGGGCGAGTTCGCGGGCTTCCGTGCCACGGGGCAGCAACGCGGGCAACAGCGGGGCGTAACTTTCGCCGTTGCCGGTGCGCAGCGGCGTATCGAAGCGCACGACGCACGGCGGTTGCGCCAGATCGACAGCGATTTCACGTTGGCATTGCCATTCGAGTACCGCCGTGGTCACCAAGCCGAGAATTCCAATGAACATCCACGCGACGGAACTTCGCCAGCGAACGGTGAATTGGCACAACAGCCCAAACGCGAAGAATGTCATTGCCAATACGGCGAATGCCAAGCGTTGCCCCGGGGTGAATCGCTGCCGTAATCCTTCAGGGGGAACGCTTGCAGCTCCCAGTGATGTTGCTTCCGCCCGGCAAAATCTTAGCCCCGCGAGTAATTCCGCATCCGCCGGATAGTAATGCAAACCGGAGCGGAAGGCCGCGATAGCGGAAGGAAGATCCCCGGCGAGATAACTCGCCCGACCCCATGCGAGCGCGATCCCGCGTTGGTGTTTGTGGTGCCAGTATTCCCGATACCCTTTGGCCGCTTCGGCGAATGCGGGTCGGGCCTCGGCGGCATTCGCCCGTTCACGAACACCGCGATGGAACGCGGCATCGCTGGAATTATCCAGTGATACCGAAGCAAAGAGGGCGGGAAGAAGGAGCAATTGGAGATTCATTGCGATTCCGTCTCCACCGCGAGAACCCAAGCTTTTGCATCTTCGCGCGGAATCGAATCGTTGCCCCCGCCGAAGCGGAGCCGTTCGCAACGTTCAAATATCTGCTGAAGTTCGCGAGCGCCTTCGATATTCATATCTGCAAACGCATCGGCGATCTCACGCGATGAAAGGCCGAGTGTGGGAATATGCCAGCGATCTTGAAGGTAGGAGTGGATCGCCGTTGCGAGGGCTTCTGTATCGTTCGCATCGTTCAAACGCTGTAATGTCTTTCGCACTTCACTTCGCCGTAACAATTCGGCTCGTTTCACCGCATCCGGATTAAAGTACCGATACGAGGCGATCCCGAGGATCGAAGCCAACAGCGGAAATAGCATTGCTGCGATCCACCAAGTATTTCGCCATTCGCTCGATGGTGGTGAATTCGCGGATGATTCGTGCCACCATGCGGGCAAACGGAAGAACTCCCCCGGTGCCGAGATCGGAACTGCAGCGATTGAGGTCGGTGCGGGTTTCGTTACGGTCAGCTTCAACTCGGGGGCGTTCGCCAATTGGAACCGCCGACCTTCGGGCAACTGCGGAACGTAGTATCGATACCTCGGCAACGGAAGCACGATCGTGCCTTCGTTGCGCGGCCGCAGTTTGTAGCGGAACTCCACCCGCTTCGGATCGGGTTGCTCCGGCAGGTTCTCGATCACGTCGAAGAGTTCCCGGAACTCGGGCCGATCCTTGAGATTCGGCCGTTGCAACTCGCTCGGGTTTGCCGCGTTCGTTACGACCAACGTGAGAATCAATTCCCCACCGCGTTCGACCGAATTCGACGACATCAGCCATTCCACTTGCACGCGCGGCCCGGCCCCCACGATGGCTCCGTAGAAGTCTTCTTTGGTGCGATCCAACGCCGGGAGTTGTTCCGCACTCGTGATCGGCTGCGCGAATGCGGGGAATGCCATCAGAACAATGGTGATGAGAGCCTTACCAATCTTTGACATCGGCTCGCTCCGGGAGGGCGTGGACTTCCGCCGAGTTTCGGCGATCCTTGGCCAAGCGTTGGCCCAACGCTTTCAGGAATTCCCGAGCGTCTTCTTCGTTCGCGGGCCGCCACGTTTCCGGGTCGATCCGCACGGGGAGGTTGCCCCGGCTGCCTTGGGTTTTGGTCGTCTCCTTCGGTTTCTGGTTCGGCTTCGGTTGCCCCGCGAGTGGGTCGATATTCGAGGGAGTTCCCGTACCCGGATCGCCGTTGGGGTCGCGGTTCTCCGGGGGATCCGAGTTCTTGGGTTCCGGCTTTTTCGGCTCGGGCGGCGTGTTCGGTGAAGGATCGTTCGGCTTCGGCTTCTCCTTGGCGTTGTTCCGCGCTTGCAACCACAGCAGCTTCGATAACTCGAGATTCTGCCGAGCGTCGTCCATCAATTCCGCGGTGTCCGCGATCTTCAAACATCGCTCGAAACTATCGATGGCCGACCGGTACTCGGCCAAGCCGCCGAAGTGCATCAGGCAGACGCCACGGTTGTACAAGGCTTTCGCCCGGCGTTCGGTGGGTGCCTCGGCATCGTCGAGGCTGCGGGTGAAGTAACGTTCCGCTTCGGAGAATTCTTTCCGTTGGAAGTGCAAGACGCCGAGGTTGAAGGAGACTTGGCCGGGATCGGGCGTGACCGCCAACGCTTCGTGGAAGCGCTTTTGAGCCTGTTCGAGATCGCCGCGGAGGAGGGCGGCGTTCCCCGATTCGAACAACCCATCGGCCGACGGAGTCTCGGCGGGGTTGGCCGCGAGGGCGAACACCAAAAATAGAACGAGGATCGGAAGGGTTTTCATATCGGTGCCTTCCACCATGCTACCAGAAAACAGGCGAAACCGACGGCGAAGAACCACGGAGAACGATCCTTGCGGGAGACGATGGCGTCGTCGCTGAATTCCCGCGAAGGCAACGCCTCGATCGATCTGCGAAAGAAATCGCCCAGCGGTGCCGGTTCTCGGCGTGCGGGAATGTAGGTGCCTCGGGTATCGCGGGCCAATTCTTCGAGCAGCGCTTCGCGGAGTTTGGTCGAGACGAGTTCACCTTCTGCGTCCCCGCGTTTCTTCAGTACTAAAGGCGTTTCCTCGATTCCGCCGATGCCGACGGTGTGGATCGGAACAGCGTGGGCCCGTGCGGGGCCGATCGCGGTGGCCCATTCCCGATCTTCGCTGGGGTCGTCGCCGTCGCTTAGTAGCACGATGTCTTGAACGCCGGGGTAACGGGAATCGTGGGCTTCGAGGGCGAGCTGCAACGCGGCTCCGATCCGCGTTCCCGATGGGGTGGTTTCGTCCGGCCGAATTTCCAACGGTCGCACATCCCCATCGAGTTCGTTCAACATTTGGAGCAAATGGTTGTGATCGGTGGTGAGGGGAACCAGCACTTTGGGCTTCGCGGCGAACACGACAATGCCGATTCGGTGGCCGCCGCGAAGGCTCGCCGATTGAACGAGATCGGCCGCCGCGATTGCGGCCGCTTTCCAGCGGGGTTGCGGTGTGCTTAGATCGGTCGCTTGCATACTTCGACTGAGATCGATCACCAGCACGAGATCGCGGCCGATGGCCACGCCTTCGCGTTCCGATTTCCCCCAATGCGGCCCGGCGAACCCGAGAATGAGCGAAGTCGCGGCGGCGAACCAAAGCGCGCCCGCCCAGCGACCCTTGCGACGCGGCACCGGGCCATTCCATGCTAATTTCGGTCGAACCCGACGAACAATCATTGCAATCCATGGCCAGAGCAAGAGCCAAAATGCCCACGGTCGGTCGAACCGGATGCCGCCGGGGCCGAAGGTCGATTCGAGGATATTCGCCAGTGAGTTCACGGGTTCCTTCGCCAACGGGTTGCGTTCAATACGCCGGAGAAGCCGAGCAAAGCCAACGCGGCCCCGGCACACCAACCGCCGTACTCGAAATATCGCCGGTATAGGTTCGCGGGAGCGGCCCGACGTTCGAGGGCATCGATGGTTCGGAATGCGTTCCGCAGGTCTTCGCCGTCGTTGGCCACGAACGATTGCCCACCCGTTACGCGGGAGACTTCTTCGAGTACCGCACGGCCATCGAACCGCTGCTGGATCGCGGCGGCATCGATTCCCACGGGGTCGCCGCCGCAATCGATGGTGTAAATGGGGATCTGCAATTTCTCGGCCAACGCCGCCGCCGTCTTCGGATTGAGCACCTCGTTCCCGACCTTGTTGTGTTCGCCATCGCTGAGGAGAACCAATACCTTGCGGCGACCCGGCCCCACGGTTTCGAGGCGGATGCACCCCTCGCCCAAAGCATCGCCGATGTTCGTCTCGGCATTCAACGCCCCGGCCGTTCGTTGATCCCGGAGTACCGCCAGCAACACGGAATGGTTGAGCGTGAGTGGGCAAACCGTGACCGGCACCGAAGAAAATGCGATCAGCCCGATGCGATCATCCGGGCGACCGGTGAACGGCGGGCCGCTCGCCGTTGCCCCCCCGGCCACGAAGAGATTGAGCGTTTGCTTCGCGGCATCGAATCGGCTGATCGGTGTGGCACCCGCACTGGGCACGAAATCTTCCGTCGCCATGCTTCCGCTCAAGTCCAAGGCCAACACGATGCCAATGCCTTCCACGGGGATCTTCGTGTGCAGATCGGGCCGGCGGGGGTTCGCTAAAGCGAAGATCCAGCAGATCGCGGCAAGAACCGCAAACGCGGCTTGCAATGTGCGAACGCGGTTGGCCCGGCCGCGCGGAAGCTGGCGGAACGCCGCGACGAGGGAATGTTTCAACGCGGGCCGTGGACTGCGCAGGCTCCACCAACCGATGGCGAACGCCAGCGGAAGCAGGGCCAACACCCAAGCGTGTGCGAACGAAACCATGCTCACAGAATAGCGGAACCCAGCCATTAAAGCGCTGAGTGAATGTGGAATCCATCGACACTTCGACTCGCACAGAAAATTGGCACCGCTAGAACAGATTGTTGAAAAGGTGGGCTATCTCGCCTACTATATTCCACACGCGGTGAGATGACATCGTAGTTTCGTGGCTAACCTCTCCAAGGTAGCCGGATCGAATGCCCAAAATCGAGCAAATCCAGCCGCCACTGCCCGAAATTGTGGGTGCGGCACCAGCCATGCAAGCCGTTTATCGGATGGTTCAACTCGCCGCGCCTCGTTCGGCAAACGTTTTACTCATCGGCGAAACCGGCACGGGTAAAGAAGTGATCGCCAAGGCGATCCACAAACTCAGCGCCCGTAAAGATGGCCCCTACATCCGGGTGAACTGCGGGGCGCTCCACGAGAACCTGCTCGAATCGGAATTGTTCGGGCATGTGAAAGGGGCCTTCACCGGGGCGATCGAAAACAAAGCCGGGCGGTTCGAAGCGGCCCACGGCGGGAGCATTTTCCTCGACGAAATCAACAGCATGACGCCGAAGCTCCAAGTGAAGCTCTTGCGCGTATTGCAAGAACGGGAGTTCGAGCGTGTCGGCGAAAGCCGGACGATTCGGGTGGATGTGCGCGTGATCGCGGCCACGAATGCCCAACTTGAAGATTTGGTCGAACGGGGCGAATTCCGCGAAGATTTGTACTATCGCCTCAACGTCGTTCCCATCGCTTTACCGCCGCTGCGCGAACGGCGCGAAGATATTCCGTTGCTCGCGCGCTTCTTCCTCAAACGCTATACCGAGGCGAATCGAATTTCCGGATTCGACGATTATACGCCGGTTGTGTTGAACGCCTTGATCGGGCACGATTGGCCGGGCAACGTCCGCGAATTGGAAAACGCCATCGAACGTTTGATCGTGCTTTCCGAAGACGGCGTGATGCAACCGGAGTTGTTGAAGGTTCAAAGGCCGCGTTTCTTGCTGCGGGGCGGTAAGGGAGCCGGTGCCGCTGGTGCCAACGACGTGCCCGGATTGATCCAGTTGCTCGTGAAAGCGGGAGTGCAGAAAACCCTTCCGCCGGGGATGAAGCTGTACGATTTCTTGGTGGGCGGCTTGGAACGGGAACTGATTCACCAAGTGATGAAAGTGAGCCGGGATGTGAAAATCGCCGCGGCCGATCGGCTGGGGATCAACCGCAACACGCTGCACAAGAAGTTGGAAGAATACGAACTTGCCGATGCGAAAGCGGCGGAAGCGGACGCCGCGAATGAGCCGGCGGAATGATGTTCGCAGCGAGCCTATATGCAAGCTCGCCGCGAACCGTTCCGCTACTTCTTCGTCATCGCTTCGACATCCTTCAATACTTCCGCCGGGTGATCTTTCGGTGTCACCTTAGTGTAGATCTTGGCGATCTTGCCTTCCGGATTCACGATGAACGTGATGCGTTGGGCGGCCATGCCATTGGCGTTAGCGATGCCGAGTTCCTTGATGAGCTTGTTTTCCGTATCGCAGAGCAGCGCGAACGGCAGCTTGTTGTCCGCGATGAACTTGAGTTGCTTGGGTTCGGCATCGTTGCTCGCCCCGAGGATGACGGTACCCTTGGGGAACTTCTCGGCGATGTCGCGGAAGCCGCACGATTCCGCGGTGCAGCCGCCGGTGCTGGCGCGGGGGTAGAAGAAGATCACGACCGTTTTGCCTTTCAAGTCGGCGATGCTCACCGTCTTCGCATCTTTCGTGGCGATGGCTTTCTCGATTTGGGCGGCCCCGAGCGGCACGTTCGGGAAGGCATCGCCTTCCTTCACCTTCAATTTGCTATCGTCGGCCATAGCGGCGGCTCCGAAGACCGTAGCGACCACGGCGGCGAGGATGCGTGCGTGTTGGAACATGAAATACTCCGGGAAAACGGGAAGGGGGCGGGGCAAAACCATTCTATTGCTAGCCAACACCGTTTCGATCGCAGGGATCGGCTACCCTCGCCGGCGCTGTTGGATAACGAAAAAATCGGCCCAATCAATTGACGCCGGCGAGAATGCCGGTTATTCATAATGTGTTGAGTTTCAAGCGGCGCGGAATCCGAGTTCCCGTTGCACACCTTACCTGTAAGAGGAGTGTAGGCATCCCCCCATTCGATCGCAGTGGCCCGCCACGCCCACCCACCGGCCCGCGGATGAACGAACAAATCCGCATTACGCCCATCCGACTCATCGGTCACGAAGGCGAACAGCACGGGATCGTGCCGACCCAGCAAGCCCTCGAAATGGCCCGCGAAATCGGCCTCGATCTCGTGGAGGTTGCGCCGACCGAGCGCCCGCCCGTTTGCAAGATCATGGATTTGGGTAAGCACAAGTACTCCCAATCCAAGAAGCAACACCAAAAAACCCACCAGCAGAAGCTGAAGGAACTCCGCGTGCGCCCCAAAACGGGCGACCACGATATCGACACGCGCGTGAACCAAGCCAAGAAGTTCCTCGAACACGGCGACAAGGTCATTCTGAAGGTGCAGTTCCGCGGCCGCGAAATGCAGCACATCGAAGAAGGCCGCCGCATCATCGATCAGATGCTCGAGAAGCTGCTCGAATTCTGCAAAGTGGAAAAGCCGCCCTCGATGGAAGGCAAACAGATGACCGCGCTGCTCGCGCCGCTCAAGAGCGGCACCACGAAGTAATGGATAAGGTGAGCGGTGGGCGTAAGCCCACCCATCGGCTCTTTTGGGATTCCTCAATTCGGCCTAAAATTCTTCGTCGCAGCCACACGGCCATTCGACACTGCCGAGGGGATACTCTCAGCCGATCAAGTGGCGTCGCACTCACCCGGGGAGCCTTGTAAGCCATGTTCATCGCGAAAATCAAAACCGCCGCGGCCCCGTTGCTCGCCGTGACGGTGGTCGGATCGGTCGGCTTCACCGCGTTCGCCGCCGGGCCGGCGGGTAAGGCACCCGGCGTGAACCCGACCGCGATTCAAACCCCCGCAAGGGACGAACCGAAGAACGCCGAACCAAAGAAGGAACCCGCCGCGAAAACGGATCCGCTGGCAAACCTTCCGTCGATTCAGAAATTGAAGGTCGCCGAAGAGGCCTACAAGAAGGCACGAGAAGAGGCGGCCAAGGAACTCGACATGGCGTTAATGGTAGCACGGGAGGCCCACGCCAAGGCGTCGAAAGCTTACGGCGAAACGAAGGACAAGGACGCCCGCGCCGCCGCCAGCGAAACGATGCGCGAGGCGCAACTCACGGTGAACCAGTTGCTGCACATTCGCACGATGCTCGATTCGTCATCGCTGGGTTCGGCCTTGCCCCCGCCGGTTCCCCAAGAAAGTCGGTTGCACGCCCGTCTCGAACAACCCAGCCTCGCGATTTCAGCCCAGCTCAAACTCGGGAAAGGCCAAGGTGTCGTCCTCACCACGATCAGGAAAGGCGGAACGCTCGAAAAGGCGGGGTTCCGCGATAACGACATCCTCATCCAGTTGAACGGCAAACCAGTGCCGTCCGAATTGAAGGCACTTCGGGCGCTTCTCGTGGAGATCATGCCCGATACGGCGGTTCCGGCGATCGTCATGCGCGAAGGTAAACAGGAATCGATCAAGGAATTGAAGCTACCCGCTCTCGGTGCGCCACCACCTACGGCTCTCAAGCCGGTGAACCCCACGGGAAAATAGGCAGGTGACAGACTAATTCGGAATTGCCAATTCTGGCTCTCTCTCTAAGCTATTCCCAACGTAGCGACTGGATTCGTTCTGTCGCTTTCGTTATCGCGCCTGCTTCCCGCGGGCGCCTGTCGGGGTCGGGGAACTAAGCGGTACCACTACGGTGCCCCCCTTGCATCCCACAAATCGGAGGGGGCACTATGCCCAAGCTGAACAAAACCAACAAGAGTATGAAGAAGCGGTTCCGCGTGACCGGCACCGGTAAGCTCAAGCACGGTAAGTGCGGCAAGCGCCACTTGAATGCTCACTTCACCGGCAAACGCCGCCGGCAATTGCGCCAAGCCGGCATCACGCTGGGGCCGCAAGTGAAGAAGTACCTCATCGCCATGAACGAATACTAACTCATTGCTTGATCTCCGAGCCGGAAGCGTCAGCGACAACATCCAAACGAATCGTCGCTGACGCTTCCGGCTCGGAAAAGCCAAAATACATCCAAACGAATCGTCGCTGACGCTTCCGGCTCGGAAAAGCCAAAATACACCTAAACGAATCGTCGCTGACGCTTCCGGCTAAAACACACCCAATACACTCGAAATAGGATTCCTTCACCATGGTTCGCGCAAGTAGCGGCCGCCCCCATGCGGCTAAACGGAAACGGACTCGGAAACTCACCAAGGGCTTCCGCCTCAGCCGGCACAACCTGTACCGCCAGTCGATCGTCACACTGATCCGCGCCCGCGCGTTCGCCTTCCGCGACCGCCGCGTGAAGAAGCGCGAGTTCCGCAAACTCTGGATCATCCGCATCAACGCCGCGTGCCGCATGCGCGGCCTGCGCTACAGCGAGTTCATCGCCGGGTTGCAGCGGGCGTTTGTGATGTTGGATCGCAAGTCGCTTTCGGAAGTGGCGATCCACGATCCGGAAGGCTTCGATAAGCTCGTCGATTTGGCCCGCGCCAATTTGCCGCCGGAATTGGCTAAGCAACAAGCCGCCAAGGCGAAGGCCAAGGCCGCGGCGAAGTAAATTCAAATCAAAAGCATTTGCCACAGAGGCACAGAGAACACCGAAAAGAATCGGACCATTTGATTCTCTCGGTGTTCTCTGTGCCTCTGTGGCAAATGCTTCTCAACTCCACCCTTCACTTCTTCAACACAATTTCGATCCCTGTGGCACTCGCGGGCATTGATATCTCCTGCACTTCGCCGGTGCCTACTCGCAGTTTGAATTGCGGGTTCAGCTTTCCTTCCACCATGTGCTTGGCCGGGAGAACGTACGCCTTCCCATCAATGGTAAGCACCTGATCGCGACCGCTGAAGTTGCGGAACGTGACCAAACGCTTTTCATTCGGATCCGAGGGAAGCACCCCATCGACGGGGAAGATTTCGATGTTCGCGGCCTTCTCTTCAGTGATCGGGCTGGATTTGACCTCGATCGATTTGGGAATCGCCAACGGCGGAGCCGAGGGCAAATCGAGATTGGGAAGTTCCATCTTCGGTAGAACCTTATCCGGCGAGACCGGGGCGGGCAGTAGGTTTGAATCTTTCGCCGGCGCCGGGGTGGGTGTGGGTGTGGGTGTGGGCACCGGATCGAACGTGAGCTTCGGCAGCGGCGGGGCCGAGGGAACTTCGGTCGGAGGGAGTTTCTCTTCCCCCGTAACAGGTTTGATTGTTTCCACGGTGATTTTGGGCACTGCCGGTGCGAGTTCGGGAAGCTTGGTATCGGGGCTGGGAATCAAGCTCGGGGGTTTCGGTTCAATCGGCTTTTCCACTTTCGGAGCCACCGGCGGAGTCGTGCTTTCCGGGGCCGGGGCGATTGCTTTGGGTACGGCCATTCGCTCCGGTACCACCTGCGGCACGGTCGATTTCACCGAACTCGGGGCGGGAGCAACCATCGCGGATGGGCAACATGAAACGGCCGGGGCCAAGAACATCGGCGGGCAAGGCGGAGTGGAATACGCCGTGGGGTAGAATTGAACTTTCTGAACGGGAACCGCCGAGCATGGCGGTGGCGTGCGACGGCGGAAGAAAGCCGAGGCCCAATCGGGGATCAGCAAGATGGCAATGAGCGTGGGGAGAATCAGGTGGCGGAACATGGTGTTACTCCGTTCGTGGTGCACCCGATCCGGAAATCCGGTGCGGGTGGTCGTGTTCGTCCTTGAAGGTGTAGATTAAACACGAAGGCGGGGGGTGGTTTCAACCTTTTTCCGGAAAACTTATTATGCGGATCTTAATCGTTACGCTGGGTGTGCTGGTTTTAATGCCGCACGAAGCGCCCGCACAAGCCAACCCCGCTGCGGAGTTGGACGGTAGCTACGATCTCAAGCAAATGTACGACAATACCAAGTTCACCCCGCTCGATGTTCTGCGGAACTACCAAGAAGTGACCATCGCCAACGGCGAACTGACCATCCGTTCGACCGCCGGGAACGATGTGGCCAAGTTCACCCTCGATCCGAAAGCGAAGATTCCGGAGATCGATTTCGCTTCCCCGCAAGCTGGCGACAAGACGACCACGCCGGGCATTTACAAAATGGAAAAGGGGGAACTCACGATCGTGTTCCATAAAGGGGGTCTGCGGCCGACCGATTTCAAAGGCGAAGGCAAAGACGTAGTGCGCTTGGTATTGGTGAAGCGGATGCCGAAGAAGTTAATAGGTGAGCCACAATTAGAACGACGGGGTAGGTGGGTGCATTTGAGGGCAAAAAAGTCGGTTTGAGTGACGGCAACTGTCGCAAAGTATTGTTCTGCCATAAGAAGGGCTGGGATGTGCCCCTTTTTGATTTGTGCCCTCTCTTGGAGAGACCCAAGGCACAATTCTCGCAATTCTTCTGAAATCTCTCAGCTCACCCGACGAATAGATTTCTGTTCATTCCTACGATGCTCGCGACGGCCCCGATGTTCC
>Ga0105045_10005213_pt1 | contig 11418 bp, 10 predicted proteins | sample MAT02_FD_78089 | JGI IMG/M metagenome (GOLD analysis project Ga0105045, IMG submission 78089) | Freshwater microbial communities from Lake Fryxell liftoff mats and glacier meltwater in Antarctica - MAT-02 (megahit assembly) | ecosystem: Environmental > Aquatic > Freshwater > Ice > Liftoff... | reverse complement strand
TGAGCGCCCGTGGTTATCATCGCGTACTCCGGGTGGCGAGAACCATTGCCGATCTCGATGGATCTGAATCGGTGGCGGGCGATCATCTCGCCGAGGCGCTGCGGTATCGGCCCGCGTCACGTGAGGGGGCGAATGGCACTGGCGATTTTTCGCCGTCGTGACCGCCGCGTCAAATCATCTTGTGTAACCGGGAGAGCGTGAACCCGCGGCGCGGCGCCGGAGTCAACACGGCCTCAGACTCGGCCGGCTCAGCAGGCGCCGGCTCAGATGGCGCCGTTTCAGCTGGCGCCGTTTCAGGTGGTGCCGTCTCAGCCGGCGCCGTCTCAGCCGGCGCCGTCTCGACCGTGACCTGCTCCGACGCGACCGGTCTTGCCCACTTTGCCATCGCCGGGAAAAGCGGTGCCTGCCCGGGCGTTGGCGGGGGCGCGTCGGACGCCGCCACATGTCGTGTCCACGGGCGCACCGGCTCCTCCGACCGCGCATGACGTCGTGCCACGACGGGGGCATCCACTGGCATACCGGCCATGCGCGCCTTGGCGGCGGCGATGTCCGCTTCCACCTGCGCTTCGCGCACCAGTTCGCGCGTCTCCAATTGAATCACGGTCTGTTCGAGCCGCGCAATGATTTCCGAGAGTGCATCGAGCACGACGCGGAGCGACAGTCCCTCCGGGGCGGTGGCCACATCGTAGTCGGCCCAGAGGCGGGCGCCGCCATGATCGGCGATGATGCAGCACCGCAACCGGGCGTCCGACCCCACGACCAGCAACCGATTTGCACTCGGTGGGCCCACCAATCGATCGTGTCGGACCACAAAATGCACGGCGTTACCACCCGGCCCGTTCGAGCTCGACCGCAACACCGGTACATCGTGCGTGGTCGCCGACTGCAGGAGCCGCGACGCATGCCGTACAATCGTGCTCACGTACAGCGCAGCCTTTCGGTCCGTCACCTGTCCGAATCGGCGAGCCGTGCGCGTGCGCTGTCCAAGCCCGATCGCCATTGCCACAAGGGCGCGCGCGTCGGCGATCGGGTCGCGCACTTGATCGACCGAAGCGGATTCGGGGTGAGCGGCCATAGGGCGAGTTGTGGGCGGGGCAGGTGAGGACTCCATTCCCCACCCGCATAGTCACAGTCTCGGACGGTCCGCCGCTCGCTTGAGTGATTGGACGCACGCAGGCCAGCGGGGTGACGCTCATGCCGGTGGCGTGTCAGCCCGTCACACTTCCACGCCCGCATGGGCGCTGGCTACTTTTCATTGATGTCGAGACACTGCAGCTTCTCCCTTGAAACGCCGGCGCGGAGCCGCAGCCAATGAGCTGTCTCAGTCGACTGGTTGGCACAGCCGGCTTGGCCGTCGTGGCGGTCGGCGCCTGGTGGTGGTACAGCGGCGGTAACGTGCCGCTGCCACAAAGCATCGCCGCTCGCCTTCCGTTCGAACCGCGCAAAATCGACAGCATGAGTACTGCGCCGGCGCGTGGGCTCGCCAACGCGCGCTGGCAATCCGTCGACGAGGCGGCGTTCGGGTCTGGGCAGACCAGTCTGGCGCGTCTTGGACAGCGTGGGGGACCACCCACGGTCACGCTTGAAGCGGGTGAGCTCGCTTCGTTCCTCGTGCAACCGTTTGCACTGCAGCTTCCGGCCTCGGCGACGGGCGCGGTCGTGGCCGTGGTCGACGATATGGTGTATGTGAAGTCAGAGATTCCGCTGGAAGACTTCGGTGGCGCCGCGATTCTGGGCCCACTGGCCGGAGCACTCGATCGCAAGGACACGATTATCATTGGCGGTACTTTCGATCTGATCGCGCCTGGGCGAGCGCAGTTTCGTATCCGTGAGGTGGTCGTAGGCGCCTTCAGTGTGCCGCGCCCCCTCGTCCCGCGGCTCATCAGCGCAACTCGTCGCGGTGTGATGGGCGATGAAATCACCCAGGACGGGTATCCCGTGGAGTTGCCGCCGTACGTCGGCGATGTGCGCATCTCGCGCGGACAGATCACGGTGTATCGCGTTGAACCTCGGTAGCCGGCGCTCATGACGACGCGTCGCATCCTCGTGGTCGATGACGAACCGGGCATTCGCCAGGCGCTTGGGCAATTGCTCGAGTACGAGGGCTACGAGGTGCGCACGGCAGCCAGTGGGTTGGATGGTATTGCGGAGTACGAGCGCTTTCAGCCGCACCTGGTGTTTCTCGATGTGAAGATGGCAGGCATCGATGGGCTCGAGGTACTGACGCGCTTGCGCGCCGCCGACCCCAACGCTGTTGTCGTGATGATCAGCGGACACGCGACGATCCAGACGGCGGTGGAAGCCACGCAGCTCGGTGCGTACGACATTCTCGAGAAGCCACTCGACACCGATCGCGTGCTGTTGCTGCTGCGCAACGCGCTCGTGCAGGCCGACCTGTCCGAAGAGAATGACCGACTGCGGCAAACGATTGAGTCGCGCTACGAAATCGTGGGCAGGTCGTACGTGATCCGCGCGCTGTTGGAGCGCATCGACAAGGTTGCGGCCACGCCATCGCGGGTCCTGATTACCGGCGAGAACGGGACGGGCAAGGAGCTGGTTGCCCGGGCGATGCATCGCGGGTCGCCGTTGGCGCGCAAGCCCTTCGTCGAAGTGAACTGCGCGGCGATTCCCTCGGAGCTGATCGAGAGCGAACTGTTCGGTCACATGAAGGGCTCGTTCACCGGTGCGATCGCCGATCGTCCCGGCAAGTTCGAGCAGGCCGATGGTGGAACTCTCTTTCTTGACGAGATCGGCGACATGGCGCTGTCCGCGCAAGCCAAGGTGCTGCGCGTGCTTCAGGATGGGGTCGTCACGCGTATCGGAGGCAACAAGCCGGTGCAGGTGAACGTGCGCGTGATCGCGGCCACGAACAAGGAACTTGAGCGTGAGATCGCGGAGGGTCGATTCCGCGAAGACCTGTACTACCGGTTGAACGTGGTACCGATCGTGGTGCCGCCGCTGCGGGAGCGACGCGAAGATATTGAACCGTTGGTCGTGTACTTTTTGCAACAGTTCGCGCAACGCGATGGGCTGCCGCGACGCGGCATCAGCAACGACGCGTTGACACGACTCTCGGAGCTGGAGTGGGCGGGCAACGTACGTGAGCTTCGCAATACGGTGGAACGTCTCGTGATTCTGGCCGCTGGACCGCACATTGCCGTGAGCGATGTGGACCGACTTACCGGCAAACGTGTTCTGGAGCCGAGCGGGCTTGGCTCGCTGACGGAGTGCCGAACGTTTGAGGAATTCAAGGATGCGGCGGAGCGAGCATTCCTGCTCGCCAAGTTGCGTGCCTTCGACTGGAACGTGTCCGAAACAGCGCGCGCGCTGGCGATGCCACGCTCCAACTTGTACAAGAAAATCGAGCGCTACGCCCTTGAACGCGAAGCAACGCCGGCGTGACGATGCCTCGTTTGTCACGCCGCTGTGTACCCGAGCCTCTACTCCGCCAGCCATGACGCAGCGCGACTGGGAAAAGGAACTCGCCAAGATCGACAAACAGCTCGCGTCGATGCCTGATGACGCCCTGCTGCCACCGGCGCAGCCGACGGGCACCGGGATGCCGCGCGGCGTGACCGGATCGGCACTGCGGTCGGCGGGCACCGCGGTGTCGTCTGCTCCAGGCGCATCCCGCAAGGCCACGATCTGGACGTACACGAAACTCGCGGTGGCCATCGCGGCGGGCGTTGGCGTGTGGTTCTGGCCGTGGCCGGCGCGGTGTGGCATGCCGCTCATGGGCTTGGTCGCTGCGGGCGGTGGCGTTGGCCTGCTCGGCATCTGGAGCGCCTTCGGCACGTGGCGTCATCGCCTGGGCCGGGCGCACATCGTGTCGCTGCTCGTGCTCGTCTCCGGCGTCGCGCTGGTCGCGCGTGAAGTGTTGCCGCGTGTGGGCTACGCTGAGGCCACCTTCGACCGGCCGGCGCGCTGGACGTGTCAGGCTGAGCCGCCTGCACCGGCTGTCACACCCACGCCCGGTGCCGCGACTCGGCGGCAGGGCGCCGGCGCGTGAGTTCGCACCACTCTTTCATTCCAACACGGCGAGCAAATGTCTGACTTCAGGAATTTCATCGGCGGCTCGTGGGTCGCTCCGTCAACCGATGCGTACTTCGAGAATCGCAATCCGGCCGATACGCGCGACCTCATTGGCCGGTTTCCCGCTTCGGGCGTGGCCGATGTCGAGCGCGCGGTGGCCAGTGCACAGCGCGGCTTCGCGGAGTGGAAGCGCACGCCGGCGCCGGCCCGCGGCGATGTGCTGCGTCGCGTGGGCGATTTGATGGCGTCACGCAAGGAAGCGTTGGCCGACCTCATGACGCGCGAAATGGGCAAGCCGCTCGCCGAAACCCGCGGCGATGTACAGGAAGGCATCGATACGGCGTACTACGCGGCCACCGAAGGACGACGCCTGTTCGGGCACACGGTGCCGAGCGAGCTGCGCAACAAGTGGGCGATGAGTTTCCGTCGTCCCATCGGTGTGGCGGGATTGATCACGCCGTTCAACTTCCCGATGGCCATCCCCACGTGGAAGATGTTTCCCGCCTTGTTGTGTGGCAATGCCGTGGTGTTCAAGCCCGCCGAAGATGTGCCGCACGCCGCGCACGCGCTCGTGGAGATTCTGCTCGAAGCGGGGCTGCCGCCGGACGTGATTCAGCTGGTGCACGGCCTGGGTGAAGTGGTGGGCAAGGCGATTGTCGAGCATCCGCACGTGCCGTTGATTTCGTTTACGGGCAGCACCGAAACGGGCCGGGCCGTGGGTGAAACGTGCGGGCGCATGCACAAGCGGTTGTCGCTCGAGATGGGCGGCAAGAACGCGCAGATCGTACTGGACGACGCCGACCTCGAGCTGGCGGTTGAGGGGGTGCTGTGGGGCGCCTTCGGCACCACGGGGCAACGTTGCACGGCCACCAGTCGTCTTATTCTGCAGGACGGAATCCACGATCGATTCGTGACGCGTCTGGTGGAGCGGGCGCGTGCATTGCGGTTGGGTGATGGTCGCATGGCGGGCACCGATGTGGGGCCGCTCGTGCACGAAGCGTCGCGTGAAAAGGTTGAGCGTTATGTGGCGATCGGTCGCGAAGAAGGGGCCACATTGTTGTGCGGCGGAACACGTCCGCCGGACGCAGCGCTTGCGCACGGATATTTTTTCGAGCCGACGATTTTCAGTGGCGTGCGAGCGGGCTCGCGGCTCGAGCAGGAAGAAATTTTCGGACCGGTGCTGTCGGTGATTCGCGTGAAGGACGCCGAGGAAGCGTTCGCGGTCAACAACGGTGTGCGCTACGGATTGTCGTCGTCGGTGTATACGTCGGATGTGACGGTCGCGTTTCGTGCGATGCAGGATCTCGACAACGGGATCACATACGTGAACGCACCAACGATTGGCGCGGAAGCGCACCTGCCGTTTGGTGGTGTGAAGGACACGGGCAATGGCCATCGCGAAGGCGGCTGGGAAGTGTTCGAGTTTTATTCGGAGACGAAAGTGGGCTACGTCGATTACTCCGGTGCGTTGCAGCGGGCGCAGATCGACAACTACTGACCTGTGGTTCGTCAAGGGGCGGAACGTCGGGTTCCGCCGCTTGCGTCACCCTGCAGGTGGCGCTTGATTCCGTGCAGTAGTTCCCTCCCGAGCGGTGGTCGTCGGTCATGGATCGTTTCAGCACATCGCAGCGCGCCAGGCAATCATCAGACGTGTCACAGGACACGTCTGCCACGGTCGTGCAGGCGGCGCACGCCAGCGAGGCCGACGTCGCTGAGGGGGCGCGCTTTGCACCCGCGCCCGGTGCATTGGCCGCCGATGTCGAACTGCGGGCCGCTGCGCTGCGTGCGGCCAATCGCCGCACCTCGCGCGTGCAAGTGCGATGGTTGTTCGAATGGATGCGCGTGTTCCCCGCAGCCATTGCGCTTTTTTTGTTGCTGCGGGCGGTGCTCATTGAAGCGTACAAAATTCCGTCGGGCAGCATGGAGAGTACGTTGCTGGTGGGCGACTTCCTGCTGGTGAACAAACTGGTGTATGGGGCTACGATTCCGCTCACGAGCTTGCGACTGCCGGCGGTCCGTGCGCCCCGTCGCGGTGATGTGGTGGTGTTTGAGTGGCCCACCGATCAAACCAAAAACTTCGTCAAGCGTCTCGTCGCGCTTCCCGGCGATACCGTGTCCATGCAGCAGGGCGTCTTGTTGCTGAACGGCGTCGAACAAGACGAGCGGTATGTGGTGCACACCGATCCGGGCATGGATCCGGTGGCCGAAGACTTTCGATGGCAGCGCAGCTATCTGGTGCGAACCGCCAGTGCGGCCGCCGCTCCCGCCGCCTCGCTGGGGTACCGACCGTCGCGCAATAACTGGGGACCGCTCGTGGTTCCCGACGGCCACTTTTTTGTGTTGGGTGACAATCGCGACAACTCGCTCGACAGTCGCTACTGGGGCTTCGTGCCGGATTCACTTATGCGAGGCACCCCCTTGCTCGTGTACTACAGTTACGCTCCCGACTCCAGCACGTCGGCGCCTTGGCTCACCAATATTCGATGGAGGCGGCTTGGAGAGCGCATCCGCTGAGCTTCCGCAACACAACGGGACTGACGCCATCGCGTCGCCCGCGTTGCGGCGGACTCGCGATTCTGTGATTCCCGCACACCGGACGCCAAAGTCCGACAGTGCTCCGGTCCGCTCTCGGAGCGTCAACGGCGCCACCGTGCGCAAGCGTGCGGTCGAAGATGGCTCACTCGATCAGTACCTGCGCGACATCAGCAAGTATCCACTGATCTCGCGCGAAGACGAGGCCGATCTGGCCCGGCGCATTCGCACCGGGGACGGGGAAGCGCTCGACAAACTGGTGCGCTCCAATCTTCGCTTTGTCGTCTCGGTCGCCAAAAAATATCAGAATCAGGGGGTCTCACTCTCCGACCTCATCAACGAGGGCAACCTCGGTCTGATTCGCGCCGGCCACAAGTTCGACGAAACCAAGGGGATCAAGTTCATCTCCTATGCGGTCTGGTGGATCCGGCAGGCAATTTTGCAGGCGCTCGCCGAACAGTCCCGCATCGTGCGCGTTCCGCTCAATCGTGCCGGCACGTTGCACCGCATCGGCAAGCGGGCCAGCGCGCTGCTGCAGGAACTCGGACGCGAAGCCACGCACGCCGAAATCGCGGAAGGCATGGACATCAGCGAGGAGGAGGTCGCCAAGACCATGTCCATCTCGCAGGTGCACCTCAGCCTCGACGCGCCGCTGACGCCCGGCGAGGACAACCGGCTCCTCGACTACCTCGCCGATACGGTCAGCCCCACGCCCGACGAGCAGACCATTGAAAAGGCGCTCACCCAGGCCATTGAGGATTCGCTGGGATCGCTCAAGGAGCGCGAGGCGAAGATTCTTCGGCTATACTTCGGCTTGGACGTGCACGAGCCGATGACCCTCGAGGAAATCGGTACGTTGCTCGGCATCACGCGTGAGCGTGTGCGGCAGATCAAGGAGAAGGCGCTCTCGCGCCTGCGCCACGTCAGCCGCGCGCGCGCGCTCGAGAGTTTCCTCGGCTGATCCTCCGTACTCCGCATGGCCTCTACCTACTCATTCGATATTACCACCGGCGTCGACCTCCAGGAGGTCGACAACGCCATCAATCAGGCGCAGAAGGAAGTCGCGCAACGTTACGACTTCAAGGGCTCAAAGGCGGCGGTCGAGTTCAAACGAGCGGACGCACTGCTCGAACTCGTGGCTGACAGTGACTTCCAGATGCATCAGCTCTACGATGTGGTGCAAACCAAGCTGATCAAGCGCGGCATTCCCGTGAAGAACCTCGATGTCGGCGACATCAAGGTGGCCGGCGGTGATACCGTAAAGCGCGAGATCAAGCTCAAGACCGAGCTCGACGGCGAGACGTCAAAAAAGGTCACCGCCGCCATCAAGGGCGCGAAGCTCAAGAAGGTGCAGGTGTCCATTCAGGGGGAACAGGTGCGCGTCACCTCGCCCTCCAAAGATGACCTGCAGGAAGCGATGCAGTTTCTGCGCGGCGAAGAGTTCGGCGTCGAGTTGTTGTTCGGCAACTTCCGCTGAGCGGCCGTATGCGTTTCTCTGTCCTCACGCTCGGCTGTGACAAGAACACCGTCGACTCCGAGCGCTATCGCGCCGACCTCGTCGCCCACGGCGGCGAATCGGTGGACGATGCGTCCAGCGCCGACGTCATCATCGTCAACACCTGCGGCTTCATTGATGCCGCAAAAAAGGAATCACTCGACACCATTCTCGAGGCCGCGCGCCTCAAGGATGACGGGCAGGTACAGGCCGTGTTCGCCGTGGGTTGCATGGTGGAGCGGCACAAGCGTGAGCTGCAGGAGGCGCTGCCTGAGGTCGATGTCTTCCTCGGCACCAGTGAGGCCGATCAACTCGTGCCCGAACTCGTGGCCCGCGGCTTGCTCGGCGGTTCGCTGGTGGAGCATCCCGGTATGCGCCTCTTCGCCGGCGATCAGCCCGCAGTACGCTACCTCAAAGTGAGCGAAGGATGCGACCACGGATGCGCGTTCTGTGCGATTCCGCTCATGCGTGGGAAGCATCGTTCGTTCGCGCTCGATGACGTGGTGAAAGAAGCGCAGCTGCTGGAGATGCAAGGCGCGCGTGAGGTGAATCTGGTGGCGCAGGATCTGGCGCACTACGGACGCGACCGCCGTGATGGCACCGCGCTCCCCGAGCTGCTCGAAGCGTTGCTGCGCGAGACCACCGTGCCATGGTTCCGCCTGCTGTATCTGTACGGCGCCGGCATCACGCCGCGCCTGCTGCAGGTGATTGCCGACAATCCGCGCATTGTGCGCTATCTCGACATGCCCATGCAGCATGGGCACGATGCCGTGTTGGCGCGCATGCGCCGTCCGGAGCGTGCGCAGATGCTCCGGGAGAAAGTGGCCCTGTATCGTAAAGCGGTGCCCGATCTCGCCATCCGCACGACCGTGATTGTCGGTTTCCCCGGCGAAACGGACGACGAGTTCAACGCGCTCTTCGAGCTGCTCGAAGAGTTGCGCTTTGATCGGGTGGGCGTTTTTACGTATTCGCCGCAGGAAGGGACGCGCGGTGCGCTGCTCGACGACAACGTGCCCGAGTCGGTCAAGCTGGAGCGGCAGGAACGTCTCTACGAACTGCAGCGCGCCATTACCGCCGAGATGTACGAACGCTTTCTTGGACGTGACGCGCGTGTCCTCGTGCAGCGCGTGGATGCGGACGGCTACGTGGAAGCGCGAGCGCCGTGGCAGGCCGATGATATCGACGGTGTCGTGCACGTGGACGTGCCACCCGACGTCGCTGCAGGTTTGCCGGTTGGCAGCTTTCTCGATGTGACCATTGACGACGTGATAGACGACTACGATTTCAGCGCGACGTACCGTGGCGTCGCCGAACGCGCCGGACGCGCGAGCGAGCAGGTGCGTCAGGGACGCGTCCTGCCCATCACGTTCATGCCATCAAGCGTAGGGAGTTTCGGACGATGATTTCAGTGGGCGGAGTACCTTTCGAGGCGTTGGACAATACCCGGTCGGCCGAGATCATGGCGCATTCGCGCACACGATTCCCGGGCGGTGTGAACTCGCCGGTGCGCGCGTTCGGCGGGGTCGGCGGGGAGCCGTTTGTGGTGGCGCGCGGCGCCGGTGCGCGCATCTGGGATGTCGATGGCAACGAGTATCTCGACTACGTGCTCTCGTGGGGACCACTGGTGCTCGGCCACGCGCCCAAAGCGGTGCTCGACGCATTGAACATGGTGATGCACCACGGCACGAGTTTCGGGATTCCCACCGGCCTCGAAGTGGAACTTGCCGATCGCATCGCGGAGCGTATGCCGCATCTCGAGATGATGCGATTTGTTTCAAGTGGTACGGAAGCGGCGATGAGTGTGGCGCGGCTGGCGCGTGCTGTCACAGGGCGCGATCACCTGCTCAAGTTTGAAGGGTGTTATCACGGCCACGCTGACAGCTTTCTGGTCAAGGCGGGGTCGGGCGTGGCCACGCTCGGCTTGCCCAACTCACCGGGGGTTCCCGATGCGCTGGCCCAGCTCACCCTCACGTGTGCGTACAATGACCTCGACGCCGTGGAGCGCATCGCGCGTCAGGTCCCGCTGGCGGCGATTCTGCTGGAGCCCATTGTGGGCAACGGCGGATACATCGAGCCCGTCCCCGGTTTCATCGAAGGGCTGCGGCGTATTGCTGACGAAACCGGCGCGTTGCTCGTCTTTGATGAAGTGATGACCGGGTTCCGTATTGCCTTTGGCGGAGCGCGCGAGCGCTTCGGTGTGACCCCCGACCTGACCGCCCTCGGCAAGGTGATCGGGGGCGGCTTGCCTGTGGCCGCCTACGGCGGTTCGCGCGCGCTCATGGAGCGCGTGGCGCCCACCGGGCCCGTGTATCAGGCGGGTACGCTGTCGGGCAACCCATTGGCGATGGCCGGCGGGCTCGCCACGCTTGGCGAACTCACGCGCGATGTGCACGACGGCATCACAATGCGCACCGCACGCCTGGTGGCTGGCCTGCGGGAAATTGCCGCGCGCCGCGGTGTGCCGTTCAATGCCTCCCACAGCGGGTCGATGTGGGGCTTTTTTTTCCGGGACGAAGTCGTCACCAACTTCGACGAAGCCAAGACCTCGGACACGGCGCTGTTCAAGCGGTTCTTTCACGCGGCGCGTGAGCGTGGTGTGTATCTTGCCCCGTCGGCCTTCGAAGCAGGCTTCATGTCGTCGGCCCATGGCGACGCGGAAATTGAGACGACGCTCGACCGGCTCGATGCAGCGATGGCGGCCGCCACCTCGAATGCTGCGGCGCTGAGCGGGTGACGTGATGCGCGGCGCCCGGACGTGGGCTACTGCGATGGCCATCGGCGCTGTCGCGACGTTCATCGTTTCGTGCGCACCGCGCCGTCTTCCAGACCGTGTGGCGATTATTTCCCCGTCCGCCGCGATCACTACCGATACCGCTGCAGCGACGCTCGAGACACGCGACCGTATCGCCTGGATTGCCCTGGCGGTAGGAGCGCCTGCAGCACCAGTGTCCGGTATTGGTGCATTTGAAGTGCTCGAACAGGGTGGCACGCGTCTCCTGGTGCGCGGCACTGGCGGCGAAGCGTGGCGCATTGAGCGTCAGGGGCAGTCGATGCGTCTGGCGGGTGGCCGCGGCGACGCCACCCCGTGGCGTCAGGGCCCGTTCGTCCTGCGCGTACGCAATCGCGGCGCCGTGGTATTGCACGATGGCAAGCGGTACCGCGGGGAGCTGTGGGTTTCGGCGAGCAATGCCGGGCTGCTGGTGGTGAACCGGTTGTCGGTCGAAGACTACCTGCGTGGCGTGGTGCCGTTGGAGCTTGGGACTCGCGCGCCCGGTGACGCTGCGGCACTGCAGGCGCAGGCCATCGCGGCGCGCAGCTACGCGTACATGCGCGTGCCGTCCGCTGAGAGCGTCCCGGCC
>Ga0105045_10005211_pt1 | contig 11420 bp, 8 predicted proteins | sample MAT02_FD_78089 | JGI IMG/M metagenome (GOLD analysis project Ga0105045, IMG submission 78089) | Freshwater microbial communities from Lake Fryxell liftoff mats and glacier meltwater in Antarctica - MAT-02 (megahit assembly) | ecosystem: Environmental > Aquatic > Freshwater > Ice > Liftoff... | reverse complement strand
GGGTTAGCCAAGCCAGCCCAGCAAGAAAGATGCATGGCCTTGGTCCGGATCGGCACGCGCAAGCATCAGGGCGCGCGGCCGCGGGCCTTCCGTCACGCCTCCAAGCCGCTGCGCACCGGCGGCGCCGTCCCCGCACTTGGGAGAAGGGGCTTTTTCTAGGTTCTTCGCCAAGATAAGGGGATCCGACCGCTTCTAGCGCCCTGGCTCTGCCAGGCACACCGCGGCCACTACGCAGCGCCACCCTGCAACACAGGATGCATTGCTGAAGTGGAGGGCAGAAAGACCGGAACGGCGTTGCCCAAGGATGGGCGAGTGTCGCGTAGGGCAGGCCCGATAGCGACCCGGCGTTTGCTCCCATGGACGGCGTTAGAAAGACGCCGGGCAGCGATGCGTCCTGTGTGGGGGCGGCGCTGCGATGCGGGTTCAGTGTGAAAATGCATCGGTCGGACCGATACCCTCAATCAGAAGAACCTTTTTTATCGGTTTCCATCCGCGTGAATCCGCGGCTAACGCCGTTCAATCACCGCGGCGACAAAGTCACCACGTAGCGCATCGGCCCACGCGGCGCGATGGCGTCGAAGGGCCAGCACGTGACCAGCACCAGCTGCGCACCGTCGTGGCCCGTGGCGATGCGGTGCAGGCGCGAATCCACCACCTGCATCCAGGCCACGTGGAACTCGCGCGGTCCCTGCGCTGTTTCCAGCGTGACGGCATCGCCGCGCTGAAGGTCGCGCAGCCAGGCGAAGTGGGTATCGCGATGCCCGCTGATGATCGTGGTGCCCGAAACGCTGGCCGGCGCGGCGCTCGATTCCGCCCAGCCCGGGCCGAACGCCAGCGGCCGGCCGCTGTCGCCCGCCAGCACCACCTGCGACACGCCCAGGCGCCGTTGCACCAGCTTCGCCACCGCGTGCGTGTCGGCCCAGGGCCAGGGCCGGTGCGCGCGGCCGTCGGCCTGTGCCGATCGCCACGACGACTGCAGCAGCTGCTGCGCCAGCGCCGCCTTGGCGGGCAGCCAGGCCGCGTTGGCGGCCAGCACCATCGCCGCGGCCATCAGCGCGCGTCCCAGCCAGCGCCGTGCCCGGAAGGGTGGGGCTTGCCTGCCCCGAGGGTCCGTCCCCGATGCCGTGGCGGTGGCGCGGAAAATCACGGCGCCTCCTGCGCCGTCCACGGGGAAGCCAAGGGCGACGGCCGCCGCTGCATCAGCGGGCTGGCGTCGGCCGGCACGAAGTGCCAGTGCATGTGCCGCAGCGCGCGCTCCACCGAGCGCGGGCCCGGGTTGGACGGGGCCGGTGCGGGAGTGGCGTCGCGGCGTTCGACGATCAGGACCATCGGGGTTCCTTTTGGGGAGGCGTCAGGCTTGCGCGGGTTCGCGCAGCAGCAGGAGCATCAGCACGCACAGCAGGCAGGCGACGACGCGGGCGGCCATGGCTCAGCCCCTTGCGCGCAGCAGGAGCAGGGCGGACAGCGCCAGGACCAGCGCCAGCATCAGGTCGCGCAGCCAGCCGGTGCTGCCCTGCGCGAACTCAAGCGAACCGTCGGGCACGCCGTTCAACATCTGCGTGCTGCCCAGCGCTTGATCCTTCGGGCGCGCCGGCGCGCGGTCCACCGCCACCAGGCTGGTGTAGGTGCTCACCAGGCCGTGGCGCAGGGCCACGTCGACGATCATCGGCTTGAGGCGGTCACTGTCGCCGCTGCGGCGCAGGTCGTCTTCCAGGGCATTGATGCGGGCGCGGGCCCACAGCCGGCCGATGCCCGGCGACGGCGTCGCCTGCTCGCCGCCCAGCGCGATGCGCCGCACCCAGGGCTGCGGGCGCAGGCCGCGCACGGTCACCGCGTCGCGCAGTTTGTCCAGGCGGGCCACCACCATCAGCACCTCGCCTTGGTACAGGTCGGGCACGCGCGCCGGGTACACGTCGGCCACGCCCGGCCAGTCGAGCTCGATGTCACGCATGGCCGGGCGGTCGAGCTTGGCCAGCAGGCGGTCCATCACCTCGGCCACTTCCTCCACGTTGCGGATGACGGTCTGGGTACCGCGGCCGGTTTCGGCCGCCTTGCGCAGGAAGTGGCCGTTGGGCGCACTGCCGATGCCCACCGGGAACAGGCGCGCTTCGCCGCGATCGGCCTCGATCGCGCGGATGATCTCGTCCTCGTTGTCCACGGCGGCGTCGGTGGCCAGCACCACCTGGCGCAGGAAGCCGGCCGGCGCCGAGCCGGCCAGTGCGGCGCGCAGGGCCGGCAGCATTTCGGTGCCGCCGTCGGCGGTGAGGGCGCGCACGAAGCTGCGGGCGCGCGCCACGTTGCCCGGCTGCGCCGGCACCGCTTCGGGGAACAGCAGGTCGAAGGTGTCGTCGAAGCGCACCACGTTGAAGCGATCACCCGGGCGCAGGCGCGCCAGCGCGCGGTCGGCGGCTTCGATCGCCTGTTCCATCGACGCGCCCGACATCGAGCCGGAGTTGTCGATCACCAGGATCAGTTCGCGCGGCAGCGGTGCGCCGGGCAAGGTCGGCGGCACCAGCATCACCAGGGCGAAGTCCTCGCCGCCGACGCGGTCGGTGAACACGGCGCTGCGCGGCGCCTTGCTGGCCACCGGCTGCCACTGCAGCACGAAGTCGCGGTCGGTGGCCTCGGCGAAATTGGAAAGCGTGACGCGGTAGGTCGGGCCCTCGGCCATCACCGTGACGGCGTGCGTAGGGCTGGTGAGGCTTTGCAGCGGCAGGCCCGGCTCGATCTCGGCCGTGAGCACCACCGACGGCGGCAGCGCGCTGCCGGCGTCCTGCGCGCTGGCCGTGGCGGGCAGCGCCTGGGCCGCATTGCCTCCCTCGTTCAGTGCCAGCGCGACGCTGGCGGCCGGCGTGTAGCGCGGGGTGAGCGTGAGCGGCAGGTCCAGCGAGAACGTGCCGTCGCGGTAGGCCACCGGCTGCCAGTAGCGAACCTCGATCTCGATTTCCTCGCCCGGGCCTATGTTGGCCACGGCGGTCTGGAACAGGTTGGGGCGGTTCTGCGCCACCAGGCTGGCGCGCCGGCCGCTGGCGGCCGCGGCGGCGTAGACGGCCTGGGCTTCTTCCTTCTCGCGGATCTCGCCTTCGATCAGGCGGTCGCCGATGCGCAGGGTCAGGGCGCCGACGGCGGCGTCCTCGGGCAAGGGCAGCAGGTAGCGGCCTTCGCGCCACTGGCTGCTGTCGTTGCGGTAGGTCTGGCGCACGCTCACTTCGGCCAGCAGGCCGCGCACCTGCATGTCCACCGTGGTGTCCATGGCCAGGGTGGCGACCCAGCGGTCGCCTTCGCGCAGCATCAGGCCTTCGGGTTCGGGTTCGGGGTCTTGGTCGCCGTCGCGCCCGCTGGCCAGGGCCGGCACGCAGGCGAAGGCCAGCGCCACCACCAGGGTCAACAGCAGGTGCAGCCACATGAGCGGCCGCGGCGGGACGCGGGGCGTGCGGTAGAGGCGGGGCTTGCGGGTCTCGCGGACGTGCATGTCGATCTCCTGGGTGGTGAGCCCATTGCACGCCCGCCGTGGGCCTGCGCCCGGGCCGGCTGCGGGCAATGGGCTGACCAGTTGTGGCGATTTGCGGGCAGCACGTTGCCGCGGGCCGGCGTGCTGGCCTAGGCTGGTTGCCATGTCACGCACCGTTGCCATCGTCGAAGACGAACCCGCCATCCGCGCCAACTACGCCGAGGCGCTGCGCCGCCATGGCTATGGCGTGCAGCCCCTTGCCAACCGCGCCGAGGCGCAGGCGGCCTTCGCCCTGAAGCTGCCCGACCTGGTGATCATCGACGTGGGCCTGGGCGACGAGCCCGAGGGCGGCTTCGATTTGTGCCGCGACCTGCGCGCGCGCTCGGCCACGCTGCCCATTCTTTTCCTCACGGCGCGCGATTCGGATTTCGACGTTATTTCAGGACTCCGGCTCGGCGCCGACGACTACCTGAGCAAGGACACCAGCCTGCCCCAGCTCACCGCGCGCATCCACGCGCTGTTCCGGCGGCTCGACTCGCTGGCGGCGCCGCAGGCGCGCGATTCGGTGTTCCGCCTGCGCGGCCTCACGCTGGAGCTCGAGCGCATGCGCGTTAGCTGGCACGGTGCCGAAGTGGCGCTGACCGTCACCGAGTTCTGGATGGTGCACGCGCTGGTGCGCTACCCCGGCCACGTGAAAACGCGCGAGCAGCTGATGCGCGAGGCCCAGGTGGTGGTGGACGACGCCACCATCACTTCGCACATCAAGCGCATCCGCCGGAAGTTCCAGGCGCTGGACGCGGCCTTCGACGAAGTCGACACCGTGCACGGCGCCGGCTACCGCTGGCGTGCCTGAGCCGCGGCCATGACCCTTCGCGGCAAGCTGCTGCTGCTTTCGCTTTCGATCCTGGCGCTGCCGTGGGCGGGCTGGCAGTTCGTGCAGCAGCTCGAAGTGCTGCTGCGGCAGGGGCAGGAACAGGCGCTGCTGGCCTCGGCCGAGGCGCTGGCGCGCAGCATCGCCGTGCGGCCGGCGAACCTGCCGGCGTCGGGGCCGGGCTGGTTCGTGCACCGGCTGGCATTCGCGCCGCGGCTCGACGGCGAAGACGGCGACTGGCGTTCTTCCGGCGCGCAACCCGCGGCCTTGGACGCCGCCACGCCCTGGCTGCGCGCCAGCGTCGGCCGCGCCAACGACCGCCTGCACCTGCTGGTGCAGGTGGCGGACACCAGCCGCCAGCGCGGCGAGGCGCACTGGCCGGGCGACCTGGAGTTCGACCGCGTGCGGCTTCGGCTGCTCGGCCCGGCGGGCGAACTGGTGCTGCGCCTGGCCAACAGCAGCAGCGGCGAGCTGCTGGTGGCAGGCGAGGACGGCCTGCCGCCGCCGATCCGCGTGGAGGGCTTCTGGCGCGAACACAACCAGGGCTACACCCTCGAGCTGGCGCTGCCGCAGGCCTTCGGCGTGCGCGGCCTCGGGCTGGAGGCGCGCGACCTGGACGACGCCGGAAACCGCCGCGTCGCCGGCAGCCTGGACGCCGCCGACGCGATGCAGGTCTGGCCGCTGCATGGCTACGCCGGCGCGCTGGAGCCGGCGCTGCTGGCGCTGGCGCCGCCGGGCATGCGGGTGCTGCTGGCCGACCGCGAGGCGTGGGTGATCGCCCGCGCCGGCCGCATCCGCGCCGATGCCAGCGAAGAAGACCTGCTGCCCTGGCGCCGCGGCCTGTACCGGGCGCTGCTGTTCCGCGACACGCTGCCCGCGGCCGACGAAGCGCCCGACGCGCTGCGCGTGGCGCGCGCCGAAGTGGCCGCCGCCATCGCCGGCCGGTCCGGTACGGCGTGGCGCCGCGATCCGTCCGGCGCGCGCCTGCTGCTGTCGGCCGCGGTGCCGGTGACCGTGGACGGCGAAGTGCGCGCGGCGCTGCTGCTGGAGCGCTCGAACTCGGAAGTGCTTCTGCTCACCGACCGCGCATTCTCGGGCCTGCTGGGCGTGAGCCTGGTGGCGTTCCTGGCCTCGGGCGGCGTGATGTTCCTGTTTGCTTCGCACCTGGGCGCGCGCATCCGCCGCCTGCGCGACGCGGCGGAGCACGCGCTGGACCGCGAAGGCCGGGTGACGCCGTTCCCGAGCACCCGCGCGCGCGACGAAGTGGGCGACCTCACGCGCAGCTTCGCCAGCCTGCTCGACCAGGTGGCCGCCTACACCGGCTACCTGCGCTCACTGTCGGGCAAGCTCTCGCACGAACTCAACACGCCGCTGGCGATCGTGCGCACGTCGCTGGACAACCTCGACACCGCGGCGCTGCCCGCCGAGACGCAGCCCTACCTTGCGCGCGCGCGCGACGGCGTGGAGCGCATGGGCACCCTGGTGCGCACGATGAGCGAGGTGACGCGCATCGAGCACGCCATCGAATCGGCCGACGCCGAAACCTTCGACCTGCGGGCGCTGCTGGCCGACTACGCCCAGGGCCACCGCGGCCTGCTGCAGCCACGCGAGCTGCGGCTGGACCTGCCCGCGGCGCCGCTGCACCTGCGCGGCTCCCCCGACCTGGTGGCGCAGGCGCTGGACAAGCTGTTCGACAACGCGCGCGGCTTCTGCCCGCCCGACGGCTGGGTGCGGCTCACGCTGGCGGCCGAGGGCGACGGTGCGCGCATCGCGCTGGCCAACCAGGGCCCGCCCGTGCCCGAGGCGATGCGGGCGCGGCTGTTCGATTCGCTGGTGAGCCTGCGCGAAAAACCGCAGCGCGTCGAAGGCGCCACGCACCTGGGCTTCGGGCTGTACGTGGTCAAGCTGGTCGCCGAACTCCACCGCGGCCACGCGCAGGTCCGCAACCTGCCGCACGGCGAAGGCGTCGAGTTCATCCTGCACCTGCGTCCGATGGCCTAGCGCCGTGCTTGAAGCGCACGCCCCGGGGGCGGGGGCGAAGTTATACTCGGGGCCTGTCCTGATGGGTCATTGCCGTGATTTCTGCCGAAGAGTTCAAGCGCCTGGCGGGTGAGGGATTCAGCCGCATCCCCGTGGTCCGCGAAGTCCTTTCCGACCTCGACACGCCCCTGTCGGTGTACCTCAAGCTGGCGGACGGCCCGCATACCTACCTGTTCGAATCGGTCGAAGGCGGCGAGACCTGGGGCCGGTATTCCATCATCGGCCTGCCGGCGCGTCGCACCTACACCTTCCGCGGCCACACGCTGGAAGTGCGCGAGCACGGCGAACTCACCGAAAGCCGCGAACTGGCCGATCCCCTGGCCGAAGTCGACCGCCTGCGCGCCAGCTTCACCGTACCCCGGCTGGCCGGCCTGCCCGCTTTCACCGGCGGCCTGGTCGGCTATTTCGGCTTCGAGACCATCGGCTGGATCGAACCGCGGCTGGCCGGCGGCGACAAGCCCGACGAGCTCGGCACGCCCGACGCGCTGCTGATGCTCAGCGAAGAAGTGGCCGTGTTCGACAACCTCAAGGGCCGCCTGTACCTGATCGTGCACGCCGACCCGGCGCAGCCGCAGGCCTACGCCAGGGCGCTGCGGCGGCTGGACGAACTGGTGTACCGCCTGCGCCACTCGGGCCGCAGCTATCCCGACGTGCTCGACCCGTCCCTGCTGAGCGAGCAGGACTTCGTTTCCGGGTTCACCAGGGAAGGCTTCCTGGCGGCGGTGGAGAAGTCGAAGGAATACATCCGCGCCGGCGACATCTTCCAGGTCGTCCTGAGCCAGCGCATGAGCGTGCCGTTCCGCGCCCGCCCGGTGGACGTCTACCGCGCGCTGCGCGCGCTCAACCCGTCGCCGTACATGTATTTCCTCGACCTGGACGACACCCAGGTGGTGGGCAGTTCACCCGAGATCCTGGTGCGGCTGCAGGGCGGCGAAATCACCGTGCGGCCCATCGCCGGCACCCGCCCGCGCGGCGCCACGCCCGAGGCCGACGCGGCGCTCGAGGCCGAGCTGCTGGCCGACCCGAAGGAGCGCGCCGAGCACCTGATGCTGATCGACCTGGGCCGCAACGACGTCGGCCGCGTGGCCGAGCCGGGCAGCGTGAAGGTGCCCGACCGCTTCATCATCGAGAAGTATTCGCACGTGATGCACATCGTCAGCGAAGTGCGCGGCACGCTGCAGGCCGGCGTGGGCTTCGCCGACGTCATCAAGGCGACGTTCCCGGCGGGCACCGTCAGCGGCGCGCCCAAGATCCGCGCGCTGGAAGTGATCCGGGAGCTCGAGCCGGTGAAGCGCAACATCTATTCGGGCGCCGTGGGCTACCTCAACTGGTGGGGCGACGCCGACACCGCCATCGCCATCCGCACCGCCGTGATCCAGGACGGCCGCCTGCACGTGCAGGCCGGCGCCGGCATCGTCCACGACTCCGACCCCGGGAAGGAGTGGGAAGAAACGCTCAGCAAGGGACGTGCGCTGTTCCGGGCGGTGTCGCAGGCGGCCGGAGGACTCTGACAGGACCCTCCAAGCTGGAATATTCATCGGTAGTTCATTTTCGAACCGATACCTTCGAAAAGCGACTGCGGGCCCCTCTGGTCATGTGCAATGCATGACGATGTCGGAGTCGATAAACGATGCACCGGCCCGCTTCCTGCACTCTGTACGCCTAGTAGGCGGCGCCGGGCATTGATACTTCGACTGCCCCGGAGAGTGACCTGTGGAAATCATCACCAGCCTTTGGCTCGGCATGCCCGTTTGGGTGTGGCTGGCCTTTCTCGCCACCGTTCTTGCCATCCTCGTTTTCGACCTCGGCGTGCTCCACAGGGAAGCTCACGAGATCGGGGTCAGGGAGAGCCTGTGGATGTCGGGCTTCTACATCTCCCTGGGGCTTCTCTGGACCGTGGCCGTCTGGTGGATCTACTACAGTTACAGCGGCGAGCAGGCGATAGACCCGCAGATCGCCGGCCTGCCAACGCCCGAGGCACGGGCGTGGCAAGCCGTGACCCTGTACCTCACTGGCTACCTGGTGGAAAAGGCGCTGGCGATGGACAACGTCTTCGTCATCTCGATGATCTTCACGTACTTCGCGGTGCCGCGCATTTACCAGCACCGGGTCCTGTTCTGGGGAATCCTCGGCGTCCTGGTGCTGCGGGCCATCATGATCGGCCTGGGCGCCGCGCTGGTGATGAACTTCTCCTGGATCCTGTACCTGTTCGCCCTGGTGCTGATCGCCACCGGCGTGAAGATGCTGTACGCCATCAACGACCAGCTCGACATTTCCAAGCATGTCGCGCTGAAGTTCCTGCAAAGTCGCATGCGCGTGACCGAGGGGCTGCACGGCCAGAAGTTCTGGGTGAAGCTGCCCGACAGCGCCACCGGCAAGCTGGTGTGGTTTGCCACGCCGCTGTTCTTGTGCCTGGTGATGGTGGAGATCGCCGACGTGGTCTTCGCCATCGACTCGGTGCCGGCCATCTTCGCCATCACGCCCGACCCGTTCATCGTCTACACCTCCAACATCTTCGCCATCCTGGGCCTGCGCGCGCTGTACTTCGCGCTGGCGGCGATGGTGCACCGCTTCCACTACCTGAAGTACGCGCTGGCGTTCGTGCTGATCTTCATCGGCACGAAGATCTTCCTGGGCGACTGGCTGTGGGACGGGAAGATGCCGGCGGAGATCAGCCTGTTCGTCACGTTCGGCCTGCTGGCTGGCGGCGTCCTGTTCTCGCTCTGGAAGTCGCGGGGCAACGCCCCCGTGGAACCGGTTTGACCGACGCCAAGGAGCGCCAGCCATGACCACCGACAGCGCGGCGGCGGGCCGTCCTACCCGGCGTGGGGCGCTGGACTGGATCGAGTGGGCCGGCAACAAGCTGCCCGAACCGGCGCTGCTGTTCGCCCTGCTGGCGATGGTGGTCGTGCTGCTGTCGGCCGCAGGCTCCGCGCTGGACTGGCAGGTCCAGCCCGTGAAGCCGGTGCTGCAAACCGAGCAGGTGCAGCAGCCCGACGGGAGTCTGGTCGCGGTGCCCGCGCTGGATGCCAACGGCGTGCCGAAGATCGAGCTGGTTGCGTACGGAAGCCCGATCGAGCCGCGCTCGCTGGCCACTTCGGACGGCATTTACTGGATGCTGTCCTCGGCGCTGCGCAACTTTGCCCAGATGCCGGCGCTGCCGCTGCTGTTCACCGCGATGCTGGGAATCGGCCTGGCGGAGAAGTTCGGTTTCTTCGGGGCACTGATGCGCTGGCTGGCGCTGCTCACCCCGCGCCGACTGCTGACCCCGGCCGTGGTGCTGCTGGGCTCAACTTCCTCGGTGGCGTCCGATGCCGGCTACATCATCCTGCCGCCGTTGGCGGCGGCTCTTTACCTGGCGGTGGGCCGCCATCCGGTGGCCGGCATGGCGGCGGCGTTCTGCGGCGTGGCGGGGGGTTTTGGCGCAGGCTTTTTCCCCACCGGCGGCGACAGCGTGTTGACCGGGTTCGCGCAGGAGGCCGCCCGGGTGATCGACCCGGGCTACACGGTATCGATCCTTCACAACTACTACTTCAAGGCGGCTTCGGCCTTCACGGTGATGCTGGCCGGCTGGTTCGTGACCGATCGGATCGTGGAGCCGCGGCTTGAGCGCCAGCATCCGGGCGACAAGTCCGCCGACGACTCCGGCGCGGCCAGTGAGATGGCGCTTACGCCGCGCGAGCGCCGCGCACTGTTGGGCGCTTTGGCCAGCGTGCTCGCGGGCGTGGCCCTGGTGGCAGTGCTGGTGCTGGTGCCGGGCATGCCGCTGCAGGGCGACGGCCAGCCCAGCCTGCCCAACGGCCGCGTGCTGACCACCAGCGCGTTCACCGTGCCTGCGCCAGGTGCCGAAGTTGCCGCGGACGCAACCGTGCTGGCCGCCGAGCCCTTCAAGGTGGTGGCCGAGGGTGCCCCGCGGCTGTCGGAGTCGCCCGGCCCTCGCTGGTCGCACGTGATCGTGCCGCTGATTGTTTTCCTCTTCCTGGTGCCTGGCGTGGCCTTCGGCTTGTTGAACGGCACCCTGCGCAACCAAGGCGACCTAGCCGAAGCCTTGAACCACGGCATCCGCAGCATCGTCCCGGTGCTGGTGATGCTGTTCTTCCTGGCCCAGTTCGTCGCCTACATGGGCTACAGCGGCCTTGACCGCATGCTGGCCTATGCCGGCGGCAGCCTGCTGTTCCAGGCGCACCTGCCCATCCCGCTGCTGATGGTGGCTTTCGTACTGGTGGTGGTGTTCGGCGATTTCGCCATGAGCGGCATGCTGAGCAAATTCGGCGTGCTGGCGCCCATCTTCATCCCGATGTTCATGATCGTGGGCATCAGCCCGGAGCTCACCACCGCGGCCTACCGCATCGGTGATTCGGTGGTGAACATCGTGACGCCGCTCAATTCCTACCTGCTGATCATCCTGGTGGTTTTCCAGAAGTACCGGCCCAAGGCGGGCCTGGGCACCCTGATCGCGCTGATGCTGCCGTACTCGCTCGTGCTGGGCGTGGTGTGGACGGCGCTGCTGCTGCTGTGGCTGCTCCTGGGTCTTCCGCTGGGGCCGGCGTCGCCGCTTTACTACTTGCCCACGGCCTGAAGCCGGCCGGTGCAGCGCTTGGGCAGCAAGCGCGCGGCCGCGGGGCGGATCCCGTCGCCCGCGCGGTGCGGCCCGTGCCATACCCGTGCCGGCTCGGCTATCCTTGTGCGACACGCACGCCACCGGACCGGCCGCCCTGCGGCCGGGCCAGCCGGCATTGCCTTCGCATCGCGTCGGCGGGCAGCGCGCGTTTCGAACCGACAGGCCGCCCATGCTCCTCATGATCGACAACTACGACAGCTTCACCTACAACCTCGTGCAGTATTTCGGCGAGTTGGGGCAGGACGTGAAGGTGGTGCGCAACGACGCGCTGACGGTGGCGCAGATCGCGGCCCTGAAGCCCGACCACATCGTCATCTCGCCCGGCCCGTGCACGCCCAACGAAGCCGGCGTGTCGCTGGAAGTCCTGGAAAAACTGTCAGGCACCATACCCATCCTCGGCGTCTGCCTGGGCCACCAGAGCCTGGGCCAGGCCTTCG
>Ga0105045_10005210_pt1 | contig 11420 bp, 5 predicted proteins | sample MAT02_FD_78089 | JGI IMG/M metagenome (GOLD analysis project Ga0105045, IMG submission 78089) | Freshwater microbial communities from Lake Fryxell liftoff mats and glacier meltwater in Antarctica - MAT-02 (megahit assembly) | ecosystem: Environmental > Aquatic > Freshwater > Ice > Liftoff... | reverse complement strand
TGGTATGCTTCACCAACACCAACAACGGAGTAAATATCCCCCACTTGATTTAAACATACTCTCAGGTCAACTGCATGAGCTTTTGCAAGATTTTCTGGGCCGCCACCGCAATGACCGTTCCCGGCCCAAAAACTTCGGCCACGCCCGCTTGGTGGAGAAAATCGTAGTCGCGGGGCGGGATCACCCCCCCGGCAATCACCATGATGTCGCCCCGGCCAATCTTGCGGAGTTCGGCGATCAATTGGGGCACCAGGGTTTTGTGGCCGGCCGCCAAGCTGGAAGCCCCCACGATGTGCACATCGTTTTCGGCGGCTTGCCTGGCCACTTCTTCTGGGGTTTGGAACAGCGGGCCAATGTCCACATCGAAGCCCAGATCGGCAAAACTGGTGGCGATCACTTTTGCGCCCCGATCGTGGCCGTCCTGCCCCATTTTGGCCACCATGATGCGCGGGCGGCGGCCCTCGGCCTGGGCAAACTGGTTGGCCATTGATTTGGCCGCCTCAAAGGCCCGGTTGTCGGTGGCTTCGCCCGCATACACGCCCGCGATGCTGCGGACGACGGCCCGGTAACGGCCAAACGCTTTTTCCATCGCATCCGAAATTTCGCCCAAGGTTGCCCGGCGGCGAGCTGCTTCCACGGCCAAGGCCAGCAAGTTTTGGGCGGTCTGGTGGCCATTGGCCTGCATTTTAGTTTCGGCACAGGCGGTTATTTGGGCCAAAATATCGGCCACGGCGGCATTGTCCCGCTCGGCCTTGAGGCGTTGCAGCCGTTCAATTTGGGAAGTCCGCACTGCCGTGTTGTCCACTTCGCGCAGGTCAATGTCGGTCACTTCGTCGGTCTGGTACTTGTTGATCCCCACAATGGTGTCCTTGCCCATATCGATCCGGGCTTGTTTGCGGGCGGCGGCTTCTTCGATCCGCATTTTGGGCAAGCCGGCCTCGATGGCCTTGGACATGCCGCCCAACTGTTCCACTTCCTCGATCAAGGCCCAAGCTTTTTCAATGAGCGAATGAGTGAGCGACTCGACATAATACGATCCGCCCCACGGATCAATGGCCTTGGTGATACCGGTTTCTTTTTGGAGGAACAACTGCGTGTTGCGGGCAATCTTGGCCGAGAAATCGGTTGGCAGGGCAATGGCTTCGTCCAGCGCGTTGGTATGGAGCGATTGGGTGCCGCCCAAAACTGCCGCCATCGCTTCCACGCAAGTGCGGGCCACGTTATTGAACGGGTCTTGCTCGGTGAGGCTCCACCCCGAAGTTTGGCAGTGGGTGCGCAGGGCCATCGACTTGGGATCCTTGGGCCCGAACTGCTTGACGATTTTGGCCCACAGCACGCGCCCGGCCCGCATTTTGGCGATTTCCATAAAATGGTTCATGCCAATGGCCCAGAAAAAGGACAAGCGGGGGGCAAAACCATCAATGTCCAAACCGGCCGCCATGCCCGTGCGCAGGTATTCCAAGCCATCGGCCAAGGTATAGGCCAGTTCCAGATCGGCAGTGGCCCCAGCCTCCTGCATGTGGTAGCCGCTGATGCTGATGGAATTGAACTTGGGCATGTGCTGGGCGGTGTACTCAAAAATATCGGCAATGATGGCCATGCTCGGCAACGGCGGATAAATATAGGTGTTGCGCACCATGAACTCTTTCAAAATGTCATTTTGGATGGTGCCGGTCAACTGGCCGGTCTTGACCCCCTGCTCCTCGGCCGCCACGATGTAAAAGGCCATTACCGGCAGCACGGCCCCGTTCATGGTCATGGAAACGGACATTTTGTCCAAGGGGATTTGCTCAAAAAGGATTTTCATGTCCAATACCGAATCGATGGCCACTCCAGCCTTACCCACATCGCCTTCCACGCGGGGATGATCGGAATCGTAGCCCCGGTGGGTGGCCAAGTCAAAAGCCACCGAAAGGCCCATTTGGCCCGCCGCCAAATTCCGGCGGTAAAACGCATTGGACTCCTCGGCCGTGGAAAAACCCGCATATTGGCGCACTGTCCACGGTCGCTGGGTGTACATGGTGGCGTAAGGCCCGCGCAAGTACGGGGCTACGCCGGCAGTGAATGACAAATGCTCCATTTGAGCAACATCGGCACTGGTATAGTAGGGCTGCACCTTGATTTTCTCGGCAGCGGCCCAACCCTCGGCAACGGGTGGACTACCAACCACTTGCGCCGACTGACTGAGCAAGCGCGATCTGATCTGCGCAAAAGTAATTTCGCTGAAAACGGGCAAGGTGGTCATTGTGGTAAGGTCTCGATGTGCCAATAATGGAGCAATTAACGCTCGAAATCTCATTTTTACAAGCACCAGCCGTTAAGTTTTGGGGCCGTGGCCCTTCCATTGCCAAGCGGCTTGGCTGGGGCACATCGCCCCGGCTGGCTCAGCCCCGGTCGAGAACGAAAGCCGTCTTCGGGGCTTCCCAATTTTTGGACTACTTTTACCCTTTCTTTTGCCAATGCTATGTCAAATCCAGCGCACCGGGCCAATCGTTTGGCCCAAGCCACCAGTCCTTATCTGTTGCAGCACGCCCACAACCCAGTGGATTGGTTTCCCTGGGGCCAAGAAGCCCTGCAAAAAGCCCAAACCGAAGACAAGCCCATTTTGGTCAGCATTGGTTATTCGGCTTGCCACTGGTGCCACGTGATGGAGCGCGAAAGCTTTGAGAACGAGGACATTGCAGCGTTGATGAACCGCCATTTCGTTTGCATCAAAGTGGATCGGGAAGAGCGGCCAGATATTGATCAGATTTACATGGATGCCATCCAGGCAATGGGCCTGAACGGTGGGTGGCCGCTCAATGTGTTCCTGTTGCCCAATGCCCGCCCTTTTTACGGGGGCACTTACTTCCGGCCCGATCAGTGGGGCCATTTGCTGCAACAGATCGATCAAGCCTACCGCGAGAGCCGGGCCAAACTTGAGGAATCGGCCGATCAGTTCACCGAAGTGCTCAACCGCAGCCAAGCCAAGCAATACGGGCTGGATCAAGCCCAGTTGCCCGACGGCTTCACCCACGCCCAGGCCCACGCCATGTTTGACAACTTGGCCAGTCAGTTTGACCCTGAGCGGGGTGGCATGAACCGGGCGCCCAAGTTTCCCATGCCCACTATCTACCTGTTCCTGTTGCGCTATCACCACCACACTGGCAACGAACGCGCCGTGCAGCACGTCCAACTGACCCTCAACCGGATGGCATTTGGTGGAATTTACGATCAAGTGGGCGGAGGTTTTGCCCGTTATTCGGTCGATGCCGATTGGTTTGCTCCCCACTTTGAAAAAATGCTCTACGATAATGGCCAATTGGTGAGCCTTTATGCCGAAGCGTTTGCCATTACGGGCGATCCGCTATACCGCCAAACGGTGAACGACACCATTGGTTTTGTGGAACGGGAAATGACCAGCCCCGAAGGCGGGTTCTATGCCGCCCTCGATGCCGACAGCGAAGGCGATGAAGGGCGGTTTTATGTATGGGCCAACGACGAACTGAACGAAGTGCTGAGGGAAGAGGCCCCGCTGGCCAAAGCGTACTTCAATTGCCAACCCGAGGGCAATTGGGAACATGGCAACAACATTTTGCACCGGGAGATTCCCGACGACCTTTTTGCCCAAAAGGCCGGCCTGTCAATGGCCGCACTGCGGGAGAAAGTGGACAACTGGAAAAACCTGCTCTTGCAAGCGCGGGGCACGCGGGTGCGCCCGGGGCTGGACGATAAAATTCTTGCCGGCTGGAACGGATTGATGCTGAAAGGTTTGGCCGATGCCTACGCCACTTTCGGCGAGCCCAAGTTCTTGGCAATGGCCGAGGCCAATGCGCAGTTTTTGCGGGCCAAGTTGTATGACAATGGCCAACTGTTCCGCAATTACAAAAATGGGGTGGCCACCATTCCCGGTTATTTGGAAGATTATGCCCTGGTGATCCAAGGGTTGATTGCCCTGTACCAAGTCGGTTTTTCGGAGCAGTGGCTCCATTGGGCCGACGAGCTGACTCAAGCAGTGCTGGCGCGTTTCTTTGATCCCCAAGAAAACCTGTTTTTCTTTACGGCTGACGATGCGGAGGCTCTCATTGCCCGAAAAAAAGAACTGTTTGACAACGTGATCCCCGCCTCAAATTCAGTAATGGCCAATAATCTCTACTGGTTATCCCATCTGGTGGCAGATCCGGCGGAGCGGTACGGCAACTTGGCCAAAAAAATGGTGGCCCAAGTGCTGCCATTGTTGCACCAAGATGCCCGCTACTTGAGCAACTGGGCTTGCCTGTTCACTGCCCAACTCTCCCCAACGGTGGAGGTGGCCATTGTGGGCCAGCAGTTTCAGGAGCGGGCCCAAGCGCTGCACCGGCCCTATTTCCCCAATAAAGTGATGGCCGCAACCGGCACTGACAGCGATTTGCCACTGCTCCAGCACCGGGCAGCCAAAGCGGACGAGACTTGGATCTACATTTGCCGCAATCAGACTTGCCAATTGCCGGTGCGCGACACCGCCGCTGCACTGGAACTTATCGGCAAGTCTTGAAAAATGGAATAAGCACCTTATTTTTGCGGGGTCATGCCTAAAATTCTCATCATCCGCTTTTCCTCCATCGGCGATATTGTGTTGACCACTCCGGTGGTGCGCTGCCTAAAAAATCAACTAGCCGATTCAAAGATCCACTACTGCACCAAAGAGCAGTTTCGGGGATTGGTGGCCAGCAATCCCCACATTGATAAAATCCATGTGCTCAAAGCCAGCCTGGCCGATCTGATTGCCGAGCTTCGGCAAGAAAAATTTGATTACATTATTGACCTGCACCATAACCTCCGCACTTGGCGGATCAAGGCATCGCTGGGCGCGGTGTGGCCCTTTGCCCAACCGAAGGCGTTCAGTTTTGACAAACTCAACCTAGAGAAATGGTTGTTTACTGCCTTAAAAATCAATCGGTTGCCCAATGTCCACATCGTTGATCGGTACATGGACACCGTCAGCCGATTGGGGGTACGGATGGACAAAGGCGGGTTGGATTTCTTTGTTCCCTATGCCGACGAAGTGGAACTGGACTGGCTGCCGGAAAGCCACCGGCGAGGCTACGTGGCCTATGTGATCGGGGGCAGCTACGAAACCAAAAAACTGCCCCTCAAACGGATGATCGAATTGTGCGACAAGATCAACCGCCCGGTTGTCTTGCTCGGGGGCAAAGAAGACGCTGCCGTGGGGGACGATCTAGCTGGTTTTTTCAACCAACAACACGCTTTTGAGCATGATCAAGATTGGGAAGCCCTGGGCAAACGCACCGTAATTTATAATGCTTGCGGAAAATTCAATTTTAACCAGTCGGCTTCGCTGGTGAAGCAGTCCAGCGCGGTGTTTGCGCACGACACCGGCCTGATGCACGTAGCCGCCGCTTTTGGCAAGACCGTGTTCTCCATCTGGGGCAATACCACCCCCTATTTTGGGATGTACCCCTACCGCACCAAGTTTGTGGTGCTGGAAAACAAAAAGATCAAATGCCGGCCGTGCTCCAAATTGGGCCATGCCCAGTGTCCCAAGGGCCATTTTAAGTGCATGAACGACATCGTGTTTGACTTTTATCTACCCTAACTCATTGATCAAGATGAAGACAAAAGTACATTCGCTTTCATGCGAATCGCGATAGTTGATCAACCACAGATTCAGGTAAATTAGGGGTTGTTTACCAGAATCATAACTTTCAGATCGTTAGGTAGTTCTCCGACCCAGTTGTCCCAGTGGCAAAATTTGCTAACTTTAACTGCTAGCGTGGGGCGCGCGCATAAATGGCTCGGTGGCCAAATCGGGCAGCAACCAAAAGCCCGGCTGGCGAAGTTTTTGGGTAATTGACTGGAACGAAGGCTTTTGTTTGTGGGTGCTGATCCCATCAGTATCGGGCTGTAAGATGCCCCCCGATAAATGTGTCCCAGTTGGCCGGGGCCAGTCGTCCCCCACTTCAAACAATCGCCTTAGCCACTCGGTTTTTATTTAGAACGATTTTAAATACACCACCCCTTTTCCTTACCTTTGTTCTTGTTCGGGGTTGAAGAGGTCACGCTAAATTTTTCATTGCGATGTTAAATATTGAAAAAATCCGGGAAGAATTTCCCATCCTCCACCAGCAAATCCAGGGGAAACCGCTCATTTATTTTGACAATGCGGCCACCTCCCAGAAACCACTGGCAGTGATCCAAGCCCTCAGTCATTATTACACGGATAACAACGCCAACATTCACCGGGGCATCCACACGCTGGCCGAGCGGGCCACGGCTGATTATGAGGCCACCCGCGAAGCGGCACGGGCATTTATCAATGCTGAATCGGTCGAGCAAGTGATCTTTACCCGGGGCACTACCGAAGGCATCAATTTGGTGGCGGCTACCTATGGCCGGGCCTTCATCAACAAAGGAGACGAAATTATCATCAGTACGATGGAGCACCATTCCAACATCGTGCCGTGGCAGATGCTATGCGCCGAGCGGGGCGCTGTGCTAAAGGTAATCCCGATCAACGATCAGGGGGAATTGTTGATGGATGAGTACGAAAAAATGTTGTCGGAGCGAACCAAATTGGTTTCCATTGTCCACATTTCCAACTCATTGGGCACGATTAACCCCGTGCACGAAATAGTGCGCTTGGCCCACGGAGTCGGCGCAGTAGTGCTGGTGGATGGGGCACAGGCCGCTCCCCACGGCCACATTGATGTGCAGGCCATTGATGCCGATTTTTACGTTTTTTCGGGGCATAAAGTCTATGGGCCAACTGGTATCGGCATCTTGTACGGTAAACGTCATTTGCTGGAAGCCATGCCGCCTTATCTTGGTGGCGGGGAAATGATCAAGGAAGTTACTTTTGCCCATACTACTTACAACGATCTGCCCTACAAGTTCGAAGCGGGTACGCCCAACATTGCCGATACCGTGGCCCTCAAAGCCGCCTTTGATTTTGTCAACCAGCTTGGGCAAGTCGAGATTGTCGCCCACGAGCAGGCCCTGCTGGCCCATGCCACGGCTGCCCTGAGTGAAATTCCGGGGCTCAAAATCATTGGTACTGCTTCGCAAAAAGCCAGTGTGGTGTCCTTTATTGTCGATGGCCTGCACCCGATGGACATTGGGATGCTCCTCGATGCCAACGGCATGGCCGTGCGCACGGGCAGCCATTGCACCATGCCCCTCATGCAACGATTTGGAATCCCGGGAACCACCCGTGCTTCTTTCGCGGTTTACAACACCAAAGACGAGATCGATGCCTTGGTGGCCCAATTGCGTCTTATTGTAAAGATGATGAAGTAGTTTGCCACTTTATTTATTCGCTTTTCGCCATGAAATTATTTGATGTTTATCCCCTTTTTGATCTGGAATTGGTCCGCGCCCAAGGATCTTACGTGTGGGACAAAGCGGGTCGCCGCTATTTGGATCTTTATGGGGGCCATGCGGTCATTTCCATTGGGCATACTCACCCGCATTATGTCCAAAAAATAACCGAACAATTGGGTCGTTTGGCCTTTTATTCCAACTCCATCCTCAATCCATTGCAGGATGAATTGGCCGAAAAATTGGGGCGACTTTCTGGGCACAACGATTTTTCTTTGTTCTTGATCAATTCCGGGGCCGAAGCCAACGAAAATGCCCTCAAATTGGCCTCTTTTCATAACCGGTGCACTAAAGTAATCGCCTTTAAACGCGGGTTTCATGGTCGAACCGCTGGTACGGTAGCCATTACCGACAATCCGTCCCTGTGCGCACCGATCAATTCGCAACAGCACGTCCAGTTTTTGCCCTATAACGATGTTGCGGCCTTGGAGCAGGCCATGAGCGAGGAAGTTTGTGCGGTTATTATTGAGGGTATTCAAGGTTTGGGGGGCATTTATGTCGGAACTGATGAATTTTGGCAAGCGGCCCGCCAGCTTTGTGACCGTTTTGGGGCTGTCCTGATCTCAGACAGTGTACAGTGTGGCTATGCCCGATCTGGTAAATTTTTCTCCCACCAGTTCAGTGGAGTTGAGCCAGACCTGATCACTACGGCTAAAGGCATGGGCAACGGTTTTCCCATTGGCAGCGTGCTGATCCACCCGAAATTCCAAGCTAAACACGGCTTATTGGGCACTACTTTCGGCGGTAACCATTTGGCTTGTGCTGCGGCCATTGCAGTGCTGGATGTCATCGAGCAAGAAAATTTATTGGTTCATGCCGAGCTTTTGGGCAATTATCTAATGGCTAAACTCCGCCAGATCGAGGGGGTACGCGAAGTGCGCGGACGTGGGTTGATGATCGGGATCGAACTTGAATCGGAAGCCAAACCAGTCCGGGATGCGCTCTTGTTCCAACACGGGGTGTTTGTCGGATCGTCCTCCGACAAAAATACCATCCGGTTGTTGCCTGCGCTCAACCTCCCCTGCGAAGCAGCCCAAGAATTTTTGGAAAAATTTGCACTGGTGATGAGCGAAGTCGCCGTCGCCACCTAGCCCCCCCGCAAACACCCATTTGGCCCAGCCAGTAAAAAGGTCGCGGTATTAGAGCGGCCTCTTTACTGGCTTTGGGTTGATTCACTGGGAATTAGCCATGCCGGATCCCCCAACTGCCGCCACCGGGAGTAAGCATGATCAGTCGATCCCCGGGCTGCATTTCAGCTTGGGCAATGCCGCCCAATTTTTCCACCGTACCGGCGGCGCGGATGATAAATTGCTCACCACATGCTCCCGCTTTCCCGCCCGCCAAGCCGTAGGGTGGTACAACCCGATGTTGGGTCAACACGCTCAATGAGACAGGGGCCAAAAAGGTAAAACACCGTTGAATACCGTTCCCACCCGGGAAATGCCCCGCGCCACCGGATCCAGTTCGGATGGAAAAATCATCCAATCGAACCGGGTAGCGCAGTTCCAGCATTTCGGGATCGGTGATGCGCGTGTTGGTCATGTGCTGGTGGACGGCATCGGTGCCGGCAAAGGACGGGCCAGCTCCCGTGCCCCCGCCAATCGTTTCGTAATACCCAAATTGATGGTTGCCAAACAGCACGTTGTTCATCGTGCCATAACTGCAAGCGACCAAGTCAAGGGCCTTGAGCAAGGTATCGGTCAATCGTTGGCTGGTCTCGGTGTTGCCGCCCACCACTGCCGGGCAGCGATCGGGATCGGCCAAAAAGTTGGGGTTGAGCATGGTGCCCGGTGGAATGTGCAACCGGACCGATTGCATCAGTCCTTCGTTCAGGGGAATGTCCTCGTCGGGCAGTTGCGCCGCAATGAGCAGGCGGAGCGCATAAATCACCACGCTGGTCACAATGGCCGGATTGGCGTTCAAGTTGCCGGGGTGCGTGGCCGAAGTACCCGTAAAATCAATGTCCACTTGCCCCGCTTGGGGATCCATTCGGAGGTTCACCACCAAACAACTCCCATCGTCCAACTGTTCTTCGGCTTGAAAATCAGTTGGTTGACTTACCAACTGCTGTAAACTGCGCACCAAGCAGCCGTGGGCGTGGGCTTTGAGGGCTTTCATTTGGTACTGGACTTCGGCGGGGCCAAACTGGGCACAAATGGCCAATAATTTCTCCTGCCCGGCCCGAATTGAAGCCAATGCGGCATTTAAATCCGCTAAATTTTCGGCGATTGCCCGGGTGGGCCAAGGCGGCGCACTGAGCAGTTGGCGCATGGCCTCCCAAAGCACTTGCCCATTTTTGACCAAGTAAGTGGGCGCAATCACTACTCCTTCTTCGCTCAGCCGTGTCGCATCGGGTGGCATGGAGCCGGGGCGCTTTCCGCCCAGCTCAGCGTGGTGCGCCCGGTTGGCCACGTAACCAACCAACTGACTACCAGCATATACCGGGGCAATAAGTGTGACATCGGGCAAATGGGATCCCCCGAAACCGGGATGGTTGGTGATGAGCACATCGCCCGGCCCAGCGGGCAGCACAGCCAGTACTTGACGCACGCAAACCCCCAAACTGCCCAAATGCACTGGGATATGGGGCGCATTGACCACCAACTCGCCTTGGGCATCGAGCAGGGCACACGAAAAATCGAGCCGCTCTTTGACATTGACCGAAAAAGCAGTGCGCTGCAAAAGTGCGCCCATTTCTTCAGCCACCGCCCGGAAACGATTGGTAAACAAGGCCAACTGAACTGCTTGGCTACTGGCCGCTGGCGCTTTGGCCTGATTGACCAGCGGCATGATTTGCTGGAGATGAGCATTATTTGCCCCATCGAGGCGGAAATTCCAGCCCTCATCCAAGGCAACGGTGCAATTATTGCTCAAAATCAAGGCTTTACCAACAATACTTGCCCCCGGCTGTAAATTTTCCCACACGTACAGGGGCGCGTCCATGTACGAACCCGAGGGCACCGGGGCATAGGTGGGCGGCAGTGGGCTGGGTTGGCTGGGAACGGACTGGCCCGCCGAGGCCACCACCCGCACCGCCTCCACCTCGATGGCCCGGTCGATCCAATGGCCAAACAGCTTTTCGTATTGGGCTCGGAACCGGGCCACTATTTCCACCAACCACCGATCCAGTGACCAGCCGGTGGGCAATGCTACCGCCAAAGTGTGGTCTTGGCCCTGAAAACGGAGGAATAATTGGGCCGGCTGCACTTGGCAAGCTGCTGGGCCAAACCCTTCCAACGCCAATTGGGCCAAACATTGCTCACCAAGGTCGTCAATAAGCTGGCATAAAAACTGACATTCATTTTCGGCGATATCAGCCAATGGTTTTAATACTTGCCGATTGGAAAATTTTTCCACGCTGGCCTGCCCAATTCCATAAGCACTCAGTAAACCAGCTTGATAAGGGATCACCACTTGTGTCATTCCCAAAAGTTCGGCTATTGGGCAGGCATGTTGACCTCCGGCCCCCCCGAAGGCCAGCAGGGTATATTCCTTGGGATCATAGCCTTTGCTCACCGAAATTTTGCGGATCGCTTCGGCCATTTTTTCATTGGCAATCCGCAATAAACCGGACAGCACATCGGTTTCATTGACCAAATGTCCGTGTGCCTGCATTTGCGCCACGAGCGTTTGCAAAGCTTGCTGGGCCGCTGCCACGCTGATGGGAATCCCAAAGTTGGTGGGAGCCAGGCGACCAGTCAGCAAATTGACATCGGTAATGGTCAGGCCGCCCCCCGCCCCGTAGCAGGCTGGCCCCGGATCGGCCCCCGCGCTTTCCGGCCCAACGGTGAGCTGGAAACCATCGAAGCGGCAGCGCGAGCCACCACCAGCGGCCACGGTCTCAATGGCCAGCGAGGGGCCGAGGAGTTGCACATCCCCCACGGTCGTCTCAAACCGATAGTCGGGCGTTCCGTCGTAGCGGGCCACATCGGTGCTGGTGCCGCCCATATCAAACGTAATAATATGTTCAATACCAGCTGATTGGGCGATTCTTGCCGCTCCCAAAATCCCTCCGGCCGGGCCGCTCAGCAGACTATCCTTGGCTTGAAAGAGGGCGGCCGATG
>Ga0105045_10005209_pt1 | contig 11421 bp, 5 predicted proteins | sample MAT02_FD_78089 | JGI IMG/M metagenome (GOLD analysis project Ga0105045, IMG submission 78089) | Freshwater microbial communities from Lake Fryxell liftoff mats and glacier meltwater in Antarctica - MAT-02 (megahit assembly) | ecosystem: Environmental > Aquatic > Freshwater > Ice > Liftoff... | reverse complement strand
TGCCCATCATAAAGTCGTATGAACCGATCATCTTGGTTCGCATTTCAGCTAAGCTCAAAGGCCGATCGTCCATGCGAGGTGTCCAATGAAAATTCTTAAATTTCCTGGCAACTTCGGGGATGTTTTCTTCAAAGAATCGTGACTGATAGATATGGACTTGGCTGGTTGCGTTCAGCGATTTTGCCGCGTGCTCGACAAGGGGAGATATGGCCGGGTGGCCTCCAAAAACTAATTGGTATTGAGGAAGGACCGTGGACAACAATGCGACAACAGCTTCACGGATTTCGTTAGGACGAGAACTATTCATCCAGTTTCCGCGATCCGGCACGCTTGCAGAAAGAAATACTGCTTTCATGGTGCTATCCCTCTCATCCAAATGACTAGCTGATCCGTGGTTGATGCCGGTATGGGATTCCTGGAGTTCATCCATTGCAAATGATCTCCCCATACAGGATCCATTCCCAGTCCATCAAAGAAAATCATTATCGATGTTTTGTTTACGGCCTGTCTACATCGATTGCTCGCAATTTCTTTCTCGTAGTCCTGGATGTTTCGCCCGTCAGGCAAACCAATATGGGGAAGCAGGTGAGCAATAGTTAGGCCACCTTTCCGCAGTTCGAATGGGCAAACAGGATGCATAGCAACGTCTAAGCGGCACGATTCTGCCGCAACGGTGACCGTGTCGCTTAGTCGTCTCCTGCGATGCGACAGCGAACGTATTCTACTGCGTTCTGAAGCTTGAAGGACCGATTTCAGACACGGGTCTGTCAGTTTCGATGATGCTGTGGGAGGGCTTGGACTAAAATCTTCGTCGTTCAACGAGAATCGATCGCAAAGCTCTGTTCCAACAAATGGCAGGTGGTCCGGCCAAACTAATTGCAGCACTCCAAGGCCTAGATCATGGGCACGTGCAAGCTCTTGGTAAACCCAGTCCGAATCCAACGCGTTCGGCGAATCGAGGAAGATGAGTAGGTCAACATTGGACATGCGACACCAAAGGGAATTTTGAAAATTAACGCCTGGAGGAACGGATGCGGTATCTAGAAATACTTCATAACCTTTCTTGGATAGCTCTTCGAACAATTGTATCGCGATCGCACAACAGTCCGTTCGGCGATAGCTGATGAAGGCTCGACGAACGCTTCGGGTAAGTCGAAACGATGCCATCAGCTCAGAGGCCAAGACATGTACTGCCCATTCAAGACCATTGATAGGATATAGCTGCGAAGGAACTTTCTGCTGATAGTCGACGATGCTATCGACTACTGGAAAGACAGGGATCTGGGCCGCAATCAATCCATCAAGAAGCTCCAGGTCCTTGGCAGCATTAGAAGCTCCTTTTGCACCCATCCAAACGCCAACGCGAATATCTCCGTCATCGACTGGATCAAAGTCAGAAGAAGTCCTTAGGGACAGATAGACGTCTGGATCAAGCATCCTCTCTACAAAGTTGGCACTTAACTCCCGCTCTAGTTCGGGATGCCATTGAGCCACATTAGGTCCCAAAAGCACAACTTCGTAGCGAATATCATTTTGAATCTCTCTAGAAAATTGTTCGATAGACATAGTTTTGAATTCTCAGATGGCAGCAACAGCAACAGTAGGGATAAAAGGACAAAATTATACTCGACTGGCCTAATCGATTGTCATTGCATCGAACTCAGTCTGAGCGGCCTCTGGATCGTCTCTAAGACGGTTTATGAGTGAGCGAACGGCAGCGATCCCATCCCGTACGTAAAGTTGCTCTATTTTTTCGGCACCACGGTAGGGCCAGCTTGGATAGACACCGCATTGAATGTAAGCCCATTGTGCCTTTCTAACTTCCTTCAGGTCTTCTGGCCCTCCTAGCAGATGCCCGTGCCGTCTCGCAAAGTGCAACTCCATCCACGCGGCAAGAGATTCGTTCAGCACAGTTGCGTGATTCCATGCTAAAACATTCTCGGGGCCTTTGACTCGCCGAGCATTGCCTGAGACTCCGGTTTCCAACAACGCGTGGAAATGCTCATGGACCAAAGTGCATTGGCTAAGGATACGACGCAACCGACCAGTGCTTGGAGACTCGATCTGCGAATCGAAAGGCTTCGTGCAATAGAGAACGCGGTTTGTTTCTGGCAGTGTTGCGTGCTGCATTGTACCTTGTTTGATTGCCCACAAAAGCAATTCTGCGTTCGCATCAAATGCGGCCGATGAAACGAATGCGCCAAGCACATTGGATTCCAAAATTTCTTTGGCTTGGCGCTTCAGATTGGCCGGTAGTTTGTTGCGAGACGGTTCGCACTTGAGAGCGGAAAGTAAACGCCGCGAGCTGTTATTAAAGAGGTCTACAAAGGACTCAAAAGGGCCGCCGACTTTGTTCCCCCATCTTTCGTCGCGACTCTCAAGGAAAAGATCAATCTCCGGAAAATGCTCTTTGATAGAACTCCAAGCGATGTCCGATATGGCGTAGTCCTGCTTCCACAAGAACTTAGGATGCTGACGAAGGCCATCCCGGAAGACAGTGTCCATCATGGAAAAATAAGAATCGAGAAAATCAAAAAATCCGCAGTCGGCCTTCAAGACGGGAGATGTTTCGTAATCAGCGTCGTTTGTTGCAATCAACGCTGCGTCGGATTGTTCTAAGGAAGCAACCCAGTCACGGAACTGTTTCCAGTGTGGGTGGATAGACTCGATTACCCATTGCGACATTGACTGCCAACTCGATCGGGCTATGTATTCGATGCCTTCTTCCAATTGGTTTATAATCTTATCTGAGACTACGGCGAAACCCATGCAAATCAAAGCAGACTCATCGGGTATCGCCGGCCATGTGTAATCTACGTCATCATAACGCGGGAGAATCTGAATGAGTTGCTGGCGAATGTGACGGAGAGCATAGATGAGTGTTTCCCGAGACGCAGTTACTTCGTATTTCCAGTGATCACGATCATTCGCCGGTGCCAGGTGTTTCTTTTCGGCCCGCATACCGAAAGGCTCCAAATGCTTACTGACAGACTCCCACAGAATTCGTTCATCGAAATCAGCCTGGTAAGGAAACGAGAAAGAGAGTGTGTGCGTTCCCGAGTTGGCTCGAGTCGAAGAATACAGATTTAAAAACGCATCGATCGCCGAAAGAAATCGCTCGGATAGGCAAGCGGACACTGGCAGAACGTTTCGTCCAGCGCAAGAGCTGTTTTTTTCCTCCCAAGGAAAGTGTTTGTAACTCCAAAGCCAGTGAATGGCCGATCCTTCGGCATAGACTCTAAGCATCTCCAGCAATCGTGACGGTTTGAGGGAATCGCCATATTCATCTGCGTTAAGAGACTGTATCTCGGCGAGCGGTGGAACGGCGCGGACGTGAAACTGCAAGAGCAGCGCGCGGACGACATTGGTCCAGATCTCAACTTCGGTTTCGCCATTTTTGCTGGCCAACGCCTCAGGAACCTCGTCGACAATCTGGCATATTCGACGCGAACGCCTCACGACAAATTCATCAACCATTAGGGTCGGTGCGGGATAGTAACGTAGCCCTGTTAGGTCTTCGAGAAATACAATTGCGCGGGATACGTCGCTTCGCACGACGGCCACGGAATGGCGGGATTCACCTGTTAGTATGGGAACTATAGGCGCTTGAATCGAGTTTGAACGCGAATCAAGCAAACTAGACGACAGCTCAGTTCTGGCAGCTGTATTAATCGGCGCCTGTTCAATAGGCTCAGTCCCAGTTGGATCGGAATCGGAAGAAAGGCGGAGCAATTCGGGAGCGACGAGATTTCCAAAAGTATTCAAATTAAGAAATGCAAAATTCAGCTTGTTTAATTCAGGAGGCGCGACTGGCTTAGGTTCTTCCCAGTAGAGTGGGCGGAGAAATCGGTGCCCCTTTTGGCTGCGATATGTCAACGCATGCTTCCATTCATTCTCCACGTCGATCTTTGTGCGACTAGACGTTGACCAGAATAGTTGAAACGCGTCAGCCTGTTCAATCTTCCGGAGAATTGCAGGATTCCACTCTTGCCCACCGAGCAGATCTTGCTTGTCCACAAATAGATGAACGCCCATGGCTTTGTAGACGTCAGCGAAGGCTTTCACGATTTTATCATCTTTTCGCGAGTATGAGGCGAATACTTCCTCGAACATCGAACCGGATGACGTTTCCCAAGGGTTGTCGGCATCGCTCCATGCGTCACAGCCGGTCCTAATCGCGATCGGAACGACTGCCACGCAAACGCCATTAGCCAAAACGTCTATTCCACCAATGACTGATTTCCCTTCAAGTTCCACGCCTAGCAAAAAGCGGAAAGGAACTTCCTGAACATCTTCAAGCCATGCGACTTCTTGCTGAGGAGGATTGAATACAACTCCTTCTAGCCTTGGAATAAGCGTAAACCAAGTCCCACGCAGAGCGATAATGTGGTACGATGACTCCGCCAGGCGCTGACCGGCGGCCCGAGACCTCACACGCAATCGCTTCTCAACTTCATTTCCTGAATCAGGTAAATGTAGGTAGGTAATCAGGTCCTGCCAAATACCGGCTTCCAGGGCACCTGGATACCCCACTGTAACAGACAATCGTTCCTTTTGAGGAACTTGATCAACAACCGTCGCTCGTTCTTCCGAGGCTTTTGCAAGCGCGTGTTTCATTCGGTCATTCTTGATCGCTTGGCTGTTTGCAGAGTTCCTAACCTCCGACGCGAGTCCCAGTTCAGAAGTTACCTGAGTAACCTTGCCGCGTTGAACTACGGCGTTGGCGACAGCCAAACCCTCTTCGGTTGGGTCAATCAAAATGACCTCAATCAATGCGACGATACGCGCAAGATCCCGAGCCGCATCCCGGGCTTCATCGATACTTGATAGACCATCGGATATCACTTCAACGGCCACGTGTGGTTCGCGACAATCGTTGAGGTGATTCTGAACGCCTCGTAGAGCGGCGGCCAAGTCGGTCCCGTTTGCTGGCTCTAGAGCATCAAGGGCTGATTTCATCGCCTCCAAGTCGGATGCAATTCCATCGAATGCGAGGGCTGAGGCCGAGTTAAACACGAACAGAACGATTCTTTGGTCAGGTTGCAGACTTGCTACCTCGGAAATGAGAGCTTCTTTTGCAGCTTCCCATTTTGTCGAAGCGCGAGTCCGCCGTTTGCGGCCTGGCCTAGAGTCGGAGTCAACTGCTGAGAAGGGTTGCCCCATTGAAGAAGAGCGGTCTAGTAAAATGATCCACATAGTCAGGTTTCTTGTTTAGTTGAACTTGTCTATCGGCATTCAGTCGTCACAACACCGATAGTATTTATGAGCTCCGACGGCCTCCGCAGAAAACGTCAAGTAGTTCGCTTCGACATTTCGAAGACTGGAAATCGATTGTCGTCCGGCGCGAGTTCTTGCAATTTTTTATGGAGTACGTCCGACTGGCGGAGTCGGACGACAATCGTTTTTCCTAGGTCGTTTTCGGCAAATGGGATCTGGAAGTTGTACTTGTCTACGACCGTTCTGCGAATTCCATTGATGGTTACGTCGACCACTTCCAGTGAATCGGGGCCGAGAAAATCAGGCAGGACATTGATGGATCGAGCGCACATATCCTTGCTCGGTTTGAAGTGAAGACAAAACACACTGTGATCCTGTTGCTTGCGTGGGTAGTAGGCACGATGATAAATATGGATTAGGAAGTCGAGTTCAAAAACGTGATATCCCGAGATTGAATGCCCGCCTTTGTCACCGTAATGGGACTCGATAATCGGTGTTCCATTGTCGCTGATACGAAAGTAAATCCCTGCGCGTTCTCGATCTAGGAAATAGAGATTCCAATAGGCACATAGTTCACGTGAAAGCGATAAAAAATCTGCGGCGGTTGACGACTCTGGTTCGCGAGACGACAAATAACCCCACATAATCGAGTACGCGAGTATTCCCTGTTCTTGCTGCCAGAAATCACGAGTGTTATGCCAAGCGAATTGAATCGGAATGCTTGGGTCGGACGGTTGACGCTCCATCGCATCGTAGACGCCGCTTCGTATTTGATCCACTCCGAGCTTGGCCATTGCAATTCCAATACGCTGGGCTGTTGCAAAGAATTTATCCGCCTTTTCCGAGTCCCCTTTGGATGCGTAGTAGTTGGCAACTCTGGTGAGATTCCATGCGATCTTCAAGTTGTGTCCAACGATGGCTCGATTCTGTTGCCACTTCCAACTAAGGTTTTCATTCCAGTCCTTGTCGAATCGTTCCCGGACGAAAGGATTGCCGTTTGCATCAGGGAATTTGTCGCAAATCAAAGTAGCGGTAACTTCTAGGATCTTTTCACACTTCTTCTTGAGTTCAAGCAATTCTCGCTGATGATCATTTCCCTCGTGGGTACCGCATTGCTGGGGCAATGGATCTAATGACAGAAGGATGTTGATCAGGTAGGCAGGCAAATGGTCGCCGATCGAATTCCAGTTTTTTTGATCGCGGTTGTGTTTCAATTCTGGAGTTGACGGAGAAAAAGTGACTGGATCAATATGCGAAAAGTAGCCGTCCCAAAATGTCCGAGCCTTATCCCAGTCCGCAAACATTGCTTCAAAAGAGTTTATCGTGCGACTGATGTCGTAGAGAACTTCCCAGTCGCTCGTGATGCGATAGTACTGGGCGAGTCCTGCGAGCGCATAGATTTGTTCGTAGAGCGGAATCGTGTTTTTGTCGTCCTCGAAGAGAGAGGCTAGGCTATCGAACCTTCCATATTTGTCTTTGACGCGAGCATGGACCCAGATGCAAAATCGACCATCAGAGCTAATGCTGCGAAAAGCCTCGCGTTGGTAGTCAACGCCCGCTTTGGCTGCCAAAAAGTATCTTTCGTCGCCGTCCAACAAGTAGGCTGACGAAAGCCCGTAAATCAATCGGGAGAGTGTCGCCATCTCCTGCGTTTCGTCGTTGGTCGGCAGGCCTAGAATGTTTAAGTTGGTTCTGTAGAGAGCCGAAAAATCGTCTCTCGCATAAGTTCGTTTCTCGCCAAACAGGTTGTCCAACCACCGGTCCGCCATGGCGCTGACCTGAGTTACCCACCAGTGAGTGTGTTCAAAAAGGTAGTAGCCCGCATGCGAAGTTAAGCAATAGATTGTCTGCGCCTCGTATCGTTCGCAATTGCCATGTTGGTACCACGTTCCCTGTACAGCAATAAGATTACCTTTTGTCACCGCTTGCTGGAAACCGAAATCCGCATTAGGTTCATTCGTACCCATCAACTCCCTGCTGCGGTTGATTCGATCAAGATTCTGTAGCGATTCAAACCAAGTTGTCGCCTTAAGGTGAATGTTAAAAACGTCGTTGCTTCGAGTTCGCAACACGAAGGTCTTGTTTTGGTCATCTTTCGATTCGACCATACCGATCAAAGGTAACTGCTGGGCAAAGTACTTCATTGGGCATTCCTTATAGTGTTTTAGACTCGTTGAAAGACAATCGTGCTGTTGGCTGGGAGGATGCAAGCAAAACCATGTTGCGTACTTTCCAAAACCCGTCCCGAGTTCCCAAGATTACTTCCGCCATAGAATCGTGAATCGGAGTTGAAGACCTCTTGCCATCGACCGTTTCCTATTGAATGCGAAGGGATGAAATAGGATGGCGAATCGTACGCCAGATTGCTCAGATTGACACAGACTAGCAACTGCTCATTGTGTTCCCATCGCTGAAACGCTAAAACTCGATTCAACTCATGAACGTGTTCGATTTTGAGATTTCGGCTTTTCATCGCTGTGCGTGATAGACGGAGACGAACGGCATCTCGGAAGAAATTGAATAGGTTACTTCCGGATGAAGCACGCAGTCCGTGGAGATCCTCACGAAGCTCAAGTACCTTGTTGTAGCGAAAATCGTTCGCGCAACCTACTTCTTCACCGAAGAGGAACATTGGAGTTCCCGCCGAGAAGAGTGATATTGCAGAGACTGCTCTCATTCGTGCTTCAGCGTAAAACCGAGTGGAGCCGACCAGATGGGCTTTGTTCACTGCAACGCAAATGGTTCGCGATGTGCCTGATCCATTTCCAGCTTCATCATGGGACTCAGAGTACACGACCCTGCCATGACCAGTAGAGGCAAGGGTTTCAGCAAAGGGATTAAGGCCAATTGGGCGAAGATCACCCCATCCCATTTCAGCCAAGACTCTCGCTTTGCCTAGCTGCCCTGTGTCGCCAATGAGAGAGTGATAAAAGTTGGCGTACCATGCTCCATCAAAACCCATACCACCGGACGATGTTGGTCGGACAACGCTTCCCAAATCCGATGAATGATCCTCCGCAATAAGAACGATGTCGGGTTTAATCATTTTTAGAGTATGCGAGATCTCGCGAAGAAGCTTTGTTCCAAAGGCGTTCGCACTATAGACGCTTTGTCCGTCCGCATGACGCACGTTGTATTCTCGAATCGATGTTGTTTGGTCCACTCGAAAACCATCAACGTGAAACTCTTCGACCAATGCGATCAAGCTGCTGACGAACATTTGCCGAATGGACTCTTCATAGTAACGCGGAGCCCAACCTGTTGATACGTTATCAAGATAGCCGCCGGTACCTTGTCGGTCTGCAGACACACTTTGGTTAAAGTCGCGATAGTCGTCTGGCTTCCCTTCGTACCAATAGTATATGTTTTCTTCATGATTTGGCGAGTCGTACATCCATTGCGATCGTTCTGCATCGTGGCTGTAATGGTTGAACACCACATCAATGATGACTGCGATGCCTCGTCGATGGCACTCGCGAATGAAATGTTTGAATTGGTCGCGTCCGCCTCCAGCATATTCTATTGCGAAATAGTGGGACGTCGCGTATCCCCAATTGAACCCACCGCCGCCAAATTCCGCCATCGGCAACAACTCGATCGTATTGACTCCCAGGTCTTCAATGTAATTGAGCAGATCCATCGCATCCTGCATTGTTCCCGGTCCAGTCTTTCCGAACCCGAGCGCACCTAAATGGAGTTCGTAGATTATCATGTCATCCATTCGCCGCGGCGGGAGCCTGTTCGCCGAGAATTCCGAAGACCAAAATTCCGTGACGCCTATGAAATGCTGCTCGGGCCACACAGCTTCTGAAAAATCACGAACGACCGTATCTGGGTCCACCACAACCGAGCAGCTGACGGAACCGTCCAAAGTGTTCGTGAGTCCAGAGAAGCTTGCACCGCGAGGATTGAAGGCTCCGAATCCGACTTGGCATCGAGAGAAGATGTAGGTCCGATATCGTACTGACCCATCCGATCGAGTGATGCGAAACATGTACAGTGTGTGATCTAACAATTTCCAAGGCAATTCGTCGGTTGGGCTAGTCACCCAAGTCCCGTCTGATTCTCGCACCAAAGGCAGAATTGGAAATGCTGGGTGAATACCTTGTCCATTGTCTGCGATGTAACCTCCACCCATGAGTCCGGCGTCAATCGGGTTTGATCGCGGTTCAAGTCCCAGCATCTGAGTTGGAGCACTGTGATTCCAAATTGAGCCGAAAACAACTTCTACTTTTTGTGCGTTTGGCGCCCAGACGCGAAAACGTGCAATCTCAATTCCCTCGACGAGAATTTGGTTTGCTCCGAAGTAGCGAGAACCGGATAACCGAAAATCGATGTTCGTTGTATCTGGTAACGCTACAAAGCTTCGATGCCTAGATTGATCGTTAGAGTCTTGGACTTCGACCGGAATGAGCCATCCGCGAAAACCTTCGTCTGTTCGACCGGTCAACCCCCAATCCAGCGATGTGCCGATTAGATTGGAATCGATGGATTCATTTACCGTGAATGCAGGGCAGCCGTTTGCGTCGATGTGCTCCATCATAGATTTTTCCTGCCAGCCATTCCAGCTTCCAACTAGACAGACATCGCGAAAAATCTTTCGCTTCAATCCCGTATGGAATGTAAAGGTGATATTCGACATAACCTCACTCGCGAAAAACGAAACTAAACGATCATCGAAACAATTTGCTCGGCCAACTGCCGCGCTTCTTTGTAGGATTTTCCAGTAACCAGATCTTTGTCAACGACAAGGGTCTTGGTTAGATCGACATGCGCGCCCGCGTTTACGATATCCGCATAGACGACAGGGTGGCAGATGACGCGTCGTCCTCGCATCAGGTCGGGTCTAGGGCAAAGTATCCACAGCCCGTGACAAAGCGCCCCTTTGACGATCTTCTCGTCTTCCATGGCATTCGCGAAAAGCTTGACTGCTGGAGTGTCTTCAGGCCTGTCGTCTTCACCGGGCTTTTCTCCCCAATGCCGCAATCTCACGCTGGTGTAGTTTGCCGACATTAAAATAGCGTTGTAGCTGGAAAGCTCTAGTCGGTCAGGATGGTTGTTTGGCAGAAAGAATCGCTCGACTGCGTTGCTAACGACGATAGTTTGCGGCGTCCGTCCCGCCTCCTCAACCTCGCTCACAAAGGTAGCAGATCTGTTGCCCCAAAGCCTTGAGAACAATTGCATGTCGACACCAGCGTTCGCAAACACATCTTGGTAGTCGCGAATCTCGCTGGGAATGTACTGACTCTCGACAAGCACGATGACCTTCTTAACCATATCTTTGCTCCGACCGCGAAATGAACTAGTCACTATCTGAATACATGCCTAGCATATCAAAAGTTTGAGTAGTTCTGTCATAACTTCCTGTAAAATCAAACATGCTGGCGCGCACGCGCGCTTCAAAATAAATATGCTTAACGGTTGAAAGACGTGCAAGTTTACGGGGGCTATTTGGTACGGGTATCAATATCTTGATGACCGCATGTGGGGCGTACGATAAGCGATCGTCCCAATCAGGTCTTAGCGCTATTTGCCTAAACAGATGAAAATAACGCCATCGGCAAGATTGATTAAGATGATCTTAATTTAGCCGATCGCGGCGTGGAGCAGCGATCGGTTTTTGAGGCGAACTCGATTGATTAGACCAATCCTGTGGCTTTGTCGACAGCGTGCGCGTATCGCCATGTTTCCGGTTTTCCATGGACCAACCGCCACCAACATGTTGCTAAACTCTTCCTTGCTTCGACTTCGTTTCTTGGCTCGAACACCAACCATTGGTCGTTGTCCACGAGAAAGATGTCTCGCAGAATGCGCCTTGCTTGCCATAAACTCAATACACTACCTCCAAGTACCGAGCAATTCGTTGGCCTGATATGCGCTTCTCTTTCGAACAATTTGTTAATTTTTAATACGGTTGCGGATGAACCGTAAATTTTCTAGCTTCACATCTTACCAAGTCTATCCTTGCCCCTTGATTTGCTGGCCATCGGGCGAGAAAGCGACGTTCATGAGTCTATCATCGTGTCCTCGCAAGACGCGCAAACAATCGCCGGTATTTTCGTCCCCAAGGCGAACTATCTTGTCATTACCTCCGCTGAGTGAGCGCGTTAATTCGCTTCCAAAGAGTAACGCGATCAACGGACCAAATATGAGACAAACCAAAGCATTAGTCGTAAACGAAGCTGCTACGACAACACACCCATT
>Ga0105045_10005206_pt1 | contig 11422 bp, 7 predicted proteins | sample MAT02_FD_78089 | JGI IMG/M metagenome (GOLD analysis project Ga0105045, IMG submission 78089) | Freshwater microbial communities from Lake Fryxell liftoff mats and glacier meltwater in Antarctica - MAT-02 (megahit assembly) | ecosystem: Environmental > Aquatic > Freshwater > Ice > Liftoff... | reverse complement strand
CGAAGAGAAAGCGACAGCGAATCATGTTGCGAAGAGTTGGGAAAAATCAGGCTACAAAGTAACCACGGGCGTCGGTGGATACGGAGTCGTCGGCATCTTAAAGAACGGCGACGGTCCGACGCTGATGTTACGGTGCGACCTCGATGCATTGCCGGTTACCGAGCAAACACCACTGCCCTTCGCATCGACCAAAATGGTTGAAGTTCCTGGTCGCGGCGCAACGGGTGTGATGCACGCGTGCGGCCATGACGTTCACATGACGAACTTGATTGGTGTAGCGCAGTACCTCGCTGAACATCTTTCGAAATGGTCTGGGACGTTGATGTTGGTTGGACAGCCTGCCGAGGAACGCGGCGGTGGGGCGAAGGCGATGCTGCGCGAAGGACTTTTTGAGCGTTTCGAGAAACCGGACTACGCGCTTGCTGTTCACGTCTGCAGCAAGACACCCGCAGGCAGCGTCGCTTTGATGCCGGGCTATGCACTTGCCAATGTTGACAGTGTCGACATTACGGTGAAGGGTCGCGGCGGTCATGGTTCGGCACCGCACACCACGATTGATCCGATCGTTCAAGCTGCGTCGTTGGTGATGACTCTTCAGACAATCGTTAGTCGCGAAGTGAAACCGATCGAGCCTGCTGTCGTCACAGTGGGTTCGATTCACGGTGGAACGAAGCATAATGTCATAGGCGATGAGTGCCGACTGCAAATTACCGTTCGCACGTATAGCGATCAGGTGCGAGCCCAAGTACTTTCAGCGATTGAGCGGCAGGCAAAGGCCAACGCGATGCTTTTTGGGGCACCTGAACCGATCATCCAAATCGGCGGCGGCACGCCCTCACTTGAAAACGACGATGAATTGGCTTCGCGGCTCCGAGAAGTTTTTATTGAAACCCTGGGCGAGGATCGCGTGATTATCGATGAACCTTCGATGGGCGGTGAGGACTTTAGTCGATACGGAAAGGAAGGCGTGCCGATCGTGCTTTACCGTGTCGGTTCTGTGGAGAAGGCTCGTTTGGATCGATTCGCAAGTATGCGGCTCCCGCCGCCGTCTTTGCACTCCAGCACCTACTACCCCGACATCGATTTGACGCTGGAAACAGGCATTAAGACGCTCGTTGCAGCAGCTCTGGACTTGCTCAAGAAACCCGCGAGTTGAGCGTTGTTTTCGATCATCTTTCCAAAATCTGTTCAACCTGTATTGGCTCCCGTTAGACGCTTTGATACAGTCCGTCTGAGTGAACGACATCCCCGACGGGCCTTACGCACAAGTCTCTTGTTCGTGACTATTCTCCAACGGTTTGTCTTCATTTTTCTTCCCATAGTTCACGGTGGAAAAGGAGTTCCGACGTGCCTCAAATTGATCCATCGACGACATGTGTTCATATCCGCTGGATGATCCGCCGAGATATGCCGGCGGTACTGGCCATCGAAAGTCAGAGCTTCGAATTTTCGTGGAACGAAGACGACTTCATTCGATGTTTGCGGCAACGCAATTGCATCGGTATGGTCGCTGAGCGAGACGATAAAGTCGTAGGCTTTATGATTTACGAATTGCATAAAAACCGATTGCACATCCTTAACTTTGCGGTGGCAAAAGAAGGCCGTCGACAGGGCGTCGGCAAATCAATGGTTGGGAAGTTGCTTAGCAAACTTTCTCATGAGCGTCGAAATCGCATCATGCTTGAAGTTCGCGAGACAAACCTGGAAGCACAATTGTTCTTTAAGGGACTTGGCTTTCGCGCAATTTCGGTCCTTCGAGACTTCTACGACGACACCGTCGAAGATGCTTATTTGATGCAGTATCGATATAAGGCGACGGCCGAGGAACTTGCAAATCCTGCGAGTCGAATCACGCGACTTGCTGGCTGAGCAAGCTATGATTGCAAACTTAACTTGGGGTGACCGAAGCATTCACCCCAAGCCTGAGCACAGGCTTCAGTGTTCATGCCTTCTCATCACTGCGAATCTCGCCGTGGCTTGAATCGCGACGAGCTGGTTCGCGGTGTCAATGGCTTTTCCATCGCTTTGGGCGCCGGTGCGGAACCTTGTTTCGGATGGGTGGCAGTGTACAAATCAATGACTTCGCCAACTCCTTTCGCTGCTACCGAAACCAAATCCGCCGGCTTGGATGAGACGGCATTCGCGTCGTCATTGCCCTCCGGCACCGGCGTTCGAGGACGAAACCAACGGCCCAGTGGCCCCGCGAGAATCGCAGGAAGTAAGATCAGGTCGCCCAAAAGTGCCGTCACCAAAAGCACCAGCATCAAGGTGCCAAATCGTTGGGTTGGAGTGAACGTGGACAAAGAAAACACAAACAACCCGAGTCCACCAACGAGGGTGGTTTGCAACATCGCCGGGCCAACTCTTCGGTAGGTCTCAATGACGGCTTCCACTCGAGACATGCCGGTACCGAGGTACTGGCGAAACCAAGTTAAGAAGTGAATCGTGTCGTCGACGGCGACGCCAAGTGCCACCGACGCGGTCATCATGGTTCCAATGTCGACCAAGACATTTCCGTGTCCCATCAAACCAAAAATAACCACGACGGGAAACAAATTGGGAAGCATTGCAATCAGTCCTGCCACTGTTCCCACGAACAACGGACCAGGGCGCAACAAGGCTCCCGGTAAATTGCCAGGGATTAGCAGCAAAACCATCACCACCGCGATCAAGACGAATGCCATTGCAATGGACTGAACGAGGCTGACAAGCAACGTACGTTGAGCCTTATAAACAACGGGAACGATCCCGGTATAGACGGTTTCCAATGGTCCCGCGTTCGCCTCGATGGGAACGTCTCCATCAAGCATGGGGCTGGCGACGGGAAGCGACGCTAGTCTCGCATCGACGATCGGCTTTGAACTCTTCTCGAGTTCATCAATCCGAACACCTTCTTGGTCGCCGACCATCACGATCAAGTCGGCGGCACCGATTAACCTATCCCACCGATCATCTCCGGGGCGATACTTTGTATCAGGTGCATCAACGTCAACCCAAACTGATCCCTTTATTTTTTCCCTGAGCATCAGATCAGCAATCGTCGCAGCATAAATCGTGTTCTTATAGATCAGTGATTTCGTGTCGCTAACAAGTTTAGCGGCGGCAGTGTCCAGAAGTGTTTCTTCCGACAATGGTTTTGGCTTGTGATGACCAAGGAATAAAATCCCTGGAAGTTCACGCGAGGACGTTTTTCTTTTCCAGTCGTCGATCTGATCAAGAATCATTTCTCGCGCTCGGTAGGCATCAACGACTGGCGTCACCGTCAATCGAAGGTCATTTACAAACTGCCCATAGTCGACATCGCTCAATGCACCGACACGAAGGCTAACCCGCCATAGTTCACTGCCATCTCGGGGGCCTGACTTCTCGATACGGAAACAATCGGTGTCCTCGAGTCCAGCCAAAGACTTTTCAAGCTGGTTTTGAAATCGAGCTCGAACCAAGTTGTAGCCACTGCCTGGCTCGGGAAGCGGCGGCAAAAACGTGATCGCGCTCATCGTCTTGCCAATGACGCCCGTACCGGTTTCGCCGAGAGTTCGACGAACAACGGTATCAATTCGCTCGACCGCTTCTACCCTTTCAAGCAATCTCAGCGGGTGAACCCCGGCTTTCGAAACGGCGAACTTGTCGTCGCTCGGAGAGGCATCCGACGATTGATTTTCCGAAATTGTCCTCGCACTTTCGGCTTGCATCGACGTGGGAAATCTCACCACGACTTCCATCGGAACCAGCTTCCCAAAATTCTCTTCAAGGTATGCATAGTCGCTAAGGATTCGAGACTTGCTGTCGAAAAGTTTTAACAATTGCACCGAGGTCTTGATCTTAAACAGTCCAACGAAACAGCCGCAAAAGACGAGAAGGAAAGAGATCGTGACAACCAAATGATGTTTTGCAATCCATCGAGCAACGGCAGCCCAAGCATCAGAGAAACGTCCATGAACTTCCTCAACGACGGCTGGTGATCGGTTAGTCTTGTCGCGCTGACTTCCTTTACTTTGCTTCGGCGGCTCAACCAGCAACGTTGGGGGAAAGGTCTCAAGGGCCGCAGGAAGATAGATGAACAGGATCAACAGGGTCGTCAAGATCGCAATCCCGGCATAGAATCCAAAATTGCTGATGGGGACAAGATTGCTCGCGCAAAGCGAAAACAATCCGATTGCAGTCGTGACGGCCGCAAGAAAACAAGGACGCAACGCATGGCTGGCGGCCCGTGTCGCAGCGCCTTTAACTCCTTTGGTTCTGGCTTCGTCTCGGTAATAGTTGACGATGTGAATCGCGCTCGACAAGCCTGAGACATAGACCAACGATGGCATGCTCATCAAAATGGCGTCGACGTTACCGCCGGTCCAATAGACGGTAGCTAGCCCTGCAACTGCCGACGATACACCGACCATGAAGACCATGATCGTCAGCTTCACGCTACGGAAGCAAAAGTACGAGAGGGCAAGTCCAACCAATCCGCTGTAACCAACTAGCCGGATCAGCGTTACGGTGCCTTCTTCATCGATTGCGACGTTGTCGACAGGCGGTCCGCCCATCCGGAGCATCGGGCGTCCACTGGCATCAGCCAACATATTTTCTGGATGATCAAACGGCGGTGGAGCCATCGATGGAGGCGGTGCGGCGGCTACTCCGGACTGGTCGGCAAGAACCAACATTCGACCGCGCGGACCGCCAAGAACACCGCGGCCGACGGCTCTCGCTAAGTGCTCTTTTCCGAAAGGGGTCAGCGTCGCCATGACGCAAGTTTGTCGAGGAGGTACGGGAATGTTTAGAGAATCACAAAGCTCCTCCCAAGCTTTGTTCTGATCTTCAATCGCAAGTCGCTGCAGTGACGCAATGGTTCCGCCACGTTTTTCCGAGATTGCGGCGACGGCGGGCGCTATTCGCGACAAAAAATCAGCCGGCAAAAGTTTTTGTGTCGTCTCAGGAAGCTTCGCAAAGACGGCATCCGGTGTCCAATCAAAACCGGTCGATACCGCGGGCGCAAACAACGTCCCAGTCAGTCGCTCGATGGCTCGATCTTTCGCAACCGTTGCTCGTTCGCTTGAGTCGGTTAAGTCTACAGGCCATAAAGCTCCGCCTTCCTTGGCGAGTTGATTGATAAAGTCGTTGCCCGTTTGAATACTCTGAAACAATGAAGCGGCAAGCAGAGTTGGGTCGTTGTAGTAAACGTTGGCTTTCGTTGGTGTCGATGGCTCGCCAAGGGCCGCAATGAATTGCCCATCCAGTTCATACGTACCCAAACGTCTTCTAACAGCCGAGGTGAGTCCGCCAATGACATTGCTGTGATCATTCCATCGATAGAGACGACCATCGGGGGTGATATAGTAAGCTTTACCGGAGGCCGATGCGAACCACTTTTCGTTTTGGCCACCCCAACCGTCCATTGTCGACGGTTCGACAAAAAGCTTTAGCTCTTGAGCTATCTCGCGAGCGCGCCCCGCGTCGGGCGGAAGCTTTGTCAAGTCTCGACTGGACGACTCTTGAGTCAATTTGCTGGCCAGAAGACTCAGCCGTTGGTCGTCAATCGTACACCCATCCCAGGTTGCAACTACAAAGCTCTCGCCGACGAAGTACTTTGCGAACCACTCCAGCTCGACCGTTTCGCGAAAGTCGCCTGGTAGCCAGTCCTTGATATTGTTCTTTTTGCCGGCGACTGCCAGTCTTGCGCCTCGGAACGCCGACGGCAACAAAAAGAAAAAAACCAACAAAATTAGCAACGCTCCGGAGACCCCGAACTTCGTGCGGCGAGATAGAAATGACTCTGACATAGGACTCGAGTTGACTGTAATTTGCTCGAAACAACGATTTTGCAGGATGAAATTTCTTTACCGAATCTCCGATGACGCATTAGCCTAACGGTCGTTTCTCTTGTGGTCCATACAAAGCAGCACATCCAACACGTCCGAGGGGTTACAATCGACCGGTCGTAGGATCTGCGTTGACTTTCGCGATTTCTGCGTTCGTTTCGGGACGCTAGCGATCCCGAATCATCAAATCACAACACGCAAATGGGACCTCGTTCATGACAAATGCCTTAAAATCATTGGTGGATACCGGCACCAAGCTCTATCTCGACTCAGTTCTCCCCACTGAAGTAGACAAAAACCTCGCGTGGGGGGCGGTGGGTGCCACAAGCAATCCTGCCATCATCTCGGCAATCGTCAATGCGGGCGGATTGGACGAGTCGATTGAGAATTTGATCGGTACTGGACTCGATGACGAAGCGATCGCTTGGCAACTGACCGACTCGCTGGTCAAGGACGCTCAAGCCAAATTCGCACCGATTCACAAGGAAACTGGTGGCAACGCAGGGTGGGTCTCGTTCGAACTCGACCCGCTGCTCGAGGATCCAACGCTGAATCTTTCCGTCCAGGAACGCGCGAAACGCTATGTTGAACTTGGCAAAAAATGGAACGCGGGCCATACGAACCGAATGATCAAGGTTCCTGCCACTGAGGGCGGCATCGCGGCACTTGAAGAACTCGCCGCGTTGGGTGTTACGCTCAACGTCACTCTGATTTTCACCACTGAACAGTATCGTCAAGCACGCGAAGCCGTGTGGCGTGGTGCCAAACGCCGAGGAGATCTGAGCAATTTCAAGAGCGTCTACAGCATTTTTGTATCGCGAATTGACGTTTATACCGAGAAGGCGTTGCCTGGACTTTCCAATGCGGCCCAAGGAAACGTCGGGTTGCTTAATGCGAAGCGTATTTGGGCTGAAAACAAAAAGTTCTGGGCGGACAAAGGCTTACGACATGATCAAGAACTGATCTTCGCCAGCACCGGCGTTAAAGATCCGACCTTGCCACCGACAAAGTACGTTGCTGCTCTTGCCGGAAGCGACATACAAACCAATCCACCGGAGACAAACGAAGCGGTCGCCAACAGTGGCATGACTTTCACGCGGACCGTGGATCAAATGCCGCCGCAATCAGTGCAGGATGAAATCGACAAGGTGCTCGATATCGCCGATATGCACAAGGTGTTGATGGAAGAAGGCGTTGCCAAGTTTGTCAAGCCACAGCGAGCATTACTCAAGATCGTCGCTGACAAACGGAAGTCGCTTTCCACAGCATCGTAGTCGCATTCCGATTACGCGTCATAAGGGAGGTAGATATTCCCGTCGAACTTTACTAAGGATCGACCGACACTTATTTCCCGCGCGATCCTACATTCGCAGACCGCTGAACTACGCGGCCTTGCGATCCCGGTGTATACGGCGACTGGCCGCTTGGATTCCTTCGGCTGGTGTCGCGTGTGGCCCGGTAAGACTGGACGCGTTATCGCGAGTCCATCGCCGGGCGTCGATCGACGATAAAATCTGGTTTGCGACGTCGACTGCGCGGGCGCCAGCAGCACCGGACACGGCGGGTGTCGTTCGTGATCGAATGCTAATCACGAAGTCATGCAACTCGTCAAGAATCGCATTTCGCGGTTCAACCTGAATCACTTCGGGCGCAAGCAGCTCGCGAAAAAGTTGATCTGCGAATCTCAAAGGGTTTTCCGTTGCCGAGCTAAGCCTGAATGAACGATCGATGATCGAACGTTCTGGACGGACCATGGTTAAGGCCAATGAACCGAAATCGATTTCGGAGAAACCATTGGGTCCGAACGTCTTCATCTGTCGAGCCGCCGTTGGACTGATGCGAGAGGCTTTGAGATTTGCGACGAGCCCACACTCGAACTCCAGACGTGCTTCGGCCATGTCTTCATGATCACTGACAACGGCAACGCCACTGGCGCTGACGAATCGAAGCGGCGCATCGGTCAGCGAAAGTACGAGGTCGATGTCATGGATCATCAAGTCCAAGACCACGCCAACGTCCAAGCAGCGGCCAGGAAATCTCGAAGCGCGAACCGCCTCGATGTATTTCGCGTCGGCCGTTACTTCGGAGGCGGCTGTCCATGCTGGGTTGAATCTTTCTACGTGGCCAACCTGTAGCGTTAGCCGTCGAGCGGCTGCCAGTCGTACTAGCTCCACTGCTTCGTCAGTGCCGATCGTGATTGGCTTTTCAACGAAAACATGCTTGTTTGCCATCAGTAGGTCGGTAACTGCCTGCGCATGAAGCGGCGTTGGCGAAGCCACGATGGCTGCATCGATGGTTGAAATAATCTCCCGATGCGATTCAAAAGTTGGAACGCCGAATTGTGCTCGAGCCTGATCTCGCGCTGACGCAATTGGGTCAACGATCGCCTTCAGTTCAACGCCATCTACCTGGCCGAGCAGTTTCGCATGAATGCGTCCTAGATGACCGGCGCCAATGACTGCCACTTGTAAAGGCTTCACGCAGCTTTCCTTCTTCGATCGCGACCCCGTCCGTGACGTCCGCCGCAGGAGTGTTCTAGAAAATCAAACAATTGACGTAGGACTGGTCGAATCGGTCCGGAGTTCAACATCTGTTCACGCGCTGGCTCAACCCCGATACGCGAACGATAGAGAAGCTTATATGCGTCTTGCAAAACGCAAATGTCATCGGCCGAGTAGCCGTTTCGTTTTAGTCCGACTGTGTTCACACATCTTGGTTTCGAAGGTTGACCTTCAACGATCATGAACGGAGGCACATCATGCAGCACACGAGATAGAGCGCTGATAAAGCTAAGTGATCCGACAGAGGTAAATTGGTTGATGCCAACTCCACCGGCAATCGTTATATCATTGCCGACATGAACATGTCCTCCAAGCATGACGTTATTCGCCATGACGACACGATCACCGACATGAACGTCGTGGCCCAAGTGAACATGGGCCATCAAGAAATTGTTATCGCCTAACTGTGTGATTCCATCTTCTTTTTCGCTGCCGCGATTGATGGTGACGTATTCACGAATAATGTTCCCATCGCCGATGATGACACGGGTGTCGGAGCCCTGATACCCGAGATCTTGAGGGTCACCACCCAAGACGGCACCTGGAAAAATCCGGTTGTCTTCACCGATTGTCGTATTGCCGCAAAGCGTGACATGATTCGCGACCGTCGTATTTCGGCCAATGGTAACGCCAGGGCCGACAACGGTGAAATGTCCGATGCGAACCCCAGATGCCAATTTTGCACGGGGATCAACGACAGCGGTATCAGCAATGATGACGCTCATAAACTCAATCGCCTTCTCGCCCGGAGCGAATCAAAAAGTACTAGTTAGAATAAATGTCATTCAAGCCGCCCGGGGATAGCTCGCAAGCGGTGGTGATGATTGCGATCCCAGCCCAGCCGACATGTATGAACATGTGGCAAAGGTAGCCAATAATCCGGCCAATTGGCTATTCAGCTGATGACCGCCACGAAACGATACAAACTTTCCTACCAATTCAACGCCCGCCATCGCTAGATCACCGATGAGATCCAACGTCTTATGGCGAGCACATTCGTTTTGAAAGCGAAGCTGGTTATCGAGCACCGAACCGCTTGAATCAAAGACGATCAGATCCTGATTGGTGACATGCATTCCGACACCAGACATACGCAATTGGTCTGCCTGTTGGGCAGTCACGAAAGTCCTCGCCCTTGCAATTTCCCGGCAGTAGTTACTGGGCGTTAACAGGACAGTGCTCTTCTGTTCCGGAATCAAGCTAGCGCTCCCATAGTCGAGTCGATACTCGAAACTCGCGCAGCCGCGATTGGACGGTGAGACTTCGATCCAAGCCTCGGGTGTACCGACACGTATGACACGATCAACGATGAAACGCTTGCGCGCCGAAGCTTGCATCACCATGCCAACGGATTGTAAGGCGTCGACATAGGCACCGCTTGAACCATCAAGACCCGGCAGCTCCTCAGCATCTGTTTCGACAATGCAATTGTCTATTTCTAGCGAGTAAAGCGCCGACATCACGTGTTCAACCATTTGGAAACTGGCCAAACCTGCATTGAGGTTTGTTCGCATCGACAAACCAGAACTGTTTCGCGTGTTAGCTTGACAAGATGGTTCGCCTGAAATGTCGGTTCGCACAAAGCGAATTCCTGATCCAGCAGGGCTGGGTCTGAAGTGAACGCCAACCTCACGACCGCTCCAGTAACCGCGACCATTGACCTCGCAGTCTGCAGCGATCGTGTGTTCATTGCGAGGGCGAATCACCGGTGAAAAACCTTATGTCGGTTACTAGAAGTTGTTTGCACTAGGGCATACCCTAGCGAGTGACTATCGAGTTGCAGGTGCAGCTGGCGTCGCAGCCACCTTCATCATCTGGTCAAGATAGGTCATCACTGGCTTCGTCATATCGAGTGATTCGTCGTGATAGACGATGCTCTTCATGACGCCACGGATAACCGATTCGCCTTGCTCAAGATCCATCTCTTCGCTGTTGTATCGAAGGACGATGTTGATTCGGTTATGGTTTGCAATTGCCTTCACGCAGGTTGCGATGCGTTGGTAGTTCTCGAAATAAATTTTGGCTTCGGCATCGGAAATCTCCTTACGCTTGCGAGCCATGTCCAGACGCAAGCGGCTTTCCATTCCTGCAATTTGCTCTTCAGCGGCCGCATATTCTGGCGAGCCAATCTTGTATGTCTTCAACTGACCAGCCGCATTCTTGAGCTCGTCTCGCTTGCCCGTTAGCTCTTGCTCATAAGTCTTCAATTCGGTTTCAACGGCAGCGACTTGTGCCTTGATGGCTTCGTGATTTTTGAAGATGTACGCAACGTCGATGACTGCGACTTGGTGACCGCTGCCCTCTGCATGGACTGCGATTGGAGCCGTCGCACACATGGCAACAGCAGTACACAAAACAGCTTTCCCTAAAAATCGCACTTCCGCGCTCCTTGCGTTGGTGTTGCACATCTTCTCAAGTAGAAGACGCTGCATTGGTTCGTCAGTTTAATGGGACAATTTTAATTCTGTTACCGTCAGCAATCCTGCTTGCGGTGGTATTGTCGTGAGCAACAGTATGTTGCCATACCCCGCTCTCGCGACCTCTTGCTTATTCATCCGATAAATCATCTCGGGCGTAAAGACGAGTTTTTCACTTTTACGTCTTTTGGCGTTGGACTTTTGGCTCGCAGGCAAAGCTCAATTGGGTCGTTTTTGTAAAAAGGCGTTTAGTATCAAGATCGTCTCGCCCCGTTGAAGCTCGACTCGCAACGAATCGCCGACTTCACGCGTTCCGATGGCCTCAAGTACTTCTCCCGTCGTTCGAATCTCCACGTCATCAAATTTCCGCAAACGATCTCCCGCGAGCAGGCCCGCAACGTCTGCAGATCCGCCGGAGGTTACCGCCGATATCATGACGCCACCCTCTTCGAGCTCGCGAAGTTGCACACCAAGGTAAGCAGATGCTTGCCATCGGATTTCAACGTCGCGGTCTGTCTCAGCGTATCGTGGTCTTTCCGGACGAATGGCCAGATCAACAGCGACGCCGGAAGTTATATCGGTTATGCGGGTCAATCCGTTGAAGTTGATTTTGTCGAAATCATCACTCGGT
>Ga0105045_10005203_pt1 | contig 11425 bp, 7 predicted proteins | sample MAT02_FD_78089 | JGI IMG/M metagenome (GOLD analysis project Ga0105045, IMG submission 78089) | Freshwater microbial communities from Lake Fryxell liftoff mats and glacier meltwater in Antarctica - MAT-02 (megahit assembly) | ecosystem: Environmental > Aquatic > Freshwater > Ice > Liftoff... | reverse complement strand
TTCTTAGTAACTTTGCGTTGCACCTCGATACGGTCGGCGGAATGAAGTGGAGCGCGGACTATCCGTACTTCATCGAACAGACGCTGCGAAAAGCGTTCGGACCTGAGGTGATCTCGATCTTCGGTACCGGCTGCTGTGGCGACATCAATCACGTCAATCCAGCGAGCAAAGATCGCATCGGGGCAGAAGCGATCGGCACCTCGATCGGCGAAACGATCCGAAAGCGATTGCCCGATTTGAAGCGAATCGAGAGGCCGAAATTGGTTGTCAAATCCCGAGTCGTTCGGCTGCCATTGCAGGAATCGACGGCCGAGGAGGTCAGCCGATCGCTCGAGATACTCGCCAAGGCGAATCGACGGGAGAGCGTTGAATTCTTAGAACACGTCACGGCCTACAAGATGTTGATCCTCGACCACCTGCGGCACCGCGAACCGCACGCAGATTCGGCGGAGCACATCTCATGGGGCCTGAGTCACGCTTTGGGCGGCGTCGGCGACATGCTGCCGGTCGATGTGACCGTGATGACGCTCGGCCAAGACGTCGCCGTCGTCTGCATCCCCGGCGAAGTGTTTGTCGAACTAGGGTTGGCCATCAAGCAGGGCTCGCAGTTTAGCACGACGATAGTCATCGAACTGTCCGGCGCCGTCGAGACCATTTACGTTCCGAACCGTGCCGCGTATGCGGGCGGCAGTTACGAAGTTACCAACTCCAACCTGCAACCGGGCGGAGGCGAAATGTTGGTCGAAGCCGCGCTAGGCCTGTTGCGCGAGGCGGCAACGGAGCACCAAAGCGGCACAGTCGCCGATCCCGGTCCGTGATCGCCCGCTTCGTTATCTTCAGGACGTCACTTGCTCTGGACAGAAATTACACAGATCATCGTTGATCTCCCTTAGATTTCTTGAAATCACCCGCCATGGCGACGAGTCCAGCGGTAACGGACCAAATGGCCGTAATCTGCAACGAACCCACAAACGCCATGGGAATTGACGGAGGATTTGATCCATACGTGGAAAAGAATTTGGTCGATGAAGATTCGCCGTATTGGCGTAGATCGAATGATTGCCACCTGCTCGCAAAAGTTCACAGCCATGACCACACAAGTGACGAATCAGATCGCGAAGTTTCATGACGCCGAGAGGTCGAATGGATCCCGAGACACTTCCTGGCCGACGATTGAGCGTTCGACTAATTCCCGATTTGCTTCTGAATCCATCTTCACCGCTTCTTTTAGATTAGCGCGCGCTTCATCGAGGGTCGCACCTTGGGTGTTTGCACCACGCAGTTCTTCGACGAAACCGATATAACCTTCAGGGCACGGCATGAATACGGCGGTCATTTGCATAGGAGCGATCCCCAAGACGGGAAGTTGTTTCGGGATGATTCCTTAGAAAAGCTTCCGGGATGTTATGGTCGTGCGTTACGGACGTGCGGCCGTGGTTTGGGCGGGGCGCGTCGGTGTGTAGAGACAGCAATCGGCGGGACAGACGTCGTGCCAAGGGCCGAGTGTACCCAGCGCCGGGCGATCTTTAGCTTGACCCATTCGTTCCTGAACCAATTCGCGAATCATCGTCACGAATCGTGGATGCGTGCTGGCGGTTGTCGCGCGTGCCATCACGATGTTCCGCTCCGCACACGTCTGTGCCGCTTCCTCGTCCAAATCAAACATCACCTCCATGTGATCGCTGACGAAACCGATTGGAACAATGACAAGCTTGTTCATCTTGCGTTCGTTATCAATCGTTTCAATCGCGTCACAAACGTCAGGATCCAACCATGGTTGTTGCGGTGGGCCGCTACGCGATTGAAAAACTAGCCGCCAATCCGTCACCCCAGCGGCCTCGGCCACCAAGCGACTCGATTCCATCAATTGCCGTTGGTAATTGCAATTGTCGGCCATCGAGTTGGGGATGCTGTGGGCGGTAAAAAACACCGGTGTGGAACCGTCACCATCAATCGATGCGACCGCTTGGCGAACGTTGTCGCCCATCGAATCGATGAACCCCGGATGATTGAACGCCATGCGGATCTTGTCGACATACGGCGCGTCGGTGCCGACGGCTTCGCGTGCTTCGATGATGTTTTCGCGGTATTGGCGACATCCGCTGTAGCAGGAAAACATACTGGTGAAAAACGCCAGTGTCCGTTTGTGCCCGTTGTCGCGCATCTGCCGCAGCGTGTCGGCAAAATACGGGTTCCAATTTCGGTTGCCCCAGTACACCGGCAGGTCGACGCCCGATGCCGCAAACTCGGTTTTGATCGCCGCGAGCAGGTCACGGTTCTGGGCATTGATGGGACTGATACCGCCGAAGTGGCCGTAGTGTTCGGAGACTTCGAGCATCCGCTCGCGGGGCACGTTCTTGCCGCGAAGCACGTTTTCGAGAAACGGCATCACGTCATCGGGTCCCTCGGGTCCACCAAACGAAACAAGTAAAAAAGAGTCGTAGGGGAGTTCTTCGGCAAACATTCGTCGTAGTGGGGAAGAAGGAGTTCGGCGGGTCAGGGCTTGTCGACCGCGAGCTTTCGGAAGTAAGCCTCAATCGCTTCACGGTAGTGGGTCGGCAAGTCGCGGCTGATCTGCTGGAGCGCCTCTTCACGCTGGGCCGGTGGCAGGTTCCCCCAACCATCGCGGTCGCCGAGTTTCTTGCGATCGACGTCGCCCTGGCCGCTCGCCCCCGCGGCGATACTGTCGTTCATCGGCTGGGACTGGGCACCACCATTGCTTTGGCCTTGGCCCTGAGCGGCCTGCTGTTGTTGTTGCTGCTGTTTCTGTTGCTCGTCCTCCATCTTTTCGATCAACTTGGTCAACTTGTCGATGATCGTTTGCTCGCGATCGCGGACCTCCTCGTTTGCTCGTCCCAGGTCCAAACGCCGCGTCACGTCGGTCATCAGGCGGGAAATTTCATCGAGCGAATCTTCCTTCAGCGGCTTGATGTCGGCAATCATCAGGCGAGCCGTTCGTGAGAATCGGACAGGCGAATCGGCTTCGTTTTCGAGCAATCGAGTCAGGTCGGCGAGCGATTCTTTTTTCATCAAAAGAGCGTGGCGACACACCGCCCGGTAAAACAGTACGGACGCCGGATCGACGCTGTCAGACGCCTCCACCGAATCGAACACCGGCAAGGCTTCGTCGTACAACCGTGCCCTGACCATCTCGCGAGCGAGCCACGTGCGGACCGATGCGGCGACTGCGGGCGGGACATTGTCATTCCGTGCCGACAACCATCCGGATGATTCCATCGTCGCGGCGGCGGCGGTCAGGCTGCCTTCGGCCTGGTTGATCAAGCGATCGATATCGGGCATCACCGTCGCGATCCCACGGACGAAGGCTGACAACGGATCGGCATCATCGGATTCGACCCAACCGTTCCACAGGTCGACGACGGCATCCGATTTGTCCGCGGACAGACCGCTTTGGTCGAGCGAACGGCGGATTGTTTCGACAATCTCCGTGCTGGACGGCGTCGTCCATGTCGCCCGTTTGGCGAGCGGATCGTTCGCAAGAATCGGGGTGATGGACGCCGTACAGGCAAACATCGTCAAGGCAATTGTGAGCATTGACGTCGAATTCGTTCTCACCATTCCGTCACGTTCCCCAAACATCTACTTGTTACGTTTCATCACCAAGTCACGAGTGACGCGGTACAATTTACCTTGGCGTTCTGCCAAGTCCCTCAACAGGGTGACAACGTCTCCGGCCGTCTCCGCAGGGCTGTCATCGGCCATGCCCGCGTACCGCTCGGTCGTCGACTTGATCCGCGTTTCCATCGTGCGAATCAATTTTAGCTCCGCAATCTGCTGGACAAGCGGTTGCTCCTGTTGCTGACCACCCTCGGACGGGCTGCCCTGTTGTTCTTCCTGCTTTTTCTTCTCTAAATCGCGTTGGGCCTGTTGGGTGGCAGCGATCATTTCTTCCAACGCCGCCAAAATGTCGTCCTGGATGCCGATGGTCACTTTATCGATCTTCGTCGCCGACAAACGTTCGGCAACTCTCTGCATATCGCCACGAATTTGTGCCATCACGACGGGAAACGCCACGCTGGTCCCCTCCTCCCGGAGCAGCAACAATGCGCGGTCGGCTTCCGTGACGATCTTTTTTTCCTCGAAAGACAGGTTTCCTGCTTTCAGATCCGTTTGGCGGTCACGCTGCGCCTCGGGAACGGCGGCGAGTTGCTTGGTATCGTCGAGCACCTTGCCCTGCATTTGGGCCATCTTCCGCAGGCGGGCTTCGAGTCGGGCGAGCTCCCGCTGCATCTCTTCCTCGCGAAGTTGTCGGAGGATTTTTTCGAGTCGATCGATCGCCGCACGCAGGTTTTCCTCCGCTTTTTTCTGCTCCTCGACCGCCTTTTCGCGTTTGGCATCGTCAAGCTGCTGCTCGGCCTGCTTCATCTGCTTAATCGCTTTTTCGAGCTGGGATTGCGCGTCCTGCTCAGGCGATTGAGGTTGGCTGGGCTTGGACTCGCCGCTGGATGACTCAGAGGGTTTTGAATCGGAGGGTTTTGAATCGGAGGGTTTTTCTCCATCCTCAGGCTTTTCGGAGTCCTGCGGTTTTTCTCCATCTTCGGGTTTACCACCGCCTTCGGGCTTCTCACCATCGGCTGGCTTTTCACCATCGGTAGGTTTTCCACCGTCTTCAGGTTTTCCACCGTCTTCAGGTTTTTCACCGCTGTCTGACTTTTCCGAGTCCTGTTTTTCGGCTGGGTCGCCGCCGGAATCGTCGGGCTTTGGTTCCGAATCAGACGATTTCGCTTCTTCTTTATCGTTGTTGCCGTCCTGGTCGTCCTTCAGGTCGTTGTTCGCCTTTTCGCTGCGGTCGGCGATCTTGTTTTGCTCGTCGCCAACTTCCTTCATGTCCGCGCCGTTCTCGGTCCGAGCCCGGGTGCTGCGTTGCAGCCGTTCGACGACCTTGAGTTCTTTGATCATGTTTGCGATCCGTTTTTTCTCATCACGGATTCGCTGGGGGCGGTCCTCGGACAACAGCAGCGTCAGCAGTTTTTCCAGCCCGTCTTTTGCATCGGATTGGCTTGAAATGGCGGCGGCGAATTTTTCAGACTTCAGCGATTCACCGGCTTCGACCAATTTATCCAGCACGAACGTATCGCGGCTTTGACGCGCGGCCCGGCGCAGCAGTGCCGCACGCTCGGGATTTTCATCGCCTTCGACATCAGCCAACCGGAGCAGCAATTCTTCGAGCCGCCGATACCGCTGGGTGACATCGATTTGTTTGTCGGCAAGAGCGGGCGTGGACGCGGGTGGTTTGGCCGGTATTGCGTCCTGAGCGAATGCAGACGAAAGAAGCGCAATCGCGAAAACGAGGAACACGTTTCGAATGGCGTCGTTACTCAAACAATCCTCGCGTCCGCTGAGTCCGTTCGGTTTTGGTTTCGTCGATCAAGCTATTCTGACTGTCAATCAACTCCCGTACCATATCAAGAATTTCATTATAACTTTCTAAGTCCAACATTTTTTCCAATACAGCGGTCAATTGGATCACAACGTCTTCCGCCGTCTTTACCGCCTGGGCCGCCGATTCGGACATTTTGGGTAAATCGCCCGCCAATGATTCCGTGGAGGCGATTTCTTCGCGTAATTTGCTCAAATCACCCGCCACGATCAAACGCAGCGGGTCGCGGACGCCGGTGCCGATCCGCTCGCTGCGGTCGACCGAATCGATGCGATTATTCTGCATTTCGACGAGCAAATCGTCCAAAGATTCCGCGATCCCGGACAATTCGTCGCTAGTTTTTGTTGCCTGCAAGCCACTTTGTTGAGCACGTAGTCGCATAATTTGTTGGCGTCGATCCAGCGGCACACTCGTCGACGGTTCGTCCGCGGGTGCATCATCCAGTTCCGCAACATCGGTTTTTTCTGGTTCTTGGACGGCTTCGCGGCGCAGCAGGTCAAGGAAATCACGCAGGCTGCGGGTCTCGTCGATCGCCTGTTCCAGACGTGCCCGCAAGCCGAGTTCGCGTCGCTCGAGCAACATCAGCAATCGTTCCGCAGTGACCACTTGCAGCCGGTAGATTTCGGTCTTGGTCCGATGCTCGCCGACCAGATCGAACGCGTCGGACACTTCGCCAAACAACGTCACGGCCGCTTCGACCTCTTTCGATTCTGGATCGGGAACAACAAACTCGCCCGATTCCGCCATCGCTCGCAAATCGATCGTCAACTCAAAGCCCCCCTCGCGATCGAGTGTCATTGGGATTGTCGCCGACGAGCCTGGCGGTGGAGTTTCGAGTGTCGCGACGCCGTTTTCGGCGGGCTCCACCGTCGCGTCATCAGCGATGTTCGACGTGGCGTCCGTCATGATGACCCTCGATTCGTCGATGCCGTAGTCATCCTTCGCCGAGCCGGTGATCGGGATTCGCGCGTTGGGCGTGACGGCGGTGCCAATGCCGCGAAGTCGCATTTCTATGGCCGGGTCATCGTCGACGACAACGCCCAAAAAATATCGGTAGGGCAATTGCGCCGTGATGCCAGTTTTGTCTTCAGGCACGACGATGACCGTGGCCGGTTGCCGCATGTCGGCGATATCGATCGCGAACCCCAGCCCATTGTTCTCGATCGTCACTTTTGCGTCTGTCGCCGGTTCATTGCCGCGAACCAATCGCACGGCGACATCGCCTAGCGGCAATGTCGATTTTCCCGTCATGCGAACCGTCGAACCTTCACGAATCCGCAGCCCCGATTGGTAATCCGTCGTCCGCCGAGCGGGTTCGGTCGCGTCGGCCGCTTTCAAGTAAGCGGGGTCGGTCGTTTGAATTTGCATTGACGTGATCGCCGGCGGTGCGACCGCTTCGATGCGAAAATCGTCTAATCGTGAATCGAGCCCACGGACACTGATCCAAACGCTCTCGGTCAAGCCTGCCAGCGGTGGTCCGTCCAAGATAAACGCCTGTTCGCCGTCGGTGACGCGTCCGATCCGCCGCATGTTGGCTTGGCCGCGTGTCCCGGCGTCGGTCGCGTAGTAAACTGTACAAACGTCCGGCACCACCGCGCCGTCAGCTTTGGCCGCGATCCGCAACGTGCCGCTGGAACCCTGAGGCAACCGAATCACCTGTTCGTCGAACGGGATCAACACCGGCGGCGTCATGTCGTTCTCGTCCACCGTCACGGCGGGCAATTCGACGCCGACCATGGCCAGCGACGCACGGCGCGGCCACGGCGAATCGGTCAACAACAACAATCGGCCCGCGGCCCGGCCGAACGCCGAGGGGCTGACGATCGCAAAAACTATCGCGGCGACACCGAGCGGTGCGACGAGCGCGATCTTTCGGTAAATCGGCTGCCAACGAAAAATACGATTCGTCTGGATCGTGGGGACGGCCAGCGAGGCTTCGTCGTGAACTTTTTCCAGCAGCGACGCGTCGTGGCTGTCCCCACGGCGTCCGGACTGCGTCAACTGGACCGCCGTGACGAGGCTGCCACGCAGCTCCGGGTGATGTCGCTCGACCAGCAACGCGACCGAATCGTCACGCAGCGGTTTTCGCAGTCTGCCGATTAGCAGTTTAAAGAACAAGAACAATGCCGCCGCGGCGACCGCGACTAACAGCACAACCCTCGCTGACCGCGGCATTTCGGTGCCGCCCAATCGCACGGGGGTAAAATCGACCAGTAATCCAATCCAAAACGCGAGCAACACCAACGCGGAAATCGCCAACAACGAGTCCGCGACGATGTATTGGCGAATTTGGCGACGAATCGCCGCCAAAATCGAACGCAGTTGAGGGTCCAATTGCACGGTAGCTATGATCTTGCCTGGAGAGAGTCGTGTGCCGCTGAGCCTTTATACCGTTTGCGACGTAGGAAACGAAAGTCCCGTGAAACATTCGGGCGAAAGTTGAAGAGATGCTTTTGATCGGAACGATGAACATTACCCGCACGCGGTCGACAGGAGACTTTTTCTGTCCGACGTGCGGCATCTTGCGAGATTATCGCTTGCGAGCGCGGCGGCCATTTTTAACCATCTATTTTATCCCGCTAATCCCGATCGGTGGTGCGGAGGAATTCGTGCAGTGCTCGACCTGCAAAACCAACTCGCCGATCGTCGCGCTAGAACATGACGAACGTAGCTTTCGCGAGGAACTCGACTCGCAATTTCGCAAGCATGCGTTCGAAGCGTCCGTGATGGTCGCCGTCGCCGGTGGTGCGATCACGGAACGCCAAATCGTCTGCTTGCTCGGCATTGCGGAACGGCTGTTTGCTGGGGAAATCGACCGCGAAGCACTCGGCTCGGTCTGTTCGTCGATCCGCCAAAATCGCGTCACGGTAAAGAATTTTGTGACCGCAGTTTCGCGTCCCTGGTCGATGCCACAAAAGACCGAGGCGCTGCAAATGATCTTCATCGCCGCGTCCGCCGACGGACAACTGGAACCCGCGCAAGTCAAAACGCTCGCCTGGTTAAAGGAGCATTTCGGCATGACGAACCGCGAATACGAAGACGCCATCGAAGACGCCATCGAAATGAACGAGCGCTAAACAAGGTTCTCGCATGTCGGCAAACGTAAATCAGCCTTTCCACGCTGACTCCGGGCCCGTAATCTCAGCCTGGAAAGGCTAACGGGTGGCGCGTCCACACCCTCTATGCACACACTGCTTCCCCAACGGTCCACGACGAAGGATTCATCGAATCCCGAATCACGCGGCGGTACAACGTGTCTCGTTCGACCGGTTCGCGGCCCGCTTCGGCGATCAATTCGCGGATATTGTCGACCGTCAAACACTCCGGCGTCGTCGCGCCCGCGTCGTGATAGATCAACTCGTGACGCACCGTGCCGTCGATGTCGTCCGCGCCATACGCGAGCGCGGTTTGGGCGGTACCGATGCCCAGCATGATCCAGTACGCCTTGATGTGCTGGACGTTGTCGAGGACTAGGCGGCTAATCGCCATCGTCCGCAAATCCATCAGCGCCGAGGGCTTTTTGATCTTGTCCAGCTTCGTGTTCTCGGGATGGAACGCCAGCGGGATGAAAACCTGGAATCCGCCCGTTTCGTCCTGCAAATCACGCAGCCGCAGCAGGTGGTCGATCCGGTGAAACGCCTTTTCGATGTGGCCATACAACATCGTGCAATTGGACCGCAGACCGATCTGGTGAGCCGTCCGGTGGATGTTCAACCACGCGTGCGTCGTCGCTTTATGCTCGCACAACTGGTCGCGAACTTCCTGATGAAAAATTTCCGCGCCGCCGCCCGGCAAGCTTCCCAGTCCCGCCTCTCGCATGTCCTCCAGCACCCAGCGGACCGATTTCTTGGTCTGAAATTCGAACCAATTGATCTCCACGCCAGTCCAGGCTTTGAGGTGGATTTGCGGGAAATTGTCATGCAATTGCGAGATAATCCCGCGGTACCAATCGTACGGCCGCTGGTGATGCAGCCCACCGACGATGTGCATTTCGGTGCAACCGTTGTCTGTTGCCTCCTGGCCACGATGCAGGATCTGCTCGTCCGACATCGCGTAACCCTTCGGATCGCGCAGATCGCTGCGAAATGCACAGAAACGGCACCGATAAACGCATACATTGGTCGGGTTCAGGTGCGTATTGATGTTGTAATAACCCAGGTTACCATTCATCCGTTCGCGAACGAAATTCGCCAATACGCCGATCTCCTGCAACGGCACGGCGGGATCGTATAAAAAAATGCCGTCATCGAGCGTCAAACGCTGTCGATTTTCGACCTTATCGCGGATTTCGCGCAGCCGTGCGGTGATTTCAGAGTTCATGTTGTTTTTCGCAGAGTAAATTATTAACTCTATTAAAACCGATCCACCGCCGCAAACGCAACGACAACGCAAATCACCGCCGACGCCTTGATCAAGCGATCAAGCGATCAAGCTAAAAATCTGCAAAGCGGCCTAGCGATGGACACGACGTACCATTACGATTCGCTACACAGCAATACGGGGCGTGGCGCAGGCTGGTAGCGCGACTGGTTTGGGACCAGTAGGTCGCAGGTTCGAATCCTGTCGCCCCGACTTTAAGCGTCGGAATCGATTATTGTGGCTGATTTCATGGCGGAAACTCAGTTCAAAAAACGATGTACCGCGGAGCCGCAGCACGGCCAATTCTCCTGAACTGCTTGTTCACAGACGGTTGCAGAGTTTAAATCTCGTCGTCTGCTTCGCCGTCAACGGCAATTCCACCTGAGCGATAGATTACGCTAAAGTGCCAATTCGACCTGTCCACGGTATCTATTTGAGAATACTCCTAGAGTTACCGACAATTACCGATTAAGCCTGACGCAGGGCTGAGCCGGAAAAGGAATTTTATCGCGGATGCCAGACCTGCGACTCCTCGACGAACGATTCCTGATCCGTCAAGCTGGCGGCTCTGCATGCCTTCCTTTGAGATGAAGCTAACGCTAGCGGATCAGCGATACCTCGAAAATGAATGGACTGGAACGGTTTAATTGATCAGCACACATGATATTGTGAGCAAGGACGCGGAAGACGCGTTGCTCAAAACGGGTGCCTTGCAAAACGCGATTTTCAACAGCGCCAACTTCTCCAGCATCGCTACGGACGAGAAGGGCGTTATTCAGATTTTCAACGTCGGAGCCGAGCGGATGCTGGGCTATACCGCCGCCGAAGTGATGAACGCGATCACGCCGGCGGACATTTCCGATCCGCAGGAATTGATCGCCCGCGCGAAGGCTTTGAGCGTAGAAATTGGCATCTCGATTACGCCCGGTTTTGAGGCGCTAGTCTTCAAGGCCGCACGCGGGATCGAGGACATCTATGAACTGACCTACATCCGCAAAGACGGCAGCCGGTTTCCAGCGGTCGTGTCGGTCACGGCGCTGCGCGATGCACTGGACGCAATCATCGGCTATCTGCTGATCGGCACCGACAATACAGCACGCAAGAAGGCGGAAGAGGCGTTGCTCAAAGCGGGTGCCTTGCAAAACGCGATTTTCAACAGCGCCAACTTCTCCAGCATCGCCACGGACGAGAAGGGCGTTATTCAGATTTTCAACGTCGGTGCCGAGCGAATGTTGGGCTATACCGGCGCCGAAGTGATGAACGCGATCACGCCTGCGGACATTTCCGATCCGCAAGAATTGATTGCCCGCGCCAAGGCGTTGAGCGTGGAAATTGGCACCTCGATTACGCCCGGTTTTGAGACGCTAGTGTTCAAGGCCGCCCGCGGGATCGAGGACATCTACGAACTGACCTACATCCGCAGGGACGGCAGCCGTTTTCCAGCAGTTGTGTCGGTCACGGCGCTGCGCGATGCACAGGACGCCATCATCGGCTATTTGCTGATCGGCACCGACAATACCGCACGTAAGCAAGTTGAAGCCGAGCGAATGCTGCTCGATCAGGCCGTGCGAGATCAACAGTTCTATACGCGTTCGCTGATTGAATCGAACATTGACGCGCTGATGACCACCGACCCACGCGGCATCATCACCGATGTGAACAAAC
>Ga0105045_10005202_pt1 | contig 11426 bp, 8 predicted proteins | sample MAT02_FD_78089 | JGI IMG/M metagenome (GOLD analysis project Ga0105045, IMG submission 78089) | Freshwater microbial communities from Lake Fryxell liftoff mats and glacier meltwater in Antarctica - MAT-02 (megahit assembly) | ecosystem: Environmental > Aquatic > Freshwater > Ice > Liftoff... | reverse complement strand
TCTTCGGTACCGCCGTATGGATTGATGTCCGACTTGCCCGTATTGATCCCCTTGATCTTTTCGTGCATCAGCTTCATCCAAGGCACTGCATATTGGCGCTCGAGCAGGGCTTCCGGCAGGCCGTCCATAAGGCCGTCAGCCTTGTCCAGCAGGTGTACGAACTCGTGGATGCCCACATGGGTCTTGCTTGTTTCGTTGGAGAACCCTTGTTCCAGCGCAGGCCGGGAGAGGATCATCTTACCACCCATGGTGCCGCTGCCCACTTGGCCAAGACGGTCGCGTCCGGCACCCGTTACGGCGTAGTGCTCGTTGAATGCGGATGGATACAGGAGCACCTCGCGCAAGCCGCGGTAGTGCCACTGTGGGAATCCGAAGATGGGGATAACCGCACTTGCCGCCACCAACAGGCGATCCTGATCCGTTACCTCGGTGCTTATTCCTGTGATGCGCACATTGGCCAAAAAACGTATCAGGCGGTCCTCGAAGCGCTTCTTATCGCTTTGCGAAAGCTGCTCATAGAAGGGGACCATACCCTTCAGGAGGACCCTCCATTCGGCTTGCATCGGAGGTGGCGGTGCGTTACGCCGCTTCGCAAGCACGTGAAGCACACGCCAGATCAGAAGCACCAAAAAGACCAGAAGGATGTAGACCATGACTCTTGGTCACAAGGTAGCCACACCTGCCATTGGCAATGAACTTTAGAACACTACGCTTGTTGATTCATTATTGATAATGAACTACTTGATGCGCTGAATACCCCGCTTGGTATGCGCGCATACAAATTAGCCTTGTACCATGGAATTCGAACACACTGCATTGATCGAGACCAAGAACGCAACGGTCGAGCGCACCTCCTCCAAGTTGATCGAGGTACGTTTCAAGCCAGATGTGAAGCTGGATGCCGAGGGGCTCGGCGAAGTGATCATGGTCAAGCGCCAAATGTGTGGCAAAGACCAGGCTGATATCCTGATCGTGTTCCCGGCAGACTTGGATTTCGCATTGAACATCTTAACTGTAGACCACAGCGGAGTGCAAGGTGGATGCGCAGAAAGCCGACGCTTGGCCTTTGTAGCCCAGAGTTCAATAAACCAACGCTTGGCAGAGATCTACTTCCGATACTACCCGCGACAACACGAGACCCAAGTGTTCCTTGAAGAGGCCGACGCAAGAGCTTGGCTCGACCAGACGATCGTGCTGAGCTGAGCAGGCGGACCTCGGCATTACTCCTTGCCGCCGACCATATTGTACAATTCCTTCAGGTCGGGAGCCAGAATGATCTCGATCCGTCGGTTCTTGGCCTTGTCGTTCGGGTCCACCGGAATGTACTCACCACGGCCAGCTGCGGTTATCCGCACAGGGTCGATCTTGCTGCTTTCCTGCATGATCCGCACCACGCTGGTGGCGCGCATAACGCTCAGGTCCCAGTTGTCCTTTATAGCACCACCGCCCGTGACCCGGTCGGTATCGGTATGGCCTTCCACCAGAACATTCAGGTCCTTTTCGTTCTCAATGGCCTTGGAGAGCTTTGCGATGGCATCGCGTCCTTGTGCATCCACAACGGCACTTCCGCTGGGGAATAGGAGCTTGTTCTCCATGCTCACGTATATGCGACCGTTGCGCTGTTCCACGGTCAAGCCTTTTCCCTCGAATCCGCTCAAGGCCGCACTCACCCGCCCCTTCAGGTCTTTCATCGCGGCATCCTTGGCGGCCAATTCGGACTGGAGTTCGGCGAGCTTGGCTTCACGGTCCGCAAGGGCTGCTTGCTTTTCGCTCATCGCCTTGGTCATGGCCGACAAGGTATCCTCGCGGTTCATCAGGTCCAGTCGCAAGGCCTCGAGATCCGAAAGCAGCTTGCGGTTCTCAGTGCCTTGACCGGCCATAAGCAGGTTGTACTTGCTCAGTAGCTCGTTGTTGAGGGTGTTGATCTTGTCGTACTGAACGGTCATTTGGCGAAGTGATGTGCCAAGTACCGCAGTGTCCTGCTGAAGCTGGGTCATTCGTCGCTTATTGTCTTCCACGCCACTGCGGATCTCTTCCAGCGCTGCCTCTGAGTCGCGGGCTTTGGCATTGGCAGCATCCACCTCGGCCTGCATGGCATCGGCCCGTGCTTTGGCGTCCTCGTATTGGCGCGCTGGCACGCAGGCTGTGAAAAAGAGGGCGGCCACAAGGCCGATATTCAAGAAACGGGTCGCATAACGCATGGGAGAACGATCAGGTTGAACTACCCTCAAAGGTGCGGCCTCAAGGGGCGGCAATACCCAATAGGCAACATTATTTTTGAACATCGCGTTCCAACTGACAGGCACAATGCACATGGAGACCAAGGATCTGCCCAACGACTGGGTGTTTCGACCAGCCTTCGATCTGGAGTTGAAGCAATACACCTTGCTGGCTTATCTACAGCGCGTTACCAAGCGCTTCGGAGAGCAGAAGCTGTACCCCTATCTCTATGAGTTGGATGGGCACTTGGATACCCTGCTCACGCTGAGGAACAAGAAAGAGGAGCTTGCTCACAGCCTGCTAGGTGAGCTGATGGGATTCGACCCGGCAACAGGAAGAGCCATGCGCAGTGCTGTGGAAGGACCTGAACTGCTTGGGGTGGTCGACGCGGTGATCGACTTCGCGGTCCCAGGACTGCGCAGCGCTATCGAACAGGGTCTTGAACTGCGCGCGAGGATCGCGGAGCGCATTCGCTTTGGGCCGGTCGGGGTGCAACCTCTGCGCATCTCGGAAGGCTGGCTCATGTTGCGCACCGGATCAGAGGCACGCATCTATTCATACACGATACCGTTGGTGCATGAGTACCAAGGATCTTACCGCTACAGAAGCGTCCTTACCCGCTATGCCGGGTCGTACACCCTAAGCCTGCGTAACACCTTCGAACGGATCAGGTCCGAATTCCTCGTGGGGCGCAGTGAGCTGCCGGTGCCGGCGACCTTCGCGTTCGAGGCGGATGCGAGCATTCCGCACATAGAGACTTTCATGCCCCTGGCCAAACAACTGCTCTATGAGCAGGTCGCTGGCAGGCGTTAACGCTTGGGGCGGGCGGCAGCATCGAACCAAACGGCCCGCAGGTCCCGGTATTCCATCCCGTTGATGGGCAAGTCCCTGACCCAGGGTTGCAGGATGCGCACCGAGCGTTCGTGGTAGAGCGGGATCACGACCACGTCCTCCATGAGATCGCGCTCCGCTTTGGCAAGCAAGACCATTCGCTGCACTTGATCGCTGGTGCGTTGGGCCTCGGAGAAGAGCGAGTCGAAGGTCGGGTCCTTGTAGCGGGTGCTGTTCAGGTACGCAGGGTCGCTGTCGTTCGCTGGGGCGTTGCGACCATAGAAGAGCGCAAGGAAGTTCTCAGGGTCCGGATGATCGGCTACCCAACCTTCCCGCCAAAAGGCTGCTTCACCCCGCTCCACTCGCCCAAAATGCTGATCGGATGGCAATACCGTTGTGACCACACGTGCGCCCAACTCCTTTTCAAGCATGGACTGTACCACCCCTGAGACCTTGACATAGCCGAATCCATTGTTGTTGACTTGCAGGAATACCGTGGGCAGGCCGCGCCCTTGTGGGAAGCCTGCATCGGCAAGCAGCTCACGCGCACGCGCTGGATCGTATTCCAATAAAGGCACCGAGTCGTACGAATACCCTTCGATGCCCGGCGCTACCATACCGCGATCCGCTGCTATGGCAAGCCCATTCAAGACACTATCCGACAAGAACTGTCGATCGATGGCCAGAGAGAAGGCCTTACGGACCCGTAGGTCGGTAAAGGGTTCCATAGTGCGATTGAACCCATAGAACTGTACCGCAAGTCCCGGCACGATCTGCACCTGATAGCGTCCGTCACCATACCCTTCGAGGACATTGGTCCGATCCACAGGCAATTCATACAGGACCGACAGATTCCCTTTCTCGAACTCGTCCAACTCGCTGTTCTTGTCCGCAATGAAGGTGTACCGAACAGCATCCAAGAAAGGCAGGGAATTGCCAAGCTCGTCCTGGCCCCAATACCGGGTGTTGCGCTCCAGGATCATGACCTCACCCTTGCGGAACAAGGCAAGCTTGAACGGCCCTGTACCAACGGGCTGCCAGTGCGATGCCGCGCCATGCTTTGCAACGAGTTCCTTGGGCCATATCCAGCACCCTTGGTGGGCAAGTACTTGTAGGAATCCAGGCCATGCGCTATTCAGGCTTATCCTGAACGTGTAAGGATCAAGGAGCTCAAAGCCCTTTACACCATCCGATGGCTTGCCCTGCATGGTGGCTGTGTAGTGGGCATTGGCGCCACGGACCCGGTCCAGCAGCAACCACTCCATCTGATTCAATTCGCCATAGGTACACAGGGCTGTAAAGCATTCCAGGACATCCTGGCCGGTGAACTCCCGACCTTCTCCCTCCGGGAAAATGGTATCGTCGTGGAAGCGTACCCCTTTGCGCAGCTGGAATGTGTAGACCGTGCCGGTCGGATCCACTTCCCACGTTGTGGCAAGCGCTGGCACAATGGATAGGTCGCCCTGATCAAAGCGCACAAGACCCTCGAAGATCTGGGCTGCGATCCTGTGCGCTGCGGCCTGGGTCAGGCTCATGGGAAAGAAGCTGCGCAATTGCTCGCTCTCGTTGGCGTTGAAAACTCCGCCATACATGCGGCCGCCCTCTCCTACTTCAACACGTTCCGTGGAGGGGGATGAACAAGCCACGAGCAGCAACAGGAAAAGCTGGGGGATACTGCGCATTCGGAATGGATCTGGTCCGGAGTTGCGGGTAAATGTATCCGCAAGTGGGGTGCCTCCTCGGTGTCAGAAGGGCCCTCCATCAACAAGTATGGTGTGAAGAATATCGGCACCCAAGCCCACAAGGGATAATTTTCGGCCTGCCAGCCCGTATGTCCCATGTGCCCACCGGCCACTTTACTGTGAGGAAAAGACCTGCCCGCCGGTGCATTCTACGCGCCCTGAACGCCAGCGTGCTGCTGCTCGTCCTGTTGGGCATGAGCCATGCGGCGCTGGCGCAGTCGGGTTCCAATTTGCGCCAGCGCTGGGTGTTCCCCGTCGGCGACACCTTGCAGCTCGATACCTTAAGCATCGTGCCTGGAAGCCTGCAATTCTACCTGGACAGCGCCGCGGTGGATGCGGACCGGTACTCTCTGGACCCCTACCATGCACTAGTGATCTGGCCGGATGCACCGGATTCGGTGTTGGCGAAGTACCGGGTAATGCCACTCTTGCTTGGGGGCATGAACCGGCACAAGGACACCGAGCGCCTATATACCCCTTCTGGCGACCGCGAAGATCCGTTCCGCTATACCCCACCGAGGGAACAGAACGACCTGATGGACATGCGTGGGTTGAGCCGGAGCGGAAGCATTTCCCGAGGAGTGCTCTTCGGCAACAACCAGGACCTTTCCGTGAACTCCTCGCTGAACCTTGAATTGAGCGGGAACATAAGCGAGCGGATCGGGGTGCATGCGTCCATTACGGACAACAACATCCCGATCCAGGCTGGTGGCAACACGCTCGAGCTCCAGGATTTCGACCAGGTCTTCATCAAGGTGTTCGAGGAAGAGGAGACCGGATCGGGCAACAAGTGGGAGCTGATCGCGGGTGATTTTGTGCTGCAGCGGCCCAACAGCCACTTCCTCACCTACCTGAAAAAGAACAAAGGCTTGAGCTTCGGCACCAAACTGAACAGTGGTCCGGTGCGCAGCAGGGCGGGTGCCAGCGTGTCCATCAGCAAGGGCAAGTTCTCCCGCAGCGTGATCCAAGGGGTGGAAGGCGTGCAGGGCCCGTACCGCTTGCGGGGCAATTCAGGTGAACTCTTTATCGTGGTGCTTTCCGGCACGGAACGCGTGTTCATTGATGGTAAACCGGTGGTGCGCGGCCAGGAGAACGACTACATCATCGACTACAACACGGCCGAGATCACGTTCACAGCGCGTCGCTTGATCACCAAGGACCGCCGTATCTCGGTCGAATTCCAGTATTCGGACAAGAACTACGCCCGCTCCATGCTGCATGTGGAGAACACCACCGAGATCGGCAATAGCACGATCCGCTTGAACGTCTTCAGCGAGCAGGACTACCGCAACCAACCGCTGCAACAGCAGCTGAGCGAACAGGAACGCGAAGCGTTGCGCGAGGCCGGTGACGATCCGCTGGCCGCGACCGTGAGTGGCGTTGACAGTACCGGATTCGCCAATGACCAAGTACTCTACCGCCGGACCGACTCACTGGGCTATTCACCGGTCTATGTGTTCAGCTCGATCCCCGAAGAGGCTGTGTTCCGGATCACCTTCACACAGATCGGACAAGGCAACGGCGACTATGTGCAACAGGAGTTCACCCCCAACGGCAGGGTATTCCGGTGGGTGGCGCCCGATACGGTGAATGGCCTTGTCGTGCGCCGTGGAGACCATGCCCCGGTGCGCGTGTTGATCGCACCACGCAGCCAACAGCTGATCACCTTGGCCGTGGACCAACGCATAAGCCGGTACACCAAAGCAACCGTAGAACTCGCATTCAGCAAGAGCGACCGCAACACCTTCAGCCCCAATGACAGCGGAGATGACCAAGGCTTGGGAGTGTTGGTACGCGGGGATCATGCCATACCGATCAGCAAGCAGGACAGCACCTTGCAGATCGTTGTAGGCGGTTTGATCGAGAGCACCTCGCGCGACTTTGAATTAGTGGAACGCTACAGGGCAGTGGAATTCGAGCGCAACTGGAACGCGATCGGGGTATTGCTGGATGGTGATCAGGTGCTTTCCACGGGCTTTGTGGGCCTGCGTGGTAAACGCATCGGCCAAGTGAACTACAGCTTGAATGGTTTCCAAGTGAAGGACCGTTACAGCGGGTGGCGACAAGATGTGACCAGCGATCTGCGCATTGGTCGCACGGAACTTATTGGCACAGGGGCATGGCTACGCAGCGCACGCCCCCGCAACAGCAATTTCCTGCGCCACAAGGCGGTCGCGAAACACCGGCTGAAGCACTTCAGCATAGGCTATCTGGATGAGCATGAACGGAACCTGTTCCGCAGCGATACGAGCAACGCGCTCCTTGCGGGCAGCTACCAATTCTACGATTGGGAAGCCTTCGTGCAAAGTCCTGACACCTTCAAGAACAAATGGAGGGTATCCGGAGGACAGCGCTACGAGCAGATCCAGCGCAACGGCAGTCTTGCCCGCAGCACGCTGGCCACGGCATACAGCCTGAGCCTTGACCTTGCGCGCAACCCGCGCAACCGACTGAGCACCGCTTTCACGTACCGGCAACTCAGCATTCTGGACACTCTGCTTACGCCGCAAAAGCCAGAGGACACCTACTTGGCGCGTATGGAATACAACGCCACTTTGTGGAAAGGAGCCGCGATCTTCTCCACGTTCTACGAGATCGGTTCGGGGTTGGAGCAACGGCGTGAGTATATCTACATCCAAGTTCCCGCCGGGCAGGGCCTGTACATCTGGATCGATTACAACGGCAATGGCATCCGCGAACTGAACGAGTTCGAGTTGGCCAACTTCGGCTACGAAGCCGATTTCCTGCGCGTGTTCGTTCCGGGCACCGATTTCGTTCGCGCCTTTAGCAACCAGTTCAGCAGTTCGCTGGACCTGCGACCATCCGTACGCTGGGCCGATGCACAAGGGCTAAAGCGCATCCTGGCCAAATTCTCCGATCTGGCCTCGTTGCGAGTAGATCGGAAGACCGGCACCGGCGACCTTGTCTCAGCCTTGAACCCCTTCGTTGGTGAAGCGGCGGATTCGGCACTTACCTCCTACCTATCGTCGGCACGCAATACTTTTTACTACGACCGCACGAGCCGCATATGGAGCATTGACCATACCTGGCAGAACGACCGCAACCGCATACTCCTGCTGAACGGATTCGAATCGCGATCACGTTTGTTCAACATCGTTCGGCTGCGGTGGAACACCACCCAGCAATGGACAGCCGAATTGGAAAGCGAACAAGGCAGGGTGGGCAACGCCTCGGATCTACTCGAAGGACGGACCTACTCCATTGCCCAACAAGCTTTGAGGCCACAGATCACATGGCAACCCAATACCACCTTGCGGGCTGTGCTCGCATACAAATACACCGAGAAGAACAACCGTGCTGAGTTCGGTGGCGAAGCAGCCCTGATCCGCGACCTTGGTGCTGAATTCCGCTACAACACGGCTGGCAAAGGCAGCATCCTGTTCACCGCCAACTTGGTCACCATCGCATACAACGGCGTCGTGAATTCCTCGCTGGGCAACGAAATGCTGAGCGGACTGAAGCCCGGGACCAATGGAACATGGAGCTTGACCCTACAGCGCAACCTGAGCAATAACCTGCAGGTGGACATCACCTACAACGGACGCAGCAGCGCAGATGTTCCCGTGGTCCACGTTGGTGGCGCACAGGTGCGGGCCTTCTTCTAAAAGCCTGTTCAGGCTCTACTTCAGGTTAAAATTCGCCTTGGAGACCAGGGCGCCGGACTCATAGATCTCCACGATATACTGGCCGGTACGCAGCTCTTCGGTACCGGTCCAGAAGACGCACACATCCACCGCTTGGTTCTGGTAGTTCACTTCGCGACGTGCGCTGAACTCACCCTCCACACCATTGTATTGGAAGCGGTTGTTGCTTTCCGAGGAAGGAAGGACCTTGCCATCGGGGCTGATCACTCGCATGTACAGCACCTTGTCGCCGGCCGAGGCCACCGTGTTCTGGCCCAAGGTGAAACAACTCTTCACCATCTCGGCTTTTTTGGCGCGATCGGTCTCTACCTGCTTGCCGTTGCTGCGCATGTACAACGCACCGGCATTGATGGACGTGGTGTGCAACACGCTCCCCTTGGCGATCTTCCCTTCCAGCTCCTGGGCCTTGCTGGTGATGGCCTCCTTCTGACCTTTCACCTCACCCAACTCCTGGTTCAGGTTCACGTTCTCCGCTTGAAGTACTTGGTTCACCTGGTTCAGCGAATCGATCGTGAACACATAGCCCTTCATGATCTTACGCAGGGTCTCAGCCTCTTTCTTGATCTTCGACAGATCGTAATTGCCCCGCTTTACCTGGCCCAAGAGACGCTCGACCTGTGCCTTCTGTGCCTCCATCTCCACGGTGATCTGCTCGTTCTCGGTCTTGAGCGTGTCATAGGAGGCTAGCATGTTCTCGAGGAGGAAGGTCACATTGTCCTTCTCGCTAGTAAGGGTCTCCACCTGCTGGGTGGTCTGGTCCACTTCCTTGTTGCGCTGCATAAGCATCCAGAGCATGGCTACGTTGCTGATAAGCAGCAGTACCACAAGGAGGAGAAGTCCGGTCGAACGGTTCTTGTTGCCTTGCGGGGCGGGAGGGGTGGTGGTGGGTTCCATGCAGGAAGTTCAGAATAGGGTGCTAAATTACTGGCCGTTCTGCCCAGCCTTTCCGAAGAACGAAGCGCTTATCAACAAAGTATTGAACCCGACATTGCGCACATTGGGTCTTTGGGCCAGCGACTTCGCTGCGCTTTTTCTGCCGCGCCGCTGTGCTGGCTGCGACACTGGACTCATGCGTTTCGAGCAAGGGCTTTGTCTGGGTTGCCAGAACGACCTACCCAGAGCGCGCTTCCACGATGATCCACAAAACAGGGTGGAACAGCTTTTCTGGGGCAAGGTGCAGTTGGAAGCGGCCAGCTCATTCCTGCTCTTCACACCTTCCGGAATGGTACAGCGCATGTTGCACCGCCTGAAGTATGGGAACGATCGGGAGATCGGGCTGGTCTTGGGACGTGCACTTGGCGAAGAGCTGAAAGCCTCACAACGCTTCAGCACCGTGGATACACTGTTGCCAGTGCCGCTGCACCCCAAAAAGGAACGCGTGCGGGGTTACAACCAATGCCAAGTGCTGGTGGACGGCATGCGCGAAACCTGGCCCATACCAAGCGCTAGCAAGGAACTAATGCGCGTGGTGCGCACTCCGTCGCAGACCCGCAAAGGGCGACTGGACCGGTGGCGAAATGTGCAGGAGGCCTTCCAATTGCAGGACCCGGAACACTTGCGTGGAAGACATGTCCTGCTGGTGGATGATGTCGTGACCACCGGCGCCACCTTGGAGGGCTGCATCAAGGCGCTGTCCCATGTGCCCGACATCCGCATAAGCGTATGCACCGTGGCGTGTGCGTAGCGGAATACCTTTGGCCCGCTACCATGAGTACTGCCATCACATTGCCCAACGCGACCGACAGGGCCAGTCTATTCCACGCGTTGCTTCCGCAGGTGGAGGCCTTGGTCGCTGATGAGCAGGATGCCATCGCGAACATGGCCAATGTTGCAGCAGTGCTGCACGCTGCGTTCGGTTGGCATTGGGTCGGTTTCTACCGTGTCGACGGCGATTCACTGGTCCTAGGCCCTTTTCAAGGACCTGTAGCATGCACCCGGATCCCCTTTGGTAAAGGTGTATGTGGCACTGCTTGGAGCAGCGGTAAGACGATCGTGGTGCCCGATGTGGACCAGTTCCCGGGCCACATCGCATGCAGCGCCTTGTCACGATCTGAAGTGGTGGTGCCCATTTTCGGTGAGGACGGCAAGGTGGTGGCCGTGCTCGATATCGACAGCAGCGAACTGGACGACTTTGCTGCCACTGATGCCCACTGGCTGGAACGCGTGTGTCTATTGTTGGGAACGAAGCAGGGATGAAGGCTAGGAACTGGACCCTGTTGATCTGGTTGTTGCTGGCCGCATGCGCCCAAGTGCGCGAGATCAGCGGAGGCGAAAAGGATACCGTTCCTCCTCAACTTGTAAACAGCTATCCTGCTCATTTAAGCACACGCTTCACGAGTAAGCGGATCGTGCTTCAATTCGATGAGCGGATCCAACTGGACCGCGTACGCGATCGCCTGCTTGTGTCGCCACCCCTGTCGGAACCGCCCGACGTGCGGATCACGGGGTCGAAGAACGTGACCATCGACCTGAACAGCCCGCTGAAGGAGAACACCACCTACACCTTCGCCATCGGCGAGGCCGTGAAGGACCTCTCGGAAGGCAATGCCGCTGTGGGCCTTGTCTACGTGGTGTCCACAGGCGAGGTGGTGGATAGTATGCTGGTGGCGGGTGAGGTGCTCAATGCATACACCGGCAAGCCGGAGACGGAAGTGCTGGTGTCCTTGTATGCCACGGACGATACGGCAACGGTTCGCACTGGTAGGCCTGCCTATGCCACCCGCAGCGATGCCTCAGGTCGTTTCACACTGAAGCACCTGCGACCAGGAAGCTACCGGGCCTATGCCTTGCGCGACCAGAATGCCAACTTCCGCTACGATCTGCCCAATGAAGAGATCGCCTTTTTGGATAGTGTGATCGTGCTGGAGTCCTTGGACAGCATTGCTCCATTCCACACCCTGGAACTGTTCCGCGAAGTGAGCGCTGTGCAGGCCTTGCGTGAGGCACGCGTATTGGCGGATGGCGCTGT
>Ga0105045_10005201_pt1 | contig 11427 bp, 6 predicted proteins | sample MAT02_FD_78089 | JGI IMG/M metagenome (GOLD analysis project Ga0105045, IMG submission 78089) | Freshwater microbial communities from Lake Fryxell liftoff mats and glacier meltwater in Antarctica - MAT-02 (megahit assembly) | ecosystem: Environmental > Aquatic > Freshwater > Ice > Liftoff... | reverse complement strand
TTGGCCCGGATCCAAAAGACAGATGCGCTCCGGGGCACCGAAGAGGAAAGAAAGGCCAAGTTTCAAGCTGCCAAAGGGGCACTCGATGCATACAAGGCAAGCATGAAAGGCATTCTGACTCCTGAGCAATATACCCAGTTTGAACAACAGCAAAAGGAACAGCGCGGGAAAATGCGGGAAAAAATGAAAAATGGCAAGCGGAAGCGTTCCGCGGGCTAGCCAGTTAAGCTGAAAAAATGAACCACCCTAGCCGGTGGTTTTTTTGTGGCCAAAAGCTCGCCAAAGCGTGTACAATTGACCTGGGAGCAGTGAAATGGGAAAATAAATCCCAAAAATAAAGTGGGCAGTATAATAAAAAGGTGAATATTCCCGTTTAAAAGTTACAAGCCTATAAACCTTCATTTGTACTTGGAAATAGGTTTAATCACACAAAATCGTTCCTAAACTAGATTGAAATCATGAAAGCGGAGTTGAAAACTTACATTATAGCATCCTTGATAGTGTGTCAAGCAAGCTTGAGCGGCTGTAACAGGTTCAAGCAAGCAGAAGAAAAAACAGCAACGGCGACTGCCCTGCAAGACACTAATCCTTGTGGCGGCGAAGACAACCTTCGCGCATTGAAATTTGCCCATAATGTTGACACCATTTACTCTTGGATCGATGAGGACACCAAGATTACCCAACAAGTAGCTGGCGATGGCCAACTGATGGTGGAAGAAAATTTTACCATCAATTCGCAAGCAGAATATGACGAATTGAAATCATTTTGGTCAAATCGCTCGGCGGCCGGCAAGAACCGAAGCCAATTCCCCGAGATTGATTTTGCCAAATCAACTTTGATCGCCTGCAAGATCGTGGCCCCCACCTTTTCTTACCCTGACAACATTGAGCTTAAAAAAGATTGTCCCGGCTTTGAGCTCAGGGTTGGGATGCGGCCCCCCATGGTACAAGGTTCAGCCTATACTTCTTCCAACTATTACACGGTGGTTCCTAAATTGCCCGATTCGGTCAAAGTAGAATTGGTTTCTTACCGTGCCCAATAGCCCATTATTTGCCGTTGTTTATTTTGCCCAATTGCCATCTTGCAAAAGATGGCTTTTTTGTTGGATGGATTACCAATCAATGATTTGTCGCTCACATTAAGAAAGTTTAACGGATCGCGACGGGTTTTTGGGGCATTGGTGCTAATTTAGCAATGCAAACAGCCTAAATTTGAGTTTAAAGCGATCTATGCGGTTATTGAGAAAATTGTGCTTTTTGTGGGGTTTGTCTTGCTGTCTCAGCGGCGCGGCCAATGCCCAGCAGCTACCCGATATGGACAGCGTGCCGATATTGCTCACCAATGTGGCGATCCAAGTGGAGTGTACGCAGGGCATTAATGACATGTACAACTTTCAGTTTTCCCGGGCCGAAAGCACCTTCCAATGGCTGCGGCGCCGGTATCCGACCCATCCCATGCCCTATTTTTTGATGGGTCTCAGTCAATGGTGGAAAATTGTGCCCAATATTGACAACCAGCGTTATGATGCCCTGTTTTTAAGTTACATGGATTCCACCATTACCTACGCGGAAAAACTGTTTGACAAAAACGAGGACAACGTGGAAGCATCTTTTTTTCTGGCGGCGGCCTATGGTTTTAAGGGCCGGCTGTTCTCGGAGCGCAAAAGCTGGACCAGTGCCACTTTTGCCGGCAAAAAAGCGGTGAAGTACATGGAAAAAGCGGCCGACCAAAATGAGTTAAGTCCCGAATTTCTATTTGGTGATGGCCTGTTCAATTATTATTCCATTTGGGTCCCGGAGAACTATCCCATCTTGAAGCCTGTGCTGTGGTTTTTCAAAAAGGGTGACAAACCATTGGGTATCAAACAACTGGAAAAAGTGGCCAGCGATGCCTTTTATACTAAAACCGAAGCCCAGAATTTCTTGTTGCGCATCTATGCCGACGAAGGAATGCCCGAGAAAGCCTTTGAAACTACGCGCTACCTGCACAAAACTTTTCCCGACAATGCCTATTTCCACCGGTACTACGCCCGGTCGCTCTACGGGCGGGGCGATTACGTAGAGCTGGAACAGGTTTGTCGGAAAATAATTGAAAATATTGACAGTGCCAGAGTGGGCTACGAAGAGATCAGCGGTCGCTACGCCGGCTTCTACTTGGGCCACATCTACCGCATCATTTATCGGGACAATACCCGCGCCAAGCAGTATTACCAAAAAGCGGTGGGCTATTCGGAAAAAATCAAATCGCTCGACGCGGGCTATTACCTTCATTCACTCTCGGAGTTGGCCCGGCTTGCCGACAAAGAAGGCAATGTCCCCGAGGCTTGGGGTTACTATCAGAAAATCTTGGCCAATGCCGAACGCAAGCACCCAACGCACAAAGAAGCCAAGGATTACGAAAAGAAGTACAAAGAGTGGAGCAAGAAAAATAAGCGCAAAGCCTAATGGAGATAGCCAAGATTTATGACAACCATGGACGGCCGATCGATTACCTCCGATTATCAGTCACCGATCGGTGCAACCTGCGCTGTTTCTATTGCATGCCCGAAACTGGGATCCAATATTTACCCAAAAAACAACTGCTCACCTACGAGGAAATGGAGCGGCTGGTGCGGGCAATGGCCAGCTTGGGCATCCAAAAAGTAAGGATCACCGGCGGGGAACCCTTCGTGCGGCAGGGGCTAATGGATTTTTTGTGGCGGCTCCGGGACATTCCCGGAATCATCGAGATCGGGCTGACCACCAACGGGGTGCTCACGGCCCCGCTCGTGCCCGAACTGGCCCGCCTCGGCATTGGCTCGGTCAACTTGAGCCTTGATACCTTGGATCGGGAGCGCTTCCGCACCATCGCCCGGCGCGATGAACTGGATCGGGTCATGGCCACTTTGTATGCTTTGCTGGATCATGGGATTGCCGTCAAACTCAATGCGGTGGTCATGGAGGGACAAAACACCCAAGACATCGTCCCTTTGGCCGAGTTTGCCCGCCAGCACCCGGTGGATGTCCGGTTCATTGAAGAAATGCCCTTTAATGGTGAAGGGGCACATTATCCCGTTTTGAACTGGACGCACCGCAAGATTTTGCAAAATTTGCGCGATGCTTACCCGGATCTACACAAAATTCCCGATGGGCCAAACGCTACCTCGGCCAGTTACACCGTGCCCGGCTTTGCGGGGAGCATCGGCATCATTGCCGCTTTCAGCCGAACGTTCTGTGGCACTTGCAACCGGATCCGGGTAACGGCCCAAGGCACGCTAAAGACTTGTCTGTACGATGATGGCGTGCTGGATGTGAGGCAGTTGATGCGCGATGGCGCCACCGATGCCCAATTGATCAATGCCTTGGCCGATGCTTTTCGCCACCGCCCCAAGGATGGTTTTGTGGCCGAGGCCCACCGCCGCCACGCCGCGCCGGCCCACGAATCCATGTCCACCATTGGCGGATAGCGGATGCTTCCACCCGATAATTTCTGGTGGTAAATCCATTGGATAACAATAGATCAGGTGTTTTTAATTAAGGCACTGGGTGTAATCTCGGCCACGTTTTTGCAGCCGGCCAGCCCCATTGTCAGCTCAAAATCGGCCAGCAAGTGGCGGACGACCTCGGTCACCCCGGCCCGGCCTGCCAGTGCCAATCCATAACAATAGGGCCGCCCAAGGCAAACCGCCGTCGCACCCAAGGCCAAGGCTTTGAACATATCGGCCCCACAGCAGTTGGCCCAACAACTGGGTGCGCATATCGCGCTCGGACACGTCGCGGAGCATCCGGGGCACTATCTGCCAGCGGGCAAAAGCCGCCCGGTTGGCAGTAATAGTGCTCTCCAGGCCGGCCCCGCCCGCAATGTAGGCAAATGCTTCTGTGCTCATCTGCGCTTGGGCCGCAGCTTTCAGGGTGGCCAAGTTGGGGGAAACCACCGGCTTAGTGCCCATAAAATCGGCCAAGTAGCATTCTTTTTGTCGGTCAAAAGCCGAAAAGGGTGGGGGAGTGCTCATCGACGCGCGCTTGTTGATTGGGTTTTCAAGATACAAAAACTAGCGGTTTTATGGATATTTGGCAATCGGGTGCGCAAATTTTCTTGCGAAAGCCAACTAAAACCAAAAAAGGTTCCGACTTCTCAAAAGCCGGAACCTTTTTGCCCAAATCCCCAGTGAAAATTCCCCAATCTTTACTTGCCGGCATACATACTCGCCCGCAACGCTTTGATTTTTTCGTCGGTAATGTAGTCATCGTAGGTCATTTGGCGATCAATGATGCCCTTGGGAGTGAGTTCGATCACCCGGTTGGCGACCGTTTGCACAAATTCGTGGTCATGCGAGGCAAACAGCACCGTGCCCTTGAAAATTTTCAGCCCGTTGTTGAAGGCGGTAATTGATTCCAGATCCAAGTGGTTTGTCGGTTCGTCGAGGGCCAGCAGATTGGCTTTGCTCAGGATCATGCGCGAAGTCATGCAGCGCATTTTCTCGCCCCCGGACAGCACCGAGGCTTTCTTGAGGGATTCTTCGCCCGAAAACAGCATCCGGCCCAAAAAACCCCGGATGAATGATTCGTCTTTTTCTTCAGAAAACTGCCGCAGCCAATCGATCAAGTTCATGTCCTCGCCATTAAAATAGCGGTTATTGTCGTTGGGCAGATAGGCTTTCGTGATGGTAACGCCCCACTTAAATTCGCCGTCATCGGCCTTTATTTCGTCATTGATAATTTCAAAAAAGGAAGTGACTGCCAAACTTTCTTTGGCCAAAAACACGACTTTATCACCTTTTTTTACCGTGAAGCTTACATTAGTGAACAGCACATTGCCATCATTTAGTTTGCGCAGGTTTTTTACCTCCAAGATCTGATCGCCAGCTTCGCGTTCGGGGGTGAACTGGATGCCCGGATACTTGCGGTTAGAAGGCTGAATGTCATCGACGTTCAATTTTTCCAACATTTTTTTGCGACTGGTCGCTTGCTTCGACTTGGACACGTTGGCACTGAACCGCTCGATGAAGCTCATCAATTCTTTGCGCTTCTCGTCGTTTTTCTTGTTCTGGTCGTTGCGTTGGCGGAGGGCCAATTGGCTGGATTCGTACCAAAAGGTATAATTGCCGGCGTACAATTTGATTTTGCCAAAATCCACGTCGGCCACGTGGGTGCAGACGGCGTCCAAAAAGTGGCGGTCGTGCGAGACCACGATCACAATATTGGGAAAATTGGCCAGAAAATCTTCCAGCCAGGCGATGGTTTCCACATCCAAATCGTTGGTCGGCTCGTCGAGCAGCAGGATATCGGGATTGCCGAACAGGGCTTGGGCCAGCAGCACTTTCACTTTTTCGCCGCCGTTCAGTTCGTTCATCAGGTTGTAGTGCTTGTCTTCTTTGATGCCCAGCGAACTGAGGATGTTGGCTGCTTCGCTCTCGGCGTTCCAGCCGTCCATCTCGGCAAACTCTGATTCGAGTTCTGAGGCCCGGACACCGTCGGCATCGCTGAAGTCGAGCTTGGCGTAGATCGCATCCTTCTCCTGCACCACTGCCCAAAGTTTTTTGTGGCCCATCAGCACAGTTTGCAGCACTTGAAAGCCATCAAACTCAAAGTGGTTTTGCTTGAGGACAGCCATCCTGGCCCCTTTGGAGACGCTCACTTGCCCGGTGGTGGACTCGATTTCGCCCGACATTATTTTTAGCAGGGTGGATTTTCCCGCGCCGTTGGCCCCGATGATCCCGTAGCAATTGCCTTCGGTAAATTTGACATTGACATCGTCGAACAGCACCCGCTTACCGTAGCGGAGGGAAAGATTGGAAACTGAAATCATTGTTTTTAAGCTAAATAGAGTTGCGTAGTCGGTTTTGCGCCACAAAGGTAAACAGAATTTGGCTGGGTGCGAAGCTTGCCCCCGATTCTTTGTGCTTTTGGGCAATGGGGATGGGCGTACCGATCAACGGCCACGGCGCAAATCGGTTCAGGTCTTGGACTTGCGCCAATTTATTTGTAGGGGCAGAGGTGCCAGGTTGAATCTTCGTGAACGCAATCCCAAACGGTAGGTGCGGCTAGTCGGCGGACTGCGGACGGCCATTCTGTCCGCGAGCGAAGCCTCTCCCAATTCTTTGGGCTTTTGGGGAAGTGACAGTATTCGATTATCTTTGACAAAGGCGCAGTTCCTTCATTTTTAACGCTGCGCAATTCTAACCACCGTTTGTCACCTTCTGTTTTAGTTGCGAATTAATAGGGGCTGGAACGTAAGCCACCTGCTTAATAACTTCATTTATACGGCATTCGCAATATGGCATCGCAGCAATAAATCCCTTAAATCCAAAAACCATGAAACGGAATAAATTTATTGCCTCGCTTTTCACTTTAATCGCAGTACCATTTCATGGTTTTGCTCAAATCAAAACGTTGCTGACCAGAAACGATAAAGGATTTAAAGTTCCTGCGGGCGAAGGTAGAAAACATGGACACCTAAAACTAAAAGGAGTAAACGCCAATGTTATTGATGTAAAAGTATCAGGCAGTGATACCAATGGTCATTTGGCCATATTTGAACAAACCTCGCTTTCCCAGGGCAAAGGAGTACCGCTACACATTCATCCTTTTCAGGACGAAATATTTTATGTCATTGATGGTTCCTATAAGTTTCAGATTGGTAACGATCAGTATGATTTGACCATTGGTGACAGCATTTTTTTACCGCGTAAAATTGCTCATGCGTGGACACAGGTATCAGAAAAAGGGAAGATGATTGTAACAATGCAACCCGCCGGAAAGCTAGAGAATTTTTTTGTTACCATTGCAGCATTGGATCATGAACCGAGCCAGCCCGAAATAGCAAAGATTTTTTCAGACAATGACATGAAAGTGGTTGGGCCGCCTTTAAAAATTGATTAACCAAAAACCGTCACCAAAGTATCAATCCAATAGGTCAGGTAAAAAAACAGCCCCACCGTTCATTCTTGGGGCTGTTTTTTTTACGAGTTCGCGCGTCATTTTTCGGTCAATTCCAGTAATAAATACAATCTTTGTACAACCTTAGCCACCCTTGAATCATGGCCAATCATAAACTCAGCCAAAGTCTGGGCGATTTTGTCTCCCAGCAAACCAGGCCCCAGGGCCTTTACATCCAAACCACCCACGGCTCACTCGAGGTAGTGGTCTATCGGCCGGCGGTGGTTCGTTTCCGGGCCAATCTCATGCCCAGCACCCGCGAAGATTTTTCCTACGCCGTGGTGGCCCAACCAGAAGCCAACGATTTTCAGGTAGTTGATGATCAAGATGTCCTCACCCTTACCACCGGCCTGCTCACCGTCGAGCTCAGCAAGTTTCCCCTGCGGGTGCGCTGCCTGACCCCCGACGGAGCCATGATCAACGAGGACGACCCAGCCTTTGGCACGGCCTGGATGGGTGATCAAGTGACCACTTACAAGAAACTCCAGCCGGGCGAGCGGTTCTTGGGCTTGGGCGAAAAAACCGGCAATCTCGACCGCCGGGGCGCGGCCTACGTGAACTGGAACACCGACTCTTTTGCCTATGGTCCCGATTCAGACCCACTCTACGCCTCGTTTCCCTTCTACTTGGGAGTCGTGCCCCCATACCACACGGCGGGCGGCACGACCAAGCGGCACGGGCTGGCCTACGGCATTTTTATGGACAATTCGTACCGCTCCTATTTCAATTTTGGGGCTTCCAACGACCGCTTTGCTTCTTTTGCCGCCGAAGATGGCGAAATGGACTATTATTTCTTCCACGGATCGGTTGCCGAGATTTTGGCCGACTACACTTGGCTCACCGGCCGGATGCCCCTGCCACCGCGCTGGAGCCTGGGCTACCAGCAGTGCCGCTACAGTTACTACCCCGATAAAGAGGTGCTGAACTTGGCCCGTACTTTCCGCGAAAAACAAATCCCCGCCGATGTGATCCATTTGGACATCCACCACATGGATGCCTACAAGATTTTTAGCTGGGATCACCAACGTTTCGCCGAGCACCGCAAGCTGCTGGCCGAACTCAAGGCAATGGGCTTTGAAGTGGTGGTGATCTGCGATCCGGGCATCAAAGTGGAACCGGGCTACGCGGCCTACGAAGAGGGGTTGGCCCAAGACATTTTCGTCAAATATCCCGACGGAACCAACCACACGGCCCAAGTATGGCCGGGCTGGTGCCACTTCCCCGATTTCACCAACCCCCGCGCCCGCGCTTGGTGGGCCGGGCAATTGCAAAGCTACCTCACCGACGGCGTCCGGGGTTTCTGGAATGACATGAACGAGCCGGCCTCTTGGGGCCAGCGCAACCCCGATCTGGTGGAGCACGACTTTGAAGGGCAACGGGCCAGCCACCGCCAAGCCCACAACATCTATGGCCTGCAAATGTGCCGCAGCACGTTTGAGGGGGCCAAACAAGCCTTGGCCGAAAACTCGCCACCCGGCGAACGGCCGTTTGTCCTCACGCGGGCAGCCTACAATGGCATCCAGCGTTACGCTGCCGTTTGGACGGGCGACAACACTTCCAGCGACGACCACATGCTGGCGGGGGTGCGCTTGGTAAACAGCCTTGGCCTCACGGGCGTGGCCTTTGCCGGTTACGACGTGGGCGGTTTCGTGGGCGAGCCTTCCGTGGCCCTGTTTGCCCGGTGGATCAGCTTGGGAGCCTTCGCGCCATTTTTCCGGGGGCACACCATGATCAACACCCGGGATCAAGAACCGTGGGCCTTTGGTGAAGAAGTAGAAGCCATTTCGCGCAACTACATCAGCCTGCGCTATCGCCTACTGCCCTACATTTACGCCACTTTTTATGAAGCCACCCAAAACGGACTGCCCGTGGCCCGTTCGCTGGCCATTGCCCACACGCACGATGCCAAAATTTATGATCCACAATACCAAAACGAATATCTGTTTGGGGAATATCTTTTGGTAGCCCCAGTGGTGAGCACCAAGGAACTGGCCAAAATCTACCTGCCCGATGGTATGTGGTACAACCTGTACGACAACCAAATGCAATCCGGCGAGCAGGAACTGGTGGTGGAATGCCCGCTGGAAACCCTGCCCGTATTTGTCAGGGCCGGGGCGATCGTGCCCATGCAGTCGCTGGTGCAGCACACCGGCCAAGCCACCGATGGCACACTGCACCTCCATGTCTATTACTTGGCATCCTTGCCCGGCTTTGAAAACGAGCCTTTTTACACCAAAACCTCTTTTGTGTATTATGAGGACGATGGCCGCAGCTACGCCCACGAAATGGACAATTTTTATCGCCGGGTCATTACTTACAGCGATGCCGAAGGCCAAGTGGTGCTGGGTGAAGTAGAGGGCCGCTATCCGTCACAATTCACAACCATTAAACTGATCTTGCACGGTTTCGATGAGATCGGGGAGCGGCTACTGGTCAATGGCCAAGCCGTGGCGGTGCACGAAGAGCGCCTGACCATGATCGAGTCTATTGCGAGCTTCGATCCGCTGGGGCGCGAGAACTTGACTATCCAACAAATCAACAAAGTAGCCGTTTTTGCCAATGAAAATGGCGAAATGGTTGTGAGTTGGTAAACTTAATAATTAATCCCGAGATTTCTCCACAGCAAATCGGCAGCAAGACAAAACCCCAAACTTTGCCGTGGGGGAGCCAGCAAACGCATCGGGCGGGCTACTGGGGGCGCGATCCGCCAACGGGCCTATTCCCGGGTGGGGTAATTTCCCTTTTTGAGCAAATCACTCATCTCGGCCAATAACGTGAGCTTGCCCCCGTAAGTATCCTGCAACAGCTCCGGAGTGAACACTTGGGCCGCCGGGCCACTGGCCACCAAGCGCAAGTTGAGGAAAATGATCCAATCGAAGTATGCTTGGGCCGACTGGAGATCGTGGTGCACCACCACGGCCGTTTTGCCCTGCTGTTTCATTTCGCGCAGCAAGTCAATGATGGCGGCTTCCGTGGCGGCGTCCACCCCCGCGAACGGCTCATCCATGAAATACAAGTCGGCTTTTTGGGCGAGGGCGCGGGCCAAGAACACCCGCTGTTGCTGGCCGCCCGAGAGTTGGGAAATCTGGCGGTCGCGGAAGCCTTCCATCCCCACCTTGCGCAGGCAATCCAGCGCAATGTCCCGATCCGATTGGCGGGGCCGGCGAAACAACCCCAATTTGCCATAGCGGCCCATCAGCACCACATCAAACACGGAGGCGGGGAAGTCCCAATCCACCGACTCGCGCTGGGGCACATAGCTCACCCGGTCGCGCACGGCAGCCAGTGGCTGATCAAAAATCTTGACATAGCCACTGCTCTGGGGCAAAAGGCCCATCAAACTTTTGACGAACGTCGACTTGCCCGCACCGTTGGGGCCCATAACCCCCACGATCGCCCCCTGTGGAATGGTGAGATCCACCCCCCAAAGCACCGGTTTGCGGTTGTAGCTTACTGTGAGGTCATGGACTTCCACGGCAGGATTGGCAATATGCTGGTTCATGGCGGCATTGAAAAATAAAGCGGGAGCAAGGTACGCATTTGCGGGGCTTGCCCAAACTGGGCGGGGCTACTTCAGTGGTTACACAGCAACTTTGCTTTGGTCGGCATTTTTAAGCTGATCCAAAATAGATGGATGGGTTTGGTTTCGTCTTAGGCCCCAATTTTATTCTCATCTTGTCTAGCAAAAATGTATATAATGTCATTCTTGGAACCATTCTGCGAGCGAACCACCAAATAATTTGCCGGAGTAGGTGGCGTTTTGATACTGCTGGCGGCATTAAAGTGATAAAATCGTCTCAAGTCTTTTTTGTTGATCAATGGATCATTATTCGTTTCTTCGTCATACACCGACACCAAATTGGGCTTCTGCACCAAAATTAAAAAAAAGTAACTTTGCATCAAAAAATGAAAACTGTAGTATCCCATTTTCAGGTGTAAAAGACTTTCGGGGTGAGGCAATGATCTATTGTGCATTGGATTGTAAGCTTTTTGGTTTTTTCCACGGTTACATTTTGCATTGGGAAAAAATAAAAATGAACGTTGCAAATGAGTTGGATTTAGAATGGTAGGTCTTTATCTTCTTCTAATATTTTTTCAATATCTGCTTTAGTAAGCCATTTAATATACTCATTAACTAGCACTCCATTCTCAAATATTAAATAGGTTTCGCCCTCATAAACTGATGCGTAGCCTCCATGAACATAATTAACTATGTCACCCATTCCTATCCTTATTTCTCCTGTATACCATTTGGCAAAAATAATTTCTTCATCAGGAAATAAATATTCTATCCCTACTTTTTGGTAATCGAGTATATAACCTTGCCATTCTATTAAGAAAAGTTTTTTCTTGTCAATGGCCCACTTAGAAATATATCCTCTCCAACAAGCAGTATTAGGTGCAACTAATTTATGAGGTAAATTTACTTTTTTTAAGTAGTCCCTTAAATCCGCACAGTAAACAAAAAAAGAAGAAAAATTATATAAATTAAGCTTAAAATATTTCATT
>Ga0105045_10005200_pt1 | contig 11427 bp, 9 predicted proteins | sample MAT02_FD_78089 | JGI IMG/M metagenome (GOLD analysis project Ga0105045, IMG submission 78089) | Freshwater microbial communities from Lake Fryxell liftoff mats and glacier meltwater in Antarctica - MAT-02 (megahit assembly) | ecosystem: Environmental > Aquatic > Freshwater > Ice > Liftoff... | reverse complement strand
GGCCGGCGCCCCATTCGGCCTTGGCCTGCGGCGCGCCGCCGATTGCGCTGATCCGGCCCTGCACGGTCCTGCCGGGCACGGCGTCGAACTGCAGCGCCAGCGCCTGGCCCAGCGCGAGGCCGCGGCGATCGGGTTCGAGCGCGTACGCGCGCACCGACAGGGACCCTTCCTGGATGACTTCGCCGATCAGGCTGCCGCTGTTCACCGAGGCGCCCTCTTCATAGCGCTGGCCGGTCCAGGGATTGAAGGAATACACCACCACGCCGCGGCCCTCGGCGCGCTGCTCGGCGGCGGCGATGTTGCCGGCGGCGAAGCGCAGGTCGGTATCGAGCTTGGCGATTTCCAGCGCGGCGTCGTCGCGGCGCCGGCGCGTGGCGGCGCGGGCGGCGTCGAGTTCGCCCTGCTTGAGCGCGATCTCGCGCTGCGCGCGCTCGAGCTCACCCTGGTAGCGGTCGGCGTCGATGCGGGCGATGTAGTCGGCAGGAATGCCGGCGTCAACCTCGGCCTTGGCCAGCGCCGCCCTTGCGTCGACGTACGCCAGCTCGGCGTCCACTTCCAGTACGGCCAGCTCGGCCAGCTCCTTGGCCACGCGGGCGCGGGTCTGGGAAATCTGCGCCTGCAGGGTTTCCTGCGCCGCCAGCGAACTGCCTGGATCGATGCGCACCAGCGGATCGCCGGGTTTGACCTCGCTGCCCTCGGGCGCCAGGAAGCGCAGTACTACCGGCGAGTTCTCGGCCATCGGCGCGTAGATGCCCTCGGCGTCGGGCGCGCGCACCTGGCCGGTGAACACGACCTTGCGGGCGGCGGCCTGCGAGGCGCCGGCCGCCAGCAGCAGCGCCAGCGCCAGCCAGGCCAGGTCAGCGCGCCGTGTCATGGTCCACCTTGCCGTCGCGCATGCGTATGCGGCGCGGCGCCTGTTGCGCCACGTCGGGATCGTGGGTCACCAGCACCACGGTCTGGCCGTCGCGGTTGAGTTCGGCGAACAGGGCCAGCACGTCGGCCGCGGTCTTGGAATCGAGGTTGCCGGTGGGCTCGTCGGCAAGCAGCAGCGCCGGCCGCAGCAGCAGCGCGCGGGCGATCGCGGCGCGCTGCTGCTGGCCGCCGGACAGCTGCTGCGGGCGGTGCGCCATGCGGTCGGAAAGGCCCACGCGCGACAGCAGCTCGCGCGCATGCGCGTCGGCGCCGGGCATCGGCGCCAGGCAATAGCGCAGCGGCAGCAGCACGTTCTCGAGCACGCTCAGCCGCGGCAGCAGGTGGAAGGACTGGAACACGAAGCCGATGCGGCGGTTGCGCAGTTCGCTCAGCGCGTCGTCGTCCAGGGTGGCGACGTCGGCCTGCTCGAGCCGGTACTGGCCGGCGGTGGGCCGGTCCAGGCAGCCCAGGATGTTGAGCAGGGTGGATTTCCCCGAGCCCGAAGCACCGGTGATGGCCACGTGCTCGCCGCGGCCGATGGCCAGGTCCACGCCGGCCAGGGCCGGGATCTGCTGTCCCTCCACCGAATAGGTGCGGGTAACGCCTTCGATCTGGATCATCCGTCCGTGCGCTTCCTGCCCTGTTGCCTGGCTCCAGGGATGCCGGCAGCGGCCGGCACCGTGGCCTCAATCGTAGCGCAGCGACTCCAACTTGAGTTCGCGGCGCTCGTTCTCGGGCAGGGTCCAGGCGTTGTTGAACAGCGCCGGCTCCCAGCTGCCGTAGGTCGGGTTGGGCAGCACGAACCAGCGCTCGCCGACCCAGCCCAGGTAGGGCGCCATGGCCTGCTCGCGGCCCGCCGGAGTGTTGGAGACGATGGTCACCATGTCGCCGATCTGGTCGCCGAACTGCATCAGCACGCGGTGGGTGCGGCCGATGAACTGGCGGCGGCAGCCCTTCTCGGAGCCTTCCTGTTCGCAGCCTTCCACGAAGAAGCCCAGGCCCAGGAACTGCTCGGCCTTGTCGATTGGGAATCCGGCGGCGCGCAGGTTCTTGAGCGTGGGCTGTTCCAGGTGGACGGCGCGGTTGGTGACGTAGTAAACGGTGATGCCGCGCGCGGCCGCGGCCTGGGCGAACTCGAGTGCGCCGGGCACGGGGCCGGCCTTCTCCTCGCGCACCCAGGCGTCCCAGGTGGTTTCGTCATAAGCCAGGCCGTCGCGCACCAAGCGCGCCTGGTAGGGCGAGTTGTCGAGCACGGTCTCGTCGACGTCCACGATCACGGCCGGCGCCAGGCCGGTGGCGGGGTTGGCACGTTCGTCCGGCACCAGGGCGTCCCAGTCCGGGGTCTTGAGCGCACGGTCGAGCTGGTAGAGCGCGCTGCGGTAGGTCTGCCCGGAGATCAATCGATACTCGATCGAGGCCTGCATCCAGGCCACCGCGTTGAGGTTGTCGTTGGCGGCCGGCCGCACCGGCGCGTCGGGCACCTTCTTGCGCACGGGCTCCGGCACGATCTGCGCCAGCTCCTGGTCGGTCAGCGTGGCGTCGTTGGCGGGCAGGGTCTGGCAGGCAGCGAGCGCCAGCACCAGGGCCGAAAGGGCGAGCGTCTTGAGCGGGGTCATCGGTGGTCGTCCGTTTTCGTTGGCCGCCAGTTTAACCGGGTCGGCCGCTGGGCTGGGTGACAAGCGGGTGTCGGGGGCAGGCCGTGCTGCGGCGACGGCGTCCCGCGGCTTCAGCCGTCGCGCAACAGCGCGGCGATGGCGTCCATGTGGGCGCGGCCGCGCAGCTTCTTTTCGGCGGTCTCGCGTTCGGGGTCCAGGCCGTCGCGCAGCAGGTCGGCGGCGGGCAGCTCGTCCAGGAAGCGGCTGGGCAGCAGGTGTTCGAGTGCGCCCCAGCGCTTGATTTCGGCGCTGTGCGACAGGTACAGCCGCTCCTTGGCGCGGGTGATGCCGACGTACATCAGGCGGCGCTCTTCGTCGAGGCGGTTTTCCTCGAGGCTGGCTTCGTGCGGCAGGTTGCCATCTTCGCAGCCGATCACGAACACCGCGCGGAACTCCAGGCCCTTGGCGGCGTGCAGGCTCATCAGGCGCACGGCGTTGCCGGGCTCGCCGCGGTCGGCGTTGGACAGCAGCGCCAGCTGGGCCGCCAGTTCGCCGGGACCGCCGCCGCGCGCGCCGTCGAACCACGAAGCGAGTTCATCGAGGTTGGCCTTGCGGCGCTGGAAGCTGGCCTCGTCCTTGCACTGGCTGCGCACCATCGCCAGCAGGCCGCTGTGCTGGGCCAGCATCGGCACCAGTTCGGCGGGCGTCAGGGTTTGCGCGGCATCGCGCAGGCGATCGACGATGCGGGTGAATTCGTCCAGGCCCGCGGCCGCGCGCGGCGTGAGCTGCTTGAGGAAGCCGATCTGCCCGGCCGCCACCGACAGCGAAAGCCCTGCCGTCTGGGCCATCGCCGCCAGTTTCTCCAGCGTGGTGGCGCCGACTTCGCGCTTGGGCGCGGCGATCGCGCGCAGGAAGGCGGCGTCGTTGTCGGGGTTGGCCAGCACCTGCAGCCAGCACAGCGCGTCCTTCACTTCGGCGCGGTCCAGGAACTTGGTGCCGCCGCTGAGGTGGTAGGGGATGCGCAGCAGCTGCAGCGCCTTTTCCAGCGGCCGCGACTGGTGGTTGCCGCGGAACAGGATGGCGAACTCGCCCCAGGGGATTTCCTTGGCTTGGTGCAGGTAGTGGATTTCGCCGGCGACACGCTCGGCCTCGTGGTCGTTGTTGCGGCACTCCCACACGCGCACCGGTTCGCCGTCGCCGTGCTGGCTCCACAGTTTCTTGGGGTGGGCGTGCGGGTTCTTCTCGATCAGGGTGTTGGCGCAGCGCAGGATGCGCGCGGTGCAGCGGTAGTTCTGCTCGAGCTTGACCACCTTGAGGTTGGGATAGTCGGTGGCCAGTTGGTCGAGGTTCTCGGGCTGGGCGCCGCGCCAGGCGTAGATGCTCTGGTCGTCGTCGCCCACGCAGGTCATGTTGCCCTTGGGGCCGGCCAACTGCTTCAACAGGCGGTACTGGGCGCCGTTGGTGTCCTGGCATTCGTCCACCAGCAGGTAGCGCAGGCGTTCGCGCCAGCCGGCGGCCAGGTCGGGCTCGGCCTCCAGCAGGGTCAGCGGCAGCCGGATCAGGTCGTCGAAGTCCACCGCGTTGTAGGCCGTGAGGCGCGCCTGGTAGCGGGCGTAGATTCCGGCGGCTTCGCGTTCGCGGCCCGAGCGCGCGGCCTGCGCCGCCTGCTCGGGCGACAGCGCGCTGTTCTTGGCGGCGCTGATCAGGTTCTGTAGCGAATACAGCGCGTCTTTCTTCAGGCCGGGCGTGGCCAGGTCCTTGATGATGGCCATCTGGTCGTCGCCGTCGAAGATCGAGAAGCCGCGGCGCAGCCTGGCGCGCTCGTGCTCGACCTGCAGGAAGCGCAGGCCCAGCGAATGGAAGGTGGAGATGGTGAGGCCTTCGGCGGCGTCGCCCTTCACTCGCCGGGCGACGCGCTCGCGCATCTCCTTGGCGGCCTTGTTGGTGAAGGTGATGGCGGCGATGTGCCGCGCCTCGTGCCGGCCGGTGGCGATGAGGTGGGCGATCTTCTCGGTGATCACCTTGGTCTTGCCGCTGCCCGCGCCGGCGAGCACGAGCAGGGGGCCGCCCACGTAGGCGACCGCTTCCAGCTGGGGGGTGTTGAGGCCATGCATGAGGCCGCCGAGTGTACCGGCACACCCGGTGCAGGAGGGCCTCCAGGCCCGATGCGCTTGGCAAACAGCATCGGGCCTGGAGGCCCTCGTGCAGGTAGAATCGCCGGCGCATGTTGACCATCAGCCCTACCGTGGCCATCCCCGACGACGAGCTGGTCGAGCGCTTCGTGCGTTCGAGCGGCCCGGGCGGGCAGAACGTCAACAAGGTGTCCACGGCGGTGGAGCTGCGCTTCGACGTGGCGCGTTCGCCGTCGCTGCCCGAGGCCGTGCGCGCGCGCCTGCTGGCGCGCCGCGACCGCCGCCTCACCGACGACGGCGTGCTGGTGCTGAGCGCGCAGCGCTTCCGCACCCAGGACCGCAACCGGGAGGACGCGCGCGAACGCCTGGCGGCGGTGATCATGGCCGCGCTCACGGCGCCCAAGAAGCGCGTGGCCACCAAGCCGACCAAGGGCTCCAAGGAGCGTCGCCTGGGCGCCAAGCGCGAGCGCTCCACGGTCAAGCGCCACCGCAATGCCAGCGGCTGGGACCGCGAATGACGCGCATCCCGGTGATGCCGGCCAACGCGCCGCGCAACGGCGGCCCGGTCAGCCGGTGGGTCGGCCGCAGCGTCCTGCAGCTGGGCGGCTGGACCATCGAGGGCGACTGGCCCGACCTGCCGCGCCTGGTGGTGATCGTGGCGCCGCATTCGTCGGCCTGGGACGCGGTGTGGGGCCTGGCGGCCAAGCTGGCGATGGGCGTGGATATCACCTTCATCGGCAAGGCCGAGCTGTTCCACGGCCCGCTGGGCTGGCTGCTGCGCAAGCTGGGCGGGCATCCCGTGGACCGCAGCGCGCCCGGTGGCATCGTCGACCAGACCGCCGCCGAGATCCGCGCCGCCGGGCGCATGTGGTTCGTGCTGGCGCCCGAGGGCACCCGCCGGCGCGTCGAGCACTGGAAGCCGGGTTTCTGGAAAATCGCCCGGCGCGCCGGCGTGCCGGTGTTCTGCGCGGCGTTCCATTACCCCACGCGCAGCATCGTGTTCGACCGGCTGTTCGAAACCAGCGACGACTACGCCGCCGACATGGTCCGCCTGCGCGAACAGTACCGGCCGTTCATCGGCAGGAACCGCAGCACGCATTGAGCCGGGTCAGCGCTCGGACGCGCCGGTGTCGAAGTAATCGCGGCGCTCGAACAGCCCCGGCTTGATCAGGTCGATGAAGTCGCGCGCCTGCGGGCTGAGGTATTTGCCCTTGCGCATCACCACGCCGTAGCTGCGCGGCGGGAAGTACTCGCGCAGGTTGCGCGCCACCAGCCGCTTCTCGTCGGCCTCGGTCAGGCAGATGCTGGTGACGATGGAAATGCCCAGCCCCATGGCCACGTACTGCTTGATCACTTCCCAGCCGCCCACTTCCAGCGCCACCGTGTAGGGGACGCGGCGCTGCTGGAACACCAGGTCCACCAGCCGGTAGGTGGTCAGGCGCCGGGGCGGCAGGATCAGGCCGTAGGGCGAGAGGTCCTCCAGCCGCAGGTCGGCCTTGGTGGCCAGCGGGTGCCCCGGCGGGCAGATCAGCATCGGGTCGAAGGAATACACCGGGGCGTAGGCCAGGTCGGTGGGCACGTCCAGCATCGAGCCCACGGCCAGGTCCACGGCGTCCGAGCGCAGCAGGCCCAGACCGTCCTGGCCGGTGACGTTGTGCAGCACCAGCTGCACCTCGGGGTGCTGCTTGCGGAAGGCCTGCACCAGGGCCGGCAGCAGGTAGAGGATGGTGGAGCTGCCGGCCGCCACGTGCAGTTCGCCAGCCTGCAGGCCTTTGATCTTGCTGCGGAACTCGGCCTCCAGGCCGTCCAGGCCCGCCACCAGCGGCCGGGCGATCTCATAGAGCACCTGGCCTTCGCGGGTCAGGCTGAAGCGCCGGCCGATGCGCTCAAGCAGGGGTAGGCCCAGGTCGCGCTCGAGCGCCTGCAGCTGCAGCGTCACGGCCGGCTGGCTCAGGAACAGCGCCTCGGCCGCTCGCGACACCGACCCCAGGCGCGCGATCTGGCAAAAGGCCCGGAGCGGCTTGAGTCGGTCGCCTTTGTAATAGAAGCGGGCGGTGGGGCTGGCCATAAGCCCTTGTTCCTCGGTTGTTATAAAGCCAGTTAATAGTAAGTATCAAAATATTTGGTTTGTCAAAGATAGGCGGCAGGCCTAGCTTCGAGCTCCGGAACAACAGGACCCTCCCCATGGCAGGCGACGCAGCACGGACGATTCCTCCCCTGGAACTGCAGGGTCCGCAGCAGGCAGGCCAGGAAGACCTGTTGACCCCGGCGGCCCAGGGCTTCCTGGTGGACCTGCAGCGGGCCTTCGACGCGCCGCGCCTGGCCCTTCTGGCCGCGCGCCGCCAGCGCCAGGCCCGGTTCGACGCCGGCGAGCTGCCCGATTTCCGCGCCGACACCCGCGCCATCCGCGAAGGCGACTGGACCGTGGCGCCGCTACCGGCCGCGCTGCTCGACCGCCGCGTGGAGATCACCGGCCCGGTGGACCCGAAGATGGTGATCAACGCGCTGAACTCGGGCGCCAACTGCTACATGGCCGATTTCGAGGATTCGACCTGCCCCACCTGGGACAACCTGCTCACCGGCCAGCGCGCCCTGCGCAAGGCCGTGGCCGGCGGCATGGACTGGATGGCACCCGACGGCAGCAAGCACTACGTGCTCGACCCGGCCGCCAGCACCGTGCTGATCGTGCGCCCGCGCGGCTGGCACCTGGACGAAAAACACGTGCTGGTGGACGGCCGCCGTATGAGCGCCAGCCTGTTCGACCTGGGCCTGTTCGCGTTCCACAACGCTGCCGCGCTGCAGGCCAAGGACCGCGGCCCGTACTTCTATCTGCCCAAGCTGCAGTCGATGGAAGAAGCGGCGCTGTGGAACGACGTGCTGGACTTCATCGAGGCGCGCGTGGGCCTGCCCACCGGCGCGATGAAGGTGACGGTGCTGATAGAGACGCTGCCGGCCGCGTTCGAGATGCACGAGATCCTGCACGCGCTGCGCAGCCGCATCGTCGGCCTGAACTGCGGGCGGTGGGACTACATCTTCTCCTACCTCAAAACCTTCCGCCGCCACCGCGACCGCGTGCTGCCCGAGCGCAGCCAGGTGGGCATGACCCAGCCGTTCCTGAAAGCGTACTCCGAGCTGCTGATCCAGACCTGCCACCGCCGCGGCGCCCACGCGATGGGCGGCATGGCCGCGCAGATCCCGATCAGCGGCGACCCGATCGCCAACGAAGAGGCCCTGGCCCGCGTGCGCGCCGACAAGCTGCGCGAAGCCGCGGCCGGCCATGACGGCACCTGGGTGGCGCATCCGGCGCTGATCCCGATCGCCCGCGCCGTGTTCGACGAAAAGATGCCCGGCCCGAACCAGCACCACGTGCGCCGCGACGACGTGGCGGTGGACCGCGACGCGCTGATCCGCCCCAGCGTGGGCACCATCACCCGCAAGGGCTTCGACAACAACGTGGAAGTCTGCGTGCGCTACCTGGCCGCCTGGCTCGACGGCCAGGGCTGCGTGCCGATCCACTGGCTGATGGAAGACGCCGCCACCGCGGAGATCGGCCGCGCCCAGCTCTGGCAGTGGCTGCACCACGGCGACCTGCACCTGGACGACGGTTCGCCGGTGGACTTCTCGCTGTTCGACCGCGCGCTGCTGGCGCTGCCGTCCAAGCTGGCCGACCGCATGAAGCTGCCGGGCGGCAGCCGCATCGACGAAGCCATCGCCCTGCTCGACGAACTCACTCACGCCGGCGAACTGGCCGAGTTCCTCACCCTGCCGGCCTACGAGCGCCTTGCCTGACACCCTGCTTTCCACCCCACTTTGCAATCCAAAGGACACCGCCATGACCACGACCCTCCCCACCGCCGAGCAGCTGAAGAACGAGTGGGCGACCGACCCGCGCTGGGCCGGCATTGTGCGCGGCTACAGCGCCGAAGAAGTCGTGCGCCTGCGCGGCACCGTCGCCGTCGAGCATTCGCTCGCGCGCCTGGGCGCCACCAAGCTCTGGAAGTACCTGGGCGAGAAGCCCTTCGTCAACGCGCTGGGCGCGCTCACCGGCAACCAGGCCATGCAGCAGGTCAAGGCCGGCCTCAACGCCATCTACCTCTCGGGCTGGCAGGTCGCTGCCGACGCCAACGTCGCCGGCGAGATGTACCCCGACCAGTCCCTGTACCCGGCCAATTCTGTGCCGCTGGTGGTCAAGCGCATCAACAACACCCTGCTGCGCGCCGACCAGCTGCACCATGCGGAAGGCAACGACAGCATCGATTTCCTGCAGCCGATCGTCGCTGACGCCGAAGCGGGCTTCGGCGGCGTGCTCAACGCCTTCGAGCTGATGAAGGCCATGATCGAAGCGGGCGCCGCCGGCGTGCACTTCGAGGACCAGCTGGCGTCGGTGAAGAAGTGCGGCCACATGGGTGGCAAGGTGCTCGTGCCGACCCAGGAAGCCGTGCAGAAGCTGATCGCCGCGCGACTGGCCGCCGACGTCTCCAACGTGCCCACGCTGGTGATCGCCCGCACCGACGCCGAAGCCGCCGACCTGCTCACCAGCGACGTGGACCCGAACGACGCCCCGTTCTGCACCGGCGAGCGCACCGTGGAAGGCTTCTACAAGACCCGCCCGGGCATCGAGCAGGCCATCAGCCGCGGCCTGGCCTACGCGCCCTACGCCGACCTCGTCTGGTGCGAGACCGGCAAGCCCGACCTGGCTTTCGCCAAGAAGTTCGCCGACGCCATCCACGCCAAGTTCCCGGGCAAGATGCTGGCCTACAACTGCTCGCCGTCGTTCAACTGGAAGAAGAACCTCGACGACGCCACCATCGCCAAGTTCCAGATCGAGCTGGGCAAGATGGGCTACAAGTTCCAGTTCATCACCCTGGCCGGCTTCCACTCGCTCAACTACTCGATGTTCAACCTGGCCTACGGCTATGCCCGCAGCCAGATGAGCGCGTTCGTGGAGCTGCAGGAGTCCGAGTTCGCCGCGGCCGATAAGGGCTTCACCGCGGTCAAGCACCAGCGCGAGGTCGGCACCGGCTACTTCGACTCGGTCACCCAGGCCATCCAGGGCGGCAACAGTTCGACCACCGCGCTGAAGGGTTCGACCGAGGAAGAGCAGTTCGCGGGCGGCGCCCCGGCGGTCGCCGCCTGACGACACCGCCTCGGGGAGCGCACCCCGGCCCTCGCCCGCGCGCGTCGGCCGGGGTCTGCGCTGCCCAATCCGGAATGGCGTCGCTGTTTCCTTCACCCCGGCTTGGATACACTCGAGGCAGTCCCTGTTTTGAGTAGTCCGTGATCTCAACCGATCTACCCGGTTTGCTGGCGGCCGCTGCACAGGGCGGCGATCCGGAAGGCCGACTGCCTTCCCACCTGTCGCCCCAGGAGTTCCGCATCCTGGCGGCGGCCGGCACCAGCCGCGCGGTGCTGCCCGGTGAAGAGCTTTTCCGCCGCGGCGAAGCGGCGCAAAGCATGTTCCTCATCGACACCGGCGAGATCCGCCTGGGCTTCGACGACGGCCTGGCCGACAAGCTGCTGGGCCCCGGTCAGTACTTCGGGGAGCTGGCGGTGTTCATCGGCCGGCACCAGCGTTTCGCCCGCGCCGTGGCCGAAACCCCGGGCGTGCTGTACGAAATCACCCAAGGCGCGTTCCAGTCGCTGGTGGACCGCGAGCCGGCACACGTGGCGCGCTTCATGCAGCGCAGCTTCTCCTACCTGGTGGCCGGCGAGCACCAGCTGGTGCAGCACCTCAAGCGCCGCAACGAAGACCTGATGCAGACGCTCGACACCCTGCGCCAGACCCGCACCGAGCTCACCGTGGCCCAGCAGCTGGTGCGCACCGACTACCTCACCGGCCTGGCCAACCGCCGCGGCCTGTACCGCTTCCTCGACGAACTCGGCCGCCAGGACCTCACCGACCTCAAGCTGGCCCTGCTGCTGGTGGACATCGACCACTTCAAGCAGATCAACGACCGCAGCGGCCACCTGGCCGGCGACGCCGCCCTGCGCGCCTGCGCCGAGGAAGTGCGGCGCATGGCCGGCCCGCTGGAGCTGCCCTGCCGCCTGGGCGGCGACGAGTTCGCCCTGGTGCTGCGCGTGAGCGACGACGGCGAGCTGGCCAACCGCGCCCTGGGCCTGATGAGCGCCATCCGCAGCCTGCGGCTGCCCAGCCTGCGCGAGCACCGGCTGTCGGTCAGTATCGGCGGGGCCTTCTGCCAGGATCCCGGTGGCTGGTCGAGCTGGTACAGCCACGCCGACCGCGCCCTCTACGAAGCCAAGCGCCAGGGTGGAGACCACTGGCGGCTGGCCCGCTGAGCCGATGGCCGGCGTTGCGCGGGCGGCGCGTTCACCCCTGAAAGATCTCTCGGGCTCCTGAATGAACGCGGCACCGTCCCCCAACGCGCACCCCCTGAATACCGCTCCGGTCACCCCGATGCTGCGGACGGTGCTGCTTTGCGACATCGTCGAGTCCACGGCCCTGGTGGAGCGGCTGGGCGACATGCGCGCCGTGGCCCTGCTCAAGCGCCACGACCAGCTGCTGCGGCAGCTGATGGACCTGTGCCACGGCCAGCTGATCGACAAGGCCGACGGCGTGCTGGCCCTGTTCGAGCGGCCGATCCAGGCCCTGGATTTCGCGCTGCGCTACCAGCGCGGCCTGCGCGAGCTGGGCGCACTGGAGGGCCTGGATCTCAAGGCCCGCATCGGCCTGCACGTGGGCGACGTGATGACCTGGGCCAACGAGCCCAAGGACGTGCTGGCCGGCGCCAAGGCCTTCGAGGTCGAGGGCCTGGCCAAGCCGGTGGCCG
>Ga0105045_10005198_pt1 | contig 11428 bp, 12 predicted proteins | sample MAT02_FD_78089 | JGI IMG/M metagenome (GOLD analysis project Ga0105045, IMG submission 78089) | Freshwater microbial communities from Lake Fryxell liftoff mats and glacier meltwater in Antarctica - MAT-02 (megahit assembly) | ecosystem: Environmental > Aquatic > Freshwater > Ice > Liftoff... | reverse complement strand
GAGGAGAATCATTGGCGGTGGCTGGGACCGATTTCGTGTGGTTGGGGAAGCCTGATCCAGAGCGCACTTTCCGGGGGATCGCTGCGCACACTCCGATCCTTGCATTAGTGCATGAGCCGGATTATTTCGATACCATTGTGGCGCATCGTCCGGTGATGTTGCAGGTCTCGGGGCATACCCACGGCGGGCAGTGCCGGGTTCCTCTGATAGGCTATGCGCCGCAGCGAGTGAACTATGGGAGGAACTATTTGTATGGAGAATATGGGATTGGAGATTCGAAGCTGTTCGTGACTCGTGGGGTGGGTACGGTTGGATTGAGAGTGCGCTTTGCTTGTCCGCCGGAGTTGGCAATTCTGACGATGAGGGCGGGGGGCTGATTTTTGCTGGGGGCAAGATGCCCCAGCAACGGCCTGGTGCAGGGATGCACCAGCTACGGGGTGCTCGCGGTGAAATTATTTTTTCACCAAGGTCATCACGCACTCGAGGTGGCGGGTGTGGGGGAAGAGATCGAAGGGCTGGACGTCTTCTAACTGGTAGCCGCCTTCGGTGAGCTGCTTTAAATCCCGCACTTGGGTGGCGGGATCGCAGGAGACGTAAACGACGCGCAGCGGGCTGAAGTGGATGAGCTGCTCAAGGAACTCTGGGGTGCAGCCTTTGCGCGGTGGATCGATGACGACGGCGGTTTCTGCGGCGGGGAAATTGATCTGATCAAAGATGGCTTCGGCAGATGCGGTGAGGAAGTCGGCGTTGGTGATATTGTTGGACTTGGCATTTTTCCGTGCCCATTCGCACGAGGTTTCCGAGACTTCCACGCCGGCTACTTTTTCGAAGTGCTTGGCGAGGGTGAGGGAAAACAAGCCGGAGCCGCAGTAGGCATCGACGAGGAATCGGGCACCATCGGCGGCAGCTTGTTGGGCGACGTAGCCGGTGAATGCGGGCAGGATGAAGGGGTTATTTTGGAAAAAATCGCCAGCGAGGAATTGGAAGGTGAGATCGCCGACTTGCTCGGTGGCGACGGCTCTGAAGTCGGTCTCGACGCGGTCTTGGGTGGCCCGCAGGAGCACGGTGGCGCCGCGCTTGAAGGTGTGGGCGCGGGCGCGCAGGCCCTCGCGGATGTCGGGTAGCTCGCGATTGATGGTGTCCATGGCGATGGGGCATTCCGGCACATCGACAAGCTGCGAGCGGCGGCCGAATGAGAGAAATCCAATCGGTCCGAGCGTGCCATCTTTGCCTTTTTCAAAGTGCGGGGTGATCTTGGAGCGATAGTTCCAGAGCTGTTTGGAAGAGAGGCAATCGTTCACCGGGAAGGTGATCGCGGCCATGTGCTTCATCAACTCGCCCACTTGGCGGGTTTTCCATGCGAGTTGTTTTTCGTAGGCGAGGTGCTGGTATTGACAGCCGCCACAATCGCCGAAGAGCGGGCAACCCGGTGCGACGCGGTCCGGCGACGGCTCGATGACTTCGACAAGATCTGCTTGGGAAAAACTTTTATCATTGCGGAAGACCCGGGCCTTGACCCACTCGCCGGGGAGGGAAAACGGGACGAAGACCACCCAGCCATCGATGCGGCCCACGCCGGCACCGAGGTTTGTCAGTGAATCGATGCGTAATTCGATTTCCTGATGGTATTCGAAAGGTGTGGGGACAAATTTTTTCGGCGGGCGCGGCTGCATGGTTCGGCGGCAGATTGCGGTGCGGCGGCGTGCACGGCAATCGAAAGTTCTCGCCGGGTGGGTGGGAAGCGGGCCTAAGTTGCGGCAGATTAATCGACTATGGAATTTTCTCAAATCCTCACTCACCCCGGTGGCTCGCATAAGGACGAGTTTCTTGCTTGTTGTCTGCTATTGGCAAAAAATCCAGTGACCATCGTGCGGCGCGAGCCGACGGCTGAGGATCTCGCGGATCCGGCCGTGGCGGTGGTAGATGTGGGCCATGAGCATGTGGCGGAGCGGGGAAATTTCGATCATCACCAATTTCCCAAAGATTATCCGCCGACTTGTTCGCTGAGTTTGATTTTGCAACATTTTGGGATTTATGAGGATGCGCGGGCGTTTTGCGATTGGTTGGAGCCCGCCGAGTGGTTCGATACCCGCGGCCCGGTGGAGACGGCGCGGTGGCTTGGCATGGAGCGGGAGACCTTGTTCAAGCTGAACTCGCCGATTGATATCACACTTCTGCGCAGGTTCGCCGGGACCAGCTCCCTCGCGCCGGGCGAGCCGCTATGGGAGGTGATGCGTTGGATCGGTGAGGATCTTTTGAGTTATGTGAAGACCTTGCGGGCGCGGCTCGATTTCATTGAAAAAGTGGCTGAGTTTTGGGAAATTCCCGCGCCGGGTGGGAGTTTCAACGTGCTTTACATGCCGAAGGAAGAACCGGCTTCAGACGATTCCTCGGCGGGCTTGGGGAGATTTATCGAAGCCCATCCGACGATGAAGAACGTGGCGGGCTTGGTTTATCCGGACCGCCGTGGCAAGGGCTACGGCCTGTCCCGCCACAATGACGATCTCAGATTGGACTTCACCCGCATTGCCGAGTGCGAGGATGTGCACTTCGCGCATGCGCGGGGATTTGTGGCAAAGACCTCGGCTAACGATCCCGAGCGGCTGCGGGAGCTGCTGCTCCGAGCATGGGTGTGAGCTTGCTAGAGCTAATAAGAAACAAGCCCTTGCGCGGTCCGCATTGCGGTGGGAACCATCTAAGTCGTTTGTTTACTACCTGCTGCTCATCTCACTCACCATGCGCGAAATTTTCATTGTCTTCGGTCTCGTCGTTTTAGCGATGGCACTGCGCTCGGCGCGAGTGAATGTCTTGAGGAAATTGGGTGCGTTTGTGTTATTGGGTGCGAGTTTTTGTTTATTTTACTTCATCAGCGGGAACCTGGCGGTGGGATTAGTAGGGGTGGCGCTTTGGTTTTTCCTGCCATGGTTCGAGCTTCTCACGCGTGTCCGAGGGATGCGACTTCCGCTGAATAATCGCCTGCGACAGCGGCAAATTCCCAACCCAGCGTTTTTCCCGAACGCTGCCGAAGCGATCGCGGCAATGGAGGAGGCAAACTTCGAGCACGCTTCGGATTGCGGCTGGGAATGGGCGGGGATGAAGCAATTCTTCCGGCTTTTTTGGCATCCGGAAGAGCGGGCGATTGCGGCCGTTTGCCTGTGCGAACAAAGCAATGTGGCCTTTGCTTTTATCTCCATCACCTCGCAGGATACCAATGGCAATATATGGCGAACCACGAATTTTCCGTTTGCTCCCACGTTGCAATGCCCGAGCAATGTGAAGTGGAATCACGTGCCATGCGAGCGCAGTTGTTTCCACCAGATTCTCAAGGACCATCATCTTTATCTGGCGAAGATGAAGATCCCGATCCAGCAACTGCGCATTCCAGATCCCGATGAATTTGAGAACGAAGTGGAGGCTGAAATGCGTAAGCAGGTGGAGCACAATCTCAATGCAAAGATCATTGAGCTCACGGGCGATGGGCATTTCCAATACTCGAAGCGCGGCCTGCTTTTCCTTTGGGGTCAGTTTATCAGGGATATGATCCGGCTTTGCTGATCGCTTTTTCCTGACAGCATTTGGTGGCACTGGGGAGAGGTGGCGGGAAATTTTCTTAAAAGTCGATTGCCAGCGGGCGGTGGCGAGGGTATCCAGCGGATATGTCAATTGTAGCTGAAGAAAACGCCGTCATCGAAAAAACCAAAGAACTGTGTGCGGAGATCGTCGCAGATCCCGCATTCACCAAGCTTTTCGCGAGCGTTGAGACCTTCTTGGGCGATGATGCAGCACGCCTCCAATATCAAAGTGTCCACGAAAAGGGCGAAGACCTTCACCATAAACAGCATGCCGGTGTTGAGCTGGGTAGCTCCGAGATCCGCGAATTCGAAGTCGCTCGTGAAACGTTGATGGATAATCCCGTGGCCCGCGACTTTATTTCGGCACAGCGGGAACTGGAGAATCTGCAGAAGGAAATTAGTAAATACGTGAGCGCCACTCTTGAGCTGGGCAGGGTTCCAACCGAGGATGATTTGATGGCGTCCGGCGGCTGTTGCGGTGGGAATAGCGGCGGCGGCGGTTGCTGTAACTGAAATTCCTCCGTTAGCGGATTATTTCACTTTGAGCCCACTGAGGTCCGGCTGGAAAAGGCCGGGCGCGGTGGGCTTATTGATTTGAGGTTGGTCGAAGATCGTGCGAACGCGCGATTTGTCTTGGAGCATCATTTCCAGTGCGGTGAGGGTGTTTTGGAGTGGCTCGATATCGAGGAAGATCCATGGAACCTGGCCTTGGAGGCGGCGGTCCTTGGGCTTGAGCGTGTATTGGTGGATGCCGGATTCGACTCTCCAGGCGGTGACTTCGAAGGCTTGGTTGAAGCTCTCGATTGATTGAAATGCCTTGCCGGTGAGCATGGAAAAGCGGCTGGCTTGCGGAGAGTCAGCGGGTATTTGGCGGGCGGATTTTTCCCGTGTCTGGATGAGCGTGAGGGTGGTGCCGTCTGAGATGGCGAGGGTTTCGGCAGGTTCTCCGAGCTGCCAGCGGAATTGATCGGGCTTTTTGAAGGTCAGGCGGCCGCGGGTCGAAGTTGGGTTTTTAAGCGCGGGTAGTTTCCGCTCTTGGGTGAATGCGGCATCGAGGGTGAGGATGGACGGCTGTATCTTTAGCCAAGCGTGGAGAACGGCATCGTCTGCGTGCAGTAGGCCAAGGGGGGAAATCGCGGTGCAGAGAATGAGGAGGAAACGTATAATCATGGATGGCTACTTTTGCAGTAATTTGAGGATGGGTGGCAGGGCTTCTTTCCAAGCATGGGCGATGGCGCAGCGGATGACGGCTTCTTCATCATCGCGGCTGCGGAAGTGCTTTTTTTCACGCATTTCACGGGCGTTTCTCATGATTGCTTGAAGTTCGGGGGCGATTGAAAGTAAGCTCAAAATCGCGGCGAGTGCAGTGGCGGCTAGAACTACGGAGATGGCGCCTACCACTGGAATTTTGGCGACCATCACGGCCAAGATCGCGACGATCCCACTGAGCGGAGGCACGGCGAGGCCGAATTTTTTCGAGCTTTCTCTGGCCCCGGCGGCCTTGGGCTCGCGCTCGCGCCACTGGCTGAGGGCCTTGAGCCGGAGTTGTTTGCCAAACTCATCTGCGGTGCCTTCCGCACGGTGGAGGACGGCATCGTCGCCGGGTGCGGGCAGCCATTTATCGAGATCGCAAACGCAGGTCCGGCTACCTTCTGACTTGAGAATTCGCAGGCCGAACCACCAGCGGGCGATTAGCGCTGCGGCGATGCCAATTACGGAAAAAAAGATGAGGAGACGCCACATAACTCGGGAAAGGGCGAATTACTCGCTGCGGCAAGCTCACTCTCAAGTGCCGGACTTGGCAAGCATGGGTGGATGCAAGTTTGAGAAAATTTCCACGCTGCTTGGCCGACGCTTGGGGTTGACCGCATCCAGCGGCGGGCGTAGGCAGGGGCAGCGGATTTTATTTACCATGGACCCCACGACGACAGCATACGGAACTTGGAGCGGTGGCCGCTTCATGCATTTTGGAGAAACACTCTCGGAGGAGCGCTTTATCGGCTGCATCGAGACGGCCTACGAGGCGGGCGTCCGTACATTTGTCACCTCGGATGTGTATGGAAATGGCAAGGCGGATGAGTTGCTGGGCAAGGCTCTGCAAGGAATCGAGCGGGGGAGTTACAGCTTGGTGGGGATGATCGGCCATGATTTTTATGAAGGCCAGCGGCAGGGCAGCAAAGGCTACCCACGCTTCACGGATCCTGAATTACGCGGCCCGGAGGGGTATGCGGATTTCATCCAAATGGCCACTTGCAAGGAGCTGGAGCGCTGTGGGACGGATCATTTCGATCTGCTGATGCTGCACAATCCGGATGAACTCGGCTACACCAGCGAGCCACTGTGGCAGGCGCTGGAGGGAGTGAGGGAAGCGGGGCTGACGCGGAAGCTAGGCATCGCGCCGGGACCGGCCAATGGGTTCTCGCTGGATTTGGTTTATTGCTTGGAGAAATTCGGCAGTTCGCTGGATTGGGCGATGTTGATTTTGAATCCGCTGGAGCCGTGGCCAGTGGGACTGACCTTGCCGTTGTGTGAGAAGCACGGCGTGAAAGTGATGACGCGGGTGGTGGACTACGGCGGAGTTTTCCATGATGATCTGGCAGGCCCTGAGCATGTTTTTAAACCGGGCGATCATCGCACCTATCGGCCGGAGGGCTGGGTGCAGCATGGGATGGAAAAGGCGAACCGGATGCGGCCGCTGGCGGAAAAACATGGATTGAGCATGATTCATTTCGCCTCAATCTGGAATCTGAGCCACCCGGCGGTGGAGAGTGTGGTGCCGACTTTCATTCAGGAAGCGGGCGAGGGAGCACGTTTGATCGAGGATAAAATTCGGGAATTCGCGGCGATGCCTGAGTTACGCTTTACCGCTGAGGAGGTGGAATTCGCGCGTAGTATCGGCGATAATACGGGCTGCATGACTTTGAAGGGCGCGAGCAAGCGCCATGCCACAAGCGAGCGGCCCGACGAGTGGCCGATGCGCGAGGATCTGCTCGAGCTGGCCGGGAGGCATGGCTTGGGCTCGGATTGGTGAGTTAGAGATTCAACGATTGCTCGATGAGCACAAGGAAGTCGGCCCGCTCGGGCGGGAGATTTTCTGCGGCGTTTTCCCGGGCTAGGGCGGAGAGAAGATCGCGATCCAAGACGGCTGCATCTTCGCGGCTGAGCCACTTGGCGTAGGCGCAGATCAGGGCGGCGAAGCGGGCATCATCCGAGGGTTCTGCGGCGGGATTGCGTTTGATGGTGAGCGGTGGTGCAGGTAAGTCATTGATGGTCCAGGCGAGGGTGCCGAGATCCTCTGAGGCGTTGGAGGACTCGATCTCAATTGCGAGGGTGGTGGTGGAGTCCGCAGCGAGATTGCTGGAAGTCTGGCTTTTGGAGTCGGCTTGGGCAGCGGTAAAACCTAGCAAGCGATAGCGCGAGACATTGTCTGCATTCGGGTGGAAGACGAGCATGGCTTGGCTGGCATCTGTCGGATTTCCGCGCAGGGAAATGAGGAGCAGGGTGGCGGAAGGTTTCCACGGGCATGGCAATGTTTCCGCGCCGAGGGTGGCGGAGTAAGAGGTGATGCCTTCTTGGCGCATATCGGGATGCCAGTTGCCCTTGGGCCTGCGGGCGATGGCGGTGGTGGTATTGAGCTTGAGCGGGAAGCTATTGAGCATTTCTTCAAGCTGCACAGAGGCAGGTGCCGGTAGCTGGCGCTCGGTGCGGATGGCTTGGGTGATGCGAGCGAGACTGTGTGGGCCTGAGAGGATGGGCAAGATCAAGGCCGGTCGCTCTGCCACGGTGAGCGAGATGTCGGAGCGCGGAGAAATCGCAATTTCTGATTTAGGGGTGGCGGGCTTCGGCTGGATTTGTGGTTGGGGCAGGGCCTGGGATGGTTCGCTGGGATTTACGGCGACCGCAGGCGGACTAGGAGTTGCAGGTTGGGAATTCAGGGAAACTACGATCGCGATGACGGCTGCGGCAGCGAGTGGGATAGCGCACCATTTCAAATAGCGGGGTGCTTGTGGGATGGAGGTGAATTTTCCGGGGCGGTCTGCCTGCCGGGCGTTTTCCAAGATCGCGGCGCGTTGTGCGGGAAGCAGCGCGAGGGTGGGGGAGATGGTGAGGGCCTCGTGAAGGTCGGTGCTGGCGAGATTTAGCTCGGCGATGGCGGTTTGGAGGGCTGGATCTGCGGCAATGGCATCGGTGATGAGGGCATTTTCAGCAGCATCCAGCTCGCCAAGGAGGTGGGCGGTGAGACGGGGATCTTCCGGATCGATTTTCATGTTAGATCTTTGGGGATGAGGTCTCGCAGCCGCTTGAGTCCGGTGTGGATGAGGAAACCGATATTGGTGGTGGTGAGGCCGGTGACTTGGTGGATTTCCTGGTAGCTGAGACCTTGTTGGAACTTGAGGAGGATGACTTCGCGTTGATTCTGGGATAGGCGTTGAAGCATGGCCATGAGCTGGGAGTGGCGCTCTGCGAGATCGATGGATTCATCGGGCTGGAGGCCGGGGCCGGCGACTTTTTTCCAACGGATGTCCTCGAGCGGGGTGGTGCGCTTTTCCTTGCGGAGGATGTCCATGGCACTGTTCCGGCAAACGGTGAAGAGCCAGGATTTGAGGTGATCGCGGACTGCTTGGGGAGGCTGTTTGCAGAGTTTGATAAACGTTTCCTGGACCACATCGCGGGCGCGGTCCACGTCGTGCAGCAGGGTGCTGGCATAGGCGATGAGTGGTGCTTGGAATTGCTGGATGGCATGCTCGACGAAGGCTTTGCGGCTGGTGGGTGGGGCAGATTCTTCATTGGCTGGCACTGACGTCGGTTCAATAACGTTTGGCGCCGGGCTAACCTTAGGGTTATTTTCTGGAATCGGCTCCATTTCAACGGATGAAGTAGCTGAGGTGCTCCAGCTCTAATGCGAGATCCACGTTATTGACGGTGACCTCTGGAGAGACTTCGAGGACGATGGGCGAGAAATTGAGGATCCCCTGGATGCCACCGGAAACGAGGCGATTTACGACTGCTTGGGCGAACTCCACTGGCACGCAGAGGATGGCGAGCTTGACCGAGTGGGCGGCGATGAATTCTTCGAGATGGGAATCGAGATAAACGGGAATTTGCACCCCACGGATGCGGGCGGCGGCGGGATTCGCATCGAATGCGGCGATGACCTCGAAGCCTTCTTTTTCGAATCCATGGTAGCGGAGGAGGGCGGAGCCGAGGCTTCCGGCGCCGATGAGAATGACAGGCTGGAGATGCTCGCGGCCCAAGGTTTCCCGGATGATGGAGGTGAGGATCTCCACAGGATAGCCGAGGCCGCGGGTGCCGAACTGGCCGAAGTAGGCGAGGTCTTTGCGAAGCTGTGCGGGCTTCACCCCGGCGGCCCGGGCGAGGGTGGTGGAGCTGACGGTCTCGACGTGGTTGGCGTGGAGTTTTTGCAGACAGCGGTTATAAATCGAAAGGCGGTAGATCGCTTTTTTCGGAATATCCAGCTTATCAATTTTTTCGATTGGATCCACGAGGAAGGTGTGGGGGGAGAGGTTGGCTGCTTTTAGAGCGCCGCAGGGTTTTGTAAAAGTGCCCTCACGCGATTGAGGAGCACCCCTGCGCCGCCGCCATCGACGACGCGGTGATCGAATGTGAGCAACAGATCCGCGACGGTGGCGGGCAGAAATACTTCCACCTCGTTGCTCCAGATCGGTTGCTTGATGCCTGCACCGATGCCGAGGATGAGCGTCTCATTGGGCAAAGGAATCGGAGTGCCGGTGGTGAGTCCGAAAGTGCCGAAATTGGTCACCGTCGCGATTCCGCCACGGCAGTCTTCCTCGGTGAGGCGGCGGCGGCGGGCGCGGTCCACGAGGTCATCGTATTCGGAAATGAGGTCTCGCAATGATTTCTGGTCCACTTTGCGGACCACGGGGACCACCACGCCGTCCTCAACTTGCACGGCCACGCCGATGTCAAACGAGCGCGGGTGCACCACCTTATCGCCGATGAGGTAGCCCGCAGTTTTCGGGTTTTCCGTGAGGGCGAGGGCGAAGGCACGCAGGAGATAAAGTGTCAAACCGGGCTTGGGCGATTGCTCGCGGCGGTGATCCAGCGCGCGATCCAAGGTCACCGGCAGCCCCACGGTGGCGAGCGGGCGAGTCCAGCTGCGGCGCATGGCATCGGCCACTGCGAGGCGCATGGGCGAGGCGTTGGTGCTGGGCCAGGCTTCGAGGTAATCGAGAAATTGCTCGAGATCTTCCACGGTGACGCGGCCACCAGCACCGGTGCCTGCGATGGCGGAGATGTCTGCCTCACGGATCCCGAGATCGTCCATCCGCGCGCGCATTCTGGGGGAAATATAGTGGGCTCCCATCACTCCCGTCGGCACGGGCAGACCTTTGACGCTGGGCACCACGGCGGGTGCTTCCTCGTAGGCGTCATCATCGAGGGCGAAGTGGAGATTGGCCTCGGCCTTCTCCGCTGAGCCGGATTGGCTGGAGGCGTTTCTTTTAATTTCCTGGCTTTCTAGAGTATCCACCCCGGTGCGGGCGACTTCTTGGTCCGTGACTTCCAGCAGCCCCAACAGGGTGCCCACCGAGTAGGAAACTCCTTCCACCGCGCGGATTTCCGCAACGATGCCATCACACAGCGTGGTCACTCCCATCACGGCTTTATTGGTCTCTACCTCGATGATTTCCTGATCGGTACGAACGGCATCTCCCACCGCGATGCCGAGGCGGACGATGGTGGCCTCGGCGATGGATTCGCCGAGCTGGGGCATGAGGATGGGAACGGTGGGCATGGTGGCGAGAATCTGAAATTTGAAATTTGAAATTTAAAATTCTTAGAAGGTGAGCAGTTTGCGGAGCGCTTCGCAAATGGATTCTGGCGTAGGGCGGTGGGCGGCCCAAAGTTTCGGGTGGTATGGCACCGGAGTGTCACGGGCATTCAGCCGCTGTGGCGGTGCGTCTAATAGGTGGAATCCTTCCTCGCTTACCCGTGAGACCACCTCGGCTGTCACGCCGCCCCAAGGAAATGCTTCGCCCACTGCGAGCAGGCGGCCGGTGCGGGCGACGGATGCGAGAATGGTGTCCAAATCCAGCGGCTTCACCGAGCGCAGGTCCACCACTTCGATTTCCCAGCCATCTTGCGCCAGCCGGTCAGCGGCGCGGACAGCCTCGTGGACCATCGCGCTGTAGGCAACGACTGTGGCATGCTTGCCCGGGCGGATAATCCGGGCTTGGCCGATGGGCAGATGATCGCCGTTGATGGACTTCGCCTTGAGCCAACGGTAAAGAAATTTATGCTCACAGAAAATCACCGGATCATCGAGTTTCACCCCATCGATGAGCATGTGGTAGGCATCGGAAACGGTGGCCGGAGTGAGCACGACCAGGCCGGGGTAGTGGGCGTAGATCCCTTCCATGCTCTGGCTGTGGAATGGCCCGGAGCCGGGTGTGCCGCCCGAGGGTAGCCGCACGGTGAGCGGGATGGGCATGCCAGTGCGGTAAAAGTGAGTGGCTGCCTGATTGACGATTTGATTGAATGCCAGCGATGAAAAATCCGCGAACTGCATTTCCACAATCGGTCGCATGCCCTCAATGGCGGCACCCACGGCAAGGCCCATCATTGCGTCTTCAGAGATTGGCGCGTCGAAGACTCGGTTAGGAAACGCCTCGGCGAGGCCTTTGGTGGCTTTGAACGCTCCGCCGAAGGTGGCGATGTCTTGGCCGTAGAGGAAAACCCGCGGATCCTCCCTTAGAAGTGTTTCCTGAGCTTCGCGGATGGCATCGATGTAGGTCACGCTCACGGTGCTGAATTTTCAGGAGTTAAGGTTAGGGGAAAACGAGTGGCCAGCGCGGTCCAGTCTTCTTGATAGGGAT
>Ga0105045_10005196_pt1 | contig 11430 bp, 11 predicted proteins | sample MAT02_FD_78089 | JGI IMG/M metagenome (GOLD analysis project Ga0105045, IMG submission 78089) | Freshwater microbial communities from Lake Fryxell liftoff mats and glacier meltwater in Antarctica - MAT-02 (megahit assembly) | ecosystem: Environmental > Aquatic > Freshwater > Ice > Liftoff... | reverse complement strand
AGCTCAAGGCCGCCGCGTCACCGAGCGCGGCACTCTCTATCTGCGTAAACCCGGCCAGATGCGTTGGGAATATTCACAACCCAACGGCAAACTCTTCCTCTCTGACGGCAAAACGATTCATTACGTCACCCCTTCAGCCAAGCGAGTCGAAGTCAGCCCGATGAAAGCCTCCGACGACCTCCGTGCCCCGCTTGCCTTCCTCCTCGGAAAACTCGACTTTTCCCGAGATTTCAACCGCTTTGAGCACTCTCAATCCAGCCTCCAATGGAAAATCAAAGCCTACCCCAAGAGCGCCAAGTCCCCTTATGAATTTGTCGAATTCTTCGCCGAACCCGACGGCCGCCTTAGTCTGGTCACAGTAACGGGAAGAGACGGCTCCAGCATGTCCTACGCCTTCCGCTCGGAGCAACGCAACATTCCCCTGGCGGCCGAACTGTTCCAGTTCAAAGCACCCGAAGGCTACGACCTCGTCACCCTGCGCAGCGAACCCTGATCCAATCCCTGTACTGAGGCTCCCATGAATTCGAAACCAAAACTACTCGACCCCATTCATCCAGGCGAAATACTCCTCGAGGACTTTATGAAACCGCACGCGATTAGCATCAACAGGCTCGCGAGAGATCTGCACGTCCCTCCAAATCGTATCCACGCCATTGTTCACGGCAACAGATCAATCACCGCCGACACTGCCCTGCGCCTGGGTGCTTATTTTGGTGTCTCCCCGGAAACCTGGCTGAACCTCCAGTCCGACTTCGATCTCCGTGTCGCTATCCGCGCTATTGGCGATGACGTAGCCAGGACCGTTCACAAGCTTGAAGCTGCTTGAGCGATGAGCAGGGGTGGGTACGTCTGCGACTGATCAACGCATCAAGCAGTCGTTTCTATCGCCTCCAGATGGAAGAGCACACCCTCTATAAAATTGCCTCAGATGGAGGAGCATTGCCACAACCACAGGCATTGGACGAATTGTTGCTTGTACCCGGGGAAAGAGCGGAAGTAATGATTCAGGGTTCGCGTCCGAAGCGCATTCCGCGAATTCGCCGGAATTGCCATGTACCATTGCCACATTTTGGACCATGAAGACCTTGGAATGATGGGCACAGTCCAATTCAAAGGCTAGCCGAACCCGCAATCCAGACCCTACACCAGATTTCCGGTTGAAAGCATGTGCCTTCATCCGGAGTGTCGCCAACTCTATTTCACCTTTTTGGCCATTTCCTCATGCATAGCCGCCATATCCCTCATCGTCTGCGCCGCCTTCTTGCAGTGTTCTGCGTAAGTCAGACAGTGTAATAGAATTGTAACTTCGCCGATCAGGGCCGATACCGTAAACGTTCGGCGTTGTTTGTTGATCTGTTCCATGACAAGTCTCCTTTAGACTCCCGGCTGTGCCGGTGATTGACTGCGTGAATATCGAATGGAGGCTAAGCTACCAAGATCCCGAATCTCAGTTGCTTGCCAAGCCAATCCCATACATTGAAATCGCAACTACTTTGCCGCCTCCACTGTCTTGATTGAGAAACCCTTGACGCCTCCTTTTTCCATCATCGTTCCGGTAACCTTGACCTTCTTCTCGATAAAAGGCATCAGCTTCTCGTTCTGATTCTTATGGTCTGTTGCTACCGGGATGTAGATCGTACCGCTAGCCTCATCCAGCAGCGCCAGCGGAACTCCGGCCTTTGCGCAAGCTCTGGCGCAGCTTTCATGCTTCTCGCCCTTGCTGTTGTGTGCAATGTAGCAGCCCGTGTCGATCACCAGACTGGTCATGGTGATCTCTTTACCGTGGTCGCCATGATCATGCTGGGCCAACGCCAGCGCGGCTCCAGTAATCAGCATCAGGATGGTTGTTTTCATTGATTCATTTCCCTTTTTTTTGAGTTGTTTTGAATTTGCGAACCGTCATCGCCTTGCGGAGATGACAACGAACGCAGATACGGTATGCCATTGCATCCGCCTAGTGCTCGCTGCCCGAGACCGGCTGAGCTTGCCCCATCGATTTAGGCATGCCGAGGTCGGCACCGCCTCCGAGCAGTAGCCCTTGAATCTCGATGGCGCGTTGCCACGTGTTGACCAAAGCCGCCACGTAGCTGTCTTGAAACTGAAAGAGGTTCCGCTGGGCAATCAGAGCTTGCGGATATGCGCCAGCCATCTGGCGAAAGTTTGCAAGGTACATATCATATGCCTGTCGAGCCTTAGGCAGAATCCGGGTTCGGTATCGCTCTACCGCCGCTGCGGCATCACGATAATCCTTGTACTCAGCCGCCAAACGCGCCCTAAGCGAAAGTTTCGTCCGCAGCACTTCCAGGCGCGCGTGCTCGGCTCCTGCTTTTGCCGCTTTCACTCCGCCTTGATTCCGGTTGAAGATCGGAATTTCAACCCCAATATCAAATATCCCTTCGAGTCCTCGCCGCTGCGAAGGCCCCATTGGCCCCACCTCGCCAAACTCGCGATTATTCCGCAGCCCGCCCCGAATAAAGAGATTTGGGATCTTGTCTACTTCTGCCCGCCGCACTGAAAATTCTGACTGACGCACAGCCACCTCGGCAGCTCGAAGTTCTGGGCTATCCCGATAAATCGACTCCAGTGCCTGATCGGCATCGAGCTTCGGGATCTCTTCCAGATTGCCTTCAAGTGGAACGGGTTTTAGCGTTGGGTTGTTCAATACTGCCGCCAACTGCCGCCAGCTTCGATCTCTTGCATTCCGGGCGCTGACAAGTTCGAGTTGAATACGCTCTGACTCCGTCTCTGCCGAGAGCAGATCGGGCTTGTCGGCTTGTCCCACGTTTGCCATTTCTTGCGAAACCGACACCGCGCGCATCGCCAAATTCGCCAGATCGGTACGTACTTGAATCAGAAGCTGATCCCCGAGGGCCTGATAATACAAGGTCCGGACGGAATTGAGCAGTCTTTGTTTTTGTGCATTCTGATACTCCACAAAAACCGCTTGATCCTGTTGCGCAACCTTTCTATCCAGGCCAAGTTTGCCAGCCGTAATAAAGCGTTGCTCCACAAAGCCGCCAATAGCTCCACCGCCCGTCACTTTGGAAACGTGCTCCCCATTTGCCCCAAAGGTTGGGTTAGGCCACATACCAGCCTGTTGTGTACGCCCTGCCGCCGCATCGACCAATGCCTTTGCCTGTCCGATCGTAGGGTTCGCCTCTAGCGCCATTCGCTCCAAATCTTCGAGCCGAAGGCCCTTGGGCGTTTCTTGGCCCAATCCCGGCATTCCCAGAAACACGCTCGCCAGCAGGCTAATCCTTGAGATCTTCATATAATCTTTCCTATTCATCTCGAACCTACTTCCCGTGCTCGTGATGCGGCATGGCCATTGGGGCCTTCTTGTCTTTGGGCTTGGCATCTTCAGCCTTCTTTAGCTCCATGATCTTGTTGTAAACCTCAGGCTTAACCACACGGACCAGTGTCATCATGCCCATCATCGAACCTGTCCAACCCTTGCGCAGCCCGAAGTTTTCAGGCTTTGGCGGAATCATTTCGTCCATCACCATCCACATATCCTGCGGATAGCCAGGTACCTTCTTCTTCTCGGGATCATCCTTCGGATACATTTCCATCGGATCGCCCGGCTTGGCCATTACATGCCCTTCGTGACCTGCATGAGGATCGGCTGGAGGCTTCGCCTGCTCCGTCCCAACCAGATGCGAAGTGGCCCGGTCCCGGTCTGCACTCATGCCGAGGCCGCGTCCCAGCGCAGGCCCAAATTCCTCTGAAAGTGCATCGCCTTTCTTCAGCATCCCCATCCCATCGGTCATGCTTCCACCCGTATGCATTCCGTATCCGCTGTGCATGACCGGTCCAACCATCGACACCATCTGGTTCATCATGTGATGGGGCAAATGACAATGCAGCATCCAGTCGCCGATGTATTTGGCTTCAAACTCGATATTCCTTGCCTGGGCCACTCCGACAATGATCGTGTTCATGTCGTACCAAAGCTGCTGCGGCACTCGCCCTCCTTCAGTTCCCGTCATGACGAACTGCATGCCGTGCAAGTGCATCGGATGGTGGTCCATGCCTATGTTAATCATGCGCAGCCGCACCCGTTCCCCCTGCTTGACAATCATCGGAGTGCAGTTTGGCCCAGACTTTCCATTCAGGCTGAGCCAGTTGAATTCCATCGACAGCGTATTGGGCACATTGTTATTTGGAAGCAGTGCCCACTCTTGCAAAACAAGCCCAAAGTCCCGATCCACCTTGGGTTCATAGGCCTGCTTGGGATGCATAATAAACATCCCGATCATCCCCATCATTTCCTGCATCGCAAAGTGCGAGTGATAAAAGAAAGTTCCGTGTTGGTTTAGCTCCCACTCATAGACAAAGCTCCCACCCGGAGGAATTGGGTCCTGACCTAATCCAACGCTCCCATCCATTTCCATCGGAACTTCAAACCCATGCCAGTGAATGGCAGTCATCTCCGGTAGCCGGTTTTCGACAATCACCCTTACCCGGTCGCCCTGGTTCACTTCGATCGTTGGGCCGGGGATGCTTCCGTTGAATCCCCAGGCGGTCATCGGGCGGCCGGGCATCAGTTCGGTCTCAACAACCTCAGCGATGAGCCGAAATTCCTTAACGCCGTCCACAAGCTGGAATGGCAACTTAGAAAGGTCCGGCATCTCTACTGGAAGATTCGTCGCCATTCGGTGCCCCGCATGTGGGTCCGTGGCGTTGGTCGCAGGCATCGTGTGCCCCGTCATGTTATGGGTTGGCAGTTTCTTTGCCGGTTGCGCGGCCGGCGCTGCCTTGTGGCCGGCATGTGGATCGGGCTTTTGCGCCGTCGCATTTCTCCCAGACCAAAGTGCCGCACTCAACATCGCTAAACGTGCGAAAAATGTTCGTCTCTCTGTCATTGTCAAAATCCTCTTCAATACTCTGAATGCAATTACTCTCCATGAGTTTCATCAACCGGCAAGCTTCAAAAAGCCTGCGCGCCCAAGGCCTCGCAGTTCCGCTCAGTTTTGTTGTTTGAGATTGTGCGGAGGTGCTCAGATCCGAAGGATCGAGCTTAGAATGAAGGGACTAAATCTGGGGAAAGTCTCATCCACTTCGACGAGTGGTGAATTGAAAGTCACTGGGATGACTGGACCTACATCTAGAACCGCAATAAAGCAAATTGCCTGTAGATCGTCGGTAGAAGAGATTGTGGAAAGCTTCTCAGCAACGAACTCACGATGAGCGCACGGCGGATCAGTCGCCGGCAGCTTCGAATCCTCTTGTCCGCTCTCGTGATGGCAAGGCATCTCATGCTCCGCTGCCTGACTCGATTTCCCATGGCGCTCAACCGAAGGTAATGAGCAAATATCCATGCACTGCGTGCTGCCCAAAACGGCACCAATGAGCATGACGGCCACGATTTGGAAAAACTTTGCCACCTGTCTTGATCCTAATCCTATTTTTAGCATTGAGCAATCCGATTCGCTCTAAAGCGCACTCCGGCGCAGTCGCAGTGCATTGGCGATCACAGACACAGAACTGAAGGTCATTGCCGCACTGGCGATCATAGGGCTCAACAGAACTCCAAATACGGGATAGATCAAGCCTGCTGCTACCGGCACACCCAACCCGTTGTAGGCAAATGCGAAGAACAAATTTTGCCGAATGTTCTTCATCGTCGCCTCACTCAAATGCCTGGCCCGGACAATCCCTCGCAGGTCGCCCTTCAAGAGAACGATTCCAGCACTCTCCATTGCAATATCCGTACCTGTGCCCATCGCGATACCAACGTCGGCCTGCGCGAGGCCCGGCGCGTCATTCACTCCATCACCAGCCATCGCCACTTTGTGTCCGGCTGCCTGCAATTCCTTGACGATCGATGCCTTCCCATCCGGCAAGACCTCTGCATGTACTTTCTCGATGCCAAGCTTGCGGGCAACGGCTTCAGCCGTCGAGCGGCTATCCCCAGTCAACATCGCAACTTGAATGCCCGCCTTACGCAGTGCCACGAGCGCTGCTACTGCTGTTGCTCGAATCGGGTCTGCAACGCAAAGCAACCCTGCCATCTTTCCATTGATTGCCACCAGCACTACCGTCTGTCCTGATTTCCTCAGCTCTTCAGCACGAGTCTCAAACTCGCCCTGACCAACGCCTGCCGAGTCCAACAGAGCGGCGTTTCCGATCTGGATGCGCTTGCCTTGCAAGGTCCCGCTAATTCCTTTTCCTGTTATTGACTCGAAACCCTCTACCTCCGATGGTGTGATTCCTCTCGCTTCAGCCCCCTTCACAATTGCTTGCGCCAGCGGATGCTCACTGCCCCTTTCGAGGCTCGCCGCAAAGTAGAGTAGTTCTGCCTCGTCTTGATTTGCAGCAGGAATGACTGAGACCAATTTAGGGCTGCCCTCAGTAAGCGTTCCAGTCTTGTCTACTACCAGCCAATCGACCTTTTCAAACGCCTCCAGTGCTTCCGCCTTTCGAATCAGTACGCCTGCCTGCGCCCCCCTGCCTGTGCCAACCATGATCGACATTGGTGTTGCAAGACCAAGCGCGCACGGACACGCAATGATCAGAACGGCAACAGCATTGATCAACCCGTGAGCCATCCTTGGCTCAGGGCCAAAGAATCCCCAACCGATAAAGGTGCCCACTGCAATCAACAAAACAGCAGGAACAAACCAACTGGAGACCCGATCGGCCAGCCGTTGGATAGGTGCTCTCGTCCGTTGCGCTTCACTAACCATCCGTACAATCTGGGACAGCATTGTGTCAAGGCCCACTCGCTCGGCACGCATCACAAAGCTGCCTTTCCCATTAACAGTGCCTCCGGTTACCTTGCTACCGGCCTCTTTTTCAACTGGCATCGGCTCGCCAGTCAGCATCGATTCGTCAACCGAACTCCTGCCTTCAAAGACAATTCCATCTACTGGCACCTTCTCGCCTGGACGAACTCGAAGCCTATCGCCAATTACTACCTTTTCAAGCAAAACATCTTCCTCGCTGCCACCTTCGCGAAGAATTCGTGCAGTCTTTGGTGCCATTCCAATCAGAGCCTTAATGGCACTCGATGTTTGGCTACGCGCCCGCAATTCCAGAACTTGCCCCAGCAGCACTAGCGTGATGATCACCGCTGCGGGTTCAAAATAAAACGGCACCATCCCGTGTTCATGAAAAGATTCTGGAATCAAGGCAGGGTAAAAGAACGCGACAACGCTATAACTGAATGCCGCTCCCGTACCAATCGCAATCAACGTGAACATGTTGAGACTGCGATTCCGAATCGACATCCAACCGCGATTGAAGAATGGCCAACCGGCCCAGAGAACAACCGGGGCTGAGAACGCGAACTGCATCCAGGCAACGGTGTTTGCTCCCAATAGATTTTGCAGAGGCATGGATGAAATGAGCTCAGAAACCATCAATATGAGAAGCGGCATCGTGAGGGCGAGGCTCGCCCAGAAACGCCGTGTCATGTCTATAAGCTCGTGATTTACCTCCTCACCTGCAATTTCCTTTTTCTCCAGTGCCATCCCGCAGATCGGACAGTCACCCGGCTGGTTGCGCACCACTGACGGGTGCATAGGGCATGTGTATTTGGAGCGGGTCGGCGGAGCCGTGTACTTTGCCGGCTCTAGCGCCATGCCACATTTCGGGCAATCGCCCGGGCCAAGTTGCTGCACCTCAGGATCCATCGGGCAGATGTATTCGATCTCCTCGGCCCCGGGCGGCGGAGTTATAGCTGCTTTTTGCCCATGCTGAAACTTCGTCGGTTCAGCCTTGAATTTGTTGAGGCAGGAAGGATTGCAGAAATAGTAGATCTTGCCTTCATACTCGTACAATCCCGCTGCCTTTTCTGGATTCACCGTCATGCCGCAAACGGGATCAATATGCTTCAGATCCTTTCCCGCTGTTGGCAATGGTGTGATGACAATATTCATAAGCTGCCTCCGTCCTGATGTTTGCCAAACCACTTCGTTTCAGGCATCTTTTGCCCTGCTGGCTTTAACGCTCTGCTGCAGCCTGCACTGCAAAAGTAGTGGGCGTCATTCTCGATTTTGAAAATTTGATCGATTTCCATTTCTTCTCCTCAGTCGTTTGAAATGCTCATCTTGAGTGCTTGTAGATCAGCTCAATCAGCTCGTCGTACATGGCACTCGCCTCTTCCGCGCTTCCTTTCGATATGGCTTGCGAAGCGCAATGAGTAAGGTGATTCCGCATCAATTCACGCCCAACCGTCCTCAGCGCCTCTTGTGCCGCTGAAACTTGCATCATGATGTCGGCACAGTACCGGTCTTCTTCGACCATCTTTTGGATACCCCGAATCTGACCTTCGATGCGTCGTAGCCGTTTGAGATTGGAAGCCTTGATTTCAGGCTCAACGCCTGCTGCTTTTCGCTCGCAATTCTCGTCTGTGCTACAGCCGCCAGCGGCTGGATCTACTTGCTTTTTAGGCATTTGCTTATATACCCCTACCTGGTATATTAATACCCGGTGGGGGTATAGTCAAGTGAAATTTGTTGTTCAGAAAATGTTTGAAGATTAAATGGCTTGCGGGACGGCTTAATCGCGCTTCATCGCGCCGCTCATCAGCAATGGATCTTCGACTGGAATCAAACAGTTCCATCAAGTCCTACGCCTTCCGCTCCGGGCAACGCAACATGCCCCTAGCCGCCGAACTTTTCCAGTTCAAAGCCCCGAAGGCTTCCATCTCATCGCCCTCCGCATCGAACCCTCGCGCTATTGGCGATGATATAGCCAGGACCGTTCATAAGCTTGAAGCTGCCTGAGCGATGAGCGGCGAGGTTGATCGCAGCGGCTATTGTCTAAAATCGGTATCAGCCACCCACCCTAGCTGCAGGCTGATGCCGTCACACAGCTTCGCAATAGAAACCCATGCTGCATTACTCACCGGTTGAACCATCAATGACGAGAACGCTTCGAAGTGTTCAAACCATTGATGGGTTGGGCTGCAGGAATGGACCATATCCTCGCATGCCGGCAGCGATACCGCTTTGATTCATAGCTTGGGGCGGCCGTCCGATGGAGCAATTGATATTGTAATGACTCGTCTGGAATCGGCGGCGGCTTCGAAACGGATTGTCGGCCCACTCCAGGCAGGGTTCCGATCACATTGACTCGATTCGATTGTGCAGCGATAGCCAATCCTCATTCCAGACACGAAAATCAGTCAGCAAGGACCGGGCCTTCTGATCACTCGGCCCGGCCACGATTATCAGATCGAAAGATCCAGGTGCCTTGAAAATTCCCGGCCCGAAGAGCGGAATCTCTTCTTCGACTAACCCGCGTCTTCCCTTTCGCGTTGAACCAATAAAGAGGGAAGCCCGGTTTCGAACGGAGGGGTAGGCGTGACCAAATCAGGCCACATGACCGTATATGGTTACTAAGGATGGTTTAAACCCGGCCGCAACTTCGGCCAAAATAGCCATAATCCTTTTAAATACAATGCCCCGGCAACATCTGCCCCCGTCGCCACTTCGGCCCGCAACGTGCGCGTTTCCTCTCAGGTCCAGTCGCTATATCCTTGCTTTTACGCTTGGTCGCGGCCCCGGGCGTCGAAAGGCGACATGCGATCAGCAGAGCTAAAACTAAAGAAATTGAAATCCTCCCCAGTCGGCCTTCAAAAATGCCCAACCGGAATCCACGGTCTTGACGAGATCACCCTGGGTGGTCTTCCTCGCGGTAGGTGCACCCTCGTATTCGGTAGTCCCGGCTGCGGGAAGACGCTGCTTGGCGTTGAGTTTCTCGTCCGCGGAGCAACTCTCTTCGAGGAGCCTGGCGTCTGCCTTTCTTTTGAAGAAACCGCTGAAGAGCTGGCCACCAACGTCGCCTCGCTTGGGTTTGACCTGAATGATCTGATCAAACGAAAAAAGCTGTATGTCGATCATATATATCTGGACCGGAGCCTGATTCAGGAAACAGGCGAGTACGATCTGGAAGCCCTCTTCGTCCGGCTTGGGCATGCCGTCGATTCTATTGGCGCCAAACGCGTTCTCCTCGACAGTGTCGAAGCTCTGTTCGCGGGCCTCAAGGACGAAGCCGCACTGCGGTCAGAACTGCGGCGGCTGTTCCGTTGGCTCAAAGACCGGAATCTCACTGCAGTGGTCACCGGCGAGCGCGGGCAGGTCACCTTATCCAGGCACGGCATCGAAGAGTATATTTCGGACTGCATAATTCTCCTCGATACACAGGTAACTGAAACGGTTCTGACCCGGCGCTTGCGCGTTGTCAAGTATCGGGGATCCACGCACGGGATGAACGAATATCCCTTCGAGATTGCGAGTGACGGCATTTCTGTGCTGCCGGTGACAGCGATATTCACCCGACAGGAAATTGAAAGAAAACAGCTTCTGCTGCAGCGTAAGCGGCTGATGATGGATGCCCAGATCGCCGCTCTTCAGTTGGACCTCGAAACCGACGTGCAGGAATCGAAACAGCTCGCCCAGGAAAAGCTGAAAATTGTGAAATGGGAGCGCGACCGCGGTGAGATGGCCAGCAGCCGCTCTGCTGACAAAGCCCCGCTGGAACCCAGCAACGGTGCCCTTGCGCGCAGCAGTCGACAATCATGACGGAGAATGTCGGGCAGGCCTTTCGCCTCGGCCCTCGGGCGGCGGTCGTGAAACGCTCTAATGTGGGCGGCAACAAGGCGGCGTCCAAAGACGCTCCGCCCGATGCCGATCACTTTCAGTTGAGGCTTTTCGTAACCGGCGCCACTCCCAGGTCCGCTCGCGCAATTCGTAACATCCGGGCCATTTGTGAGCAATACCTGCCTGGACGCTTCGATCTGGAGGTCACCGATATTTATCAGCATCCCGAACGCGTCAAGGCTGACGAGATCATCGCAGTTCCAATGCTAGTCAAACAATGGCCACTCCCGGTTCGCAGGCTGATCGGGGACCTGTCGGATACCCAAAGCGTGCTCGTCGGCCTGGATATTGCCGACTCGCTCTCTGCTGTGGCTGACACCCAACTTCCAGAGATAGCCCCGGCTAAAGTCCAACATCACGCACCCCTGCGAACCGTGCTGTATGTCGAGGACAATCCGGCTAACCTGAAACTCGTGGAGCAACTCATCGCACGGCGTCCGGATCTGCGCCTGCTAAGCGCCAGTGACGCAGATCTGGGCATCCAACTCGCTCGCACAAACCATCTGGAAGTCATCCTGATGGATATAAATTTGCCGGGTATCAGCGGCATCGAGGCCCTGAAAATCCTTCAAGAAGACCCGTCGACTATGCACATTCCCGTTATCGCAATCAGCGCCAATGCGATGCCTCGGGATATCGAAAAGGGCCTGAAAGCTGGATTCTTCCGGTACATCACGAAGCCAATCAGAATCCATGAGTTCCTGAATACTCTGGATCTGGCTTTGGAATTCCCCGTGCAAGCCACCGGCCAACCCCGATGAAATTGGGGACAACCTGATGGTCACTCCAGCCGATATTAGGAATGCGAAGTGCGCGGTGT
>Ga0105045_10005195_pt1 | contig 11430 bp, 8 predicted proteins | sample MAT02_FD_78089 | JGI IMG/M metagenome (GOLD analysis project Ga0105045, IMG submission 78089) | Freshwater microbial communities from Lake Fryxell liftoff mats and glacier meltwater in Antarctica - MAT-02 (megahit assembly) | ecosystem: Environmental > Aquatic > Freshwater > Ice > Liftoff... | reverse complement strand
GCAACGGTGCGAACGGCCCAGCGGCGAGGGCGAACGGCCGCGGTGTCAACCGCACCGCAGCGAACGGGGGCCACCACCGGGGCGCTCCGGTGGATCAGGACGCAGCCGCATGCGAGGGACGCCTGTCCGACGCGACCATGCGCTCCCTGTCCGACTCCGGCGCACTTCGTCACCTCCTCGAGGGCGACCGATGACGGTGCAGCGCCCGGTCGGCTCGGCACCAGCGGTACTGTCCGGCAGCCCCACCGTGGTCGTGCTCGGGATGATGACGAAGATCCCGGTCGCTGGGGTCGTCTGGCAGGTGGTCCACTATCTCGACGGACTCCGCAGGCTGGGCTACGACGTCTGGTACGTCGAGGCGCACGCGCGGACCCCGTCGATGTTCATGGAGCGCGAGACCGATGACGGCAGTGCCCGCGCAGCCGAGTTCCTCGCCCGGACCCTCGCCCGCTTCGGCTTCGGCGATCGCTGGGCCTATCACGCCCTCCACGACGACGGTCGGGTCTTCGGCATCTCCCGCCGAGACCTGTCGGCGCTGTACCGCAGGGCGGGGATGATCCTGAACCTGCATGGTGGGACCGAGCCGACGGACGAGCTCACGAACACGGGCCGCCTCGTCTACCTCGAGACCGACCCGGTGCAGCTGCAGATCGAGCTGCACGACGGCGTCATGGCGACGAGGGACTTCCTGGACGCCCACGTCGCGTTCTTCACATTCGGCGAGAACTGGGGCCGGGTCGACAACCGGCTGCCGGCGGCCCACAGCTACCCGTTCCGGCCCACGCGCCAGCCGGTGGTTCTGGACCACTGGGCCGGTCGGGGTCCCGGTGGCTCCGCGTTCTCCTCCATCGCGAACTGGCGTCAGCGCTGGCGGGAGGTCCACCTCCTCGGTGAGGTGTTCACGTGGAGCAAGGACCTGGAGTTCGAGCGTGTCGCCACGTTGCCCGGTCGCACCGGTGCCACGTTCGAGCTGGCACTCAGCGGCCATGAACCAGCCGACGTGGAGCGGCTCGAGGGCTTGGGATGGCACACCCGAGCAGCGCTCCCGATGACGCTCGACCTGGATGTGTACCGGGACTACATCGTCCGTTCGGGTGCTGAGTTCACGGTGGCGAAGGACCAGAACGTCCGTCTGCGCTCCGGTTGGTTCAGCGATCGCAGCGCCACGTACCTGGCCGCTGGTCGGCCGGTCATCACCCAGGACACGGGAGTGGCCGACATCTACCCGACGGGCGAGGGTCTGCACGTCTGGACCGACCTCGACGACGCTGCGGCGGCGGTGGAGCGGGTGCGTTCCCGTGGGGCGCGCGAGTCCGCAGCGGCGAGCGAGATCGCACGCGAGTACCTGGCCCACGACCGGGTGCTCGGAGCGCTCATGTCTGACGTCGGGCTCTCACCCCGACCACAACGCCACGGCGCCGCGGACGCGGCGACGGCGGACGCCGGACCGTGGCCGCACGATCTGCCGCTCGTCGGCGCGTCGCGGCGCCCACTCCTGCTGGAAGGTGACGCGGAGGCTCGGATCCTGGGAGCACCGGTGCCACGCCCGCTGCCGACAGTGGCTCCGCCGCGGCCGGTCGTCTCGGTGGTGGTGCCCGTGGTCGACAACCTGGCGCTGACACGACTGTGCCTGGAGTCGCTGCTGCACGAGCCCGGGGCCCGGGACCTCGAGGTCGTGGTGGTCGACAACGGTTCGATCGACGGCACCGCAGGGTACCTTGCCGAGTTGGCGAGTCGTCAGAAGAACCTGGTCGTGCTCCACGAGGAGGCCAACCGCGGCTACCCAGCAGCAGTGAACCGCGGGGTGGCAGCGTCCCGTGGTGACACTCTGATCCTGTTGAACAACGACACGGTGCTCGCCCCGGGGTGGGTCCCTCGGCTGCTGGCGCACCTCACACCGGGCGTGGGGCTGGTGGGTCCCATGACCGACGGTGCACCTGGCGCCGCCCGTGTCCCCCGGACCTGGCGCACCTTCGGCGAGTTCCTCACCGCGGCGAGTGCCCGTGCCCAGGAGCACCAGGGAACGTCGCAGGACGTGGATCGCCTCACCTACTTCTGCGTCGCGTTGCCGCGCCGGGTCTGGGACCACGTCGGGGCGCTCGACGAAGGCTTCGGCGCCGGGATGTTCGAGGACGACGACCATCAGGTCCGCCTCTGTGACGCGGGGTACCGGGTGGTGCTCGCCCACGACGTACTCGTGGCCCACTTCGGGGAGGCGACGCTCGGCACCCTCGCGCCGGGGGGCGGGTACGGCGAGCTGTTCCACGCGAACCGCGAGCGGTACGAGGACCGGCACGGGGCATGGGCACCCCACACGGCGCCCGAGGATCCGGAGTACCTCGCACTCGTCGATCGACTCCATGAGCTCGTGCAGGTCCACGTGCCCGAGGGCGAGGGCGTGGTCGTCATCTCCAAGGGCGATCCGGCGTTGGTGTCACTGGAGGGCCGCACCGGTCAGCACTTCCCGTCGGGGCCTGATGGCACCTGGTCCGGCCACCACCCGGCGGACAGCCCGGCGGCGGTCATCGAGCTGGAGCGGACTGCTGCCGACGGAGCTCGCTTCGTCCTCATCCCTGCCCCTCACACCTGGTGGCTCCAGAGCTACCTCGGTTTTCGCGACCACCTCGATGCCCGCTACCGGACCATCGCCGTCGACGATGCCGGGCTGTTGTTCGAACTGGTTGCGACGTGATCCTCGAGGACCGGAGAACCCTGGCGCTGGCGGTCGGTGTCGCCGTCGCGCTCCGACGGAGCCGAGGCCTCGTCGATCACCGCGAACGCGCCGACGCGGTGGATGGTGGGCCTGCCGGCGAGGTGAGCCATCCGGGTGGTCGGCCGTTGCGCCGACCCGAGACTCGTGACGACTATGCCTCGATGGTCGATGGAGTGAGGGCCCTCGTCGCGGGTTGTGTGCCGCCGGGCTCGGAGGTGATGGTGGCATCCCGGGGTGACGCCGACCTCGTCCAGCTCGACACGGCCGCGGGCCGGCACTTCCCCTCGGACGAGCGCGGGAGCTGGGCCGGGTACCACCCGGCGTTGGGCGCGGCGGCACACATGCTGATCGAACAGCGCGGCGCCGCATCCCACCTGGTTGTCCCTGCGACATCGGCCTGGTGGTTCGACACCTATCCCGAGGTGGTCGAGTACCTGGCCGGCGGCGTGTGCCTGGCTGATGACCCGGAGCTCGCGTCCGTCTGGCAGCTTCCCGAGGCGACCGGGGCGTCGGCACTGCGGGTCGAGCACCTGGGGACACCCGGGTACCGGGCGTCCGTGGGGCATCTGCGGGAGATCGTGTCGGCACTGGTCGATCCGGGCGACACCGTCCTGGTCATCTCACGCGGCGACCCTGCACTCATCGACCACGACGGCGTGGACGCACGTCACTTCCCGAGCGACGTCGACGGCAGCTACGGGGGCCACCCGGCGGACGACCGCTCGGCGGTCGAGACACTCCGCTCCCGGTGCCGAGAGGGCTCGCGCTGGTTGCTCATCCCCTGTGACGCCGACTGGTGGGCGGAGCACTACCCGGGCTTCTGGTCGACCGTGCACCTCGATCACCGGGTCGTCGTCCGCCGCGAGGCCGCCGGCACCTTGATCCACCTGGAGGAGACCACGTGACCGAGTCGACCGTCCTGTCGATCGTCCACAACCATCCCGGGATCCGTCCCGGTGGGGCGGAGGGCTACGCCGCGGAGCTCCACCGGGCCATCAGTCGGCACCCCGGGTGGCGGTCGGTGCTGCTCGCTCGCGGCGGTCCGCCGTTGGGACGCTCCGGGCGGTTCCACCTGTCGACGATGGTGGCGCCCGTCGACGGCAGGGAGGATGAGTACCTCCTGTTCAACGACGGCTACACCTTCGACTGGTTCAAGGGGGCGGTGACCGACAAGGACTGGCTCACGCGCCACGTCCGCCGTTACCTGCAGGCGCTCCAGCCGGACGTGGTGCACGTGCAGCACACGATGCACCTGGGCTACGACCTGCTGAGGGAGATCCGCACGACGTTGCCCGACACGCCGATCGTGCACACGCTGCACGAGTTCGCTGCGATGTGCCTGCGGGACGGGCAGATGATGCGGACCCACGACGAGGGGCTCTGCTCGGCGGCGACCCCTCGGGCCTGCCACGAGTGCTTCCCGGAGCACTCCCCGCGCGACTTCTTCCTGCGCGAGCGGTTCGTCAAGGCAAACTTCGCGGCGGTGGACCAGTTCATCTCACCCAGCCGCTTCCTGCGGGATCGCTACATCGACTGGGGGATCGACCCGGAGCGGATCATCTACGAGGAGAACGGCCGCACCTCACCGGCCCGGGTCGCCGGCATCCACGACCGTCCGACGCGGGACCGGCTCGGGTTCTTCGGCCAGTTCAGCAGGTACAAGGGGCTCGACGTCCTCCTACAGGCGATGGGACTCCTGGATCCCACGGTCGAGGACGGTGTGAGCGTGTCGGTGCGCCGGACCACGCGGCCCCAGGACGCGGCGGCGGCCGAGGTCGCGTCGGTGCTCGAGGCGGTGCTCGGTCGGCCCTCGTCGCCGACGAACGATGACGGACCGCACCTGTGGGTGCACGGGGCCAACCTCGACCTGCAGGTCGGCAGCTACCGGGACCGTCTCGCCGACCTGCTCGACCGGACGGGGGACCGGGTCACCATGGTCGGTCGTTACCTGCCCGACGACCTTCCGGACCTGATGGAGGGCATCGACTGGGTGGTGGTTCCCTCGGTGTGGTGGGAGAACGCGCCGCTGGTGATCCAGGAGGCCTTCGCCCACGGCCGGCCGGTCATCTGCAGCGACATCGGCGGGATGGCGGAGAAGGTGACCGACGGCGTGAACGGGCTGCACTTCCGCGCCGGTGACCCCCGCTCCCTCGCTCGGGTGCTGCACCGGGCCACCACCGAGTCGGGCCTGTGGCAGCGGTTGCGTGAGGGCATCCCGGAGGTGCACCCGATGGATGTCCATGTCGACCGTCTCGTGCAGCTGTACACAGACCTGATGGGTCGCGAGCAGTTGCCCCACCGGGGCACGCCGGCCAACCCGACGATCGGCTCAGCGGTGGCCTCGTGACCGATCTCGACGTGTCCGCCGGGCGCACCTCGCCCAGTTCTGTCGTCGCTTCACTGGGACGCCACGATGTGGTCCTGTCCGACGATGGCTCGCTGTTGGTCGTCGCGAGGACTGCCGACCCTGCCGATCCGGCGGCGGCCTCGTCGGTCCGTCTGAGCCTGGCTCGCCTGCTGGGTCGTCTCGCCGGTCTGGATGCAGCGGACCGAGCCGCGGCGATGGCGACCCTATTGGCTGCTGCTGCGGACGACCCGGCCGCGGCCGAGGGACTGCTGCAGGCGCGCCACGCGTTGCGTGAGCGACATCTGCCGACGGTGATCTCACCGACGGATCCCGGCGGGGTGCAGATCGAGGCGTTCGCGATGGTCGACGAGCGCAGGTGGTTCGTCCAGGGGTGGATCGGCCGGCCCGACGACGAGTTGCGCCGGGTCTCCGTGCTGTCGGCGCTGGGCCATCGGGTCGACATCACCTCGACGATGGTGCGCCACACCCGCCCCGACGTCGACGAGTTCTACCGTCGCGTGCCCGCTCCCCGGCCGGGTGGCGCGGGGTTCGTGGCGCTGGTCGAGCTGCCGCACAGATGCCCCGCCGACGGGTTCCTCATCGAGGTCGAGTCGGTGGGAGGGCAGACGGTCGAGGCCGTCTGCCCTCCCGCGCTCACCGACATTGCGGGCGTCCGCGATCTGCTGCTCGCCCGCCTCCGCCTCGACCGTCAAGGTGAGGATCGGATCACTCGCTCCGTGGTCCACCCGGCCGTCCAGGCGCTGGAGGATCGACGTCGACGTCACGTCGCACTCGACACCGTCGACCGGTTCGGAGCCCGGCCCGAGGATGCGCAGGTGTCGGTAGTGGTGCCGTTGTACGGTCGCCTCGACTTCCTCGAGCACCAGCTCGCGCAGTGGGTGCTGGACCCGGCGATGCGCGAGACGGATCTGATCTACCTGCTCGACCAGCCCGAGCACACCGACGCCTTCCGTGCCGAGGCCATGCGGCTGGCGCGGCTGTACGAGGTGCCCTTCACGCTGGCGACGGTCACCCACAACGCGGGGTTCTCCGGCGCCAACAACCTGGCAGCCGAGCTGGCCGTCGGACGGCTGCTGCTCCTGTGCAACAGCGACATCTTGCCGGACCGCCCCGGATGGCTCCCTGAGCTCACCCGGACGTTCGACTCGATCCCCGCCATCGGGGCGGTCGCGCCGCGGCTGTTGTTCGAGGACGGCTCGCTGCAGCATGCCGGCATGTACTTCGACCGGCCCGCGGGAGAGTCGGCCTGGACGAACGAGCACTACTTCAAGGGATTGCGCGGCGACTTCGCGGCGGCCGCGGTCATCCGTGAGGTCCCTGCGGTCACGGGCGCCTGCATCCTGGTGGAACGCGCCAGGTTCCAGGCGCTCGGCGGTCTCCGCGACCGTTTCGTCCAGGGCGACTTCGAGGACTCGGACCTGTGCCTCCGTCTGCGTGAGGAGGGGCTCTCGAGCTGGTACGCGGCGAACGTGCAGCTGTACCACCTGGAGGCGATGAGCTACCCGTCGGAACTGCGCGGGATGGTCGGAAGCTACAACCGCTGGCTCCACACCGAGCTGTGGGATCGGGCGATCGGCGAGGTGATGTCCGATCAGAGGATGTCGCCGGACCACGATCCGTCGGCGGGCTGACCTGTGCCCGAACGTCCCTCCATCGTGGTCTGCGGAGCGTTGGCCCACCGTCCCGCTCGGGGTGGGCACGCGTGGGTGTTCCTGAACTGGCTGCTCGGGCTGCGCCGACTCGGCTACGAGCCGCTCTTCCTCGACCGGGTGGAGGACCACATGATCGGCAACGGGAGTGGGGGGCCGGCTGATGTCGGTGCGTCCCTGGCCTGGCTCCATCAGGTGCTCGATCCACACGGCCTGGGCGGCGACGTCGCCGTGCTGGGTGATGGCGGGGCGGTCCTGGAGGGACCGCCGCGGCGCGAGCTGCTGGCCCGTGTGGCCGGGGCGGTCGCCCTCATCGATGTGATGGGGTTCTGTGACGACGACGAGGTGCTGGCTGCAGCCCCGGTGCTCGTGGGGCTCGACATCGACCCCGGGTTCGGCCAGTTCTGGGCAGCCGCCGGACTCGCCGACCCGTTCGCCCACCACGACCGCATGCTCAGCGTGGGGTTGAACCTGGGAGGCCCCGGGTGCACCATCCCGGACCTGGGTCGGACCTGGGTCCCGACACCCCCGCCGGTGGTGCTGGAGCAGTGGCCCGATCTGGGTCCCGGGCCGGCGGTGGTCACCTCGGTCGGAGCGTGGCGGGGTCCGTTCGCTCCGCTCGAGTCGGACGGAGCCCGGCTCGGGCTACGGGTCCACGCGGCGCGGCCCTTGCTCGAGCTGCCCGCGCGATCAGGTGCGAAGTACCGCATGGCCTATGAGATCGAACCTGCGGACCAGGCAGATCGTGATGCGCTGGTCGCGCACGGCTGGTCGCTGGTCGACCCTGAACTGGTCGCGTCGGACCCTGCCGACTACCAGCGGTTCGTGGGCGGCTCGGGTGTCGAGCTCTGCATCGCGAAGGAGATCTACAGCGTGACCCGATCGGGATGGCTCTCTGACCGAAGTGCGGTGTACCTGGCATCGGGCCGACCGGTCGTCGCGAGCGACACCGGGCTCGATGACCGCCTCACCGGCGATGGGCTGCTCACCTTCTCCGACCTGGACGGCGCCAACGGCGCGGTGCGCCGGGTGCTGGAGGATCTCCCGGTGCACGCGAAGGCCGCGCGTGCGTTTGCCGAGGAGCATCTGGACTCGGACCTCGTGCTGGGGAACGCCCTGGTCGCTGTGGGGCTGACATGATCCGGGTGACCACACGGTGCGTCGGACCGATCCCGATCACGGAGCTCACATGACCACCGAGGTGTCGGACCTGCTCGACGCACTGTTCCCGCCGGGCGTTCTTCGTCGCCTCGACTGGGGGTGCGGTGAGCATCCCGAGCCGGGTTGGCTCACCGCCGACCTGAAGGATTCCCCGCAGATCCACCTGACCGGGGACATCCGCGACGGGCTGGCGATCGCCGATGCCTCGCTCGACTACGTCGTGAGCATCCATGCACTGCCGATGATCTCGTACCCCGACCTGGTGCCGGTGCTCTCGGAGCTGCGTCGGACCCTGCGCCCGGGGGGAGTGCTGCGGCTGTGCCTCCCGGATCTCGACAAGAACATCGCGGCGTACCAGCGAGGTGACCGCGACCATTTCCTCGTCCCGGACAGCGACGAGGACACGCTGCCGGGAAAGCTCATCGTGCAGCTGATGTGGTACGGCTGGTCGGTGACCCCGTTCACCTCGGAGTGGATCGAGTCGCTCCTGTTCCGTGCGGGCTTCCGCGAGGTGACGCACTGCGAGATGGGCGTGTCGCCCAGCGGGCTCGAAGGGATCTGCGACCTGGACAACCGGCCCGACGAGAGCCTGTTCGTCGAGGCGGTCCGCTGAGGTGACGGGTACGTCGAGCGCCTCCACCGCTGTGGTGGCCGGCGCGCTCGCGAACAAGGTGGGCAACGGCGGCGAGGCCTGGGTCCGTCCGACCTGGACGATCGGGCTCGAGCGCCTGGGCTTCGACGCCTGGCTGGTCGAGGAGATTGCCCCCGGCGAGGCCGGGCTCCCCGACACGGCGGCGGTGGAGTGGTTCCGCCGTGTGACCGACCGGTTCGGCCTGACCGAGCGGTGCGCCCTCGTGTGCGGTGAACGTTGCGTCGTCGGCCCGGACCTCACGGAGCTCGCCGAGGTGCTCGCGGGAGCGGCGCTCCTCATCAACATCTCCGGGCACCTGCGGCGTACGGACCTGCCGACGCCGTCCGCTGTGCGCGTCTTCGTCGACGTCGACCCGGGCTTCACCCAGATCTGGGCGGACCAGGGTCGGATCGACCTGGGTGGCCACGACCGCCATGTCACGGTCGGCGCTACGATCGGGAGCGGGGACTCGCCCCTTCCCGACAACGGCCTCGACTGGATCACGGTGCTGCCGCCGGTCCTGCTCGACCACTGGGGTTCCGTGCCGATGCCACCGGAGCCACCGCGGTTCACCACCGTCGGATCCTGGCGGCCGCCGCACGGCGCCGTGGAGCACGACGGGACGGCCTACGGGATCAAGGCACATGAGTTCCGTCGTCACCTGGACCTGCCGGCGCGGTGCCCGGGGGTCGACCTCGAGCTGGCCCTCTCGATCCACGAGGGTGACCGTGCCGACCGCGAGCGCCTGGTCGATGCGGGTTTCTCGCTGGTCGAGCCCGCCGCCGTGGCCGGCACACCGACCGCCTTCGCCGAGCACGTCCGTGGTTCATGGGGGGAGTGGTCGGTCGCCCAGGGTGTGTACGTCGACGGTCGCACCGGATGGTTCTCGGACCGGAGCGCGCACTATCTGGCCTCTGGACGACCGGTCGTGGTCCAGGACACCGGTACGGCGCTGCCCGGGGGCGAGGGACTCCTCATGTTCACTGACGTCGCCGGCGCCGCTGCAGCGATCCGCGACGTGGTGGCCGAGCCGGCCTCGCACGGCTGCGCAGCGCGGGAGTTGGCTCAGCAGCACCTGGGCTCGGACATGGTGCTGGGGCGGCTCTGCGACCAGATCGGTGTAGCGCCGTGATCCCTGCACGCCGAAGCTCTTCCCAGGTCGCTACGACCCGACGTCGACGGGTCGCTATTGCCGGCATGGTCGCGGCGGAGCCGAACCGGCCCGGGGCGACCTGGGCGGTGCTCCAGTACGTCTGGGGCTTCGCTGCGCTCGGCTACGAGGTCCACCTGGTCGAGGAACTGCCGGCGCCCGTGCGGTCAGATGTCGTGCCCCAGACCGACCGGCCGCTCGCCGCGACCGACCGGTCCGAGTGGTTCCGTCGGGCGACCGCCTCGCCCCTTCCGATCGCGTCGGCGACGTTGGTCGACACCTCGACGGCAGAGACCATGGGTCTGGAACGGGACTCGCTGTTGAGGATGCTGGCGGGGTGTGACCTGATCGTGAACCTGGCGGGGGTCGTCCGGTCACAGATGCTGCTCGAGCCGCCGGCGCGCCGTGTCTACGTCGACCTGGACCCGCTCTTCACACAGGTCTGGGCGGTGCAGGGCTTCCACGCCGGCATCGATGCACACGACGCGTGGTTCACGGTCGGACTCAACGTCGGCCGCGAGGGCTGCGTGGTCCCCACGCTGGGTCAGACATGGTTGCCCACCCTGCCCCCGGTGGACATCCATCGCTGGCCGCACCGACCGCGGCGGCCCGGCACCCCCTGGACCACCGTGGGTCACTGGCGTAGCTACGGCCCGATCACCTACGGCGGCGTCACCTACGGACAGAAGGCGCACTCTTTCCGTGCGGTTCAGGGCCTGCCGTCGCTGACCGGAGCGGTGCTGTCGCCGGCGCTCGACATCCACCCCGGCGACGCGGCTGACCGCGAGAAGCTCGACCTCGCCGGGTGGCGGATCACGGATCCGGACCGCTTGTCGACCCTGCCGTCGTACCAGGCCTACGTCGAGCAGTCCGCTGGCGAGATCGCGATCGCCAAGCACGGCTACGTGGCGGCCAGGACCGGGTGGGTCTCGGACCGCAGTGTCTGCTACCTGGCATCGGGCCGTCCGGTCGTCGCACTGGACACGGGCCTCGCCGACCACTTCGACCTGGACGAGGGGCTGCTCGTCGGCGATGACGACGATGGGCTCGCCGACGCCCTCGACCGGGTCGCTGCCGATCCCGACCGACACGCCCGTGCAGCCCGCGACCTGGCGGAGCGGCGCTTCGCCGCCGACGTGGTCTGCGCCGACCTGGTGCGCCGGGCATGACTGCGCCCTCGATCGGCACCGGGGCATTCTTGGCCGCGCGGGTGCCGCTTCGGTCCGAGGAACTTCTGGTCCTGCTCGACGCCGTAGGCGGGCCAGGGGCGAGCGTCCGCTCGGCGGCGCTGTCCGCCTACACGAGTTCGTTCCCGATCCACGAGATGGTGGTCACCGACGGTCCCGACCGCCACCGGTTGGTGATCAAGGACCTCCGGTGGGGGTCGCTCAGCGATGCTGCCCGGCTGGTGAAGCAGGCCCGCGAACACGATCCGGACCGTGAGTTGGGCACCTACCGGGACCTGTTGGACCCCGTCTGGGGAACCGCCCGGTTCCATGCCGGTACGTGGGATCCGTCGAGCGGGTCGGCATGGATCGCGATCGAGCACGTCGAGGGACGCGAGCTGTACCAGTGGGACCAGGGCGGAGCTTGGATCGCGGCGGTTCGCTGGTTGGCGGGGCACCACCGACGCTGGTCGGTAGCTGTCGACCTTCGGCGGGCGGAGTCATCGGTGCCGTTGTTGCATCATCGCCCGGCACGGCTGGGGCGCCTCGGGAGGGCCGCCGCAGTATCGCTCGGGGATGCAGCGCACGACGT
>Ga0105045_10005193_pt1 | contig 11431 bp, 12 predicted proteins | sample MAT02_FD_78089 | JGI IMG/M metagenome (GOLD analysis project Ga0105045, IMG submission 78089) | Freshwater microbial communities from Lake Fryxell liftoff mats and glacier meltwater in Antarctica - MAT-02 (megahit assembly) | ecosystem: Environmental > Aquatic > Freshwater > Ice > Liftoff... | reverse complement strand
ATCGGTGGTACACCGACGTGCATCAAGGCGAGCACCAGCACGGTACAAACGGCCAGCCAGGTGGTGGCCGCAAAAAGCGCCCCGAGCGCCACCAGCGCCAGCGCGCGTCCTCCCGCGCTGGTCGCCAGTCTCAAGTCGGCACAGATCAGCTTGAACAACGCGCCGGCGACGCTACGCGCACCCGTCAACCAATTCCCCGGTAGCGAAGAGAAATTGCTTGGATGCGTAGCCGTGGCGTCACCGGACCCGCGGTGCATCAGCGATGGCTCAACAGCTTGGCCAACACGAAGCCCACGCCCGCAGCGATACCGAGTGCGGCCCACGGATTACGTCGCACCATGCTCTCGCCGCGCAGCGCGTACTGCTGACCGCGATCGAGCGCGTGGTGCCACTCGTCCTTCATCGCGTCGATCGATTCGGACGCCTTGTCGCGGGCCGCGTTGCCAAGCTCGCGCACCTCGTCTTTGGCTGCACGCGCTCCGGCGCGCACTTCGCTGCCGGCGGCGCGCAGGTGGTCCTTGACCCGATCCTGGGTGATCTCCGCGGTCTTGGCGATTGAATCCAGATTGGATTGGATTTCGTTGCTCATTACATGGGCTCCTTGGTCGTCAGCAGAAGGCGCTCGGCGTTGACGTAGCGCACGCCCTGCGTATTGCGTGCGAGGCGCACGGCCGACGCGCGCTCATTGACCGTCGACACGTTGCCGATCAAGTGCACGGTGTTGTCGATGGTTTCTACGTTGATATCGAATCCCGAGATGCCGCTGTCGGCGAGCAACTGCGACTTGACCTTGGTGGTAATCCAACTGTCATCGATCACGTCACCGGTCTCACCGGAGGCATCACGTACTGCGCCGGAAGCGGTGGCGGTATTGGCCTGCTCGCGCTCGGCGGTACCTTCGGCGGCGACCACCAGTTGATTGTCGACCGCGATCACACGGTCGGCGGTGCGCGCGATGTCGCCTGCGCGAGCCTTCGCGGCTTGGCTGTCGGTGCCGCCTTTGAGCGAGACCCGGCCGTCGGTCGTATCGACGTTGATGTCAAAGCCTTGAATCAGCTCATCGGCCAACAGCGAGGTCTTGATCGAGGCGGTGATGCTGGCATCGTCGATCGCTTCTCCGACCGTGCGATCGGTTTTGACCATTGGGGTAGTGGTGGTGCGGTCCATCGACTGGTTGTCGGCGCCGTGGTTGTTCGCCAGCACCGGGGCACTAACACCCAAGGCAGCGATCACCATCGAGGACAACACGGTTTGTTTGAGATTCAACATGACTTGCTCCTTGATTGAGTGAGGGTGCGGCGCTTCAAGCGGCGTATTGCAGCTTGAGCGAGCGCATCTCGTCATGGCACGCGCGCACCTGCGGGTAGTACTTTTGCAACAGCGCCTTGACCGTCGGATCGTCGCAATTGGCGATCGCGTCGTTGAAGTGCTCGAGCAGGCGGTCTTCGGTTTCTTCGAGCTGGGCGACATAGACCTTGTCTTCGTTATTCGACAACGCAGCGCGCACGTCGGCATAGCCCTTGCGGATCGAGCCGGCGACGGTGCCATCGGTGGGCACGTCTTCGTTGCGAATCGACAGGTCGGTCGATAGCGCGCTGATCAGTTGTCGTTTATGGCCGGCCATGCGCCCGAACACGCCCTTTAAGCGCTCGCTTTTAACTTCGCTCGCCGCGTGCTCATAGAACTCGAGACCGTCGCGCGAGATTTGGACGAGTTCCTGGATGGTGCTTGCATTTTTCATGGGGTACTCCATTGTTTGAGGTCAGCAAAGCCACGTTCTGCGGCCTGCACTAGGGATCAAACAAGAACCGTGCCACCGCGCAATGGCACGTTCGGGTGCGCGCTTCGTGCGTCGCGCATGCGCGCCGGGCGTCTTGCCCGTGCGGCCTGCACGGGGAACAGTGGCTCAGCCGGCGGGCGCGGCCGGCAGTTCGAGAAAGAACACCGAGCCGCCACCGACGCGGGCCTCGTGCCACAAATCGCCGCCCATCCACTGCGCCTCTTTGAGCGCGATTGCCAAACCCACGCCACTTGAGCTTTCGCCGCCGGTGGGTTGGGCGCCCAGGGTGACAAAGCGGCGGAATAGCCGTTCGCGCTGGCCGGCATCAATGCCCGGGCCGCGATCGGCCACGCTCAACAGCAGCGTGCCCGGACGTCCCTTGCGCACGCCAACGTCGATGGTGCCGCCCGGCGGCGAGTACTTCACCGCGTTCGACAGCAGATTGCCGAAGCTCGCAAAAAACGCGTCCGCGTCGGTCAATACCCAGTCGTGGGTATCGATGTGGTGGACGATGCGCTGCTGTTTGCGTTCGCTTTGCGGCAGCAGATCGGCGCAGCACGAATCAATCAAGGCGCAGGGGTCCAGCGCCTTGCCCTCGTAGCCACGGCGCAGCTCGATATCGGCGCGGCGTTCAAGGTATCGGCTGACGAACGCCAGTGCGCGCTGCGCGGAGCTGGCCACGCTGGCGGCAAGCTTGCGCACCTGCTCGGGCTGGTCCGCGCTTTCGTCGAGCATCTGCGCATTCATCTGGATGTTGAACAACGGGTTTTTCAGATCGTGCGCGACCACCGAGGCCAAGTGCTCGCGCTCGACGATGGCCTTGCGCAGGCGATCGCGATACTGCTTGAGCAGCGCGTGCGCGCGCACGCGCGCGATCAGCTCTTCGGCCACGAACGGCTTGGTCACGTAGTCGACCGCGCCGGCATCGAGCGCTTCGACCACCAGCTCGCGCTCGGCGGCGGCGGTGAGAAAGATCACCGGAATATCGGCGTTGTCGCCGCAGCGCAGGTGCTCCATCACCGCAAAACCGTCCATCACCGGCATGCGCATGTCGAGCAGGATCAGGTCCGGCGCCGCGTGGGCCACACGCTCGAGCGCCTGCCGCCCAGAGGTCGCCGGAATCACATCGAAGCCGGCTTCAGTCAACAGCGTGCCGACCAAGCGAACGTTGGACGGTTGATCGTCGACCACCAGAATGACCGCAGCGCTGAGGCCCTCACCCATCCACATATCAGGCCAACGCCAGTTGGCGGCTGTGCGCCGCGACGTGGCCCGGCAATTGGTCGAGCAACGAATCGATCGTGGTCAAATCAAAGCCCTCGATTGCCCCGTCCAGACGCTCGGCAAACTCCGTGGTTGGGGTCAAAAAGCCCTGCGCGCCGATTTGCGCCAGATCGCGTGCGAGCAACCGCAGGTCGCGCATGCGCATGGTCGAGCGTAGTTGCGGCAGACGCTCGCGCACGATCGCTTCAAGTTCAGCCAGTGCCGCGCGCGCCGCGGACCGCTGCGCGTTGCTCAGCGTTGCGTCCGTGCTTGCGCTGGGGTTGACGCTGCCGTTTCCACTGCCAGGGTTCTGCGCCGCCCCATCGATGGCGGATTGGCCGGCGCTGCGGCGGGTGCCGATCAATTCCAGCAAACAGTCGTACAGGTCGCGCGGCGACACCGGCTTGCGCAGATAGCCGTTGAATTTGCCCCGCGTTCGGGTCTGCTCGCCGGCCTGCTCGCCATTGAGCTCAACGCTCGCCTCGATGTCCCGGTCGACGCTGAGATCGTCGTTTTGCTCGTTGGCCAGGCTCGACGCGGTGACCGCGATCATGCACAGTTTTTCGCCTGCGGGCAGGGCGCGGATGCGCGCGGCGGCCGCGCGCCCGTCCATCTTTGGCATGCGGATATCCATCAGCACCACAGTCGGCTTGAACAGCGACGCCTTATCGACCGCCTCGAGGCCGTTTTCGGCAAACGCCAATTCATGGCCGGCGTCGATCAGATAGGCCGCAAGCAGCTCACGATTGAGCGGAACATCATCAACGATCAGGATTCGCGCCGGCACCAATTTGGCGAAGTCGACGTCGCCGCTGGCGATCTCGGCGCCGCCTTTGGGCGGCGGCGCGGCGCGCACTTTGTGTAGCTGCACGGTAAATGTTGAACCGTGACCAGGGGTGCTCTCAACGCTGACCGCGCCACCCATCAGCATGGTCAAGCTGCGCACGATACTCAGGCCAAGGCCGGTGCCCTCGACCGACTGGTAGGTTTCCGACGGCACCCGGTGAAACGGGTCGAAGATCCTTTCGTGCTGATCAGGGGCGATGCCGGGGCCGGAGTCCTCGACTGCGATGCTCAGTGTGGCGCCGTCTTCGTTGATCTGGGTGCAGCGCAGGTGCACCTTGACCGCGCCGGCCTCGGTGTACTTGATCGCGTTGCTGATCAGATTCACCAGCACCTGCCGCAGCCGATGCGGATCGAGCACCAGATACTGCGGCATGAAGGGATCGATATCGGATGTCAGGCGCAGCGCCTTGGCCGCGGCCGGTTCGGCAAAGACCGCCACGGTGGAGTCGACCAATTCGCGCAGGTTGGTCGGCACCGGATGCAGCTCCATCCGGCCCGCTTCGATTTTTGACAGATCGAGCAGATCGTTGATCAGCGCCAGCAGTGATTGCCCACTGCTGCGGATCGCGCGGATGTACTCCAGGGCCTTGGGATCGCGCGTTTGTTTGCCTAAAAGTTGCGAGAAGCCGAAGATCGCGTTCATCGGCGTGCGGATTTCGTGACTCATGGTCGCCAGTAGCAGGTTTTTCTGCTGGTTTGCGGCCAGCGCGCGTTCGCGTTCGAGTTCGACTTGGCGATGGCGCGCCCACATCCGCCGTGATTGGATGATCGCCAACACCCCGATCGCCCCGCTGGTGCCGGCCAATAGCACCAAGATGCCGATCAATCCGCTGTATCGATCGAGGCGCCGCTGCATTTGCGTCTGCCGTTCGCGCAACGCGGATCTTTCGAGCAAGATCATCTGCCCCGCAATTCCGTTGATTTCCTCATTCAGCGCGCTGCCGCGGCCGGCTTGGATCAGCGCGATGGTGGCCGCGGCGCCGCCTTCGCGCAGCCGCTGGTACACCGCGTCGCCATATTGGCGTCGCATCGCGATCGCATCACTCAGGCTTTGCGCCAGCCGCTGCTGTTCAGGGTTGCGGGCGGCCCGTGCTTTGAGGCTGGCCGCGCGCTGATCGAGCACCGCCATCGACTGCTGGAACCCCTGCCAGTAGTCCTCGCGAAAGCTAATGGCCCAACGCAGGCCCAAGGATTCGGTGGCCCCAAACGCCAACAGGGTGTCTTGAATGTCGGCGATGATCGCCTGCGAATGGTCGGCGACTTCGACCGTATAGGCCATCTCGCGCGCCGAGCGCAAGCTGATCCCGCCGGCGATCAAGACCAACACGATCGCGCCGATCAACAGCGAGTAGTACAACCGATGCCGAGGGATGCGCACGTTGGGCGGTCGCTCAGCCGGCTCGATTGAGCAGCCAGATACTGGCATTGAGCACGGTGGCAAAACCCACCCATGCCAGATACGGCCACAGTAAGTGACCCGCCCAGCGCTGCACTTGGCCGGCGGCAAGAATGGTCCAGACGATCGCCGCCAGCAGGGCCACGATGACCAGCAGTGCGCCGCCGATGCTCTGCGCGCCGAAGAACACCGGCGTCCACGCCGCGTTCAACACCAGTTGCACCGCAAACGCCAGCAGCGCGGTATTGCGCGCCGCCGAGCGCCGCGCCTTGAGCACTAAACCCAATGCAACCGCATTGAGCAGATACATCACGCCCCACACCGGACCGAACAACCAGCTTGGCGGATTGAACGCGGGTTTTTGCAATGCTTCGTACCAAGGTCCGGGCATAAAGCCGCTGCCGATCAATGACACTGCAACCAGTGCCAACACCGCCAGGGTGAATGCCAACCAGGTGCGCATGGCCGGTCGTTTGCCGATGTACTCGATCATTACTGCCTCGATCTGCGGGAAAAAAAGGGGTGGTCGGGTGGGTGATTGGGTTAAGACAAGCAAGCGCCGGGCCAACCCGGGCGCGTCGCTGCTTGAGGGCCGGAGCGGTAAGCGCTCATGGCAGGCCCAGCGCCTTGCGCTTGCGGTACAGGGTCGAGGCATCGATGCCGAGCCAGCGCGACGCCTCTTCCAGGGTGCGCGAGTGTTCGAGCGCGGCGGCGATCTGGCGGCGCTCCAAGGCGTCGATCGACAGCGGCGCGCCGTCGGCATCGCAGATCAAGCCTGCGGCTGGCGGCAGCTTGGGCAGGTCATCGGCTGCGCTGCCCGATGCCGGTCTCAGCGCGTCCAGCTCGGCAGCTTGCGTTTGGCCAGCGGCGGTCGGCGCGGGCGCTGTGACCGGGGCCGGCAGCGACGACGACGCGCTCGGCAACGCGGTGGTTGCGGGGGCGGGCGGCTCGCCGGCGCTGGCGATCACCCCGCCGGGCATCGGCGCCAGTTGGCGGGCGTGGATATCGAGCGACAGATGCGCCCGGTCCAGCACCCGTTCGTTGGCCAAGATCACTGCGCGCTCGATCACGTTCTGCAGCTCGCGGACATTGCCCGGCCAGCCGTAGGCCAGCAGCGCTGCATTGGCCTCGGCGCTGAACTCGCGCGCCGGGCGCCCATAGTCGCGCGCGTAGCGTCGCAGGAAAAATTTCGCCAGCGCCTCGATGTCCTCGCGGCGCTCGCGCAGCGCCGGCAGGGTCAAGGCGACCACGTGGATGCGGTAGTAGAGATCTTGACGAAAGTGCCCGGTGCTGACCATCTGCGCCAGATCGCGATTGGTGGCAGCGATGATCCGCACGTCCGCGCGGCGGGTGGTTGGATCGCCGACCCGCTCGTATTGCTTGTCTTGGATGAAGCGCAGCAGCTTGGGCTGCAAAGCCAGCGGAAAATCGCCGATTTCGTCCAAGAACAAGGTGCCGCCGTCGACTTTGGCGACCCGACCCTCAGCGCTCTCGTTGGCCCCGGTGAACGCGCCTTTGCGATGGCCGAAGAGCTCGTTCTCCAGCAGGTCGGGCGACAACGACGGGCAGTTGACCGTGCCCAAGTTGTGTTCACGGCGCGGGCTGAGGTCGTGGATGTAACGCGCTAAAACATTCTTGCCGGTGCCACTTTCACCCAAGATCAGCACGTTGGCATCGGTGCCGGCGACTTGTCGGGCCAGGCCCAAGGTTTGATTCATCAGCGCTGATTCGGAGACCACGATCGGCGTCGCGGCCTTCGGTCGTTCGGTTTCCAGCGCCTCGACCCGATCGGTCAGCCGGTGCGCCTCAAGCTGGCGCAGCACGGCGATGCGCAACTGTTCGGTCGAAAATGGTTTGACCAGATAGTCATGTGCGCCGAGCCGCAGCGCTTCCATCGCGGCGTCGGCGTCGCGATGCGCGGTCGCCATGATGATCCGCAGGCTCGGGGCGTGGGCGCGGATCTGCGGGATCGCCGCGACCCCGGAGTCGTAGCCGATCGAACGATCCAGCAGCAGCACCTCAAAAGGCCGCGTGGCCGCCAGCCGCAGGCCGTCTTGCAAGGTCGCCGCGCCCGAGAAATGGGCGCCGGAGGCCTCAAAGATGGTCGCGTAGGTCGCCAAAATGTCGGCGTCGTCCTCGATCGCCAACACCCTTGCCTCTTTCAATGTGATGTCCATACCAATCCTCGACCGCTGGGCTTGCGTTTTGCATGATGCCCGACCGGGCCTGCATAGCGAAACGCACGAATCATGCCAAGGGCTGCGATTCGGCGCCGTGCAAATCGTGCGAAAGCGCTTGGCACGCGACGTGAAATGGGCTTGACGCGGGCAGCGTTGCCCGTTGCCGCATCAAAAACCTCAAGGAGTACGTCATGTTGAAATGGGCATTGATCTTTCTGGTGGTCGCACTGATCGCCGCCGCACTAGGCTTCGGCGGGATCGCCGGCGCCGCCTCTGGCATCGCGCAGATCCTGTTCTGGGTGTTTGTGGTTCTGTTCGTGCTGTCGTTACTGTTCGGCTCGCGTTTGTTCAAGCGCGGGACGTCATAACCGAGCCTAAGACCGGGCAAAGCGCCCGGCGATGGCGGCCGATACCGCCGGAGCCGGGCACTTTGCAAGCACTTTGATGCATCTTGCATGGGTTTGCGGTGAAGACCGCTTGGCACAGAGCGTGCAATGTGTATCTGCAAGCAGGCTGGATCTGTTGCGCCACCTGGCGAACACCTCATCTATTCGGAGATCAGACCATGAAAAGTCAAACCCGTAACTTGCTTTTGCTTGTATTGATCGGAAGCTTTGCGGTGCTCGCCACCGGCTGTAACACGCTCCAAGGCGCCGGCAAAGATGTCGAGCGCGCCGGAGAAGAGATCCAAGATGTTGCTGAAGATGGCAAGAAATAATCATCCACCCAAAGTAAGGAGTTCGCAATGAACATCACCCGTTTACTGAAACCTGCGCTGCTGGCCACCGCGATCGTGTTCGCACTCTCGGCCTGCCGCGAGACGCCAACTGAGACCGCAGAGGACGTGGCCGAAGCGCGTGCGGACGGTCGTGAAGACGTGGCCGAGGCGCAAGTCGAAGCCGCCGAAGTCCAAGCCGAGAACCGTACCGATTTGAACCAAGCGCGTGCAGACGGTCGTCAAGACATAGCCGAGGCGCAAGTCGAGGCCGCCCAAGCCCAAGCCGATAACCGCACCAATTTAAACCAACCCGGAGCGGCTGGCACGACCGCCTACCAAGAAGCTGCTGCCGATGCGACCGAGGCGAACGCCGATGCAGCGCACGGGGTCACGATGGCCAAAGCGCAAGCTGAGTACGACGTATCCAAACAGCGCTGCGATGGCCTGGAAGGCGCAACCAACGATGCGTGCATGACCGAGGCCAAAGCGGTCTACGACATGGCCAAGGTGGAAGCTGATCGCGTGCGCGATCTGGCCAACTCCAGCGCCGATATGCGCCGCGACGGGAACTGATCCCTCGTCGCTGCGTCCGCTCGCGCCGGTTGTCATTGGCCGGCGCGAGCACCTATTCAAAGCGTGACTTCAAGTGCTCAACGCGTGAGTTGAAGAGTAAGTGAAGGTGTGAGTTGACGCCTGATTGAACGCCTGATTCTAGGCGTTATTTAACCCGCGATGCAAAGTACGATTCAGGGTGTGTAGCAGGCAATCCCGACACCGCTGGCAGCGCGCCGCAGTCGATCGTGGATCGCGCGCCACGGCAGCGAATCGGGCGGGGCTTCAACCAATAACGCATCGGCGCCGAGCGCGTCGAGTGCGCGCAGCGCGGCATACAACTGCTGCGCATACAGGCTCGGCGAGTCGGGCAGGGCAATACCGCACAGTCCTTCAGGCAGGTGCTCGCGCATCAAAAGTCGCGGAATTAACTGGCGCTCCAATAACTGTTTGGCGCAGATAGTCAGGGCCGCGCGGTCAAGCACCGCCAACGGGGTATCGGGCGCGTAGTGGCTTGCTAAAGCGCCTGACACGCGCGGCGAGAAGGCGCGTTGGCTATCGGCCAAGGCGCCGGCGACGGCGACGATGTGCGCCGCATCGATCATCCCCGGACGCAGGATTCGCGGAGCCGTACCGCGCGCATCGACAATCGTTGATTCGATGCCAATGCTGCTCGGACCGCCATCGAGGATCAATCCCAACGCAGAGCCAAACTCGGCCCGCACATGGGCCGCGGTGGTCGGACTCACCCGACCAAAGCGATTGGCCGACGGGGCCGCCAATGGACCATCGAAGGCTGCCAGCAGGGCCTGGGCCATGGGGTGCGCCGGCGCGCGCAGTCCGAGCGACGCCTGACCGCCGGTCACCTGTTCGGAAATTGCCGCGCCGCGCTCGACGATCAAGGTCAGCGGACCCGGCCAAAAGGCCTCGGCGAGCTTTTCAGCCAGCGGCGTGACCCGCGCCGCGTAGCGGGGCAGCATGTTGGCGCCTGACACATGCACGATCAGCGGATGGTCCGCCGGCCGGCCTTTGAGCGCAAAGATCTTTTGCACCGCGCCGGGGTTGGTGGCATCGCCGGCAAGGCCGTAGACGGTTTCAGTGGGCATGCCGACCAGCTCACCGCGTCTGAGCGCGGCGGCGGCTTCGGCAATGGCTCGGTGTTGCGCGGTATCCATGGGCGCGATTGTGGCCCGATGTGGGCCGTTGCGCGAGCACTGACGCGAGCGCTGACGCGAGCCACGCGATTGGCGACAATCGCTCCCTTGACTCTGACCCAGCCGTGAGGTGCCAAGCGATGAACTTTCTGCGGATGTGCGACTTGGCGTTGCGCGATCAGCGGCTGCTGATCCGCGAAGATTTGAACGTCCCGCTCGACGGCCAAACCATCACCTCGACCCAGCGCCTCGACGCGGCCTTGCCGACGCTCCAAGCCGCGCTCGATGCCGGCGCTGCGGTAATGGTGCTCGCCCATCTGGGGCGGCCGACCGAGGGCCAGTGGCAGGCGCGCGATTCGCTGGCGCCGGTTGCCGAGTGGCTGGCCCACGCGCTGGGTCGTCCAGTGCCTTTGCTGCGCGAGTATCTGGATGGCGTGAGCGTGCAACCCGGTGAATTGGTGCTGTTGGAGAACTGCCGCATGAACGTCGGCGAGGCCAAGGACGATCCGGCGCTGGCGGCGCGCTATGCCGCCCTGTGCGACATCTTTGTGATGGATGCGTTCGGCACCGCGCATCGTGCCCAAGCCTCGACCCACGGCGTGATCCGCGCGGCCAAGGTCGCTTGCGCCGGTCCGCTGCTCGCAGCCGAGCTCGATGCCTTGGGGCGCGCGTTGAAAAACCCGCAACGTCCGCTGCTGGCGATCGTCGGCGGTGCCAAAGTCTCAACCAAGCTCGAACTGCTCGGCGCATTGATCGAGCGGATCGATCAACTGATCGTCGGCGGCGGCATCGCCAACACCTTTATCGCCGCGGCCGGTCACCCGATCGGCAAGTCCCTGTGCGAGCCGGATCTGATCGAAGCCGCGCGCCAGCTGAGCGCGGCGGCCCAAGCGCGCGGGGCGCAGATTCCGATCCCGAGCGATGTGGTGGTCGCGCGTGAGTTCGCCGCCAGCGCCAGCGGGCGCGTGTGCAAAGTCAGCGACGTGGCCGACGATGAGATGATCCTCGACATCGGCCCGGACACGCGCGCCCGCTACGCGCAAATCATCGCCCAGGCCGGCACCGTCATCTGGAATGGCCCGGTCGGGGTGTTCGAGTTCGACGCCTTCGCCGCCGGCACCGAAACCGTCGCCCGCGCGATCGCCGCCGCACCGGCGTTTTCGATTGCCGGAGGCGGCGACACCTTGGCTGCAATCGACAAATACGGCGTCACCGACCAGATCAGCTACAGCTCCACCGGCGGCGGCGCATTTCTCGAGTTCGTCGAAGGCAAAACCCTACCCGCAGTGCAGGCGTTGCTAGATCGGGCCCGCTAAGCGGTTTCTTGAAGTGGCGCCAGCGGGGCCTCGGTGTACTTGCCTGGGCGTCGCCGCGCCCCCGCGCCAACCGCCGCAGCGCATATTCCAAGACACCAAGGAGCCGAGCGATCGGCTTGTCGGGCTTAAACCCGCCGTGGCCCATCGTGACCTACCCGATGCAAAAGCATGCGCCGAATCGACGCGGTGTGGTGTCACCTCGGTGCGGTGGTTTGAATATCGCGTT
>Ga0105045_10005192_pt1 | contig 11434 bp, 6 predicted proteins | sample MAT02_FD_78089 | JGI IMG/M metagenome (GOLD analysis project Ga0105045, IMG submission 78089) | Freshwater microbial communities from Lake Fryxell liftoff mats and glacier meltwater in Antarctica - MAT-02 (megahit assembly) | ecosystem: Environmental > Aquatic > Freshwater > Ice > Liftoff... | reverse complement strand
GAAACAAACGCTTGTTAGCTGGCTTCAGCAGGGAACGCCAAAGGGTCAAGAGGCAGATCTACCGAAGCCGATTGACTATATCGAAGGTTGGCAGTTGCCGCGTTCACCGGATCTGGTGGTCGCTATGCGAAACGAACCTTACTCTGTCCCAGCAACGGGAGTCGTTGACTATCAGTACTTCTCAGTAGATCCCGGCCTCATAGAAGATAAGTGGATTCAAGCTTTTGAGATTCAGCCTGGCAATCGATCGGTAGTCCATCATGTGCTGGTCTTTGCTCAGGATCCCAATGGAAAAAAGGAATTACATGGCGAACGTGGTTATTTGGCTGGCTACGTTCCGGGGACACGCGTGATTCCATTTCCGAAGGGGATGGCCAAAAAAATAGAGGCTGGTAGTCGGATCGTCTTCCAGGTCCACTACACGCCGATCGGGTCGGCTCAGCAAGACATTAGTCGAATCGGCTTCGTGTTTGCGGATGAAAGCGAAGTAACCCACGAGGTAAATACCTTCTCAGCAGTACAACCTCGTTTAAGTATTCCGCCTCGTGAACCTAAATACAAGTCAATAGCGAAGATGCGAGAAACGCTTCCCGAGTGCCAACTGCTTTCGATGAGTCCCCACATGCATGTGCGTGGAAAATCATTTCAATATGAAGCGGTCTATCCCGATGGTAAAAGCGAGATTCTGCTGTCGGTTCCAAATTATGACTTCGGATGGCAAACGGCTTATACGCTTGCTGACAGGTTGATATTGCCTTCAGGGACTCGGATTCGATGCACGGCCGTTTTTGATAACTCGGAGCGGAACCTCAACAATCCAGATCCTACAAAGTGGGTTTCCTGGGGTGATCAGACAACCGACGAAATGATGATCGGCTACTTCGACTATGCCGTCCCAAGGTCCAAGACGTTAAGTGACTAAACAAAAAAGGGCTTCTCATCGACACGAAGTCAATGAAAAGCCCTTGATGATCTTTTGTTTTAGTTTTTCCGTCGCAGTACTTCGCTCAACGTTGTGTTGAGAATCGACGCGTTGTCATTATTCTGGATGGCAAATAGAGAGCAATGACAGACGTCGGTAATGAGATCTTAAGAGCTCTTCTGATGAAGGCTCGTCAAGATTCTAACTCGCGGCCACGAGTACCGTGGCCGCGAGTGGATTCTACTTGCTTTTCAGACGCTTATCGAAGAAGCGAAAGGACCGACTGCGAGCTTTGGTTAGCGATACCGAGCACGCTCGTACCGGATTGAACCAGAATCTGAGCACGAGTCAGGTTAGCCGATTCCTTTGCGAAGTCGGCATCTCGAATCGCGCTTTGTGCTTCGTTCAGGTTTGCTAACGTGTCGTTCAAGGAAACGCTATTGCTTTCCAAAGCCGTTCGTTGGAACGCACCCAATCGACCTCGAAGCGTTGTCACCTTGCCAATGACTTCATCAACAACCTTCGATGCGGCTGTCACATCGTTGGTTAAAGACTTTGACGCACCGCTAGCGAGTTCGAATAGCTTACCAGAAACACCTCCTAGCTTAGCTGTATTCAGGCTGGAGATGCCTAAGCGAGCTTGTTGGTTGCTAACAACGTCGCCACCGAGTTGGAATAAAGCACCACCGCCAGTGATATCAAACCGAACAGCGGCACTGGAGCCATCTGCAACAGTCAATGCGAAGCTAAGTGTGGAGCTATTGATGGAAAGCGAATTGCCATCGCCGGTTGCCGATATGCCGTTGACCGTCGCAGCAATATCGGTTCCGCTGGAACGAGCCGAAGACAATCCTGTCTTGAAAGTGCCACCCAATCCTTCGCTGACCACATCGACTGCTGCAAGCGACTTCGAGCCATAGCTGGAACTGGTGAACTTCAAATTTCCGCCATCGTTGGTCGCTTCGACACCCGTTGCATCCTTCAATAGATTGACCGACTGGATGATACTTGCCAGCGACGCACCTTTTTGGAATTTGAAAACTTCAGCACCACTGCCGCCGGTCAATTGGAATATGAGTTCCGCATTCAAGCCGCCGCCTTGTGTACCACCCGTCAAAGTGGTTCGTGTAACGTCAGCCAAGTCAGTAATCGCCGGGGCTGCGTCAACACCAACGCTGTAAATACCGTCCGCGCCGGCTTCGGACGCAAGAGTCGCAGAATAATCCGTCAGCGTATTGATCGCGTCTCGGATCGTTCCGATCGTTACATTACCTGTATCCTTAGTGGTAATGGTGATATTACCCGTCGAGCTATCAACCTTAGCCTGAGCAATACCGGTCGCAAAGCTGTTGTCGGTCACAAAAGTGATCGACTTATTGAAGTCTGCCGACTTGTTTTTCGCGGAAATCGTAATTGTATCGAGTTTGGAATTGTCTGTACCGGCCGTGACGACGGTCGGTGTCTTCGGACCAAGGTCAGTAGCGTTGAACAAGCTTGTACCGTTCAAGGTTGTACCAGAAACTTGAAACGTACCTTGCGTGTTGATTGCGGTGAGAATGCTGTTAACCGTTGCACCCGTGGCAACCACCACTCGCAGTTCATTGCTGGCTGCGTCATAGGTCGCTGCAGAAGTTACGCCACTCGAGAAGACCAGCTTGGTCGTGTTGGCCTTGGTGCCATCAGCGAGACCACCATTGGTAGCAGTCAGGTCGAATTGAGCCGCTGCAACTGGATCAGTACCGCTAGTTAGGGTTGCTGCGTTGCTACCATTATTGGTCGATGAAAAAATCGCTGCGCCGTTGGTAACATCAGTTGCGATGAAGTTGCCTGCAAGGTCTGTATTAAGCTTCGTCGTGATCTGAGAAAGCGTCGCACCCGCTGCGACGGTAACCGTTACTTTATTCGTTGTAGCGTTATAAGCGGCTGATGTTGTCGCACCCGAGGTGAAATCGATCGTTGTGCTATTTCCCTTGAGTCCGTCTGCTGAGCCACCATTGAGTGCGTTAAGCTTGAAAGAACTCGCGAGAACAGGATTCGTTCCGCCGGTGAACTTGCCTGTGAAAACACCAACGTCCGAGTTGGTAATGACACCGGCACCACCGCCAGCTACAGCGCCGAAGCCTAGCGAAGTCAGTGCAGTGTTCAAAGCACCAACGGTGACTGCTTCGGTCGCACCTGCAAGGAGGTCGATCGTCAAGACCTTCGTTGTCGCGTCGTAAGCGGCTGTAGTTGCAGTTCCATTCGTCCTGACTTCTATAATCGTGCTATTACCAACCAAACCATCAGCGACTCCGTTATTGAGAGCGGTGATGTTAAGCTTGACGCCGCTTCCTAAAGCGAAAGCAGTACCAGTAGTCGCTTCAGCACCAATCGAGAACGACGCATTCAAACTGACCGTACCACTCGCTTCAGCACCAATTGTATTGGCAGCAGCTAGGGCAACGCGGATGGTTGCTTCGCCATTTGCTTCTGGAGTTCCAAATTTGAGCTTCGCTGCAGACGCAACGGCTGTCGTGGAAGCTGGAACTCCCGACGAAGTAATAGTCGCTTTGGTCGCGGCTGCCGAAACCGAAACGTCGACACTCAGACTTCCCGTCGCACCCAAGTTGGCTTGGTCAATTCGTAGATCGGAAACAGTCGTGAAGCCCGTTCCTGCTTTGGTGACGAAGTCAAGACTTCCATCGAGCAGTCGGCGACCTTGGAAGGTAGTCGTCTGAGAAATTCGATTAATGGCTTCGAGCGAGCTGTCGACTTGAAGCTGATTAGCGGCAATTTCGTCATCACTCAAACCGCCCTTGTTAGCCGCCTCGGTTACTAGACCGCGGATATCGTTTAATAGCGAGGAAACTTGGCCGAGAGCTGAGTCAGCCGTGCCAATGATTTGGTTAGCTCGTTGTGTATTCGTCAATGCTTTGTTAATGCTGGTAATGTCGCTACGAAGGGATTCGCTGGCGATCAAACCTGCAGGATCGTCCTTACCGCTGTTGATGCGGAGGCCGGTGCTCAAACGAGTGAGCGAAGTTTGTAGTTCATTGTTTGTTCGTTGAAGACGAGTTTGTGCGGTCAACGAGCTTACGTTTGTGTTAATTCTTGTCATGCTAAAAAAACTCCCAACAGATTGAGGTTCGAAATGAGTGCGAAATCAAAAGGAGGCAACTATGGAGCGTATTTCCTTCCGGCTTCGAACATACGAAGCAAAGCACTCTATTCCGATGCAAGGTGAACTGCCTACTCACAATAAACTCGTTCGATAGGAGGTACCTACCAAAATGAGGTTTGTCGCTTTGTAGAAAAAACTAATAAGACCAACCGCCACAGTCGGTCACGAGCCCAACGATCACCAAAAGTTGATCAGACCTCGGGTATCTTTTTATGGACTACCAAACATAGCATCGGAAAGTTCGCCACCTAAAAGTAAACAAGATGAATTTCTTGAAGAATATTGCTGCAACTACAGTAGTACAGGTGTCTTGACGACTTTAATCGTTATAGGCGATCTAGATTTACTGCGCGTTACAGGTTCGCATGTTTTGGAAGGCATTTCCCCATGATGAATTTGTGTCCGCTAACCTGCTTCGATGTGGATTCGGATTAACCCGCACGATCGAGAAAGTCGTGCATTCTGTGCTGTCGTGTTGATCACAGTGAATGCAAAACGACTACAGCAAAATCTTTTGCGGCGAGAAATCGATACTCCTCGCTGATCGCTAATCGTTTAAAAAGGAGGGGAGGGCGAGGCTCCTGCCGAGCTTGCGGCGCCATGGTTCGGCAGTAGCCTCACCCTCACGCCTTGATCTAATCTTCGTTTTCTATGGGAAAGAAGCAAATCGCTGGCGAAAAGCGACATGTCGTCTGAGATCAAGTCAATTCCAGTCGCGAATCATTCCAGATGCCGTTTGTTGAGGAGTTGGCACGATATTTGATACGTAGTCAACTCGACACGCGTCGAGCGACATATTTCTGACGACCGCGCAACGGATCCAGCGCGTGTTGGTCGTCAACAAGTTGGACGTTAAACAAAAAAGCTTAATGAAGGAGCTTAAATCATGGTGAAGAAAATACTGTTCGTAGCGGCGTTCGCCGCAGTATCGTGGATTGGAACTCAAGCGAGCGTCAACGCGCAGCAGTGTGCTCCGCGCGGGTATTCAAGCTATCGCCCACCCGTGCCCGGCTTTGGTGGTTATTACCCTGGCTACCACCCTGGGTACTACTCTGGCTATGGTCGTGACTACGGTTCAGGCTACGGTTCAGGCTACGGGGCGTACCGTCCGCCAATCGGCTATCCCTACGGATACTCAAACTATTCGTCGTACTACGGATCCGGCTATGGTGGGGGATTCAGCGGAGCGTTTGGAAATCGCGGATATGGAAGTACGTGGGGTAGCTATGGTGCTGGCGGATTCCCGCGAGGAGGTGCTTATGGCATGGGAGGCGCAGGACCAGGAACGTCGCTTTACCTCGGTCGATAGTGCGTGCGAGTCCAAATCGTCAACATATACCATATGTGCGTGTTCGATCCGAGACTGGCAAGCCTGCGATCTCGGACTGACTCGTTGCGAATCTAAAATCCGTCTATTGATTGTTTAAAAACCATTCGTCGATGGCGTGACGGGCCTCACTGGCCGCATGGCACAGTCGTTCGAAATGGGTGACTGCAGACTGCAGGTCTCCTTGCCGGCTCGCTTCTTCTATGAGTGTCGAGGCCAGAGAGACATTGTTTGCATTAAATAGCTGTGACGCACTTCTCAGGGAGTGAGCTGCACGGGTAACCGTTTCAATATCGCTATTCTCGAAACCGTCGGAGAGTTCGTTGATTCGCTGTTCCACTTCATGGTAGAGCGTTTTCAAAAGGACTTTTAGCTGCTCTTGACTACATCGCAACCTTTTCACCGGGGCGGTAAAATCCAGCGGGGATTCTGGGGTGCTTGGAGTTGCCCGTGGCCTATTATTCGTATTGACGGATGTTCTTTGTCGTGAGTTAGTAGCAAACGACGTTGGTGTGTCAGTGATCAACTCATTCGCAATAAGCTCCAAGACGTTTTTCAGCTCATCGACCACAATTGGCTTATCCAAGTAGTACGTCATTCCTGCTCCCAAGCATCGCTCGCGATCACCTTGCATCGCGGCGGCCGTTAATGCGACGATAGGAATCAGGCTACTTGTACTAGGCGAAGTTGTTTTTTGAGCGAGTCTCTCTTGTTCCAGAGTCCGGATTTTTCGAGTCGCTTCGATACCGTCCATCACAGGCATTTGAAGGTCCATTAAGATCGCATCAAACGCATGTTCTGACCAAGCGTTTACCGCCTGCTCTCCATTTTCAACGACTACAATGTTGTGGCCGGCTCTTTTCAATAAGCCTACTGCGACCGCCTGATTCAAAGCGCTATCTTCAGCCAGAAGGAGATGAAGCGATCGGCTAGTCACGTGATTGTATTCGTTTGCGACCGAGTTGTTGACGTCATACGGGCTTTCACCTAATAAGCGATTGATTGCCGATAGTAACTCAGACTGTAGAGCGGGTTTGGTAAGTATTTCAATACGCGCATCCGGAAAATCCCGCGATAGTTCGCTCGACAAACCCATGTTCGGTGTTCGCATTGACGACGTGTACAAAAGAACGGGCGGAAGCGTATTTCTGGAAAGTTGTCTGAGATTTTGAAGCAGTTCGATCCCATCCATATCGGGCATCATATGGTCGACCACGAGAACATCGAACGTTCTAGATTCCCGATATTGCAATTGGAATTTTTCGATCGCTTGACGGGCGTCGCGCGCACTGATTACCGAGAATCCAACCTTACGTAGCGTCTCCCGGAGAATTACTCGATTGGTTTGATTGTCGTCAACGACCAGTATCGATCTACCAGCATGGTCTACGTCGGTATGAGCAGAATAGGACGTCACTTCATTTGCTATTCCGAATCGAGCGGTAAAATGAAAGGTTGTTCCTTTTCCAATCTCGCTGTCAACCCAGATCTTCCCGTGCATCATCGAGACTAGTTGCGAAGAAATGCTAAGTCCTAGTCCGGTTCCTCCGTACTTCCGTGTGGTCGAAGCATCGGCTTGTGAAAAAGCTTCAAAAATCGATTTCTGCTGTGATGGAGTGATTCCAATTCCAGTATCGCGAATAGAGAAATGAACTGTCAGCTCAGGCTCCGTCGGGGGGCCGCTTGCAAATTGAGCGTTGACCGCGATTTCACCTTGCTCCGTAAACTTGATTGCGTTCCCGACCAGGTTTACGAGGATTTGCTGCAATCGGCCGCAGTCGCATAGGACGCAATTCGGAATCCGAGAATCCAATCGGATCGCAAGTTCCAGCTTCTTTTGCGCAGCTCGCAAACCAAGCCCTTTCATGGCCGATTCAATGCAGATTCGAAGGTCTGTTGGTATTCGCTCGAGATCCAGTTTCCCGGCTTCAATCTTTGAAAAATCCAGAATGTCGTTTAGTATTCGAAGAAGAGACTGAGCAGACTGTTGAATCATTCCTACATAGTCGCGTTGTTGTCTATCCAACGGCGTATCCGAGAGTAACTCTGCCATTCCAAGGATACCATTCATGGGGGTACGAATTTCATGGCTCATGTTTGCAAGAAACTCACTCTTGGCTCGATTCGCACGTTCGGCGGTTTCCGTTGCCGTTTGCAATGCGTCTTGAATATGTTTGACTTCAGTAACATCTCGAGACACACCAAAGGTTCCGACTACTTCACCGCTTTCATCCAGCAACGGCATCTTGGTGGTGGAACACCAAGTGTCTGGTCGATTCGGCCAAGTCTCTTTTTCGATCATCGAGACAATTGGCGTTCGAGTGGCCATGACTTGCATTTCATCTTCACGAGCCTTGCTAGCATGTTCGCTTGTGAAAATATCGGCATCCGTTTTACCAACCACTGTCCAGGGGTCACCAAAGCAGAATTTATCTGCCATCGAACGACTAATTCGAGTAAATCGGCTCAAGCGATCTTTGAAATAGATTGAGTCGGGAATGTTGTCGAGCAGGGAGTGTAGAAGCGACCGTTCGTGATCCAATTCAATTTGGGTACGCTTCTTCTCCGTAGCGTCCATGAAGAGAACTTGAATTCCTCGCAATCGCTTTTCGCGATCATACCAAGGCGTTTTGAAGATCTCGACCCACTCAGGTTGTCCGTCTGCACGAACATGCTCTTCGTGATGTTGCATGGCGCATCCTGTTTCCATGACTTGGCGATCGTCGGAATGATACTTCTCAGCCATCGCGGCAGGAAACAAGTCGAAATCCGTTTTACCCGACAACTGATCAAACGATTTTTGGTACTGATCAAGGTAGGTTTGATTCGCGTAAACGACTTTCCCTTGAAGGTCTTTTAAGATCATGCAAAGCGGAAGTGAATCGATGAGATGCTCAAACGATATATCCAACGGTGATTTATTCATTGATCGCCACCCAGGATTCGATACTGCGACTTTTACACTGCGACCTTTATGCTGCTATACTGCGACCGAAACGGAAGTTGCTAAACAGTCGAGACGTTGCAACGCTTTGTCATCGTAATTTGATTGCCGGTTTCGTTGAATTGGACTTCGTCCATAAAGGCTTGAATCAAAACCAATCCACGACCGGCTTTCTGGTTCATCGCATTAGGATCGCCTTTGACAGGAATCGTTGAGGTGTCAAAACCCGGACCCTGATCGGTTACGGTGATTCGAATAAATTCCTTCGTGAGCATCGCGTCGTAACGTATTTTCCTACTTTTGTATGGCTCGGTATTCACTCTTTCGGCAACGCAATGCGGTATTGCAAGGTGGGTTTCATCAAAGTCTTTCTGGACTTGCCACTGCTCATGTGTGAGTTCTAGATTTCCGCGATAGAGAGCGTTGCTGAGGGCTTCTCGGATAGCAGCACTTAGGCGATGCAGTTCCGTTCCCGAAAGGAGTTCCATACCGGCCGCTATCTGAACGGGAAGGTCAACTGCGGGATCAAGGAATTCAGGTTCAGATGGTAAGTCGAGAATGAAGTGATTCTGGACTGCGCAGTCAATCATTCGGGAATAAGTCTGATCAGTTCGTAAGACACCGAGCACGTCTTCGACGGTCTTTAGCAGCAACGACTCCAACATGGACTTAGGAACATAAGCGGCAGCTCCGCATTGCAACGCTTCGGCAGCAAGCTTTTCAGAGCCGCGGGCCGTAACCAGAACACTCGGGATATGCGGGAACTCGCTTCGCATCCTTTCAACCAACTGTAGACCACTCATGTGTGGCATCTCCAAGTCGGTTACGACAAGTTCATAGGTCGCATCCGCAAGGCATTTCATGGCGCAAGCGCCATCCTCGGCGCAAATTACGTCATGGCCAGCCGATTCGAGCAAGATGCGCATCTGCATGGCCTGAGTTGCACTGTCTTCGACCAATAGAATATTTGGCATGGCAAGCCCTGCTTAACGGGAATATAGCTGTTTTTAAAGAAATTCAAGGAGGCGTACGCCAACCTAGAGCTACTTAGAATACCAGATTCATCGAAGCAAAAACTACGGGCAGCAAAAATGTTCAATGAGGGACGATCCTGGAATAACTTCCCAATACCAACACGCAGCGCAAACAAGTGAATAGGCTTAATCGACAAGATTCACTAGCTTGCACTGCGGGTTGGTGTATGGAACAAAACAGGGAACTTATTTCTGGACAATGCGTAGGGGTGAGGTCTGGAGTCACCTTCGAATCGACTCGAATTCGTCACCTGTATTCCAAGTTTGCATCTTGTCCATGTTCGCGATCTCGCAGGCGATGTAGAAGAGCAATTGAGTATCTTCGACTGCCCCTTCCAGATTCCAGGCTGGATCGTATTCGTCGCTGGTTTGGTGGTAACGGGACTGAATCCATTCATTCAATTGGGCCTCACCCCAGCCACTGGGCTTGCCTAAAACTCGCGTTCCAGCGTGAATATAGACCCCGGGAATACCAATTTTAGCGAGCGAGAATTGGTCCGATCGGTAGTAAAAACCTTTCTCTGGGAACAGGTCTGGCGTGACAATACGACTTTGGAACTGAGCGACACGATCAACGATCACGTCGAGGGAGCTTTTTCCCGCACCAATCAGGTGGACATCTGCCGTTCTTCCAAGATGATTGATACCATCGATGTTGATTAAAGCCGATACACGATTCGGATCAATCGTCGGATGGGCGGCAAAATAGGCCGATCCCAGTAACCCCTGCTCCTCAGCACCCACCGCAACAACCAACACCGAACGTCGAAGCCGGGCTGGAAGTGATGTAATCGCTCTGGTTATCGCTAAGAGGGCGGAAACGCCAGATGCATTGTCGATCGCGCCGTTGTAGATTGCGTCCCCGGTTGCATCGCGCGTCTCAGCGATTCCGAGGTGATCATGATGCGCCATCAAGATCAAGTACTCATCTTTAAGTTTCGGATCAGATCCAGGGATCATTCCAATCACATTACCTGTATCCTTTCTTCGGACGGTTCCCTCAAGCTCGACGGAAACCTTTCCATCGAGATGGATGGGTTTGAACTCTCGATGTTGAGCAGATGCGATAGCCGCGTCTAGTTCGAAGCCCGACTGAGTAAAGATCTTAGAGGCCGCTTCTTCGGTAACCCAGGCTTTCATTTTTAATCGTGGTTCCGCGCCACCTTGCAATTCAAATTCCTCGCCAGTCCAAGACGTTTGGATAACCGTCCATGGGTAACCAGCCGACGGTGTCGTATGGATAATAATCGCCCCGGCTGCGCCTTGTCGAGCGGCACTGGCATACTTGTAGTCCCATCGGCCGTAATAAAGTCGCTTGCGCCCCGCGAACAGATTGGGATTGCTCTCGGGATCGCCTTCCGGATCGCCTTCCGGATCGCCTTCCGGATCATTGTTCAGCATGATCAAGACCTTCCCGCGAAGATCCTCACCTTTGAAATCGTCCCATTCATATTCGGGGGCCTGGATTCCATAGCCAACAAAAACGAGTTCTGCGTCCTGAATCGAGATTTTCTCCAGGGGTTGGCCGCAATTGGCGATCATGTCTTGAAGGTAACTTAAACTTAACACTGGTCGACCGGAAGCGAACTCGAAGGTTGCGGGATTGCGTGTTGTAACGCCAAGCATGGGGACAGGCTGAATCCAGCTACTATTTAGTCCGGCCGGTTCCAATCCCATCGATTCAAGCTGAGTTGAAATATAGAGCTGGGCGAGCTCGTCAGAGTCCGTCCCTGGTCCGCGCCCTTCTAATAAGTCGTCGGCGAGAAAGCGAATGGAGGCCCGCAAGGCGCTTTCGTCGATTTTTAAGGCAGCTTGACAGACTTCTTGAGTCGGCTGAAACCCAGGCGAATTCGATTCCTGCCCGATCGCAAAAATCGCCGATAATGGCCAAGCAAGAAGCAATTTAGCTGCGAAACTATTGCAAATATTTGATTGATTCAACGTATTCCCTCGGTTAGGCCTCTCAAGTGTCGCAAATGCTCCCACAGTCATCGGCGCGCATCTTTCGGAAGCCTGAATGGTGCTTTAAGCCAAATCTACTCATTCT
>Ga0105045_10005190_pt1 | contig 11434 bp, 10 predicted proteins | sample MAT02_FD_78089 | JGI IMG/M metagenome (GOLD analysis project Ga0105045, IMG submission 78089) | Freshwater microbial communities from Lake Fryxell liftoff mats and glacier meltwater in Antarctica - MAT-02 (megahit assembly) | ecosystem: Environmental > Aquatic > Freshwater > Ice > Liftoff... | reverse complement strand
TGAAGCAGTTTGGTGATATGCGCAAGATGATGAAGCAGATGAATAAAATGGGCGGCGCCAAGGCTGCCATGAGCAAGATGATTCCTGGTATGGGCAAGCGGTAGGTTTTGAAATCAGAAAGCTGAAATCTAAAGTGAGAAAGCTGAAATCAGAAGGCTGAAAAATTCTCAATTCAAATAAGTAAAGGGTTCAGATCGAGAGATTTGAACCGATTTTTTTTAAGAAGGGAAAGGCTTTTAATTTATCAAACCTTCCAATCTTTTCAGTTCTGAATCAGTTTCCAGATTTGGATGGGCCTGAAATTAAGGGGGGGGTGTTTTTAGTTAGAAACACTCCTTGTTTCGCCAAAAAGTCCAATATATCCAGCTCGTAGATTTCAGCCATTTTGGCCAAATGGAATATGTTTGGAATACTTTTTCCGCTTTCTATATTAGAAAGTGTCTTCTGAGATACTCCCAACAAATGTGATACTTCATACTGGGAAAATCTTTTTGATTCTCTGGCTTTTTTCAAACGAGCTCCTAGTTCCATAAACAACTACTAAGTAAAAATTTACTAAAAATTAGAAATAACTTACTAGGTTAATCCCTATAGAAACAGCAAATTACGTCCTAGTTAGTTTAAAACAAAATGAATTAATAAATTTAGTTTATGTCAATGGAAAATAGTTTGATTTGTACGAAGAGATTGTTTGAGCTGATCAACCTACCCTACACCACGGCTTTTCTTAAAGAAAAATTGCTCACGCATCCTCAGCCTGAGAGCCTCCTATCCATCTCGGATACCCTGGCCGAATACAACGTGGAAAGTCTTGCGCTTCAGATCGGAGCTGATAAATTAGATCAACTTCCCTTACCCTGTGTAGTTCAAATTCATCAAAAACCTTATCCTTATTTCAGTTGCCTTTCTCAGGTTTCAGCTGTTCGGGTGGAATATTCGGATGATAAGGGAAAGATTAGGGAAATGGCTAGAACTGAATTTAGTACCAAATGGACAGGGGTCGCACTTGTCTTGGAGAAAGGTGAAGAGGCTGGGGAGCCTGAATATCTGGAGCATAGAAAAGAGGCTCTAACGTATAAAGCATTGCTATTTTTACTATGTGCTATTGGACTGGCTTGGATCATTGGAGATTTGATCGGATGGGAACCTTACACTTCCTATTCTATTGGAATGTTCGCCCTATTCACTTTAAAGCTAGCAGGCTTAGGGGTATCGGCTATCTTGCTATGGTCTGAGGTAGATAAGAATAATACCGCGATTGCCAAATTTTGTACCGGTGGTAAGAATGTAGACTGCAATTCAGTGATAGACTCCTTTTCCTTCGGAGGCTTGATCAGTTTGAGCAATTTAGCTTTTGCTTATTTTCTCTCCGGTTTTTTCATTATGATGTTTAGTTCCTTTTCAGACTCAGCATTGAGCCTTTTAGCTGTGCTGAGCTATTCTAGCTTGGTGATCATTCCAATTTCCCTTTACTATCAGGGCATAAAGCTCAAAAAATGGTGTGTCTTATGCCTGTGGATATCCGGAATTCTATTGTTGGAGTTTCTGGTAAGCCAATTCTTTTTGCCAAAGCTTAATCCTTCAACATTAAGTGACTTTAGTGTATTTTCATTTCTATTTCTAGCAATTGTACTTGCTTGGCTCACTCTAAAGCCCTATCTGATTGCCAGAACTGATCTATATGGTGTAAAGAGCAAATTGGCTAAGGTCCTATCAAACAAGGAACTTTTCGATTATTTTCTGAATAGCTCAAGAAGGATTTCTTCAAATCCTGAAGGATTGGGGATATTCCTGAAAGGTCAAAACGCCAAGTACCATGTACTAAAAGTATGCAATCCCTATTGTGGACCCTGTGCTCGCACACATCCCTTATTGGAACAGCTCTATGTAGCGGGGAATATTGATTTGCAGATTTTGTTTCTTCCAGGCGGTGAGGATGACACTCGAATCCAAACGGTCAGTCATCTGTTGGCAATTGCTGCGAAAGGGAACAAAGACCAAACCCGCAAAGCCTTGGATGATTGGTATGTGCCGGAAAAGAAGGATTACAATGTCTTTGCAAAAAGGTATCCCATGAATGGGGAATTAGCGCAGCAGAAGACTATGATCAAGTCCATGGAGAACTGGGCAGAAAGAGAACAGATCACTCATACCCCCACGATTTTCATCAATGGCTTTGAGTTGCCCGCCGCTTATGAAGTAGAGGATTTAAAATATGTGCTACAGTAAAAACAAACGCTGCTCCTGCAGTAACAATATTCATCGCGATGAATGGGCATATCGCTCGGATGCTCTACAATGACCGGGTTAACGAGTAAAATTTTTAACAAAATTAAAAATGAAAAAGTTAAGTTTAGAAATGCTTCGCCTTACATCCGCTGATGTATTGGAGCGCAGTCAAATGAAAAAAATTACTGGTGGGTATGGGAGCTGTTATTTACAATGTGATAGTTGGAATCAATTTAGACCAATGGCAGTAGATAATTGCCATTCATCAATTTTAAGTTTGTACTGCACTGGAGGAGGTGTTTGTACTTGTTAATTAATTGATGAAAAATCAAACCGGTTTAAATTTTATTTAAACCGGTTTTCATATTCAAATATAAATTAATACCAGTCTTGTGATTATGAATTATGTTTAATAAAATTAGTTTGTGGTGGATTTCTTATTTATTGTTTGCGTCAATGTTCATTTGGCCTTCATTTTCTTTTGCACAATACAAGTTGGAGAAAGTTGATGACTTTAAAATAAACTCGTTATATCCAGTGGAAATTGTAGACTATTTTCCGCAAGATGCACTTTACTTAGGATATATTAATTCTACTGAAGGAACAAGAATAGCGCTCATTAATGAAAAAGGTGATCTTATTATTCAAAAGGTTCTACAAGGAGATGGCCCCAATCTAATTTCATCGTCTTTTAATAGTTTAGCTTTCTCTAAAGAAGGGGGAATCTGGATTCAAACTCCTTTTGAATTAGTCTTGTTTGATCAGAAATTTAATGTTAAAAAAAGAACGAAATACCTCTCTGACAGTAAAGTTCACTTGTACGGGAGAATGGAGATTTTTCCCTATTTCTACCAAAATCAATCTCTATCTAGTTTTTCATTCATTACAAATCCTTCTGGTTTATTTCCTTATAAGCCAAATAGGGATATTAATAGTATTCAATTAATTGAAATTTATCATATAGAAGAAAATAAATTGTATAAAATTGCTTCTGTTTCTGATAGACCATTACACAAGAATTTTGAAAGTTCATTAGGTTTAGCTTATGTTCCTTCTTATGTTATAGATAAAAAGTTTAATAAACTTTATTTAACTTCATCTTTAGATAATGAAATAACGGTTTATGATTTAGTTTCCAATATGGTGGATTCAAGAATAAAAATAAACCATGGAGATTTTAAAATACTTCAAAAGAACATTATTACAAAAAGTGATTTCCCCTCTTATGGAAGGATTTCCTTAGGCTCTAAGAATCATAAATTATTCTTACTTGATGGAGGAAAAATAGTCTTGGATTATATTCGAGAGATTCCCTACGGGACCTATGAGAAAAAGATATCCGATGATCCTACTTACCACCATTTTCAAGACCCGAGTTACCATAGATTGATACTATTTGATAGCTCCAAGCAGCTAAGTGGTGACATTGCGCTACCTAAAAATGGAAAGTTGATGACTTCACTTCAAGGAGGCCGGCTTTTGTTTCAGATAATTGACCCCGACGTTGAAGAGGATTTTATCCGGTATAGTATATATAAGGTAATAGCTACAATCAAATAGCTTGATCTAAAAAATAAAATTGAAACCCTCCTTCCCCCATTATAAACAACCTGACTCCAAAGACTGTGGTCCTACCTGCTTACGGATTATTGCGAAGCACTATGGTAAGCTGATCTCTCTGAAGGAAATTCGCGAGATCTCCGAAACGACTCGTGCCGGAAGTAGCCTGCTCAAGCTCAGTGAGGCGGCGGAGGCGATGGGCTTTCGGACCATCGGTGCCAAGTTGGATTTTGGTAAATTGAAAAATGCCCCCTTGCCTTTGATAGTCCATTATGACAAAAACCACTTCGTAGTGGTCTATCGAATCAAGAAAGACGCAGTATATCTCTCGGACCCCGCCTATGGTCTGATCACCTTGTCCAAAAAAGAGTTTATTGCCCGCTGGATTGGCAACAATGCGGATGAGCAGACCAAAGAAGGCGTTACGCTACTACTGGAAGCCACTCCTGACTTTAAAAAGCTGAAATGGGAAGATCAAGAAAAGCGATCTCTTCGATTTCTGTTCCGTTATTTGTTTAATTATAAAAACTTGATCATCCAGCTTTGTATCGGTTTGCTGGTAGGAAGTCTGTTACAGCTTATTTTTCCTTTTCTGACTCAGAGTATTGTAGACGTCGGTATTCAAAATCAGGATATCGGCTTTATCTATCTGGTACTTTTTGCTCAGATTATGCTGTTTTTTGGTCGTACCAGTGTGGAAGTGCTGCGCAGTTGGATTTTGCTCCATCTGAGTACGCGGATTAATATTTCCTTGGTCTCTGATTTTTTTATCAAACTGATGAACTTGCCCATATCCTATTTTGATACCCGCATGACCGGGGATATCATGCAACGGATCAATGACCACCGACGAATAGAAAATCTACTGACCGGCACTACGCTCAGTACGTTATTCTCCTTCTTTAATTTGATTGTTTTCGGCGCTGTGCTTATTTATTATAGCGTCACTATTTTTCTGATATTTCTTGGAGGTAGTATATTTTATCTTGTCTGGGTTTTGTTTTTTTTGAAGCGTCGGAAGGAGTTGGATTACAAGCGCTTTGCTCAGATGAGCCAGGAACAGAGTACCGTCATTGAGCTGATCAATGGCATGCAGGAAATCAAAATGCACAATGCTGAGAGGCAGAAAAGATGGAGTTGGGAATTTGTACAAGCTCGGCTGTTTGATGTTTCCCTTCAGTCTTTGTCACTGGAACAGACTCAAGAAGTTGGTTCTTCGATCATCAATGAACTTAAAAATATTCTAATCACGTTTACTTCCGCTTTGTTGGTGATCGAAGGAAATTTCACTTTGGGAATGATGCTTTCGGTTCAATACATTATTGGGCAGTTGAACAGTCCTATTACGCAATTGGTAGGGTTTGTAAGAGCCTATCAAGATGCAAGTATTAGTTTGGAGCGGTTGAATGAAATCCACGATAAGGAGGAAGAAGAGAATACAGAAAAGCAATATGTAAGAAATCTCAATACCAACGAAGAGCTAGTGGTGAAAAATCTTTCCTATCGCCATATAGGGGCAGATGAAAATGTGCTCAATGGCGTAAGCCTTATCATACCTCCAAACAAAGTCACTGCGGTAGTTGGGGCCAGCGGAAGTGGAAAGACTACGCTGATGAAATTGTTATTGAAATTCTACGAGCCATCCAAAGGTGAGATTAGTTATGGTAATCATGATTTGAAAATGATTTCGGCAAAAAGCTGGCGAGACCACTGTGGTGTGGTGATGCAGGAAGGCTATGTATTTAATGACACCATTGCTGCCAATATTGCTGTCGGAAAAGACACTATAGATCAGGACGAGCTGGTAAAGGCTGCTCGCATTGCCAATATTCTCGATTACATCCAGTCTCTACCGCTTGGGTTCAATACAAAAATCGGAAATGAGGGTATAGGAATGAGTACAGGTCAAAAACAACGATTATTCATTGCTCGTGCGGTATATAAGGATCCCGAAATCCTGTTCTTTGACGAGGCGACTTCGGCTCTCGATGCAAAAAGCGAACGCATCGTCATGGAAAATCTGAATCACTTTTTGAAAGGTAAAACGGTGTTCGTCATAGCACATAGATTAAGTACAGTCATGGGAGCCGACCAAATTGTGGTTATTAACGACGGCAAAATTGTAGAGCAGGGGACGCATGAACAATTGGTTCGTTTGAAAGGGGCGTATTATGACTTGGTTAAAAATCAATTGTAACTCAAAAATCTTAAATCAAACAGACTATGCCCGATCTACAGCCTCAAGCCAACAACTTACACCTTCGGTCCGAAGAAGTTCAGGAGATAATCAGCACCCCACCGGCTTGGCTGATCCGCTGGGGCATCACCCTGATCTTTATTCTTACATCGTTGGTTATTCTTTTGTCTTTTATGATAAGGTACCCGGATTTCGTCCAAGCAAAAGTATTGGTGACGACAAAGGAACCGACAGAGCGGGTCATCGCGCGCTCGTCCGGACAGATTGAAAAACTTTTTGTGGAAAACGGAGCTGTTGTAGGAGAAGGCCAGCCACTTGGAGGGATCAGAAGTACTGCGAATCTGGAAGATGTTTTGTACCTGAAAGAGACACTGGAAATTGAAATCTTTGGGAGGGAAAACGAATATAAATTTCCTATTGAATCCCTTTCAAAACTAATTCTAGGTGAGATTGAAGTTTCCTATCTGGAATTTGAGCGGAATTTCATGGAATATTGGCTTTTGCAGGAGTTACAGCCTCATATGGGACAGTTAGAAAATAGTCAGCGATCCCTGATTGAAATTAAAACTAGAATTACAAGTCAAATAGCTCAAAAAGATTTAATGGAACGCAGATTGGCTCTTTTTCAAATAGACTACGATCGCAATAAGAGTCTTCATGAACAAGGGGTAATAGCTGATAGGGATTTTGAATCCAAAGAGATGGAATACCTTCAAATGCAGGAGCAGGTCAACAGCATGATTATTACCATCTCCCAAATGCAGGAAGCACTCAGTATGGCTAATCAGACTAAGCGCATCACGTCTATAGACAAACAAGAAGAAGAAACACGTACCTTAAAAAACATGGTTCAATCCTACTACAGTCTCAAGCGTGCCCTTAGAGATTGGGAATACAACTATCTAATGACATCCTCGACGAGTGGTGTGGTCAGCTTTCAAAAAATCTGGGGTGCCAATCAACAGGTCAATTCTGGTGAACTTGTGTTTACTGTGCTACCTGGAAATAGGTCCAAGCTATTGAGTTCGATGAAAATTTCGGCTCAGAATGCAGGTAAAGTTCAGGTTGGTCAAAAAGTCATGATTAAGCTGGACAATTACCCCTTTCAACAATATGGAGCATTGATTGGAGAAATAACTAACATATCGATTTCACCTGATGATGAATTTAATTACTTAGTATATGCCGCCTTACCAATGGGTACGAGTACCTCTTACCACAGGGAAATACCCTTCACTCAGGAATTGTTGGGGAGTGCGGAAATTATTACAGAAGAATTGAGTGTTGCAGAACGTCTTTTTTTTAAGTTCAGGTCATTATTAATCAATTGAAATAAATCAAAACATCAAAAATTGTAGTCCAATCGAAGATCTAAGGTCTCGTCTGCCATTTAATTATTATATACTGAAGGAATGAAAATTGTACAGACTTTTTGGATAGATGAAGGGAAAAATGGGTTGGAAGACTCATTTGGATGGTGCAGTGCAAAGTATCATTTAATGAGCTGGGCTCTAAGTGCTCTTCAATTAAATAAATTTTACTCCAATGTAGAACTGATCACAGATACAAAAGGAAAGGAACTCTTAATAGATCAGCTCAAACTACCTTATCAAAATGTCCGAGTAGAATTGGATGATTTAAATTTTGAATGTAGTCCTCAGTTATGGGTTACCAAAAAAATTTACGCGTACACACTTCACGACGAACCATTTTTAAATGTGGATGGAGATGTTTATATCTTCAATTCCTTTCCGAACGACCTGCTGTCTGGCGATCTTATTGCTCAGAATATAGAGCAGGACTTTGACTATTACAAAGAGCTTGTTGGATTGGTAAATCAGACCTTTGATTATGTTCCTATGCCGCTAAAAATGCAGGTAGAAAAGTCCATACCCATTCAAGCAAGTAATGCAGGTATTTTGGGAGGGAAAGACCACCGATTTTTCAAAGAATATTTCCAAATCGTTCATAATTTTGTTTTGAAAAACAAGGAAAAGATAAATCTACTAACACCCTCTCAACTGGTCAACTTCAATGCCGTGGTAGAGCAATATATTTTTCATTGTTTAAGTAACGATTCGAACGTAGCTGTAAAATATTTATTTGATACAGTATATGATCCTTCTTTTTTTGAAGGGTTTTGTAATTTCCATTATTTGCCAAATAAAACGCCATTTATTCATGCTTTGGGAGACTATAAAAGAAATGGTTGGGTATGCGATCAATTGGCAAATAGACTCCGGATGGATTATCCTGAATATTATTATAATATCATCAATCTCATTGAATCCACTATAAAGCACATTACTGAGTTTGAGGAGTCCTATCCAAGCAGTTCAAGTTTTTCGTTTAACTATTTAGCAAAATCCGAAGAAAAGTTATTTTCCAGAACCAAACAAATCATATATTCAATTTGTGATAGGGAACAAGTATCATTAGATCTCAATAAATATAACATTCATCAACTTAAACAATATTTGAGTGAAGAACTGAATAATTCAAGTTCGTCTGCGCTTCTGAATGATGTGTTTGAGTTTGAAAAAGAGAAATTGAGGTTGGCTCAATCTTTTCCTTCCGATGATTTTGTGTTGAAGAACGAGGCTAAAGCCAATGACAATGCGAACCATGTTTTCAAACGTAATAATTTTCAAGAAAAAATGGAATTGAGATTGTCACCATTCTGTATGATAATAGAGTCAGAATGGGATTGGGCGCTTAATCCTACTTTGTTTACTCGTGTCAAAATAAATAATATCGAAATTAATTTTGATCAGAGACCTCATTATTATCAAACCTTATTGTTGCTTGACCGGCATCATGGCGAAGTAATCGAGTATTTGCTTGGGCCTGTCGAAACCTATTTAATGTCATTACTTTCTAAAGAGGTAAACAGGTCCTATCAGCAATTGGCTGATCAGGTAATCCTATTTTTTCAAAATGTTGAGCCAATTCAAGTCTTGACACTATTGGAAGAGTCCATACGTTTCTTGTCTTATAGTGGGATGATTTTTGTAGAGTTGAATGATTCCTAAAAATCTAGTAAAAACTTACTAAAAGTTAGTAAATAAAGTATTGTTTGTGTTTTGATTACTGCTTAAATTCAAGAAATCAAAACAAGTATTGGACGGTCCAATCCTCAAGTATTGATCAATTTAAAAAACAAACAAATGAAAAAGCTAAGTTTAGAAATGCTGCGACTCACTTCGGGAGAGGTATTGCAGCGAAGTGAAATGAAGAAGATCAGTGGTGGTGGAAGGTCTTGTGGTCATACACTAACCTGCGAGGATGGTACGCAATCAGGCGGCTCTGGTTCATGTCCAACAGATGCTTCCCTCGAATGCTTAAGTAATGGAGGTGCAGCCTATTGTGTTGAAACGGGTTGCTCATGATTATATTTAGGGATTAGTTCTCATTTGGGACTAATCCCAACTTTAAAAACAAAAAAAAATATTTCGTTCAATATACCTAATATTCAACTGTCTTTAACTAATAGCAATTCTAGATAAAATATTATGATCTTTGAAAACTTACTAATTCTTAAAACCAAAATAAATTGGAGAATCCTCCCTGTGTTGATAGTGCCGTTGTTTTCTTGTCAGGAAAACAAAAGCCAAATAGCTGAAATCAATATCGCACTGGTTAAAATTGACTCTTTGATTATCCAAAAAGAGACGCGGATTAGGATTTTGGATCATCATTCTAATACTGGAAACTTTCTTGGTTATGGTCCTATTACCAAGAGTTTTTTATTGATTGACGGGAAAGGAAAAATCCTTGAAGAAGTGAATAGATTTGGACAGGGACCAAACGAATACAGTGCTAATTTAAGCTCTGCGGCATTTAATGAGGATGGTGGAGGAGTATTTCTCCAAAGTTCCAATGAACTGATATGGTATGATGAAAATTGGGTTATAAAAAACAAGTGGAAATATGCGCCGAACTTTGGTGTTACAATATATGGAGGGCCAAGATTCAGCACTCCCTACTATTTTGAAAAAAATTCACCCGCTCCTTTAATTTTCACCTCCTTTTTTTCGAATGTGAAAATACAATTTCATGAAGAACAGAGGAGATTAGGGATTAGTAAGATTGTTGAGGTCTTTGATTCTTCGAAGGACAAATTGGATTGGAAACTTCCTATTGATTTCAGTTTATACAACGAATATAAACCAAAAGACAATGAATTCGACCTGTCTCCTGTTTATTACCTCAATAAAGAAAAAAAAGTATTGCTACTTTCCTTTGATAACTCACTAACTGTGGGAGCATATGATATGAGTAGTGAATTTGATTTGCTGTGGTTATTCAATTTCGAAAAGAATCAATTATCGGATAAAGGCAATGGTAAGACAGTGAAAATATTTCAGAATGCTAACCATGATTTTGTAATTCTTCGCTATTCCGGTATAGCCGATTTGGAATTGTTGAGTAAAAAAGAAGAGAATAGCTCCTATTCTCCTCTACAGGATTCCCAACTATATCGGTTTTACTACGTCAGTGAAGATAAAAAAGTCTTGAAAGAGCTTCCTTTTCCGGCAGGTCATGAACCAAATTCCGAACTTATAATTTTGGGTGAAGGAAAATTTCTAATAAGATGCAAAGATGAGGAAGATACTGAGATGAACTATTCCAGCTATTCTGTTTTTGAAATAACAGTTCAAAACCCTTAGTTGCGGTTGCGTTACATGGTCAGAAACTTCGGATGACCCAAAAGCCCGAGGTATATACCAATTTTTTAAAAATGTAATTTTATGAAAAAGCTAAGCTTAGAAATGCTGCGCCTCACTTCGGGACAGGTTTTACAGCGAATTGAGATGAAGAAGAACTGGGGGGTATGGAGGAGGATGTGGATCAGGTGTCAACAATTGCTCTAATAAATGTCCATGTTCAGATTCACGAGACTGGTGTGAACATGGACGGTGTAAGCAGAGGGGAACGTAAAATTTATTTATCCATATAAATTTCAAGAGGTAGTTGAAATTTATTTTAACTACCTCTATTAAAATCATGAAAAATTATTTATACTTAATTGGCTCAATCTTATTGTTTTCGTGCAATAGATCCAGCATAGACCCTTCATTTGAAAGTATTAAATACACGATAGATACAGTTTTAATAAATTCAAAGAACAAAACAATTGATCTAAGTAATAAAATTTTAATATCTGATTTAGGAATTGGTGCTAGTTCTCTTTTTATATATAATTCATTCGACCATTCTATTGATGAGATAATCCTTGACAGCCTAGTATTGGGAGCAAAAATTCTATTATTAAAGGAGGGTCCTAATGGAACAGGTGATAATGTGTCCAATATAAAGATCCTGAAAGATGGAAGTTGGTTTATTAAATCATCAACTAATTCTGGAATATTTGATATGTTTGGGAAACTTAAAAAGAAAATCGACTGGGAAAATGCAACTGATTCAATTGGAAAAAAAATCAATATT
>Ga0105045_10005189_pt1 | contig 11434 bp, 11 predicted proteins | sample MAT02_FD_78089 | JGI IMG/M metagenome (GOLD analysis project Ga0105045, IMG submission 78089) | Freshwater microbial communities from Lake Fryxell liftoff mats and glacier meltwater in Antarctica - MAT-02 (megahit assembly) | ecosystem: Environmental > Aquatic > Freshwater > Ice > Liftoff... | reverse complement strand
CGGCATCATATCCCCCGCCGAGTGTTGCAGCCAGCGGCACGCCGTTGGCACGGCAAGCGTCGCGCACCATCGCATCGCGTTCCAGCAGCCCCGCATCGCTCAAATCCAGTCGCCCCAGGCGGTCGTTTGCGGGCGTGTCCACACCCGCCTGCACCAGCACCAGATCGGGCCGCACTGCTGCAAACGCGCGGTCGAGTTCGGCCTGCAGGATCTGCAGATAGGCCATATCCTGCATTCCATCCGGCAACGCCACATCCCGCCAGCCGCGCGCCTTGCGCACCGGGAAGTTGCGCTCGGCATGCAGCGACATGGGGAAGGCGCCAGCCACACCCGCCAGGCACACGGCCGTGCCATCACCCTGATGAACGTCAAGATCGACGATGAGGATACGCCGCGCTGCACCCTGCTGCAGCAGGGCGACCGTCGCCACCGCCAGATCGTTGAACACGCAATATCCGGCGCCGCCATCCGGCATCGCATGATGCGATCCGCCCGCCACATTTGCGGCAAATCCATCCCGCAGGGCTGCCCGCGCGGCTTGCACCGTGCCGCCAACGCTCAGCAGCGCCCGCCGCGCAACCAACGGCGTCACCGGAAACCCGATCCGCCGCTCGATGCCCCGTTCGACCGATGCTGCAAGAACCGCATCCACATACCCTTGCGAATGAACCGCCAGCAGCAAATCCCGCTCCGCCTCCGCCGGGGCTTCGAACAAAATCCCGGCAGCGGCCAGCGCCGCGCGCGTCGTTTCATATTTCGACATCGGAAAGCGATGACCGGCCGGCAGGGGCGCCACATAGCCCGGGTGAAAGAAAAACCGCACTGCGCACCCAATGTCGACACTTGGCAAGCCGTCAACCGGGCATTATAGCGCGCCCTTCTGAACGGCCTATTCCGCGGTAGCTCAGTGGTAGAGCAGACGACTGTTAATCGTCTGGCCGTAGGTTCGAATCCTACCCGCGGAGCCAGTTTCCGGATACGTCCTGACGGTTACCACCGGATCAGCGGTGGCACCACACATCTCGCCGTCAATGTGGACATGGCAATTGCCAGTCCATACCACAGACCGATGTAGGCAACGCTGTTGGCCGGGCAGTACAGCGAATAGACGAGCACGCCGAGGCTGCCGGCGGCGATGCCGGTGACAATGCCGGCGCGCTCCAGCGAAACCGGCGCGCCGCGGCGCAGCTGGGCAACGATGATGGCAGCAAACCCGCAAGCCGCCAGCAAGCTGACACCCAGGCACCAAAGTGCCGACGACCACCATACCGCCTGCGCCGCTGCAGCTGGATCGATGATGGCGACCACGGCCGCCGTTGCCGGCACGATTCCGGCCATCGCGACCGCGGCCTGCCAGGCCCGGTTGGCCCGGCCGATGCCCGGTCGCGCCATTGCCAGCGCTGCCGCCGCACAGATGCCGCCCAACATCAGCAGCAATCCTGTCCTGAGCAGAAACATCGGATGGGGCGTTCCAGCGAGCACGTCTTCCCGGATGCCTAGCATGAGGCCGACTGCGGTCGCTGCAAACAAACCAAAAGCCGCAAGCCCGATCACGGCTTGCCAATCGCGCAGTGGCCGCACCGGCGCCAGATCGTTCGCGAGATCATCAAGAAGGATGTTTTCTGTCATCGGTCATCTTCCACCAGAGCCGTGAGCCTTTTCAGCCCACGGTGTACATTGACTTTCACCAGGCTCTCGCTCTGGCCGAGCGCAATCGCTGCCTCGGCGACGGACAGCCCGTCGATCCGCGTTGCGCGAATGGCAGCCGCCTGCGCCAGCGGCAGCCGCGCCAGCATCTGCTGGCAGCCGAAGCGGGCAATGATTGCGGCCTCGCCACTTTCCACGCCGAATATGTCGCTCAGCTCAGCCTCGGGCCGGGCATAGACCCGGCGCAGATGATCCACCCAGCGGTAGCGGGCTATGGCAGAAATCCATGGCAGAAACGCCCGCTCCGGATCCCAGCTGTCGCGTTTGCGGTGCAGCGAAAGCAATGCCTCCTGAACAAGATCATCGAGCTGCGACTCCGGCACCCGGCTGCGAAAGAAGCGATGCAGCAGGCTGTCACACAGGCCGAGCAACTGGCGATAGGCGGCACGATCGCCGCGCTGCGCCGCCGCCATCAGTCTGGCCAGGGTTGCCTCGTCTGCGGTCAATGCAGGCGCTGCAACCAGCGGCCGCCGAAAAGGGGCGCGACGGACCGGGCAACGCCGTTCACCGATGCTCGCCTTGCGCAACGGCGATCGCGTCAGCACGAGACAGTGCGAGCAGGGCAGGCAGCGGATCGAGGGAGGGCGCAGCGTCAAGCATGCAATTGAACATTGCGGCTATGCTCACCTGTTGCGGTTCGCAAAGTGCGGCAAGGGTAGCGAAAATGGCATGCATCGGAGCGTCCGCACCGCTCACCGCGACCTCGTGCGATGGGCGCGTGATGAGGAGAATGTGCGCGTTGGCAGGCCCATTGTCTGCCCAATCCGCCGGCAACGCGTGCCCAAGCGGCAGCGGCAAACGCATTCCTGTGCAACATCATTCAACCTTTCAGGGGAAACCCGGCAGTCTGCCACCGGCGCCTTGCAATAGCGGGTTCGGCACATCGAGGCGTCTGGTTACAAGTGCTTGGCTAGCGCTTGGCGCCGCCCTCCTAACAATGGCGATTGCGGAGTTCAACTCCGCATGACACACCTTCGCAATCGCAAACTGGAGTTCGAGCATGCAGCATTTCGACGTTCTGATCGTCGGCGCCGGCCTCAGCGGCATCGGTGCAGCCTGGCATCTGCAGGACAAATGCCCCGGCAAAACCTTCGCCATCCTCGAGGGGCGTGCCGCTATCGGTGGCACTTGGGATCTCTTCCGCTATCCCGGCATCCGTTCGGATTCCGACATGTACACGCTCGGCTACAATTTCCGCCCCTGGACGGAGCAGAAAGCGATTGCCGACGGCCCCAATATCCTGCGCTATGTTCGCGACACGGCACACGAAGCCGGCATCGAGCAACACATCCGCTTCAACCACAAGGTCACCACAGCCAATTTCGACAGCACGACCGGCCATTGGACGGTGACTGCCGAAACCACCGAAGGCCCTGCAGCCTTCACTGCCAACTTCCTGCTGATGGCATCTGGTTACTACAGTTATGACAATCCCCACAACCCGGCGCTCGAAGGCGAAGCGAGCTTCAAAGGACACATCTTTCATGCGCAATTCTGGCCGGACGGCCTGGATTATCGCAGCAAGCGCGTCGTCGTGATCGGCTCCGGCGCCACCGCTGTCACGATCGTTCCGGTCATCGCGAAAGACGCAGCCCATGTCACCATGCTGCAACGCTCTCCAACCTGGATGGTCTCGCGACCATCGGAAGACAAAATTGCCATTCTGGCGCAGAAAATTCTGCCGCCAATGGCCGCCTACAATCTCATCCGTTTCCGCAACATCCTGATGGGTCACTGGGTGTTCCGTTCGGCGCGCAACAACCCGGTGAAGGCGAATGCAAAGCTGCGCGAGCTGTTGGCCAAGGAGTTGCCGTCCGACACCATCGACGCGCATTTCACCCCCAGCTACAATGTATGGGAACAGCGTCTCTGCCTGGTGCCCGACAGCGATTTCTTCAAGGCCATGAACGCAGGCACTGCATCCATCGAAACCGACCAGATCGCCACCCTCGACGCCACCGGCATCACCCTCAAGTCCGGCAAGCACCTGGAAGCCGACATCATCGTGAAAGCAACCGGCCTGCGAATGCAGCTGCTGGGCGGCGCCACACTCTCGGTCGATGGCCTCGTCACGCCGAACACCGATCGCTTCGATTATCGCGGCATGATGCTTTCAGGCGTCCCGAACCTCATCAACATATTCGGCTATTTCAATGCCTCATGGACACTGCGCGCCGACCTCACCTGCGAATATGCGTGCCGCCTCATCGCCGAGATGGACAGCCGCAGCAGCCCCATAGCCGTTCCCGTCATGACGCACGAAACCCTCGAACTTGAACCCCTCCTGCTGTCCTCCGGATATCTGCAGCGCGCCCAACATGTCTTGCCGAAGCAAAGCACCCAGGATCCCTGGCGCAACACCCAGAATTATTTCGAAGACCGGAAGTCCATCCGCAACGACCCGCTGGACGACGGGTTTCTGAAATTCCGCTCTCTGGCGCACCCGGCAGAGCAACAAGCCGCTTTCGCAGAGGTGGCCGAGTAGGCCGGGTCGCAGCAAGGGCAGCGCTCTCCGGCAGCCTCAAGCCGCGGCCGCAAGCCCGGGCAATTGCGAGACCGGGCAGGGCAGGGGCAAGTGCATTGGCGGCGTGCTTTTCTGGTAAAGCGAAAACAGCCGCTCGAAATGCTGGGCCGGCGTGGAAATATGGGTTCGCCGGGCGCCGATGGCGGCTATGCGCAGAGCGGCGTGATCGCGGCTGAACAACCGGTGGATGGCGCAGGTTGCGCCGCTCGCGTTTCCCGGCGCGTAAAGCTCGGTCCAGGCCGGGTCGGCAGCGTCTGTGCAGCCGCCTTCGCTGGGCAGGATCAGCGGGATACCGGATGCCAAGCCTTCGCTGGCGACCAGTCCGAAGGTTTCCGCGCGGCTACCGTGCACCATCGCATCCGACGATGCCAGCATGCGCGCCAACAAGTCTCGGTCGCCGATCTGGCCCAGCAGCCGGACATTGCCGGCGGCGGCTGCCGCTTTTGCCACGCCCTGATTGGCAAAACCGTTGCCGATCTGCACCATGCCGAAGCCTTCGTCGCGCAGTGCCGCAACCCCATCGAACACCACGGGCCACTGCTTTTCCGGATGATGCCTGCCAACGCCGATCAGCAGCTTGCCCGATGGGCCAAGGCCCAGCTCGGCAAGCAGTTGCCGGCGCAGCTCATTGTCCCGCCGCCTGGGGTGAAAAAGCTCGGTGTCGACGCCGAGCGGCACCAGTTCGGATGCGATATTGCCATGCCGCTGAATCCGGTCGGCAAACCATCGCGAGCCAACGACGACACTCTGAAATCGCCGCGCCGTGCGCGCAAGATAGCGCCAGCCGGGTGTGGCGAGCCTGTCCACGGCATCGGCCGACAGATAGTCCTGCAGCCACACCTGCGGGTGCGCGGCTATCGGATCGGCATGCATGAACAGCGCCCTGTGGGCGCGGCGTGCCGCATGCCCCTGCCAGTTGGCGACTATCCACGCGCCGCGAAAGGGCGAGGAGGCTTCCACCACATCGGCTTTCAGCATGTCCAGCAGCGCGTGTACCGGGGCCGCCTTCCAGAAGATGTGATAGCGCGTGTCCATCGGAATCGCCGGCGCCTTCACATAGATGATCTGCCCGCCGTCACAGGGCTGCACCCGGTCTTCCGGGCCGGGCGCGATCACCGTTACCTTGACCCCATGATGATGGGCAAAGGAGAGCTTGGCATCGATATAGGTTTTCACTCCGCCACCCTGCGGCGCATAAAATTCGGCAACGTCGACGATGTGCATCGGCCCTATCGCCGCTCTGCAGTGCGCAGCCGTTCCACAGGGATTGGCCGCATGGCCAGCCCGCGCAGATAATTGAGCGTCACGGTTTCCTCGTTCAAACCCTTGCCATAGGTTACCGCCACATCCTTTGCCTTCGGCTTTGCCAGCCCGACTTTCGGATTGCGGGTGAAGGTCACGCCATCCTCGCGAAAGTTGAACTTGCGCACCCCGGCCGGCGAGTGGAAGGCGCCTATGGCATAGGTTCCTGGCATCGGAAGCTGCACGCATACCTTGGCCGGCCCGGATGCCGGCGTCGAAATGATGATCCGCCGATAGGGTTTCCCTTCTGCAACCAGCGCATGGTGATCGCGCAGGAAATCGCCCTCCACGCCCGGCCAGAGCTCGATCCGAACCGTGCCGTCGCGGCTCTTGAAGCCATCGATGGTCAGCAGCAGAGCATCCGCCTTGCTGCCAATCGCGCACAGTCCGGCGTCGGGCCCGAGCACCGGCGTCTGCGCGGTTGCCGCAGTGGCGAGCAACGCGGCCAGACCTGCAACACGGACAAAAGACATCATGCACTCCTTCCAGCAGCAATGGCTGCCAGTTCGCTGTCGTCGGCACTCCGGACAACATCGCCGCCGCGCTCCGCCAACGCAGCAAGGCCATAGGCAATGCCATGTCCTGCCACATGCATTGCACCGGCTGCAGCCATCAGCGCTGCGACATCCGGCGCTGCGGCGCCTGTCAGCGTCACGCCGATCGCGGCAAACAGCAATTCCTTGTTCGGCAGGAACGGCAACCTCGTGACCACCATTCTGAGCGCGCCGAGCACGAACCATGTGCCGACTGAAACATCCGGCAATGCCAGCATCCACGCCAGCAGCAGCAACGCCGAGCCGGCCAGCAGTCGCGCGCTATGCAGCATGAACAGCAGCAGATTCTCCCGAGGCGCAAGGCTCAGCACCTTGGCCGAGAACAGCAGTATCAACAGGCTGACGGAGATGACGAAAGCAAAACCGATGCCGACATTTCGCATCGCATCGCCGGCAAAAGCGGCTTCGACCACCGGCCCGCCGCCCAATGCAAGCGCCAGCGCCAGCATGAGCAAGGTTGCCACATTTCCAGCCAGTGCTGACATGATCGCAACATCTTTCACCGCTGCCAGCGGCGTTGCGCCAACCACGCGGTCGCCAAGCGCCTGCTTTGCCCAGACAAAAAGATAGGCGTCGCCCGAATAGCCCAGCACCGCGTCGTTCAGCACGCGCTTCTTGGAAAACACGGCAATTGCGCGCGGCGTCAGCGGCCACCAGCGGCGGAAAATGACAAACTCGGTGAGCGGCGTTGCCATGTACGACAGTGCAAAAAGAAGGTAGAACAAGGGATTGGTCGGCAGAACGGCGATCACCTCGCCCCATCCGATATCTGCGACGGCATGTGCCAGATAAACAAAAATGGCCGCCGACAGCGCAACGCTCGCACTCCTGCGCACTTTTGGCGAAGACGCAAAGTGCATCGGCCGTTGCCGGAGCATCGCTGAAAAGCGGCGGATGGAGGCCGTGCCGGTCACACCCTGGCCCTAGGCGCAGAATGCGACCGGACTGGGGCAGTATCGTGCCCGAATTGAGCCGCAATCAGCTTGGGATGGGCGTTCCGTCCCAGGCCAGAAACCCGCCGCTGTCAGATGGCTCCAGGCCGTCGATCACCCGCCAGAGGTGCCCTGCAGACTGTTCGGGGCTGAACAGCCTGTCCGCTGCCACGCCGCGCTGAAAGGGCTCTGACATGCCGGTGTTCACCGTGCCGGGATGCAGAGCCACGATTATCGCATCCGGATTCTTGCGCTTCAGCTCCACCGAAAGGGTGCGGACGATCTGGTTCACCGCCGCCTTCGAGGCGCGATAGCTGTGCCAGCCGCCCAGCCGGTTGTCCGAAATCGAGCCGACGCGCGCCGACAGGACCGCAAACACCGAGCGCTCGCCTTTGCGCAGGCGCGGCAGGAAATGCTTTGCCGCCAGCGCCGGCAGCACGCTGTTCACGCGGAAATTTTCCAGCATCCAGTCTTCCGAAAGCTGCCGCCAGTCCCGCTCCGGTTGCTGTGCTCCCCGGTGCAACAGGCCGGTCGCCACGATGACATGCGAAAGCCCATCGCCTGCTGCCGCTGCCGCTTGCGCAAAGCCGGCATCCAGGGTTTCGCCCACAGAGCTTCGCGACAGCCGCACAACATCAACGCCACGCTGGTCTGCAAGCGTCGCCAGGGCACTGCCGATGCCACCTGAAGCGCCGATGATCACCACCCTGTCCATAAATCCTGCCTGCCGTTCCGCTGCCACCAACACCAAGCAATCTCCACCCCTCTAAAGTGGAATGTTATCGTGCTTTTTCCACGGGTTGGTCAATTCCTTGGTGCGCAGTTTGCGCAAGCCCACCGCAATCCGCCGACGCGTCGAATTTGGCATGATCACCTCATCGATGAAGCCCATGCTGGCCGCGACGAACGGATTGGCAAAGCGCGCCTCATACTCCTTCGTGCGTTCGGCAATCGCGTCCGCATCGCCGATATCCTTGCGGAAAATGATCTCGACCGCGCCTTTTGCCCCCATCACCGCGATCTCGGCCGTTGGCCAGGCATAGTTCAAATCGCCGCGCAGATGCTTGGATGCCATCACGTCATAGGCCCCCCCATAGGCCTTCCGGGTGATGACGGTGATCTTCGGCACGGTCGCTTCGGCATAGGCAAAAAGCAGCTTGGCGCCGTTCTTGATGATGCCGCTGTGCTCCTGGGCCACCCCCGGCAAAAATCCCGGCACATCCACGAACGTGATGATCGGGATGCTGAAGGCGTCGCAGAAGCGCACGAAGCGCGCCGCCTTCTTGCTGGCAGCGATGTCCAGGCAGCCGGCCAATACGGTTGGCTGGTTGGCGACGATGCCGATCGGATGCCCCTCGATGCGCGCAAAACCGACCAGAATATTGCCCGCATGGCTCGGCTGGATTTCGAAGAACTCGCCGTCATCCGCCACCTTGCGGATCAGCTCGTGCATGTCGTATGGCCTGCTCGCGCTCGAAGGCACCAGAGTGTCAAGGGAGGCCAGATCGCGCTCCACCGGATCGGTTGAAACGCGCACCGGAACGCCGCTTCTGTTGTTCAGCGGCAGGAAATCGAAGAAATCCCGCGTCCGCAGCAGCGCATCGACATCATCTTCCATCGCCAGATCGGCAACGCCGGATTTGGTCGTGTGAGTGATCGCGCCGCCAAGCTCTTCCTGCGTCACGATCTCGTTTGTCACCGTCTTCACGACATCCGGCCCGGTCACAAACATATAGGAGCTGTCTTTCACCATGAAGATGAAATCGGTCATTGCGGGCGAATAGACCGCGCCGCCTGCGCAAGGCCCCATGATGAGCGAAATCTGCGGCACCACGCCAGACGCCAGAACATTGCGCTGAAACACCTCGGCATAGCCGCCCAGGCTCGCCACGCCCTCCTGGATCCGCGCGCCGCCGCTGTCGTTCAGCCCGATCACCGGCGCGCCGACCTTCATCGCCATGTCCATGATCTTGCAGATTTTCTGCGCATGCCGCTCGGAAAGCGAGCCACCGAATACGGTGAAATCCTGCGAGAACACGAAAACCAGCCGGCCATTGATCGTGCCGCTGCCGGTCACCACGCCGTCGCCGGGCACCTTTTGCGCATCCATGCCAAACTCGATGCAATTGTGCTCGACATACATGTCCAGCTCTTCAAACGAGCCTTCGTCCAGCAGGATATCCAGCCGTTCGCGCGCCGTCAGCCGCCCCTTCGCGTGCTGCGCATCGATGCGAGCCTGCCCGCCGCCCATGCGTGCTGCATCCCGCCGCTTGTCCAGCTCTTCCAGCACCTTCAGCATGCATCATTCCCCTTCACCGCCGCGAGAAAGCGCATGGCAGCCGCAAATGCAACCTGTCGGCTTTCGCGCGCTGCAATAGCGATTGAATCGTCGCCCCACTTTTCGATCTGGTACTGCTCGTCCAGCTCACCGGCATCGAAAACCGCCCCGGCGTCGCTCAATCCTTCCAGCAGCGCCAGGCCCAGTACAGCAGACCCGGTGATGCTGACCACCGTCTGCAGCGGCGCCAGGGTCCAGGCATTCAGCGCCGCATAGACCGCGCCGACCCGATCGATCGTCGAAGCCGGCTGGCCTGTGAACTGCACCCCCTCGCTCCGCGCAAAGCACACATCGAAGCGCGCCTCGACCGCCCGCAGCGGCGGCTCCCAGGCAGCCATTTGCCGCGCCAGCAGATCGGCCGGATGCGGCGCCCGATAGCAGAGCAGGTCGCTCTCCGCATAGCGCGCCAGCCCGGCGGCAAAGCCCGCCGGATCGGGCATCACATGATCGATTGCCGCATTGGCAAGGCCAGTCAGTCGCATCGATTCCGGATCGATATCGCCCGCCTGCGCCCGCCATTCATCGGCAATCGCCTTTGCCAGTTCCGCATTCGGCAAAACCAGCATCGCCCGTTTCGGCGTTTTCACCGGGCGGCCGTCAAGTGCCAGCCGAAAACCCCCGTCCACTGCCGCCACCGCCACGTCGGCATAGAATCGCTTCACGCGCGCCACCGCCGGGCCAACTTGCGCGGTCCGAGGAAAAACAGCGCCAGCCCGAGCAGCATTACCACCAGCCCGCCGACCAGCAGCAGCACAGGCCCGCCTTTTGGCCCCGCTGCAGTCCCCGCCATCCACATGCCGGTCAACACGATGCCAAGCGCCGCCAGCCGCACCAGCGTAATCCACCAAAGCCGGCGCAGCGCCAATGCTTCATCATCCGCCATCCAGCAGCACCTTCAGATGCGTCGCATCGCGCGCCACCGCAACCGCACCCGCGTCGATCAGTTCGCTGGCTTCATGATAGCCCCAATCCACGCCAATCGCGGGCACGCGCGCCGCCACCCCCATCGCCATGTCGAAAACGGTGTCGCCGATGATGACCGCGCGTTCCGCCGCCACGCCCGCCTCATCCAGTGCCGCCCGCAGCATCGCCGGATGCGGCTTCGATGGATGCCGGTCCGCAGTCTGCAAGCTGACGAACCGCCCGAAAATTCCGTGATGCTCCAGCACCATCCGCAGCCCCCGATCGCTCTTCCCCGTTGCCACCGCCAGCAGCCAGCCTTCTGCCTGCAGCGCATCGAGCAACGCCGGCACGCCATCATACATCGGCTCCGGATCGAGCCGCTGGTCTGCCCGCATCCGCTGAAAGGCATGCTTGTAGTCCTCTGCAAGCAGCCCGTGCAGCCGGTCATCCGCCTCCGGCAGCAGCGCCATCATCGCCTCTCTCAGGCTCAGCCCCACGATCCGCCGCACCGAGTGCGGATCGGGCGGCGCCTGGCCGAGCCGCGCGAAACTGTCCTCCATCGCGCGCACGATGTTCGCCTGGCTGTCCACCAGCGTCCCGTCGCAATCGAAAACCGCCAGCCTCGTAGCCATCAGCCCCGGCTCCGCCGCTCGCCTCGTCTGTTTCCGCTCGTTGCCGAGCTGAGCCGTCGGCGTTTCGGCGGCCCATAGTCTGGCCCTGGCTCGGGCTCCACCGCTGTGTCCATCTCGAATCCCATCATCGCAATCGTCTCGGCAAAGTGCGTTGGCAATTCCGCCTCGATGTCCAGCGTTCCGCCATCCGGCAGTGCAATCACCAGCCTGCGTGCGTGCAAATGCATCTTGCGGCTCACCCCGCCAGTCAGAAAGGCCGCCGCCCCGCCATATTTGCCATCGCCCACGATCGGCGTCCCGGTCGCCGCCGCGTGCACCCGGAGCTGGTGCGTGCGTCCGGTCAACGGCTGCATCTCCATCAGCGTCGCCCGGTCCGCCGCCCGATCAATCCTGCGGAAGCGCGATTTCGCGATCTGCCCGTTGGCCTCGTCGACATGCATCTTCTCGCCGCCCGTTCCCGGCTGTTTCGAAATCTTCAACTCGATCATGGCATCGCGCAGGGGCGGCACCCCAGCCACAACCGCCCAATATATCTTCCGCGT
>Ga0105045_10005188_pt1 | contig 11435 bp, 4 predicted proteins | sample MAT02_FD_78089 | JGI IMG/M metagenome (GOLD analysis project Ga0105045, IMG submission 78089) | Freshwater microbial communities from Lake Fryxell liftoff mats and glacier meltwater in Antarctica - MAT-02 (megahit assembly) | ecosystem: Environmental > Aquatic > Freshwater > Ice > Liftoff... | reverse complement strand
ACCGGTGACATTGCCACGATCGATGCGCTCGGCGTGATGATGATTCAGGATCGTGCGAAGGATCTGATCAAGTCCGGTGGCGAATGGATCAGCAGCGTCGATCTGGAGAACGAGTTGATGGGACACCCTGCGATCCGCGAGGCAGCCGTCATCGCCGTTGCACACCCGAAGTGGGACGAGCGACCGCTGGGGGTGATCGTGCTGCGCGATCCAGCGGTGCCGGTGAGCAAGGAAGACCTGGATCGGTTCCTCCTCGAGCGCGCGATCGCGAAGTGGCAGCTGCCTGACGCATACGAGTTCATCGACGAGATCCCGAAGACATCGGTTGGCAAGTTTCTCAAGCGAGCGCTCCGCGAACGCTTCAAGGATTACACGCTCCCGGTCACAGTGTGAGCTGGTGATACGTGTCCCGCAGAGGCACCGAGGGCCCGCGACGAACGCCGCGGGCCCTCGGTGCATGCCTGCTAGTCTGCGTCCGGATCACATCATCGTACGCGCCGTCGACCAGCCACCACGCGTGAAGTCGGGGAATGCCTGCGGCATGCTGCCCGTCGCAACCGAGCGTTCGCTGAGCGGGCCCGGTGCGCTCCATGACGCCGCGTCGTACACATCCATGTCGGGCGCGAGCCCTTCACGCATGGTCTGGATCAACCGGTAGATCATGACGAAGTCCATGCCGCCATGGCCACCGGATCTCGCTCGCTCGCCGAGCTCACGCCACAGCGGATGCTCGTACTTCACCTTGTACGCATCGATCGAGGCCCAGGCGTGCTCGGCGCCGTCGCCTTCGATGTAGACGCGCGCCGGATAATCCTCGAAGATGCCCTTGCTGCCCTGCACCGAGTTGATGCGAGAGTACGGTCGCGGGCTGGAGACGTCGTGCTCGAGCCGAATGGTGCGGCCTTTCGCGGTCTTGATCAGCGAAGAGCTCAGGTCACCCGTCACATACGTCTCCTGCCAGCGTGGCGAATCCTTCGGCTCATGCTCGGCGCGCCAGTTGGTCAGGCCCGACTCCGGCGTGCTCATCGACACGATGTACTCGAAGCGATCGCCGCGATTGATGTTCATGCACGCGGCGACGGGGCCAAGTCCATGCGTCGGGTACAGATTACCGTTGCGCTGCGTGTGGTGCGTGCGACGCCAGAGCCCTTCATCACGCGTCTCGAACAGGATCCTGCGGAGGTCGTGATTGTACGCGGCTCCACCATGCTTGATCTCGCCGAACACGCCGGCGCGCACCATGTTCAGTACCAGCAGCTCGTTGTAGCCGTAACTGCAGTTCTCCATCATGATGCAGTGCCGGCGCGACTTCTCGGAGGCCTGCACCAGCTTCCAGCAGTCGTCGATGGTGTAGGCGGCCGGCACTTCGGTGGCGGCATGCTTGCCCGCCTTCATCGCCGCCAGACAGACCGGCACATGCAGCTGCCACGGCGTGGCGGTGTACACGATGTCGATGTCGTCGCGCTGCACGAGCTGCTCCCAGGCGCGCTCACCGTCGCTGAACAGCGCGGGCTCGTACATGTGTCCGGCCTTCTTCATCGCCGCCACGGCCATCCGGAGCTTGTCCGGCACGGTGTCGCAGAGTGCCGTGATCTTCACGTTCGGCACGCCGAGCAGCTCGTGCAGCACCGATCGTCCGCGCAGACCCGTGCCGACGATCGCGACACGCACGACATCGTGCTTCGCGAAGGGTACACCGAGCATCGTGGCATCCTTACCCGCGAGCTCCGGTGCTGCGGGAGCGCCCGCAGTCGTCGCATCCGCATGCAACGCGGTTGGCAAGCCAAGTGCGAGACCCGCACCTGCCAGCGCGGCACCTTTCAGGAGATCGCGGCGGTGCGGATCATGCGGAATGTCGGGCATGGGACAGGTCGTGAAGTGAAGGGAAAGTTCAAGCGGTGGCAAACCGATCGACGTCAGCCGCGCCGAATATGGCACAACTGACGTCGAGAAAAACATCGTCTACCGCGCCGCGGGTGGAAACTCCTTCGCCACGGCCGTCCAGTCACACATCGAACGCATTGACGCTCTCCACCGCGACAGATGGCTAGACGCTGCAGCCGAATTCCTTGGAGCATGCCGTGGCAACCGTACGCTTCCCCCACGGCGGTGCCACGGATTGCAGGACTTCGGCTCGGTTCAACCGATCAGGGCACATCTCGCGGCCCACGGCCCGCTTGGAAGGGCAGCGCACGGAACCGGAACAGTGCAGTCGCCTCGGTGCCATCAGTCAGGCGAAAGAAGAATGCACGGCAGGTGCCGGCCCACGTCCGGTCTGACTTCCAGAGATAGATGTACTCCTGCGAGTTGCTATCGTATTGCAGGCCTGTATTGCCAACCGTAGCCGTCGGCGTTGCAACGCTGACACCTGATTCGCCGACACAGGCGACCGGTCGCGAGGTCGGGAATCCAGCGACGAACACATTCAGGCCCCGGTTGCCGCCAAGGGTGAACTTCATCGGCACCGCCGCGCCCGCGAGGACCTCGTTGATCACGGGCGGATTGGCTACTGGGCTGAGGAAACCGCGGAAGTCGAATGCCACCGGTGCCTGCAGGTTGAGGCCAACGAGAATCGGATCGTGATCCGAGACGCGGTACTGATCGGCAGCGTACAGCGATACGAGCTGGCCGGCCGACTTGAACTCGGTGTTGTAGTCCAGCACCGTGGGCTCGTCGGCGTTGATGTGCCACTCCGTGACACCAGTCACCTGCGACGCGAGGGTCGACGAGGCGAGCGCGTGATCGAGATAGCCCCACTGGCCACCAAACACGTACGAGTACGCTGCCGCGCCATTGAACTGCTCCACGAGGTTGGTGAAACCGGCGCCTTGCAGCGTCGTGATCGGATCTTCCCTGGCGTAGGCATTGAGATCGCCGAGGATCAGTGCATCGGTCTCGCCGGTGCGGGTGGGATCGGAGGCCAGCCATGCACTGAGCTGCTGCGCAGCGATCACGCGGACTGCGTTGCAGTTGCCCTGACCGTCACCGAGATCCACGCACCCGTTCCCCGCGCCCTTGCTCTTGAAGTGGTTCACGTTGACCACCAGCCTCGCCTTGTTCGGCTGCATGAACGCCTGCGCAATGGTGGCGCGGTTGGCCGGCGAAGGCGTACCGCCGTTCACGAAGGCGACCGTGTTCAGCACCGCAGTGGAGCCACTCGGCGTCACGCGCGCCGGCTTGTACAGCAGGCCGACCTTGATGGCATCGGTGCCGAGTGAGTTGACCTGGCCCGTCGCGGCATCGGGGTTGATGAAAGCGTAGGTGCCTGGTGCGGTGGCCGCGTTCAACCGGGTGACCAGCTCGACGATCGCACTCGACGGTCCGTAGCCGTCGTTCTCGATCTCGTTGATGCCGATGACGTCAGCGTTCATCGCGAGCAGTGCGACGATGGTCTTGGCGGACTGACGCTCGAACTCCGTGGTGTTGTCGGCACCGCGGCAGTCGGCCGTTCCACCGCCAACGCCGAAGGAGCAGCCACTGAAGGTGTTGAAGTAGTTGAGCAGGTTCAGCGCGCCGACCCTGAGCGTGCCACCGACTTCGGCGGGGGCCGAGGGACGTGTGTTGTTGGCGATGAACAGCGGCACGGCACCACCTAGCGAGCCCAGGGGGCGCAGGCGATACGCGTTCCCGCTGGCGCTGTTGCCGGCCCAGGTGAACGTCAGCACGCCGACCATGCCCGACACCACATCGCCGCCACGCAACGTGTTGCTGGCCGTGAGCGGACTGCCGCTGCGGCCGAAGACGATCGGATCGACATTCTGGAACTGTGACGCGTCGTCCACGATCAGCGAGCGCAGCGCATTCTGCGCCTGGAGCGCCAGTGCAGCCGCGCCCGGTGTGGTGACGTTCGTCGGCTGCTGGAGGCGACCGCCGGCTGCGACGGTGACCTGTCCGAACCGACCGAGCTGGAAGGTTTCCGTGACGCTCATCGACTGCGGGACACGCACCAGCATGCCTTCGAACTGCTCGAGGAAGGTGTCCGACGCGACCGGGAAGGCCACGTCCACCGGCGTCACCGTGCCCGTACCACAGGGAGTGACCGCTGTGGCGCTGACCTGCGTCTGGCCCTGGTTTTCACCGGCCGTTCCCGTGACGGCGACGCGATCGCCCAGGTTCACGCGGTCGGCGTTGCTGACGTCGAACACGAAGACGGCATCGGACGTGGCTGCGAGACCGTCGCCGGTGTCGTCCTGCAGGTAGAAACCGCGGAGGCCCGGCGAGGCACCTTCGTAATCGCCGACGACGATGCCGCGCGTGGTGACGACCTGCCCGGCGATGGGCGTGGCCGCGCCGCTGCCCTGGATGGTGTACGCCGCGGTATACGCCGACGTGCAGGGATCACCAGACGCGATCGTGAACGACCAGCTGAAATCCGCCGCCATCTTGAGTGCGGCGTCGGAGAGCGCCGCGACGTTGGCCGCGATCACCGTGGCGGTGCACAGTTCGCCGCTGGTGAAGTCCGCCGTCGGATCGAGCGTGAACGTGGTCGGCCCACCCGCGAGTGTTACGGGGTGTGCGCCACTGTTCGCGCACGAGATGCCGAACGACGCCACGGTCGCCGTCACGGCACGATTGAACGTGACCGTGAGGTTGCTGGCCGGAGCGACGTTCACGCCGCCATCTGCGGGCGCCGTGCTGGTCACCGCTGGCGGACCGCTGACACTGTTCCGGGGGGTCGGCGCGCCATTGGCAAAATCGTTGGCGTTGTTGTCCGTGTCCGTCGCGCCAGCGTTCTTGCGCAGCGCAGCAGTCGTGGCGTTCAGCGCGGGAGTCGTCGGCGCGCCTTCGGAGCAATTGGAGGTTGGTCCATACCCCACATAGTCCACGATACCGACGTCCGTGCGCACAACCCCCGGGCTGACACAGCCGGTGGAGCCCGACGGAATCGCAGTCGTGTTGTTGACGAGTGCGACCTTCCCGGCACCCTGTGCCATTGCGATGCTGCCACTCAAATCCGGCGTCGGCAGGTCGACGCCGTTGGGGCCGGGCGCTCCCCCTTGCTGGATCAGATAAAATCCGCCAGAGGGAATCGAGCCGGAGAGGTTGGTCCTGCTGTTCCAGGTGTTGCCCGTCGCTGAGGCGTATTGCACCGACCAGCCGTCGATCGAAATCGCCGCCGGCCCGGGATTGTACAACTCGATGAAGTCGTTCCTGAAGACGGCGCCAGTGTTACCGCCGCCGCCGTAGACCTGGCTGATCACGATGTTCGGGGGGGCGCCCGCCGGTGCCAGCGAGACAAACGTTGGCGCGGTCGGCTCGCGCATCGAACAGCCGGCGAGCAGCAACATGGCGAGGCCTGCTGCGGAACGGATCACGCGTGCCTCAGGAAAATTCTGTCGGGATTCCATCGTCTGTTGAATAGAGGTGTGAGCTGGCAACAGGCAAAACAACGACGTGGCGCCGCAGCCCACAAGCACAGGGCATGAGGGTTACAGCATCGACATACTGCGTCGCGCTGGATGGTGTGCAGTTCAGCTCGTCAGTGACCACGTGCGTCCGCGATGCCGTTCAACCGTGTGCGGTCCGAGCTGCACTGCGTCGCGCATGCGAGCATGACCGTCAACCCGGATCACGCGGAGGGACGAAGCTGCGGAGGCGAGCCACTGGCCGCAGCGTGTCAATCGAACCAGTGCGCGGCAGCCGGCGCAGCGGCGGTCGGGAAGAACATCGACTGCAGCGCCGCTGCTGGGAAGTCCGCCGCGTAGTCGCGCGCCCAATCGCGGGTGAACGCCTCGACGCCATCCACGGCGACGAATGCCCAGACGCTGCCGCCGAATCCGGCGCCGAATGCCGAGGCGGCAATCGCGCCGTGAGCGTTCGCCAGGCGAACGAGCGCACGCGTCTCGTCGATCTGGTTGCCAAGCCAGTCATTCGCCGCGGCGAACGACTGCGCGCTGACATCAGCCAGCGCCTCCCAGTCGCGCGTCGCGAAGGCGCGCGCGGCGGCCGGGATCAGCGTGTAGGTCTCGAGCAGGAACTGGTCGAGCCGATACCGCAGGTCCGTGGCAGAATACGACGCCGTCGCGAAGTCGGGGATCGTCGCGCGCAGCATCGCCGGTGCGCCCTCGTCGCTCTCCATCGCTGCCGCCAGCGACCGGTCGTCACGCCCCATCGCGTCGTTCCACGAGGCGAGCAGGTGCCGCACCATCAGCGATGCACGGTTGTACTGCGCCATCGCCGCGCCGGATTTTTCCGCCACCACGCCGGACGACGCGACGACGAAGCAGTGCGTCGCAGGCAGCGCGTACGCGCCGCGCTGCACCACGGGCATCCAGGCGAAGTCCACCACCGTATTCGCTTCCGCACAGAGGATCGCGGTCTGATCCTGACTCCCGCCAAGCGTGCCGACGCCGGCGAGACCGGCCAGCGAGCCGAATGCGCCGCCCATCTCCATGGCACCGAGGTAGCCGGCAAGTTCAGGGAGCGTCGAGAGCGAGTGGCGCCAGGTCTCCGTCTCCGGCAACCGGTTGATGGCGGCGACTGCCCGGAAGATGCTGATCATGAGCGCCGTCGATGAACTCACACCGGCGGCAAGCGGCAGGTCGCTGATGAACTGGATGTCGACGCCGGTCCGCGCCTCGGGAAAGTTCAGCACGATGCGACGCACGGCGGTCGCGACGTAGGTCGACCAGTGTCCATCGACCGGCACGATGCCGGCGTCGAGCGCGACGTCGTACTGCAGGTTCGCACTCGGGTCGGCGACACGGATCATGCTGTCGGTCCGCGGAGCCGCGCGCAGGCAGAAGCCGCGCTCGACGGCGGTCAGCAGCGAGCGGCCACCGGCATAATCGGTGTGCTTGCCGAACACCTCGATCCGACCCGGCGTCCACGCGGACATGCGTCCGTGCGTCGCGGCTCCGGCAGCGTCGAGCGCTGCATCGCAGTGGGCCAGCGTCACCACCTTCCGCTCCACATCGGCACTCGCGAATCCGAGTGCGCTGAGCTCGGCCGCAAACCGCGCGTGCATGCCGCGCATCAGAGGTCCACCGGTCGGTCCTGGAGCACGCTCGCCACGCTCTCGATGTCGCCGCGCGTCGAGAGATCGAGCACGCCATCGGTGCTCTCCAGCACGCAAAACCGTTCACCCAACTGGGTCATCGCGATGCGCACGGCATCCTGCAACTCGAGTTCGCCCCGCACGCTCGGTGTCACGCGGCGGCAGGCGTCATAGATCGCCGGCGTGAACGACCAGAGGTTCATGCTGATCATCGACTGCGCGAGCAACGAGGCGTACGTGTTTGGGTCCGGCTTCTCGATGATGCCCGTCAGCCAGCCGTCCGCATCGCGTTGCAGCAGCGCGAACTGTCGCAGCCGTTCCTCAGGAATGTTGCTGCGCGACACCAGCCCATGCAGGTCGAACCCGACTGTGCCCGATGCGCCAAGGTGCGCGAGTGCGCGGCACGCGTCGACGGGGTAGCAATTGTCTCCATTCATCACGAGTACGGTATCCGCTCCCGCGAACGACTCGGCAGCGGCCACGGCGCCTGCCGTGCCATTGGCGCTTGGCTGCGTCGCGAAGCCGATGCGCACGCGCCGCGTCGGCAGCGCACCGTAATACGAGCGGATCGCGTCATGCTCCGGCCCGATCACCAGGCAGACCTGCGTGATGCCTGCATCGGCAAGACGGCTGATCGCATGGTCCAGGAACGGGCGCCCGGTGCCGACCGGGATCATGGCCTTCACGCCACCGTCGGCCACCCGTGCCTGTACCGCATCGAGGCGCGCACCCGCATCGGCTCGACGCATCCGCGTGCCCAGCCCGCGTGCGAGAATCACCGCCTTCACCGTCACCGCCATCAGCTCTCCCCTCGAATGCGGCTACTGTCGTTCTTCGCTCACGAGGTGAAGCTTACGGTTGGACGGGACAGAACACACCTGCTCACCCATTCGGCCATGACGATGCCCGCACCGCAGCCGGCGCGCGAAGACGGCATCGAAGTGCGGCCCATCGCAGAGCAGCCAAATTCAATCGGTGACGTGCAACACGACCGATACCGTCGATTGCACTGCGTCGCGTCGAACGCTGGCCCGCCTGATCCTTCTCTCCGGTGATTCTGATCGCGCCGGTGGACGGAGCGCGGTGAAAGGCGCCTTGTTGGTTCTGTTGCGGCGATGTCCACACACAGGCACGTTGTCGAGATCGCCATCGGAACAGGCGGCCACCCGCTAGTTGACTCGATACGATAAGAGGCCTGTGTGAGCATTGCAGCACCGGTGACCTCACCTGTCTGCTCACGCCGGTAGCTCAGCTGATCGTTTGCTGCCGCGGTCGCTTGTGGCGCGCGCGATGCGCTCGAAAAAGCATTGGTGCCAGGGACGCGATGCGCCTCGCCTCGCTCGATGAGCATTGACAGAACGCCGACCGTCATGAATAGTGTCGAGTCGCACCGAGCGTCAGGCGCAGCGTCAATCGTCCATCGTCAGGGAACGCAGTCATGAGCACGAGCGATCAACGCTTTCACCTGGCGCTGCTGACGTCGGGCCTCATCACCCGCACATCACGCGAACAGGCGGCATTCAAGCGCCTCACCGCGCTGCTCGAGCGAACGGCGACGCCGACCGACATCGCGCAGGTCGTCTCACGCCGGTCGCCAATGGAGGTGCTGCTCCACAGCACCGTCGCCCCGCCGCTGATCCAGTCGCCGCAATCGACCGCAGAGTTCCGCGTCTACCGGCGCGAGACACCGGCGTACTCGGCAGCGGTGAGCGAGACGGTGCCAGCGTGGGCACGTGGCGCCGCCGTTGCCGAGACGGTCGGACCGCTGCTGGGTGAGGACGGGCGTGAGTTCTACTTCGACATGTATCGCATTGTGCGACTCATTCCGGTGTACTTCGCCGGCGACGCGCGACCGGCGTTCCTGTTCCGGCTTCGCGAGCGCACCATCTCACTGACCGATCGGCTCGACCTGGGCGAGGTGGTCGGATTGCTGAACAAGCGTCGATACACTCTTGCGGCAGGCAGCATCTGGATTCGCGCCAATCTGCTTGCGCCCACGGCGCCGACGGATGGCTACTGCGGGCTGCGGGTGCGCGGCGGAGTGCTGACGGTGACGCCGAGCGTGAGCGTGCAGAACGACCGGCTCACCATCCCCGCCGGCGGGCAGTGCGGCCTGCGCATTTTACTGGCGACACCGGCGGTGCCGCCGTTCGCCGGTGGTGCGATGGCCCGCGATGCCGCCGAGTCGCTGGTCGACCTGCCGGACACGCTCGACCTCACGCTGAAGCCGGTCGGCTCGGCGGTGACTGCCTTCGGGACTGCGAGCTGGCGCCTGTACGGACAATCGGTTGGTTTCACTCGGCATGCGGTGGCTCCAACGTTTGAAACGGCGCTGAATGGAATTGTTCTGCCGTGTACGCTCGATACCGATCGCGTCAGGATCGGCGCGACGAAGTCGACCGTGGCGACGCTGCAGGGTTCGGCGATGGTATCGCGTGCGGGTTGGTTTATTCCCGTGGCGACGATCGACATCGCGCAGCCCAGTGACGCCGATGGCGTGGGCGGGTTGGCGATCAGTCTGAAGCCCGGCATCACGATCGGCTGGCGCGGACTGCGTGACGGTCCGCTGGCACTGCCCAGCCCGTGGCTGGCTGTCACACCCGGTCAGATCGTGCTGATCGACGGCGCCGCGAAAGCACCGGGCGCGACGCAGCGCCTGCGTCTCTGGCAGGAGACCACCCCGCCGGGCCGATCGACGATGGACCTGCGCTTCAGGCGCCCAGGCGACTTCGTGTACATCGTCTCGAGCCTCGGTATCGAGACGGTGCTTGCCAAGGCCGACACCGACGCGCGGCTCGACCGACCGGTGGACGTGAAGGCCACGCCGTTCGCCATCCGCACGCTGCGATCGCAGTTCGTGATCTCGTGGGACGACACACGCACGCTAATGGCTCTCAGCGACGCGGACGTCCTCGCCGATGCGCTGTCGAAGGACGCGGACTGGATCGTGGACCGGGGCGCACCGGCGGCGCTGGCGATCCGCAATGCGCTGTTCACGGTCACGCCAGTTGCGAGCCTCATGCTGATCGCAACGCTGCGTGACGACGAGATGCTCGAGCAAGGCAGGTTGTGGCTGAATTTCGGCGTTTACGGGCTGCTCCCCACGCTGCCCGATCCGTATGCAGCCAACGTGCGCCGGATGCGGCCGCCTCGCACGGGACAAGCGACGTTGCTGTTGTCGGCCATGGTCACGTTCGTGAAGGCTGCAGAGGACGCGCAGCCGGACACGATCGCCACCACGTTCACTCTCGCTCCGATCGGCGCACAGGCGAATCAGATTCTGGCGTGGACGCTGGCGGCCGATGCCGACGAGCGGCCCAATCAGCGCGCCGACGTGGCGGACACATTCACCGGTGGCGCGGCACCCGTCGGCACGCAGCCAGACAGGCGCTGGCCGCTGGTGGCGCCGGTGTGGGATGCACTGTTCGCCCGCTTCGGCGAGGAACAGTTCGCGCTGCTGGACGTCTCGAGCAACGCCGACCAGATGGGTGTCAGCTTCGCCGGCTTCGATCCGACGAGCCGCGGCAAGGCGCGCACGCCGTTCGACGACGTATATGGCGATGGTCCGGCGGCGCCGGCCATGCCCATGGAGGTGCGGGACCTGGACCTCTCGGCCCAGAGCCGGTTCGTGCGCGCCTTCACCGTGCCGCAGGTGAGCTGGGAGCCATTGTGGAACCACACCATGCCGGCTCGCCCCGGTGATCCGCCCATGGGCATGCTCTACTCCAACACGGATGGCGGCCCGACACGCATCGTCACCAACGGCACGTCGGTGGTGCCGATCGCACCGATCCCGGTCAGCGCGCACATCGTCACCGACTTCGCGACACGACCGTCGGGGATCACCGCCGCGCTGTTCACGCTGCCCCATGGCATGCGGGCGTATGCGGAGTTCACGCAGCAGAATGCGATCTATCCACAACTGCCCGGGGCATCGGTCGCATCGAACCGTCCGGAGTTCGAGGATGGCGCGATGATCGGTGGTATCCAGCTGCGTGCCGACGCCCCACCGCAGATCGGTGAAGGCGCGCTGTTCCGCGGCTGCACCGTGCAGACGGAGAACCTGCACCTCGCCAACGGCTCCGCGACGCAGACTGGCACGCTTGGCGTCAGCGTCGCGACGATCTTCAACAACGAGTTCTTCCTCGACGGCCCGACGCCGGTGCGTGACCGCGGAGTGCCGGTCACGCGCATCGACTTCTCCGGCTACGGCACGAGCCTGTTCAGCCATTGGGAGTCGCCGCGTGCCGCCATCGCGTCGACCAGTCAGGTCCGCTTCGACGTGTTCGTCGGTCGCACCGCACATGAGGTGATTCAGGTGCGGACGCTGCTCTATCCATGGGGCATCCGGGTCGTGCGCACAATCACGATGTTCCGCACCTCGAGCGGCTACACCTATCGCTACGACAGCGGCTGGCAGCCGGAGTCCGACGGCATT
>Ga0105045_10005186_pt1 | contig 11439 bp, 11 predicted proteins | sample MAT02_FD_78089 | JGI IMG/M metagenome (GOLD analysis project Ga0105045, IMG submission 78089) | Freshwater microbial communities from Lake Fryxell liftoff mats and glacier meltwater in Antarctica - MAT-02 (megahit assembly) | ecosystem: Environmental > Aquatic > Freshwater > Ice > Liftoff... | reverse complement strand
TGTCCCTGGCCTTCGGCTGGGCCGCCGAGCTGGGTGTCCTCTACTGGGTCGCCGCTGCGGTGCTGGGCGCGGTCTTCATCTGGATGTCGATCCGGGTGATGCGCACCGAGTCCCCTGCGCTCGCCATCAAGCTCTTCACGTTCTCGATCACCTACATCACGCTCCTGTTCGGCGTGATGGCCGCTGACGTCCTGTTGCGTCAGGGTTGGTGACCTGAGGATTTTCTTGGTCGGCGGACCTGCGATGTAGGGTCCCGGCGACCGGGTTCAGCAACGGCACCTGCAGGCAGCACACAGAGGGCACGACCACATGGCCGAAGGCACCACGACATGGCACTGACGGAGACCAGACCGGCAACCGACCCAGCAGGGTCCGTCGCTGATGACACACGCACCGGCCCGAGCCAGATCGAAGAGCTCATCGGTTCCGGTGACCACCTGACCATCGGCCGGCTGTACATCGGCTTCTCCCTGCTGTTCATGGCGTTGGCCGCGGCCGGGCTGGCGCTCGCCGGCGTCGATTCGCTGTCCGAGGATGGACTGCTCGGCCTCACCGATGCCCTCTGGAGCAGCTCGCTGGTCGCCCTGGTGATGATGGGCGCTTTGCCGCTGCTGCTCGGGCTCGCCGTCTACATCGTTCCCCGGCAGATCGGCTCCGCTGCGATCGCGTTCCCCCGTGCTGCGGCCCTGTCGCTGTGGGCGTGGGTCGTCGGCGCGGGCATCTTCGCCGTCGGCGTGGCGCTCGGCGGCGGCGTGAGCGGCACCGACCTCGAGGGAGCGCAGCTCTCCAGCCTGTCGCTCGGGGTGATGATGGCAGCCCTGTCGCTGGGTGCCATCTGTGTCGCCACCACCGTCTTGTCGCACCGCCCGATCGGGATGGGCCTGTCCAAGGTGCCCTTCTTCGCCTGGTCGATGCTCGTGGCGACGCCCGTGTGGATCCTGACCTTCGGCTCCACCGGCGCCCACATCTTCCTCGGGTGGATCAGCGAGGCCGACGCGCTGGGCCTGGCCGAGGCCTGGGCGAACGGCATCTCCTGGTTCCTCCGTGTGCCCAGCGTGTACATGCTGGCCATCCCTGCGCTCGGCATCGCAGCCGACGTGGTCGCCAAGGTCGCCGGTCGGCGCATCCGGCAGTACGGCATGGTGCAGGGCTTCATCGCCGCCTACGCAGTGCTGTCCTTCGGAGCATGGACCCAGACCCCTCGTGCGTTGCAGACGTTCCTCTGGATCGGATGGGTCCTGCTCGCAGCCGTGCCGGTCGTCGCTCTGCTCGGAGTGCTGGGTGACACGCTGCGGCGCGGCTCGCCGTCCGCTGCGACCTCGCTGATCGGTTCGTTCCTGGTATTCCTGCTGATCCTCGGCGGCGTGCTCGCCGGCGCACTGCAGGCCTTGGACACCGCTGGTTCCGGGTCGTTGTTCGGTTTCGACACCATGGCGTTGGAATGGGCCCAGGGTTTCTTCCTCTTCGGCGCTGCCACCACCGGAGCCCTCGCAGGCCTGGCGCACTGGAGCCCGCGGATCTTCGGCGCACCCGCCCCAGAGGGTCAGGGCAAGGGAGCGGTCACCGCGGTGCTGCTCGGCTCGGGCCTGCTGGCGACCGCCTATCTGGCAGAAGGACTCGCCGGTGCCAACGAGCAGTCCCTCGGCACCGAGGTGTTCGGTGCACTGCTGGCGATCGGCGGTGCGCTGGTCCTGCTCGGTGCAGTGGCAGGGCTCGCAATGACCCTGTCCGCGGCACGTGTCGGCTTCGACGTCCCCGACCCCGACGACGACACCGGTCTCACCCTGGAGTGGGCCCCTCCGGGCCTGCCCGTCGCAGGCGTTGCGCAGGAGCTCGCCTACGTGAACAGCCCGTACCCACTGCTCGACCTCCGTGGTGACGACGACGAGGAGCGCGCCTGATGTCCGACACCCCGACCGTGGCGCTCGACTCCAGGACGCCTCCGCCGATCCTTCCACGTCGCCGAGAGCTGCTCTTCGGCACCGCGTTCGCCACTGCGGGTGCCGTCATGGCGCTGGCGACGCTGTTGGGCGCCTACCTCGCGACGCGGTCCGCCACCGGCGATGCATGGCTGTCGGCCAACAACATCGAGCTGACCCAACCGAACATGATGCTGCTGACCATCGGCATGTCGGCGGTCACCATGCAGTGGGCGGTCTGGTCGATCAACCGTGACGACCGCTACCACGCCTACCTGGCCCTCGGCGTCACGCTGGTGCTGGGAGCTGCCTTCGTCAACCAGACGAGCTTCTTGTACAACCTGTCGGCCATCACCATCGTGCAGGCCGAGGGGCCGCTGTTCTACGCCGTCACCGCCGGCCACCTCGCCATGGTGGTTGCCGGCCTGATCTTCCTGGCGCTGATGGGCTTCCGCACGCTGGGCGGTCAGTTCACCAGCCGCCAGCCCGACGGCATCGGCGCGGCGGCGATCTTCTGGTACGCCTGCGTTGCGCTCTATCCCGTCATCTGGTTCGCCGTCTACGTGCAGAAGTGAGCTGAGCGATGATCACCCGCGGTTCGAAATACTTCTTCGGTGCAGCTGCTGTCGCCTATCTGACGGCGCTCATCTACGGATTCCTCACCGGTGCCTCCGCCAACGGCGGCGTCATCGACGTGTTCTCCAACGGGGGCCTGGTCAACTCCCTGATCGGCCCCATCAGCTTCGGCTACAAGGGGTGGGTCGGCGAACAGGTCGGCTACTCGATGCTCATGGGGTTCACCGGCATCATGGTCGCCCTCGGTGGCTTCACCTCGGTGTTCCGTGACGGATCGCCCGAGGCCCTGGCCCAGCTCCAGGGTGCAACGGTCGAGCGCGGCGTGATCACCGGCGCCCGGGTCGACCTGCGGGTCGTGACCCCTCAGGGGCTCAGCTTCTGGCCCATGCTCACAGCGTTCTCCGCCGGTACCGCCATCGTCGGGATGGTGGTGTCGACGCCGCTGTTCCTCATCGGTTGCTTCGGCCTGGTCATCGCCGGTGTCGAGTGGACCGTCAAGGCCTGGTCGGAGCGGGCCACCGGCGACCCGGTGGCGAACCAGGCGATCCGGGACCACCTGATGCACCCCCTCGAGGTTCCCATCGGGGCCACCCTGGTCATCGCCGGCGTCATCTTCGCGATGTCGCAGATCCTGCTGGCCGTGTCCAAGGTCGGTGCGGTGTTCTTCATCATCATCCTGGCCACCGTGGTCTTCGTGGTGGCCATCGCTCTGGCCAACCGTCCGCACCTGAAGCGATCGGCGATGGTCGGCGCCCTTCTGGTGTTCGGTCTGCTCGTGATCGCCGGCGGCATCGCGGGTGGCGTGGCAGGACCCCGCGAGAAGGTGGATCATTCAGAAGAGTCGCTGTCCGCAGCGACCTCGGTCGTGGATGGTCCGGCCGGACAGATCAGCATCGACGGCGCAGCAGCCGTCGGGCACTGAGAGGTAGAACGTGGACAAGAAGCGCAACGCCACCATCTGGACGGTCATCGCACTGCTCATCACGTTGGCGCTCGGCTATCTGATGGTCGTGAACATCGGCCTGCCCGGCGGTCGCCCGCTCACGACGCTCAGCCCCCGGGGTGGCAAGTCCCAAGAGATCCAGAACCTGATCATCCCGGTGTTCATCATCGCTGGCATCGTCTTCGTCATCGTCGAGGTCGGCCTGGTGTGGCTGTCGCGGCGATTCCGCCAGACCGAGGAGGACGTCGAGGGCATCGGCGAGCCCGAGCAGGTCCACGGCAACACCCGCCTCGAGATCGGTTGGACCCTCGTCCCCGCACTGCTGCTGGCAGTCCTCGCCGTGTTCAACGTGCAGACCATCCTGGGGATGGACGATGCGGAGAACCCGATCGAGATCACCGTCATCGGACAGCAGTGGTGGTGGGAGTACCGCTACGACCTCGACGACAACGGCACCGTCGACATCATCACCGCCAACGAGGCCGCCATCCCCATCGGTCGTGACATCGCGTTCAAGATCCAGTCGAACGACGTCATCCACTCCTTCTGGATCCCGGCGCTCGCCGGCAAGATGGACGCGGTCCCCGGACGCACCCACGAGCGGGTGATGGATGCCTCCGAGGTCGGCCTGTTCCAGGGCCAGTGCACCGAGTTCTGTGGGCTCTCCCACGGCGTCATGCGCATGCAGGTCAAGGCCCTCGAGGTCGCCGACTACGACGCGTGGGTCGAGCGGATGACCAGGGTGCCCGATCAGCCCGACGCCAGCGACACGCTTGCGGTGGAGGGCCAGGCTCTGTTCGTCACCCAGTGCAGCACCTGTCACCAGGTGAACGGACTCGACCCCAACTCCACCGCGCCGTACACCTACTCCGAGACACCCGATCCCGAGTACGGCAAGAGCGTCAACATCACCATGGCGTCGGGCAACGCGCCCAACCTCACCCACTTCATGATGCGTGACTACTTCGTCGGTGGTCTGCTACCGCTCTACGAGGGAATGCCCGAGGGCGACGGGCGTCTCGAGGACTTGTCCGAGGTCCAGGCAATCCCGTCCGGCACGCCGGACGAGAACAACATCAAGCGTTGGTTGCGCAACCCGGAGGACATCAAGCCGATGAATCCGAACAACAACCAGGGCATGCCCAACTACAACCTGAGCGAACAACAGATCGAGCAACTCACCGCCTACCTGCTGACGCTCAAGTGATCGCTACTGACATGATGAGCACACTTCTCGCAAGGACCAACGCAATGACCCCCCCCAAGGCGACGACCACCACCACGGTGACGGAGGTGATGATCTGATGGCGATCATCGAGGACCAGCGACCGCTGGAGCTGATCACGGGCCAGGAGATCGCTCCGGCCAACCCGTTGGGCGTCTTCGCCCGCCCGAAGGCCACCACCGGGTGGCGGTCGTGGGTCAGTACCGTCGATCACAAGAAGATCGGCATCATGTACGGCGTCGCGTCGTTCTTCTTCCTGCTCGTGGGCGGGGGCGAGGCGCTCCTGATCCGTCTCCAGCTCGCGGTGCCGGGCAACCGCCTGCTCTCCGCCGATCTGTACAACCAGGTCTTCACGATGCACGGCGTCACCATGGTGTTCATGGTGATCATGCCGCTCGCCGCGGCGTTCGCGAACTACCTGCTGCCGCTGCAGATCGGAGCGCGGGACGTCTCGTTCCCCCGGCTGAACGCCCTGTCCCTGTGGATCTGGTTGTTCGGCGCCGTCTTCTTCAACACGTCCTGGCTGCTCGGTGGCGGCGCGAATGGCGGTTGGTTCAACTACGCACCCAACTCTGGTGTGGTGTTCTCCCCCGGTCACGGCATCGACTTCTATGCAGTGGGCCTGCTCATCATGGGTATCGGTTCAACAGTCTCGGCCATCAACCTGACCGTCACCGTGCTCAACATGCGTGCGCCCGGCATGACCCTCATGAAGATGCCGGTGTTCACCTGGATGACCTTCGTGACCCAGATCCTGTTGGTCTTCGCCCTGCCGGTCATCACTGTGGCACTGCTGCTGCTGACGTTCGACCGCATGTTCGACGCCAACTTCTTCAACGCACCGATGGGTGGCGACCCCTTCCTCTGGCAGCACCTCTTCTGGATCTTCGGTCACCCCGAGGTGTACATCATGGTCCTGCCGGCGTTCGGCATCGTGAGTGAGGTCATCCCGGTCTTCTCCCGCAAGCCGATCTTCGGCTACCCGTTCATGGTCGGCTCCGGCATCGCCATCGGCTTCATGGGCTTCGGTGTGTGGGCGCACCACATGTTCGCCTCGGGTATGGGTCAGATGTCGATCCTGGCCTTCTCGCTCGCGACGATGTTCATCGCGGTGCCCACCGGCGTGAAGATCCTCAACTGGCTGGCCACGATGTACGGAGGTCGGATCCGGTTCACCACCGCGATGTTGTTCTCCGTCGGCCTCGTCGGCATGTTCACCATCGGTGGCCTGTCGGGCGTGAGCCACGCCTTCGCCCCCGCGGATACCCAGCAGACCGACACCTACTACATCGTCGCCCACTTCCACTACGTGCTCTTCGGTGGAGCGCTCCTGGGGCTGTTCAGCGGCATGTACTTCTGGTGGCCGAAGATGTTCGGGCACTTCCTCGGCGAGAAGCTCGGCAAGTGGCACTTCTGGATGATCCTGATCGGCTTCAACCTGACCTTCGGTCCCCAGCACATCCTGGGACTGCAGGGCATGATGCGCCGCACCTGGACCTACACCGAGAACCAGGGTTTCAACACCTGGAACCTGGTCTCGACGATCGGCGCCTTCGTCATCGCCGTGTCGCTCATCGTGTTCATGGTCAACATCGGGCTCAGCTACCGCCAGCACCGTCGCAACCCGGTGAACCCGGGCCCTGATCCGTGGGATGCGCGCAGCCTGGAGTGGATGATTCCGTCGCCCACACCGGAGCACAACTTCGACGACCCGCCGGTGGTCGAGGAACTCGACGAGTTCTGGCACCGCAAGTACGGCCACGACTCCAACGGTCGTCTGGTCCGTATCGCAAAGACCGAGGACGTCGTCCAGAGCGGTGACGCGACCGGAGTACACCTGCCGTCGCCGTCCTACTGGCCGATGGTCATCGCTGCGGGTCTGCCCCTGATCGGCTACGGGCTGATCTTCAGCCTCTGGTGGGCGATCCCCGGTGTCGTGCTGCTGATCGCCGGCATGTACGGCTGGGTCATGGAGCCCTCCACCGACCCCGACGCGGGTCATGACCACGACGACCACGAAGGTCACGACGACGACCCGTCAGCAGCGACTGCGCTGACCGACGGTGGGTCGGCAGAGGGTCACGAGTCATCAGATGACACGGCCGACGGCGCAGCGGCCATGACGACCGAGGGGGCCCCCGTTGGCTGACCTGATGTACGAGGACGTCGAGGACCTCGAGTTCCCCGACGACGTCCACGCCACTTCGACCGGCATCTCGAACGAGAAGCTGGCCATGTGGGTGTATCTCGCGTCGGACTGCCTGCTGTTCGGCGGGATGATCTCGACGTACCTCATCTACAAGAACCGCCCGGCCGAGGTGGCGGGGCTCGCGGGGTCGGACAAGATCCCCTCTGAGTTCTTCGACATCCCCTTCACGTCGATGACCTCGTTCATCCTGCTGATGAGTTCGCTGACGATGGTGCTGTCGGTCAACGCGATTCTCCGCGGCGACTCGAAGCGCATGCGACTGTGGCTGGTCTCGACCGCCGTTCTGGGCGGTTTGTTCCTCGGCGGCCAGGCGTATGAGTTCAGGATCTTCGTCGTCGATGACGGTATGGGCTTCACCACGAACGTGGCCTCGTCCGCGTTCTTCGCACTGACCGGGCTGCACGGGGCTCACGTCCTGATCGGCGTGATCATGTTGCTGTCGGTCGTGCTGCTCTCATTCGGCCGGAAAATGCGAGCCGAGGCGGTGGAGGTCGTCGGCCTCTACTGGCACTTCGTCGACATCGTCTGGGTCCTGATCTTCACGATCGTCTACCTGATTCCCTGAGGAGCACCGTCTCGATGAGGAGCATGCAGTGAGCCGCGATACCCGCGAGGTTGACGACGACTCCCCGGTGAACCCGGGTGAGCATCACGATCACGGTCCGACCGACCGGCAGTACTTCAACATCTTCTGGGTCCTCGTGGTGCTCACCGCGCTCGAGGTGTCCACAGAGTGGTGGACCGACTGGTTCGGCGAAGGGTCCCGCAGGGTCGCCGTTCCGCTGCTGATCGTGCTCATGGTGATCAAGTTCTTCCTGGTCGCCCTGTACTTCATGCACCTGAAGTGGGACTCGCCGATGCTCAAGCGCATCTTCTACGTCGGCGCCGTCGCCGCGATCCTGCTCTACGGCGGCGCGATGTCGGCGATGCACTTCTGGCAGTCGTCGGGCACCGAGTTGTTCAACGATCCGCCGCCGGTGGCGCCGCCGCCGTTCTGCACGGGTTCCGACTGCCCGAACTGATCGCCCCGACCCCCGAGGAGCCATGATCGGATCTGCGTTTCCCGCTTGGACACCGCATATCGAGGTGTGGCTGTTGCTGCTGGGCCTGATCGGCCTGGGTGTCTACACCGCACGCGTCATCCAGCCCAAGGTGGTCGCCGCGGGCGAGCCGCCGATCACCCGCAACCAGAAGAACTGGTTCTGGTTCGGTGTGTTCGTGTTCTACATCGCGACCGACTGGCCGATGCACGACATCGCCGAGCAGCGCCTGTACTTCGTGCACATGATCCAGCACACCCTCCTGATGGTGGTGTTCCCGCCGGTCATCCTGCTGGCCACGCCGACGTGGCTGGCCCGGCTGATCATCGGCCAGGGGCTCTTCAAGCGTTTCGTGTTCTTCTGGTCCAGGCCCGCACGCGCGCTGCTGGTCAACATCTTCCTGACCGCTGCCATGCACTGGGCCTGGGTGGTGAACAACTCGATCGAGAGTGCCTGGCTGCACTATGGGGTGCACACCGTGGCGGTGTTCTCGTCGCTGCTCGTGTTCATGTGCATCTGCGGGCCAATTCCCGAGCTGCGGGTGGGCCCGCCGACACAGATGCTCGTCCTTTTCCTGCTCTCGGTCATCCCGGCGTTCCCCGCGGCGTTCCTCACCACCGCCGAAGAAGTGCTCTACCAGGGGTACAACACGCCGATCAGGCTCTGGGGTGTGTCGGTCGAGACCGACCAGCAACTCGCCGGCATCGTGATGAAGCTCATCAGTGGGTTCTATCTGTGGTCGATCATCACCGGAATCTTCTTCAGGTGGGCTCTCGGAGGGCGTGGCCAGAAGGTGAAGTACCGCGGCAAGCTCGTCCCGGCAGGTGACCGCCCCGGCGCAGCCGCCCGGGACGTCGCTCAGGGCCGGACGGTGAGCGACGCCGAAGAGCACCCCGAACACGTCTGACCTCGCTCACTCCCAGCGGAACAGCACTGCCGCAGCGAAACCGGTCTACTCCCAGCGGAACAGCACTGCGGCAGCGACTGGTGCGGCGAGCGCCCAGCAGACGAGCGACACCCATGCCCACGATCCCACCGATCCGCCCTCGACCAGCGAGCCGGTGAGGATCTCTGCCAGCGGCGCCGCGGGCAGAACCTTGGCCACCGCAGCCACGGGGCCGGGGAGTTCGCCGAGCGGTATGACCATGCCACCGGTCAGCAGCAGCACCAGGTACAGCGCGTTGGCCCCGGCGAGTGTCGCCAGGCCGGGGAGCGTGCCGGCCATCAACAGTCCGAGGCCGCCGAAGGCAGCGGTGCCCAGCACCGCCGCCAGCAACGCTGCGCCCCATCCCGAGCCCGGAGGTGACCAACCGAGCAGCAGCGCCACGCCGACCAGCAGCACCCACTGGGCGACCTCGATGGTGAGCACCGTCATGATCTTGGCGGTGACCCAACGCGGTCGGCCGAGCGGCGAGGCGCCCAGGCGTTTCAGCACGCCGTAGCTGCGCTCGAAACCGGTGCCGATGCCGAGGGACACGAGCGCGGTCGACATGATCGCGAGCGCCAGCACGCCCGGCGCAAGGAAATCGATCGGTTCGTCGGTAGGCACCGGCAGGACGTCGACCGAGGAGAAGAACACCAGGATCAGCAGCGGGATGCCGAGCGACACGAGCAACTGCTCACTCTGGCGTGCCGACAGGGTCAGCTCGGTCCGCAGCTGGGACAGGAGAGCGTTCATCGCGATCCTCGGCCACGGCGGGCGGATCGGCGTTGGCGCCCCCTGCCAGCGGCGCCAGCAGCGGCGGCGGCGTCAACGGTGGCGGCGTCAACGGTGGCGCCATCCGTGGTGGCGTCGGTGGTGCCGTGTTCCCTGGTGGTCAGTCGCCGGAACACGTCGTCCAGACGTTGCCGTTCCGCCCGCAGGTCGGCGAGCGGGAGCTCGTGGTCGGCAAGCCACGCGGTGAGGGCTGCGATCGTCGCCGGTGACGGCGCCGCATCGACGCGGTACTCGCCACGGGAGGTCCGGGTGACAGCGGCGCCGAGCGCATCAGCCAGGGCGGCGACGTCGAGGTCCTGGGGTGCGCCGAACAGCACGTGGTCCGACGGTCCGTCGGACATGAGCGAGGCGGGTGTGCCATCCGCGACGACGTGGCCGTGGTCGATGATGACGATGTGGTCGGCGGTGCGGGCGGCCTCGTCGAGGTCGTGGGTGGTGACCACGACGGTCACGTCGTCATCGCGCAGTTCGTCGATGACACGGCGGATCAGGTCACGACCTTCCAGGTCGACCCCTGCGGTCGGTTCGTCCAGGAACACCACACGTGGGCGCCCGACGAGCGCCAGCGCCAACGACAACCGCTGCTGCTCGCCCCCGGACAGCCGGCGCCAGGTCGTGCTCGCACGGTCCGACAGACCGACGGTCTCCAGCAATTCGGCCGGATCGCGCGGATCGCCGAAGAAGCCGGCGTACTGCGCCAGCACCTCGGCCGGACGGATGCCGGTAGGAATGCCCCCCTGCTGCAACATGATCCCGACCTGTCGGGTCAGCGCCGTGTGATCGGCGACGGGGTCCATGCCCAGCACCCTGCTGTGACCGCTGCTGGAGCGGCGGTAACCCTCGAGATGCTCGATGGTCGAGGTCTTACCCGCGCCGTTCGGGCCGAGAACCACCGTGACCTGACCCGCTTGGGCGCTGAACGAGACGCCGTCGACGGCGGTCAGATCGCCGTAGCGGATCACCAGGTCCTCGACCACGACGGTGGGGCCCTCGACGGTGGGGCCCTCGATGGGGGCCGTTGCTCTGGCCGTCACGTGGACGACCCTACCGCTGCGCCGGACCTGCTCCCGACTCGACGTAGCGGCGCAGGTTCCCCAGCGTCCTGCCGATGAACAGCGACATGATGCGGTCCATGACCGCAGGGAAGCGCGGCGGGGTCGACAGCGTCATGGCCATGAGCCAGTCGACCTTGCAGGTGCCGTCGCCCAGATCGGTGACCCGGTAGTCCTCGGCGAAGGCGGCGATGGAGTCCGTCGAGGCCTCGTTGAAGCGGAACGCCATGCGCGTCCCCGGTTCCCATGCGATGAACTCCTCGTGGCCGACGATCCCGCCGCGCATGTACACCGATCGGGTCGAGCCGACGTCGATGGGGAACCCCGATGTCCACTCCACCCGGGTGATGGCGAACACCCACTTGGTCCATGAGTGGGCGTCCAGGAACACGTCGAACACCCGCTCCGGTGTGGCGGCGATGACCTCGGTCGCGGTGTAGCTCGTCGGTGCGGAATCGAAGTAGTCGAGTCCGACCTTCTCACATGATGTGGTCACTTGGACTCCTCCGGTCATCGGGGCGGTTGCGGCGTGTCCGGACCGGGTGCGGCGTCGCCGGTGCGGTCGGGTCCTGGCCGTGTGGTGGTCGGGTCCGTGGGTCTGGACAGCGACAAGGATGACCCAGCCCGGCGCAGCACGACACATCGCAGATCTCGAACCGAGTGGCGGTGCGATCGCCGCATGTGGGGTCGCCCCCGGATGCTTCCGCGGAATCGTGCTCGGGTTCGTTCCTCGTGCGCTTCCGCGGAATCTCGCGGGG
>Ga0105045_10005185_pt1 | contig 11439 bp, 11 predicted proteins | sample MAT02_FD_78089 | JGI IMG/M metagenome (GOLD analysis project Ga0105045, IMG submission 78089) | Freshwater microbial communities from Lake Fryxell liftoff mats and glacier meltwater in Antarctica - MAT-02 (megahit assembly) | ecosystem: Environmental > Aquatic > Freshwater > Ice > Liftoff... | reverse complement strand
CAATGATAAGTCATATACGACTAACCGATATTCATTGCGGAACGCCAAATAGCGCCCATCTGGGCTATAGCGGGGAAAATCGGTATAGGCAAAAACAGGGTCATTGAGATAAATGGTCGCGTTATCATCGGCATTGCCAATGAGGGGAATTTGCCATAAATAATTTTGTTGAATATCGCGCAAATTGCGAACAGAAGCCAGCATCGCGCTACCATCGGGCAACCATGTATGGTCTAGGGTGAGATTATCGCGTTGGCTCAGGCGGGTATTAAGTGACCCTGGGCTATTGGCGACCATCCAAAAGGTATCATTGAACGGACTGCCCGAATAGATATAGCCGATGATGGCGCTATCTGGACTCCAACGGGGAGAGCGCACACTGCCCACATCAAAGCGGGTGAGCTGATACTTGGTCACGCTATCGGTGCTGACTACCCATAAATCGGCTTCGCTGATGGTGGGCAATTCTTCCCCTGTTTGTCCCTGTGGGGTGGGGACGGCGGTGGAATAGGCATTGGCACCAGGGACACGCTCGTTATAACTGACATACGCCAGCCATGCGCCATCGTGCGACCAGGTGGGTGTAAATTCGCGCCCTGTTTGACTATATAAAGCAGGTGTGCCACCTGCTCCTCCGTCTATCCACGCGATATGCGATTGTTTTTCGATTCCCCGTTGTCCCTGCAACATCCGATACAAGGTGAAGGCAATCCGCCCATTTGCGCCCCAATCTGGCTCCCATACACCCCATTGGATGGGTGATAAATCGGGATATTGCACCATCTCATGCACATCGCCACCATCCAGACGGGCGCTATACAGCTTTGGCATCCCGATAGAGGTAGAATCTACCGTAAAGAGCAAACGACACCCATCTGGCGAAAAATCCCATAGGTGCAATTCGCCCACAAGGGGGAAGGTGAGAGGGCGTATCTCGCCTGTGGCAATATCGTGTAGGATGATTTGGTCGTGGCTGGCAGGGACGGTGGCGATGACCAGATTGGAGAGAGGCGAAATCGGTTGAGCATGAGAAATACCCACTAAAATAAACAGCAGACACAAGGCGGCAATTCTTTTCATAATGACTCCATCAAACTTAACAGGAATTTAATTCGTTCCCTATCAAAAGTTTTAGCACAATGTTTTTTTCTATGCTATCATCACAAGTGAAGTTTTCCAACTCATTAAACCTATTTGGAGGTTGCTGTATGCAAAAACTATTCTTACGGTTAGGACTGCTCATCACAGTAATTGGCATATTTTGTGTTGCGCCATTTGCCCAAGCACAAGAAGAATCGGTACAAATTGATTTTTATTGGGCATCGTCGGTAGAAGGCAATTTGCCCGCTATTTTTGAGGAATATGCCAACCAATTCATGGCAGAAAATCCGGGTGTCACTGTCAATGTGGTCTATACAGGGTCATATACCCAAACCCGCGACACCATTCTTGCAGAAGGCGTAGATCCTATTGTGGATGTCTCCATTATGCTTACAACCGACCTCTCTAGTTTTATTTCAGATAGCTATATTATCCCACTTACCCCATTTATCGAAGCGATGGGCGAAGATGGTCAGGCGTATATCGAAGATTTTTTCCCCGCATTTTTAGCCAATGGTGTGGATGCCTTTGATACCGTATGGAGTATCCCATTCCAACGCAGTACCCCCATTTTATTTTATAATGCCGATTTGTTGGCAGAAAATAGCTTAGAAGTCCCTACCAATAACGAGGAACTCATTGCCGTTGCCCAAGCCCTCACTACAGAAGACCGTTATGGCTTTTTGTTGCCTGTCGCTGGCACATTCCCCATCTGGATTTATCAGAGTTTTGCCGCCGCCTATGGCAAACCTGTGGTAGATAACGACCTCGCTAATGTCTATTTTAATACACCAGAAACCCTCGCCGCAGTAGATTTTATGACCCGTGTGGGTTTGCCTATGGAAGAAGGCGGGTTTGGTATTGGACCGCGTGGTGGTAGCGCATGGGGTGAAACCCCAACCGCATTTGTGAGCGGACAAGCCGCCATGATTTATCACACCACAGGCAGTTTAACCAGTATTTTGGCAAATGTCGCCGCATCAGAAAACCCATTTGAAGTGGGCGTGGCATTTTTGCCCTCTGGTCCCGCAGGTGAAGATGGCACAGGCTATGGCGCACCAACGGGTGGCGGTAACTTATATATTTTTGATAGCGAAACCACCCCCAAGACCGAAGCAGAACTCGATGCCGCGTGGCGTTGGGTGCTGTTCCTCAGTTCCCCAGAAGTACAATCCGATTGGGGCGCACAAACAGGTTATATCGCATCCAATTATAGTGCATGGGAAATTGAACCTCTCCTCAGCCTTGCCGAAGAATTCCCCCAATACGGCGTGGCGCGTGACCAACTCGAATTTGCCGTGAAAGAATTCGATGCCTTCCGCAGTGTAGATATTCAAAACATCATCAACTTGCAATTGAGCCGAATTATCTCTGGCGAAGTGTCGTTAGACAATGCCGAAGCCGCCTTAATTGAAGGTCAGGCACAAATTGATGCGTTGCTAGAGCCATTTCAGAACGACTAGTGTCACCCGATTTCGGTATGGTGTAGGGTATGATAATAGTTGTGAGTAAATAAAGATGGTATAAAATATTTTCTACTCGGTGGAGGACATACGCACTGCGTGCTAGTCCTCCATTACACATCTGCCTGTTTAAGAGGTGCAATGACTGTACGAGAGCCGTAAGGCTCGTATGTCAGCCACGAAAATACACCGTTAAAAAACTAATCTGCATTATCATGCCCGATTTTTAACCCTATTTAAGACAGGCTTGGCATGGCAAGCCCCTATATCATGCCCATTTGCCCTAAAAATCGGCATATCAACCCCATTTATGGGGATTCAGTGGAATAGGCAGGTGGTTCACCGCCTGCCGTAGCTATGGATAAATATCCTCATGGAAGATATTCACTCACTCACCACCACCCACACACAATCGCGCCGATTCAAGCGCCCCGAATGGCGACAGATTTTGCCGTATTTGCTCATTGCACCAACCCTCATTTTAGTGGCGATATTCACCATCTATCCCACCATCCGCACCTTTGAACAAAGCCTATATGAACCAGGGACCAGCACCCGCGATGCTACTGGACGGCGCGTTCAGGGCGAGGATGCGTTTGTCGGATTCCAAAATTATGCCGATTTATTCATCCCACAAACGCCACCCCATCCCATAGTCGGCAGTTTTATGCAAATTTTGGGCAATACGCTCATTTTTGCGGTGGTGACAGTCAGCATTACACTCCCCTTGTCACTTGGATTGGCATTGTTGATGAATCGCGCCATACGGGGTAGGTCGTTATGGCGATTTAGCCTGTTTTATCCGGTATTATTGCCCCTCATCGGCGGGGCGAGTATGTGGGCATTTTTATATGGCAATACAGGCGGTCTGATTAATACGGTGTTCCGTTCATTGGGCATCGGCACACAAGACTGGCTCAATACCCCAGATTTGGTGTTATGGTCGGTGATTGTGGTGAATATCTGGAAGCAAGCGGGCTTTTACATGATATTTTATCTGGCGGGCTTGCAGGCGATTCCCAAAGACATTTATGAGGCGGCAGAATTAGACGGTGCGAGTTATTTTCAGCAACTATATAGCATCACCATCCCGTTATTGCGCCGTACCACCTTGTTTTTATTGGTGATTGCCTCCACCTATGCCTTTCAGACGGTGGAACAGTTAGATGTCCTCAATCGGGGGATGCCTGCCAATCGGTCAAATATGCTGTTGTGGTATATCTACCAAATTTATCCATCCACGCCAGCACGCGGTTACGTCAATGCCATTTCGATGGTGCTGGTGGTGATATTATTCTTCTTCACCTTCATCAATTTCACCTTTTTTGAAAGGAAAGATGACGATGGTCAATAGACGCAATGGTTGGAGTATCGTCGCAGATATAACCACGATGGTAGTGAGCCTATTATGGCTTGCACCGTTATTTTTTGCGGTGTTGATTAGCGTGCGTCCATCCTCTGACCCGTTGACGGTGGGCAATATTTTCTTTGGTCGGAGTATCACCTTAGAAAATTATCAACGGGCATTAGAACTCGCCCCGTGGGAATGGCATTACCTCACCAGCTTTTTGGTGGTGGTGGGGGTGGTGGGGGTGCAAATTATCACCATCACAATGGCGGGGTATGCGTTTGCGCGGATGAAATTTTTTGGGCGCAATATTCTCTTATTTGTGTTGCTCATCCAATTGATGATTCCTAGCGGGGTGTTGGTGGTGCAAAACCTCACGACCATGCGCCAAATTGGGTTATTCGATACCCGTTGGGCGCTGATGATGCCGTACTGGGCATCGGCGTTTGGTGTATTGCTCATGCGCCAGACCTTCCGTGAGATTCCGCCAGAACTCGAAGAGGCGGCGCGGATTGATGGGGCAAATATCGGGCAGATTTTGCGTTTTGTGTATATCCCTCTGTCCATCCCGACGTATGTCGCCTTTTCGTTGGTCTCTATTAGCGCCCGTTGGAATGAATTTTTATGGGCGGCGATGGTCACACGCTCCGCAGAAGTGCGCCCTGTCACGACTGGTCTGAGTCAATTATTTTCTGCGACAGAAGCTGGCACAAATTATGGACAACTCATGGCAGGGACAATTTTGGTTGTTGCGCCACTGGTGGTGCTATTCATCTTCTTCCAACGCCGATTTATAGAGAGTTTTGCCTCTAGCGGACTAAAATAAGTTATCTGATACGTCTGATGTGAAATGTAGCTAGTGTAATGGCAGACTGACGAAGTATCTGTCCGCCACAGATTAAAAAATACTTTATATCGCTCTTATGACCTAAATATGTCAAATCACATCAGATGTATTATAGAATTTATAAAAACGAAAGAAGTAAAAAATAACCTTGACAAGTATCACTCTGTATAAGTAAAATAGTTTTTGAGGAGGGATTTTTATTTTCATAAAACAAAAAGGATGGTAATTATGTTTCATAAATTTCTATCTAAGTCTATTTTTTTTGCACTACTATTAATTTTCTTTATACTGCCAATTAGCGCACAAGAAAGACCTACACCAACTTCACCAGATGGACAAGCCTTGACCACCGAACAAATGCAATCGGCACGGGTTGTTTCTGATATGAGTACAAGAAACCGTGTAATGGTCAGCCCAAATCAAACGATTGTTTATCGTTTAGCAAATTGTGATATGAATGATAGAAATGCTCTTTGTTATGTGGCAATATCTGCCTCTATAGTAGAAGATGCTTCTTCTGAACTGTTTTCAACGAAACCGGATTCATTTTCAAAGAATTTGCTTCAAGGCATCAATCGTAGCATGACTTTGCAGTGTTCAGTATCTGCCTATAGTAATGTCCCTGGAGCTGGAGAAATGGCGCGACTTGTTCAAAACACTGGAGTTACTTTTCATACAAACAACAACAACACCCCATTAAAAGTCAATTGGGGAAATAATAATGGTACTTGGACAGGTTCTTTGTTTAGATGGCTTTCAATGTCTGGACCAAATGCAAACCCTGGATGGGGTTCATATGCCCCAATGCAAGCACGTATAGATACAACATCAGTTGGTCAAGTGGGATTTTATTTAATAAATGTTTGGATAGCGGGTAGCACTGCTAATTTTGGTGTTGCGTTAAATATAAATACATCTGGATGGGGGTATTCATAATGCCTGTCAATTTTGTTTCTCTGCTACCAGTTATTGTATTCTGGCTTTTAACAAGCCTGTTCTTTGTGGTGATGGTTAGACGCAACAATCAAATTACCCAATCAGCAAAAACTTTTTGGTCAATTATTGTTGTAGTTTTCTGGTTTCAGGGTGCATTAGTATATGCCTCATGGGGTATCATGGCACAAGTCTGGAATACACTCTTTGATCCCTACCAAAGACAACCCAATTTGTAAAACTCCAATGCACTCATATCGAAGAAAGATTTTTGCTTGTTTTACACTTGTTGCTGGGAAATAGCCAAATTGTTTACCCAAATCTAATACATCTGCATTACAATCACTCCCGTAAATGAACAACAATACAATTTATGGGAGTGATTTTTTATGTCTGAACAAACTTTTTCGTTTCAAGCAGAAATTAAGCAACTGCTCGATATTCTCATCCATTCGCTTTATTCTGACCGCGAAATTTTTTTGCGGGAACTCGTTTCTAATGCATCCGATGCGCTCAATCGCGCTCAATTTGAACTGTTGACCAATCAAGATGTCCTCGATGCCGAGTCTGAACTGTATATTGAGGTCAAAATTGATGAAGAAGCCAAAACGCTCACCATCAGCGATAGTGGTATCGGCATGACCCGTGATGATATGGTCAACAATCTGGGGACGATCGCCCGTAGTGGTGCAAAACAATTCGTGCAGACCATCAAAGCCAGCCAACAAGCCAATGCCAACATTGGCGAGGTCATTGGGCAATTTGGCGTGGGCTTTTATTCGGCGTTTATGGTGGCGGATAAGGTGCGTGTCGTGTCAAAATCACACATTGCCGATGAACCTGCCTATGCGTGGGAATGTGATGGTGGCGATAATTACACTATCAGTCCCGCAGAACGCGCCAGCCGTGGGACAGATGTGATTATTCACCTCAAAGAAGAGGACGCAGAATTTTTGCAGGATTATCGCATCAAGCAAATCATCCGCAAGCACTCCGATTATGTTGCCTTCCCCATTTATGTCAATGGTGACGAAAACGCCGCCAATCAACAAACCGCCCTGTGGCGACAAGCCCCCGATGAAGTGGAAGCCGACCAATATACCGATTTTTATCGTGCCTTCACGATGGATTTTAATGAGCCACTGCACAAAATTCACATGCGTGCCGATGTACCACTCCAATTTTATGCCCTGCTATACATCCCTGCATCGGGCGAACAGACCATGTTCAGCCTCCGCAAAGAGGCGGGACTCAAACTCTATGCCCGCAAGGTGTTGATTCAAGAATATTGCAAGGATTTGCTCCCAGATTATCTCAGTTTTGTGCAAGGGGTGGTGGATACCGAAGATTTACCCCTCAATGTGAACCGCGAGAGTGTGCAAGCCAATCGTGTGATGGCGACACTCAAAAAGACACTCACGGGCAAAGTCTTGTCTGAACTCAAGCGCATGGCGAACAAAGACCGCGAGAATTATCTGAAAATTTATGCCGAATTTGGTCGGCTCATCAAACAAGGGATGGTGGTCGCGCCTGCGGATAAGACCGATATTGAGCCATTGCTATTTTTTAATTCGACTCACGATGACGATACGACCTCATTCCATAGCCTGAATGAGTATGTTGAGCGCATGAAAGAGGCGCAAGACGATATTTACTATATTATCGGTGATGATTTCCATAGCGCCCGCCGTAGCCCACATTTGGATGCATTCCGCAGTCGTGGGATTGAGGTCTTGTATTTCACCGACCCCGTAGATGCCGCCATGCTCATGGGATTTGCCGATTTTAAGGGGCATAAAGTCCGTAGTGTGGATGAGGGCGATATTGACCTAAGCGCCATTGGCGAGGCACAAACCCCAGAGGACGAAGCACCCGCACTTGAAGCGGATACCTTCGAGGCGTTGCAAACCCGCTTCAAGACCATTTTGGGGGAGCGTGTGCATGATGTCCGCCAGGGCAAAGCCTCGTTTAATAGTCCTGCCCGTTTGGTAAGCGATGAGGGTGGCAATACCCGTCATGGCTATCGCATTAATCGTCTGCTAGACAAAGATTATCAACTGCCCATCAAGACGCTTGAACTCAATCCTCGTCACGGTTTGCTCCATAACCTGACAGGCTTGATGGGCGCTGGCAATACAGGGCTTGTGGATGCGATTATTGAGCAGGTTTTTGAGACGGCATTGTTGCAAGACGGCATCCATCCAGACCCGTCTGCAATGGCGAATCGGCTCATTATGCTCATGCAAGCCGCCACAGGCACACCCACCGATAGCCTAAAATTTGATACAGAAGCATAATGCGATTGGGCATGAAAAAAACAACCTAGCAATCTTATGTCATAATGTGATATAATATTGTCACCAAGATAATTGTCCTACGTGGGAAACCTATTGCGGTATTTTTGGTTTCCCGCGCCATCTTAAATCCTCTAACGAAAAATTTATAACCCCCGCGTTGGCTTGTGATATGATATAATCATGCTATATCTATTGAAAAATATCTTTTCCAGAAAAGGTCACATGACGACACTCTTACTGATTCGCCATGCGGTGAATGATTTTGTCAAAACAGGAAAATTAGCGGGATGGACACCGGGTGTTCATCTCAATGATGAAGGGCAAGCCCAAGCCACAGCACTTGGGGAACGCCTTGCTACCGCCCCTATCAAATATTTGTATAGTAGCCCATTAGAACGCACGATGGAAACAGCACAGGCTGTCCTTGTTCATCATCCCAAAATTGCCTTGCAACAAACCGATGAAATTGGTGAAGTGCGCTATGGCGATTGGGAAGGCATGGCAATTTCTGCCTTGCGTGGGCGCAAAATGTGGGAGGTGGTGCAAGAGTATCCCTCACGCGCTGTATTCCCAAATGGTGAAGCCATGCGCGATGTGCAGATGCGCGGGGTGAATTTCATCGAAAAACTCGTCACCCGTCATGCGGGTGAAACCATTGCGGTGGTCTCTCATGCCGATGTCATCAAGATGATTTTGGCGCATTATTTGGGGATGCACCTCGACAACTTTCAGCGTATTAATGTGTCACCTGCCTCCATCAGCACCCTTATGATGGGGCATAGTCGCCCGTATGTTGGCACAATGAACGATGTGGCACATATTTGGCAAATGGAACAAGCCCGTAAACAGGCAGAGAAAAATTAATTAAGGGATGATAGAGGATGCCAAATTTGGAAATTGAGCTAAATCCCATAGACTTTATCACTATCGGCACTATTGGTCCCAAAGGTCAGCGTGTATTTTATTTGCAAGCGGGGCAGGGTGGCAAATTGGTCTCGATGGTCATCGAAAAAGAACAATCGTGGGCATTGAGCGAAGCCATCAAAGAATTGATGGACGACCTGAATACCCGTAGTACCCAAGACCGCAATCCAGACGAATTGCCCCCGCGTGATATGGATTTGCGTGAGCCGATTGAACCCGTTTTCCGCATATCTCAATTAGGTCTTGGCTATGATGAAGAACAAGACAAAATTGTTTTGGTCGCCCAAGAGATGATGACCACCGATGAAGAGATTGACGAAGAAACAGAACCCAGTGTGGTGCGAATTTGGTGCAGTCGCAAGCAAATTCTTGCCCTCAGCGACCATGCGATAGATAATGTGCGTTCTGGTCGGGCAGACCCAAAACAAAATGGTTCACTGGTCTATTATTGGACATAACCCCTATGGATGATAATCTTCCCCCCACAACCGATGACGAAATAGAGCCTTCCAGCACCCCCATCACATTTGAACGGGTGCTGGAAGTGTTGCAACATGGCGCGATAGATGCCGAGCATGGTGCAATTCAGTGGAGTTCAAATTACACCTTTTTGCTCTCTGTCAAACAAGACGACACCACCGTCATGGCGGTATATAAGCCACAACGCGGAGAACGCCCCTTGTGGGATTTTCCAGATGGCACACTTTGTCAGCGAGAACGGGCGGCGTTTATCACCTCACAGACATTAAACTGGCAAATTGTCCCACCTACCGTATTACGTGAGGGTCCACGGGGCATTGGGTCTATGCAATTTTTTATTGACCACGACCCCGATTATCATTATTTTCATTTTGATGAATCGCTCATCCCCCAACTGAAAAAAATGGCGCTGTTCGATGTCCTCATCAACAACGCAGACCGCAAAGGCGGGCATTGCTTGGTAGACGAACAAGACCACCTATGGGGCATTGACCATGGGATTTCGTTTCATTCTCAGTACAAACTCCGCACGGTGATTTGGAATTTTGTGAATCAACCGATTGCCGATGATTTATTGGCAGATGTGAAGCGTCTGCGCGATACACTCGAAATTGCCAATGATACCTATTTATGTGAGATGGAAACCCTCATCACCAAAGGCGAAATACGCGCCTTCACCAATCGTATGGATAAAATTCTGAAAGATAAACGCTACCCTGCACCTGGACCGGGACCAAATCATCCGTGGCCCCCCGTGTGATATGATGACAGAAACCCCTTCTAACCGCGATTATCTCGATTATCTTGCAGAAATTTATCGGCTCAGTGACGATTCATCTCAGCATGATGGCATGGTCAGCACATCGGCACTCGCCGATTTGCTCATGGTCACAGCGCCCGCCGTCAACCGTATGGTGACAAAACTCAAAGAACTGGGTTTGCTCACCCATGAGCCATATAAAGGCATCATGCTCACGTCTGCGGGTGTCAAAGAGGCGCTGGTACGCGTCCGCAATCAACGTATTGCAGAAGCCTTTCTGGTGCGCGTAATGGGATTTAAGTGGCATGAAATTTTTCATGAGGTAAATAATATCAGTCGCGCCCTCAGTGAGCCTGTCGCCTTGCGGATGTTGGCGATGGCAGAAAATCCGCAATTTTGCCCACATGGTGAGCCAATCCCTGATGCGGATGGACACATTGCCACGATGAACGATATTCCGTTGGCATCTGCCGAATCACATAAAAATTACCTCATCACCCGTGTGAGAACGCGTGAGGCGGATAGGCTTGAATATTTGGCGGCGTTGGGACTCATTCCCCAAACAGATATTACGGTGGTTCATTCTGCGCCGTTTGATGGTCCCATTCAGCTCAAATTGGGTGGCGAATATCGTATCGTGGGGCATAACCTCGCCCAACGGATTCATGTAAAGGAAATTTCATGAGTAGCACCAGTCTTATCCGCCCCGATATTGCCTATAAAGACAGTTATATCACCGCTATGCACGAATTTAAGGCAGAAAAATTATGGCATTATACCGACCTTGATATTGAACAGCTTGAGCGTGATTTTGATGATTATATCAGTGGATTGCTCATGCGTGAGCATACTGTCCCTGCGGGGTGGGTGACAGAGACCCTTCTCTGGTTGGTAGATGAAAAAGGCTTCATTGGGCGCATATCGTTTCGGCATTATCTGACCGATTCGTTACAACGTTTTGGCGGACATATCGGCTATGAAGTGCGTCCCACACGGCGTAATGAGGGGCATGGCACGGCGATGCTCCACGAGATGTTGCCGATTGCCCGTGCAAAGGGGTTAGATAAGGTGATGTTGACGTGTGACGATGATAATCTGGGTAGCCAGAAAATTATCATCACCAATGGGGGTGTTCTGGAAGATGTGATTCAGAACGATTTTCGCCCTGTGCCGACCATGCGCTGGTGGATAACGCTGTAGGGAAATTAGCCATTACAATATATTACAGGTGCTTACATTTTGTAAGCACCTGACCCGTGAGTCTACTTTCCCAACACATCTATCAT
>Ga0105045_10005184_pt1 | contig 11440 bp, 6 predicted proteins | sample MAT02_FD_78089 | JGI IMG/M metagenome (GOLD analysis project Ga0105045, IMG submission 78089) | Freshwater microbial communities from Lake Fryxell liftoff mats and glacier meltwater in Antarctica - MAT-02 (megahit assembly) | ecosystem: Environmental > Aquatic > Freshwater > Ice > Liftoff... | reverse complement strand
TCTTCAGCTATCGGTTTGAAGATTTTGAAGTGCGGGATTATTCTCCGCAGGCCCATATTAGCGCTCCTGTGGCCGTTTAGACGGAACATTGCTTTATCGTGAAATTTGAAATATTATGTCGCTTATGTGAAACATAACTAAACCGCTTGGGATGAACTTGCGGTGACCGAGGATGCCCCATGTCCAAATCGCCCGCCGCTCCTGTGACCAACCTTGCGCCGCTGTCCTTGCATATTCCTGAACCGCGCTTTCGGCCCGGCGATACTGCCGATTTTTCGGACATCGGTGTGCCGGGCGTTGATGCGATCACGCGTCCGGGCGAGGGTGCAAAGCCGGACACGATGCGCGATCTTGCTTATGGTTTGATCCGGGTACTCGATTTTGACGGAGCCGCCAGTGGTTCCTGGAATCCCGGTCTTTCGACCGAACGGAAGCTGGCGATGCTGCGCACCATGATGCTGGTGCGCGCCTTTGACGACCGCATGTTCCGTGCCCAGCGGCAAGGCAAGACCAGTTTCTACATGAAATCGACGGGGGAAGAGGCAACGTCTGTGGCCACTGCCATGGCGCTGGATCGCGGCGACATGTGTTTCCCCAGCTATCGCCAGCAGGGCATATTGATCGCGCGCGATTATCCCCTGGTGGCGATGATGAACCAGATTTATTCGAACCGCGGCGACCATCTGATGGGCCGCCAGCTGCCAATTATGTACTCCGCGCCTGACCATGGATTTTTCAGTATTTCGGGCAATCTTGCGACTCAATATCCGCAGGCGGTGGGTTGGGCCATGGCATCGGCGGCCAAGGGCGATACGCGGATTGCAGCCACCTGGTGCGGCGAGGGATCGACGGCAGAGGGCGATTTTCACAGTGCGTTGACCTTTGCCGCCGTTTATAATGCGCCGGTCATTTTCAACGTCGTCAACAACCAGTGGGCGATTTCTTCCTTTTCGGGCTTTGCTGGCAGCGAACGCACAACCTTTGCGGCGCGCGCGGTGGGCTATGGCGTCGCCGGATTGCGGGTTGATGGCAATGATCCGCTGGCGGTTTATGCTGCGATGGAGTGGGCGGCAAACCGCGCGCGAACCAACCATGGCCCCACGCTGATTGAATATTTCACCTACCGTGCCGAAGGGCATTCGACCTCTGACGACCCCAGCGCCTATCGTGCGGCGCAGGAGTTTGCCGCCTGGCCCCTGGGCGATCCCGTGCTGCGGCTGCGCGATCATCTGATTGCCGATGGGTGCTGGGAATTGGCGCGTCATGATGCACTGGCGGCTGAACTCGAAACGATGGTAAAGGCGGCACAGAAAGAAGCCGAAAAGCAAGGCATCTTGGGCCATGGGATGCTTCAGCCGTTTGAAACCATGTTCCAGGATGTGTTCGAGGAAATGCCCTGGCATCTGAAGGAACAGTGCGCACAAATGCTGAAAGAACAGCACGCCAAATTCGGCGCGGATGGGGACGCGCGGTGATGACTGGTTCCACCGAAACGATGAATATGATCGAGGCGATCAACAGCGCGATGGACGTTATGCTGACGCGCGACCCAAACGTTGTCCTTCTTGGCGAGGACATTGGCTATTTTGGCGGCGTGTTCCGCGCAACGGCGGGGCTGCAAAAGAAACATGGCAAAACGCGCGTGTTCGACACGCCGATCAACGAATGCGGCATTATCGGTGTTGCGGTGGGTATGGGCGCCTATGGTTTGCGCCCAGTGCCCGAAATCCAGTTCGCCGATTATATCTATCCGGGGCTGGACCAACTGGTCAGCGAGGCCGCACGGTTACGCTATCGCTCGGCGGGCGATTTCATTGCGCCGATGACGGTGCGCGCGCCCTTTGGCGGCGGCATTTTTGGCGGCCAGACGCACAGCCAGTCCCCCGAAAGCATGTTCACCCATGTGTGCGGCCTCAAAACCATTATCCCGTCTAACCCTTATGATGCCAAAGGCCTGCTGATCGCGGCGATTGAGGACAATGATCCTGTCGTCTTCTTTGAACCGAAACGGATCTATAACGGCCCGTTCAGCGGTTATTATGATCGCCCGGTCGAACCCTGGGCCAAACATGCGGCCAGCGCCGTGCCCCAGGGCTATTACCGCATTGAACTGGGCAAGGCAGCCATCGTGCGCAACGGGGGAGCCGTCACGATCCTGACCTATGGCACGATGGTGCATGTCGCCATGACGGTGGTTGAGGAACAGGGGATCGACGCGGAAGTCGTTGATTTGCGTTCTTTGATGCCCATCGACATTGATACGATCACGGCGTCGGTAGAAAAAACCGGGCGCTGCCTGATCATCCATGAAGCGACCCGCACGTCGGGTTTTGGTGCCGAACTGGCCGCCCTTGTGCAGGAACGCTGTTTTTATCACCTTGAGGCGCCGGTGGAGCGGGTCACGGGGTTTGACACCCCCTATCCGCACAGCCTTGAATGGGCCTATTTCCCCGGCCCGGTGCGGATTGCGACCGCACTTCACAAAATCTTGAAGGACTGATCCGATGGCCCGCTTTTCATTCCGTTTGCCCGACATTGGTGAAGGCATTGCCGAGGCGGAGATCGTCGCGTGGCACGTCAAAATTGGTGATCGGATCGAAGAGGATTCACAACTCGCCGACATGATGACGGACAAGGCGACAGTGGAGATGGAATCGCCGGTAACGGGCGTGGTCATTGAACTGGCAGGCGAGGTTGGCGACATGGTGGCCATCGGATCGACGCTGGCTGTGATAGAGGTTGAGGGAGAAGCAGAGGCGGTAACAGAGGCGGAAGCAGAGGTTCAGGAGGCCTCACCCGCAGACCTGGCACCAACATCCGGTCCACCCCCCATCATTGAGCATGTCAATAAACCGCCCTTGCCTTTAACCGTGCACGAAGACCAGGACAGTCCTTTGACAAGACCGGGCCAGGCGGGGGATGCAAAGTCCGTTGAAAATGGCTCAAAAACCCTTGCATCCCCGGCTGTTCGCGCCCGCGCCGCCGACTTGGGCGTCGATCTTGCGCAAATCCACCCTGCCGATGGCGAGCGTGTGCGGCATGCCGATCTGGACGCCTATCTGCGTTACCGCGCGGGTCAAGGCTATCACGCCCCGCATAGCCTCCGGGCGCGCGCCGATCAGGCCATCAAGGTGGTTGGGATGCGCCGGCGTATTGCCGAAAATATGAGTGCGTCGAAACGCGCGATCCCCCATTTCACCTATGTCGAGGAAATCGACGTCACCGCGCTAGAGGCGCTGCGCGCCGATTTGAACGGCGCGCGCGGCAACCGGCCCAAGCTGACCATGCTACCGCTGTTGATCGCCGCAATTTGCCGCACTGTGCCGCAATATCCGATGATCAACGCGCGCTATGATGACGAGGCCGGGGTCGTAACCCGCCACGGCGCGGTGCATCTGGGCATGGCAACCCAGACCGATGCGGGCCTGATGGTTCCAGTGATCCGCGATGCGCAGGACCAGAATGTCTGGCAATTGGCAAACGAAATCATGCGGTTGGCAGAGGCGGCGCGGACCGGCAAAGCCAAGTCGGAGGAACTGTCGGGGTCAACACTGACGATTACCTCGCTTGGTCCGCTTGGCGGCATTGCGACCACACCGGTGATCAACAGGCCCGAAGTCGCGATCATCGGGCCCAACAGGATTGTCGAGCGGCCAATTTTTGTTGGCGACGATATCGTGCGCGCAAAATTGATGAACCTGTCGATCAGCTGTGATCACCGCGTCGTTGACGGGTGGGATGCGGCCAGTTTTGTCCAGGCGCTGAAAAAGCTGATCGAAACGCCGGTGCTGCTGTTCGCGGATTGAAGGCACGCTATAACCCCAGAGTCTGAAAACTTGTCTGGTCAAACTTGATCTTGAACGTCACATAAACCCCGTCGCGCGCGTAGCGTTCACTTTCAAAATCACGGTCTCGGAAACCCGCGAAATTGTATCCGAGCGTCAGATTGGCGTTTTTGAAGGGGGCAAGCGTGATTGTTGGCCCGCCCGACCAACTGACAGTGTCGCCGCCGGTGCTGATGCGGACATTCGCCGACGCGCCCACGTCCGCGATGTCACTGATCGTAAACCGTGCATCGACGCCAAGTAGGTTGCTCCACCCCTTGACGTCATCAGCTCCGAACCTGTCAGATGCATAGCGCGTGCCCCAGAAAAAGCCGAACTCGCCCGCCTCGATCCAGCTTTGCCGGTCGGTGCCAGGCATCCGGCGATCGTCGCGGTCAGCCAGCGGGGTCCAGTTGACCGACAGGCTGTTTACCGCGCGCATGGATTTTACATCCCCGCTAATGGTTAGCGCCGGGCCGCCAATCGGGCCGGGTGCGCCGAATACCGCACCGGTAACAGCATCATAACGCACTTGGGTTTTGTTGAGCCATGACACTCGTGATTCCGCAGGGCGGTGGGCCCAGCTGACCTCAATCTGCGCGCTTTCGGTGCTGGGCAAGCCGGTGGCACCGCTGGCCTTGGTCCAGCTCGCCAGTGCCCCGAGTGCGCGGCCTTCGCCAAGCTGTCGCAGCGCGCCAAGCTGAGCGCCATAACGGTTGGCGGTTTCGCCGTCGCGATACTCGGCACGTCCCGTCATCGTCCAGAAATCCCCGCGATAGGTCGCGCCAGTGGTGATCGCGACAAAATCCTCGGTCAATGTATCTGCATTACCCAGAAAGCCGCCGCTCGCGACTGGCTGGGCCGGGTTTATAACATCGCGCGCGCGAATACCGCCCAGCGTTTTATTGCCATCAACCGTGGCATCGACCGTCCAGCGTTCGTCCAGCTTAACCGATTGCGACAAGCCATAAGCGGCAAAGCTCCGCGAACCATATTCGCTAATGCCCTGTTGGTTGGCCGTTGCCAAGATACGCCCGCCTGCCCATGGGGCAATTTCAAAGCCCAGCCGGCCCGTGCGGGCCTTTACGCTGTCGCCGTCAGCGATTTCATAGCTGCCGACCAGATTGACGTCCTGGGCGACCTTCCACCGCGCGCCCAAGCGGTGGGTGGCCGGAAAATCGACACTGGCGTCCTTGCCGCCAAGCGCAAATTCGGTCTGGACGTCGAGCTCAAGCTTTTGATTGAACAATTGCTGTGTCACGCCAAGCTGCACCAATGTCGAACGGTTGCGCCCGCCGTCCGACAGCTTGTCATCGGCATGGGTCAGGCCAGCGCGGGCGCGTGTCGTCCCTGCGGTATATTCGGCGAGCATGCGTGCTGCTCGGCGGCGGGCGCCGCTGCCAAGCATATCCTGTTGCCACGCGCTGCCAGTGACGGCCAGCTTTTTGCCAGCGCGCAACCGGGCATCGACGCCAAATTTGCGGGTGCCATTCTCTGCGCCATTTTGTTGCCCGACGCCAAAGCCGCCCTGTTGTTCGCGGGCATAGGCGAGCAGGTCGAGATTGCGGTTGTGGTGCTCGGCCTCTACTAGCCAAGCCATGGCACTGCGTTTGGGCGCGGCGGCGGCCTTGCTCTGCGCTTCGCTGGCGGCGACTTCAGCGCGGATCTCGGTTTCCAGGTTGGGGCGATAGCGCACGTCGATGCCGCCGAGGTTGCTCTGGCTGGTGCCGTTATCGTCGCGCACGAAGGTGGCACCGATGCGCACGCTTTCGTCGTCGCTGGTGAAGCTGGCGCGCCCGCCCGCGTTGACAACTCGCTGGCCCACGCCGTCAACTTCATATTCCGCAACGATAAATTGTGGGTCAAGCGCCGACGAGCGGCTGAGCACCGGTTCGCGAAAGCGCAGCGTACCCAGCGAATAGTCAATGTCATAGTCGATGTGGCGGGTCAGTTGTTTGCGATCAACGATAATTTCGCTGCGCAGTCGGCTGCGGGTTTCGATGGTAATGCGTTCGCTGTTCGGCAGGATCGCTTGCGCGCCGAGTTGATAGGGACCGCTGAGGCCATTGCCCTGCAATTCGTCGCGGCGGAAACGATAGGGGGTGTTGGCGGCAAACGCCGTAGCCGCAACATTGCGCCCTCGATACTCGGCCTTCCCTCCGTTCAACGCGCGGCTATAACGGGCGAGCTGGGATTCATTAAGGCCCGTTTCAAAATCCCCGAACAGGGCATAAAATTGCGGACGTTCCAGCCGCAGGTAAAGCTTGCGCACGCTTGCAGCGCCGGCGCGCTGTTCGGCGCGGTCGGCATAGATTGTATAATAGGCGCGCGGATCGATAACGCCGCCAAAGCGCGCGTCGTCGCTGTCCTTGTCGCTGTCATAGGCCAGCGTCATGAGCCACTTTCCGCGCACCCGGCCCTTGGCATACAGCGCCAGCCGCGCGTCGCTATTCCAGCTGTCCAGCGTTTGCGCGATCGGTTCCATGCGGTCGTCGAGGGTGTTATAGCCAACGGTGCCCGCTGCGAAACCAACCACAGTCCACGGCTGGTTGCCGGGCTCCAGCCACATTTGCAGCGCCTGACGGCGTTCGGTTTGATCTTCGCGGAAACGAAAATCGACGGACAGGGTGCCCGACGCCGTGGTCGGTTCAAGCTCGATATAGGCTATGCCATTTTCGCCCTCGACCCGCCACACGGGCGCGGCGCGATCAAGACCGGCGAGTTGGCGCACCTGCTGCGCCTCGGCCTCTACTGCGGCGAAATAGGGGGCCGGGACGCTGAAATCGCCGGTCAGACCGTGTTTTACCGGGCGGCCGTCGCGGTCGGTCAAACGGATTGCAATGACCGGACGCGTGATGCCATCGGCCACCAGCACCGATTGCTCGCGCACGAGTTCGGCGCGCGCCGCGGTGATCGAATAATGAACGGTGCGACGCAAGATTTCGACAACAATACCGTCCGCATTCAGAACCTCGGCGACGAGCGCATTGTTGCCGTCATCAATCGGCACGCCGCGCCACAGGCTGACGCTGACGCCGCCGCCCGGCGAGCGCGTGGTCCCGTCAGAGAGCAGCCCGTCGATTGCCTTGCCGTCCACCGTCAGCCGGACACGCTGGTCAGGCAGATGCCGCACGGCGATGCGGATTGCTTTGGTGCGCGGATTATGGTCCTCAGCAGGGAAAACCCATGCGGGCAGGGGGGTTTCGTCGGCAAACCAATTGATGTTCGCGCCAGCGGCGTCGGCATCTGTCTGAACTGGCGGACGCGCGGGGGTCGCAGCGGCGGTTTCAGTGCGCAGTTGGGTCGTTGCGGCGCGGAAATCGGCGCGTAACAGCGATCCACCGCGGCCTTCAACAAAACGGGATATGCTGCTGCCAGCACTTCGCGTAGAGCGCGCGCAGTCAACCGGGGCCTGATCCAGCGGCAGCGTCGATGGGTCGATCTGGACAACGTGGGTGCCGGGCCGGACGCCCTCAAAATGATAGCGGCCATCGGGGTCCGTTACGGTGTAGCTGCCGTCTTGAAGCATGACGCGGACACCGCCGACACCTTTGGCTTTGGCGGGGTCGAGCAGGCATCCGCCCTCGGTAATCCGGCCGATGACGGTCATTCGGTCACCCAGTTGATCGCGTTTGATTGTGACCAAGGCTTCGGCGACGTTGCTCGCAGCGCCGCGATTGTCGCTGGCAGTGGCCAGGTTCAGTGCGCCGCCGGGCCGTGCCGATGACAGCACTTCGGCAAGATAGGTAATTATCCGTTGCTCACTGGGCGTAAGCGGCGGCAAAATAAGAGTAAACCTGCGGCCATCGGAATTGCTCGACACGCTTGTGATCACGCCATTGACGCGCACAGTTCCGGGTCTTAGCCGCATCGCCACTGGCAATTGATCTTGTACAGTGACCGCGCCGGTGGTGCGCCTGCTGTCACGGTTGGCGACCTCAATCCGGTATTGGATGACGTCGCCGGGCGCGGCGATTTGCGTCGATGTCGACTTGCGGAGGATTACGGGCGTGCCTGGCTGATCAATCGGGATATCGACCCGCACCGGTTCGGGGGTGCTGAGCGTGAACGGTTGGCCATAGCTTGACCCATTGATAACAAAAGGCAATCCGTCGTCTGGACGGCGAAAGCCCATCAGCGCGGCGGGCGGGGCCTGAGATGGCGCAGTATAGGGTGCAGGCGGAGATATGACGAGCCGATATGTGCCGGGCGCGACGAAGGGGAAGCGATAGTCGCCTGCTGGGAAGGTATAGACGCGACCAGAACTGTCGGTCACGCTTTGGCCCGTGACCATGGTCGATGGATAGGCGGACACGCCATCGTCCCCGAAAACCTGTGCAGGCAGGCCAGTGGCGGCGTCGACAATCGTTACCTGAACCCCGCCGACCGCCGACCCATCGCCGCTGTCGAACACGATGCCGAACGGATCGACCAGAAAATCAATGACAGCTGTAGCCGTAAGCGCAGTATTACTGACCTCTGCTATCGTGAGTGAGATGCTGGAGCCGGGCGTGACCGACAGGCGGCAGTCGCCAGTGACGATTGGTGGGGGAACCCCTAAAGTGTTGATCATACCGATGAATCGGCTGCTGTCGGCAGCATCCTCGACTAAGGTCAGCTGTTCGGCATCGCCGTTGGCAAGCCGCAGGGTGATATCAACCGTGTCACGCGCCGCCGCATTGCTGTTGGCGCTGGGCAGCAGCACGGCGACGACAATGTCATCCCCGGCGTTGAACTGATTGGATTGCAGCAATCGGGCTGGATTGGTTGCCACAGATGCAAAGGCGCCCGCTGGCTGGATCGACACTGGTCCAGAATGCCCGGTGCAACGGGTTGGGGCCAGCGGAGCACTGAAATTGCCGCGATCGCCGACCAGGCGATAGGTCGCAATGGCTGGCTGGTTCGGAAGGGGCGCGCGGACCAGCGTATCGACGCGGTTCGAGCTGGTACGATAGGATTGCCCGCCCGTTTGCCAGTCCGCCACCGCTGTGTTGGAAATTGTCCGCGACTGCGCAGCCGCCGGTACAGCCAACAGCATCGCTGTGGCCCCCACGGCGGCGCCAAAAGCGCCAAATATCTTGGTTAATGATGGCATCGCAACAAGAGGGGCGGCCTGCACCGTCCGGCTGGACAGTGCGGGCCGCCCCCCATATTCCTCAGTTCACCGTCGTGCGGAAAACCAGCGTGCGGGTCGCGCCGGCGGCAATGCTGGCGATGCTCCCCTCGACGAGCGGTGCGGTGTATGTTCCGCCTGCGACACCATCAGCGTTGCAAGCAATACCCGTAACCGTGCCGTTCAGCAGGATCGATCCACTGGTGAAAGTCAGCGCCGATGGGACGTTATCGTCAATATCGATGCTGGATGCCGCTGCGGCGCCCGTGTTTTGAATTGCGATGCAATATTCCACGACGGCGCCTGGAATCATTTTCGGATTCACAGCAAGATTGACGGGATCTGAAACAACGCGGCTCGTTTTCGTAACATTCAGCGTGGCGGTGACGACGGTAAAGTCGTCGTCGTCCGAATGCGCGGCGTCGCGGGCAGCGTCGGCAACCCCGGCGGCGTCAGCAAAGACGGTATCGACCCCGGCGGTATTTGCGCCGACGGTTTGCGTCAGTGCGGCCCCCTGTGTGCCAATTCCACCGGCCTCACGCCCCGTCGCGATCAGGCGAACGCCAGCCACTCCACCATTGGTTTCCGCAAGTGGGACTGTGCCAACAATTAAAATGGTGACTGATGCATCGGCCGCAAGTTCGTCGATAAAGCTGATGGCGGTATCGGTGGCGATGTCATAGCTGTTGTTGCCATTGACGTCGCGGAACAGCGAGAAAGCGGTCACATCGAATGTGTCTGTCCCGCCATGTGCCGCCGTTCCGCCCGAAAGCTGCGTTGCGGACAGGACGAAATCCAGTGGGGCGTTGGAATTGTTGGTCACGGTAAAGGCCGTCGATGCCCCGGTCCGGCCGGGAACGACTTGTGTCGTTACGGCGCCGACCTCTGCGACGGTCAGGTTGACGCGCCGGTCAACTGTAAAGCTGTCGGCGGCGGTCCGCTGGGTCTGGCCCACGCCGCCCACCTGAAAATCGACAGTGACAGTGTTGGTGATGACTGTACCGGAAGCCGTTCCGGCCGCAAAGGCCGGTGTGGCCGATATCATAATTGCTGCAGTCGCTGCAGCCGTAGTCGATAATTTCAGCTTACTGGTCATAGCTGAACTCCTTGATTATGAATGCCAATTTATCGCCGCTGGCACTCCCAACGCGGCTATGCGTATTACTTGACGACCCCCCGAAACATCAGCTTGCCTGCGGCCCCGGCAGGGATGGGCGCGTTGAAGGCCCAGCGAATGTGCGTCACATCATCGTTACGGGCGGTGCGTTCGGTGCCATCGGCGTCGCGCACGCGAAGCCGGGCTAGATCGCCCCAATTCTTTCCGCCATCGACCGACACCTGAGCCGTCCCCCCATCCTGATCGGTAAACTGCACCGCAGACGGCATCGGGTTGGTGACGACGAATTTCTCAGCAGGCTTGCTGCTCGCGTTGCGATAGTTGAGGACAAAGAGCAGGCGATCACCCGGGGTGACGAGGCGCGGTTCTTCGAGCACGACTTTGCGATTGCCCTGGGCGTCGGTGGAGACCCGCTCAACAAACACATTGTTACTGAGCGAAACCGGGTTTGCAAGCGCCGGTGCCGCAGCAGTCCAGGCTATAATTGCAAGCAAAAACATACGCATGGTTCAATCCTTAATTGATCGTAGTGCGGAAAGTGACGGTGCGAACATTGCCCCCGGCGACGGTGCCGAGTGCAACAAAGATTTGACCGGTGTCGAACCGTCCTGCGTCCGCGTCGGCGGCGTCGGATTGCGGGGCGCCGCCGAGCGTGATCGATCCGGGCGCATAAGCGGTGCTGGCAGGGACAATGTCGGTGATCGACAGATTGTTGACACTGCCCGATCCCGAGACGGTTGCGGTAATTGTGTACGTTATCACGGCTCCAGGGATCGGCTCGCTGCCCCCCAGCGGATCAAGGATGACCGCAGATTTTGCGAGCGTGACGTTGGCACTGGCGACGACAAAAGTACCGTCATCCTGGCCATCGGCGCCCGTCAGTCCGACGATGGCGTCACCGCCGCCTTCGCCCTGGCCCGCGAACGATGTGCTGGGCGCGCCGGTGCCTGTGCGCGCTGCGGCAACCAGTGCAACAATCCCGCGATTGCCATCAACGACGCCGTTCGGTGTGGTGTTGAGTATAAAGATCGTGACGGACGCATCGGGGTTCAGCGTCGGATCGTTGCTGCCCGCGACATAGATTATATCGATGCCCGGTTCATACACCCCGTCGCCGTCGTCGATGACGATGGACGTTACCGTCGGATTATAATCATCGCCGCCACCATTGGCGATCGGCGTCAGGCCAAAACTTTCCATGCCGTTGCCAGTGTTGGTGATGGTAAAACTGAGCAACTGGCTGGTGGCGCCCGGCGTTGTTGTGACGTCGGCGGGATTGTTCGATGCAACGGTTACATTGAGCAATTCATCGACCACCATATTAACGGTATTTGAATTGATGTTCAGTGTGCCGCCACCGGTATCGAAACTGGCCGTTGCCGTATT